>Ga0208746_1000040_pt1 | contig 63570 bp, 83 predicted proteins | sample CryBogCBH15Jun09_FD_184623 | JGI IMG/M metagenome (GOLD analysis project Ga0208746, IMG submission 184623) | Freshwater microbial communities from Crystal Bog, Wisconsin, USA - CBH15Jun09 (SPAdes) | ecosystem: Environmental > Aquatic > Freshwater > Lake | place: Crystal Bog, Wisconsin, USA... | reverse complement strand
CGATGGGGGCTAGAACAGCTCAACTTGTAGGGGTCACGGTATCTGGCCAAGTGGGTAATATGGTTGCAGTTTACTGGAGTTTAATTGATGACAGCCAGACTCCTTCGTGGCAAAATATTGGGGACGCACAGACTCCCGGCTGGTCTACAATTGATGACAGTGAAACGCCGAATTGGACAGTGATTTCAACAGGATAAAACATGACATACGCAAACACAACGCTATTGGGTTTAAACCAACCGGCCACAGGTTCTGAGAGTGGCGTCTGGGGCGACGACATCAACAACGGAACAACTCAGCTTATTGAGGTTTCAATCGTTGGCTCTAATACCATTTCGTACGACGGCAATGTAACACTGTCTGTTTCTAACGGAAGCAATGCGTCAAGCTTTGGCTCGACAACCACGACATCAACTTCTAGCGGTGTTGCTCAATATCCCACTTTGATTTTGACGGGAGCCAGAACAGCGCTTCGCACAATTACTGCGCCAAGTTCAAGCCGCATTTACCGAGTCATCAACCAGACCACTGGTGGATACAACACAATCGTCAACGGATCAGCCACAACAGGTGTATCTATTCCTCCCGGTGCTTCAGCCACTTTGATTTGGAATGGTTCTGATTTCCAAGGCGTGTCCACTGTTGTTGGTAACTTAACATTCACAGACACAAACATCCTTGCGTCTTTTCAGACCAGCGTTAACACATACTCACAGATCGTTAACCAGAACTCAAACTCTGGTTCTACAGCTTCTTCAGACTTCATCGTAGGCAACAACAACACCACGGCCACCACTTATTACGGTGACTTTGGTATGAACTCATCTGGGTTTACAGGCTCCGGTGCATTCAACGCTGCCAACGCGGTGTATTTGACATCCACCTCTGGCGATTTGGCGATTGGTACAACAACATCCAACGCAATTCACTTTGTAACAAATAGCGGCACAACTGACGCTATGACGATCAGCAGCGCAGGTACAGTTACGATGGCTAATGATGCGTCCATTCATGGATTGACTGTTGGATTGGGTGGTGGTGCGGTAGCAAGTAATACTGCAATAGGCACAAATGCTTTGGCAATTAACTCAAGTGGTAATTATGCTGTAGCTGTTGGATATCAAGCATTAACTTCTAGTACTACTGCATCAAACAATACGGCTCTTGGCTATACATCTGGTTACAGTATAACCACATCATCAGATAATGTATTTGTTGGGTATCAATCAGGATTTTCTGTTACAACTGGAACAGGTCGTTCAACTGCAATTGGTAGTGGAGCTTTATATACAGCAACAACAGGAACAGATAATACTGTTGTTGGTTATTTTGCAGGAAATAAAATTACTACTGGTAGTGCAAATGCGTTTTTTGGTAGTGGTTTATATGGTTCTGCTTTGTCAACTGGTTACAGCACAACCACAGGTTCTTATAACACAGGTTTAGGTAATGGTGCTTTAGCATCAAACACCACAGCATCTAACAACACAGCAGTAGGTTATCAGGCGGGATATTCAAACCAAACAGGCACAGCTTCAGCATTTTTTGGTTATCAAGCTGGTTATTCAAGCACAGTAGATGGAAATAGTGCTTTTGGTGCTGTTGCTTTATATTCAAACACTACAGGCACATACAATGTGGCGATGGGCCTAGGTGCTTTATACCCAAATACAACAGGTTCATATAATACTGCTATTGGTAAAGATTCTTTAAGAAACAACACCACATCTTCTAATAATACAGCAGTAGGTTATCAAGCGTTATATTCAAACACTACTGGAACTTCTAGCAATGAAGCATTCGGTACTGGCGCATTAAGAACAAATACAACTGGTGGCTTTAATCAGGCTTTTGGTAATTCTGCACTTTATTACAATACCACTGGTTCGTACAATGTTGCCATAGGAACAGATGCTCTTGAATACAACACCACAGGCAATAATAACATTGCTGTAGGCTATCAAGCTCTTGTTTCCAACACCACAGCATCTTATAGTACCGCACTTGGTTATCTAGCAGGGTATAACGCAACTGGTGGTAGTTCTGTGTTTGTTGGTTATGGTGCTGGTCAAAATGCAACATCAGGCAATCAAAATGTATTGATAGGTAGAAATGCTGGTGTAGGTTATGGCTCAACCAATTCTGGAAGCAATAATACTTATGTAGGTGATTCTGCTGGTATTTACAATACAAGTGGTGGCAATAATGTTGCATTGGGCACAAGCGCACTTCAAGCCAACACCACAGCATCTAATAACACAGCTGTAGGGTATCAGGCTGGTTATAGTAATACAACAGGTGGCCCAATTACATCAGTTGGTTATAAAGCTGGTTATGCGTACAACAACACATCCGATAATTATGGTTCTACGTTTTTTGGTTATAATGCTGGAACCGCTGTAACAACCGCAAGTGATTCAACATTTTTTGGTGCAATTGCCGCACAAAAAATTACAACTGGCACCTATAACGCTGCTTTTGGCGCAGCTGCTTTGGTTTATGCTACAACAGGCAGTTATAACACTGCTATTGGAAATCAAGCATTATTTGGCAATACTACAGCATCTAACAATGTAGCAGTAGGATTTCAAGCTGGATATTACAACCAAACAGGTGGTTCAGGAACTTATATTGGACAAGGTGCAGGATTAAATTCAACAGTAGGTTCAGTAGTTTGTGTTGGAGCAAATGCTGGTTCAAATTTAAACACAGGATATTATGGTGTTTATGTTGGAAGTGGCGTTCAAGCAAATGCTTCCAATGTTACAAATGAAATTGTAATTGGTACAAACTCACAATCTGGCAAAGGTTCTAACACAGGATTTATAGCACCTGGAACTGGTGGTGTATATCAAGGCAACAACTCATCCACATGGTCAACCACATCAGACCAACGCCTAAAGAAAAACATCGTAGACAACACAGTTGGACTAGACGCAATCAATCAAGTTCGTGTCCGTAACTTTGAGTATCGTACCGAGGATGAGGTAACGGATTTACCTAAACAAAATGCAGTTAACATTACTGGCACACAGTTGGGCGTAATAGCTCAAGAACTTCAACAAGTATTACCAGACTGCGTAAAGCAAGAAAGCACAGGGGTTTTGTCTGTAGATACAAGTAACATCACTTGGCATCTGATCAACGCAGTAAAAGAACTCTCGGCAGAAGTTAATTCCCTTAAACAGAAAGTAGGAGCTTAAAATGACAGACATCGTAGAACAACCAACCGCAGAAGAGATTGCCAAGCACTATAGCGCCGCAATGGACTCCGTAAACCTCATCAACGGCGCAAAGCCCGAGAACGAAACCGACGCAGACTGGGCAGCCACTTTGCAAAGAAACAAAACACATTTAGAAATCATGGTAGCTAAAACCTACTGGACAACCCAAGACTTGTCTCCATTCCACGCAGCGATTGCAAAGGTAGCATGATGGACAAAATCACTTTATCCTCACAACTCATCAACAATCTCGTTGCATACCTTGCCACTCGTCCTTTCCAAGAAGTGGCTGGTTTGATTGGCGCAATTGAAAAAGAAGCTCAAGCGCAACAAACTGCTCCAGCTGAGGCCCCAAATGGCAACTAAGTGGATACAGAAAGCCATCAATCCCAAGCACAAAGGCGCTCTTCACAAAGCGCTGGGCGTGCCTGAAGGGGAGAAAATCCCCGCTAAGAAAATGGCAAAAGCCGCCAAATCAACAAACCCTAAAGTGGCAAAGATGGCAAATCTGGCCAAGACTTTGGGCAAGCTGAAGAAGTAATATGTGGATCCCTTCACACTTGTCGCACTTGCAAGCGGGGCTTTCAAGCTCTGCAAAGATGCTTGCGAGATGTACAAAGAAGGGCGCCAGATTATTACTGACGTTGCCCATGAAATTGATGGAGTTGTCAAAGACGTTAAGGCAGTACAAAAGAAAGCCAAAGGTCTTCTTGGGTTCTTGAGCGCCGTATTTGGCAAGAAAGAGGAAGAGCAGCCACAAGTTGCTCAACCCGCCAAGAAGGTCAAGAAAAAGAAAGAGCCTCCTCCAGAGTTTGATGAGAACCTCATTTACCAACAGGTCAGTGATGCTCTCATCAAGTTCTTCCAAGCGTATAACTCGCTGAAGAATTACGTCAAAGAACAGGAAGAATTTGCTCTCCATGCAAATAACGATGAAGGCCAAGAGGCTGCAATCAAGATCACGATTGCCAATTTGCAGATGGAGAAGCTGAATCAGGAGCTGAGTGACTACATGGTGTACCACGTCCCACATGAATTAAAGGACTTGTATACTCGGGTCAATCAGCAAATCGGTCACATTGCCAATGTGCAGGCGCTTGCAAGACGGGAAGAAATGCTGAAGGAGCGTAGGGCAAAATGGCAACGGCGGCAAAAGGCAGATCTAATCAGGGGAAGAATGGTGGCTTCAGCAATTACAGTGCTGATGCTAATGTGGATATGGCTGATGATAATAAGTCTGACTCACTCGCCATCCTACTGATTATTCTTCTGTTGGTTATTTTGTTATTGTTGATTCCACTGATCGCTTGGATGTATGTGGATGTGAGGCAAATGGAACTCAGGGTCAACAAAGCTTTGACAAGGATTGAAGGAAAATGAAGTGGCTACTTTTAACTCTTTTGTTGGTGTCCTGTGAAGACCGCTACAGATACCATTGTCAGGATCCTAAAAACTGGGAGCAAGAGGACTGCAAACCGCCTTATTGCGTGGCTGCGCAGAATTGTCCGGAATATTTCAACAAACCGAAAAATGGCACACAAAACCCCTGAACAACTGGACTACGAAACCAAGTCCTTCATTCTCAAAACCATGTGTTTTGTGATGGTGATGGTGGCAACGCTTCTTGCCTACGGTATTGTGTTTACTGAACAGCCTTTGTTCATTGAGGCCCCTGCTGATAAAGCCATCATTGCGATTCTATCCATGACGATGGCGCAAATATTCACAGTGCTGAGCTTAGTATTGACAGGCAAATCTCCAACGCCCCCCGCACCCATACAACCACCATACAATCCATGCATGGGGCAACCCATGATGGGGCAGTCTATAGGGTATTCCCCTATGGCCACGCAATTTAACCAATCGGGCAACAACTCGATGGCGGGCTACAGCATTGACCCCGGAACAGCTTGGACACCACCTCCCCCACCCACAACACCGCCGACGCTAGAGCACGAAGAAGAACGTGAGCGCATGGCGGCTGCCCGACGGGAGGCAATATGATCGGTTTGCTATTTGGGAATATCCTTTATTACTTGGCGCTTGGCGCTTTGTTTGGTGGCGCGGTACTTTACTTTTTGAGTTTTTTCGCCAGAATCTTGCCCGTTGTGGCAACTTATGCCCTGCTGATTCAAATCGGTGGGGTTCTTTTATCTTTTACAGGAGCAAGTTATGTTTCTAATATTCACGGCTATGAAAGAAGAGTTGCAGAAGATAAAGCAGAAATTGAGCGACTTAATACAGAAGCTCGCGCAAAAGAAGCAGAACTCAACGGACGACTCGCCAAAGCAGCCACCCAACTGAAGAAGGCCAAAGATGATATCAAAACAAAGCAAGCTAGCATTAATGCTCGCATTGACTCTGGCGAGCTGCGCCTCCCCACCTCCTGTGGTGTACAAGCCAATTCAGGTGCCACCTCTGGGGATGGAGCCGCTAGAGCCGAATCTGAGCGACAGGCTATTAAAGATATTGTCCAAATCGCAGCCGACGGAGACAGCGCCATCGTCAGCTACAACTCCTGCATCGCCCGCTACAACCAAGTGATGGAAACCGTGAATGAAGGTGTGAAATGATTACAGCAGAGAAACTTCATGCTCTTCAAATTGGGCCAGAATGGGTGGAACCACTGAATGCAACTATCCAAAAGTTCACCATTTTTACCGTCAAAGAACAGGCCGCATTTATCGGACAGTGCTCTCACGAGTGCAACCATTTCAAAACACTGGAAGAAAACCTCAACTATCGAGCCGAGACCCTTCAAAAGCTGTTCGGTCATAAATTCAAGCCCGGAGAAATTGATCTTTACGCCCACAATCCCGAAAAGATTGCAAACAGAATTTACGCCAATCGAGGCGGCAATCGAGACGAGGCGTCAGGCGATGGGCATCGCTTCCACGGACGAGGCTGCATCCAACTTACCTTTCATGATAATTACTGGCACTGTGGACAAGCTCTTGGTCAAGATTTTGTGATGAATCCCCAATTGGTGGCAACTCCAATGTGGGCCGCTATGAGTGCGGGCTGGTTCTGGGGTACGCATGGATGCAATCAACTGGCTGAATCAGGTAATGAAGAGGGGCTTTGTAAACGCATAAATGGGGGTCTTTTTGGCTTGAATGAGCGGATTGATTTGACCCGCAAAGCGCTTGCCGTTTTAAGCGCCTAATGAGAGAATAAGGCATGGCCACACAACCCTACCAAATGCTGCCGGTGGTATTTCGCCCCGGAGTAAACCGAGAGCAAACCCAATATACTGCAACGCAAGTAGGCACAAGCTCGGCCAGCTATTCAATTGCTGGGGGTTGGTATAAATCCCAATTGGTCAGGTTTAGACAAGGATTTCCTGAAAAACTAGGTGGCTGGTACCCATACAGTACGATTACATACTTGGGTATTTGCCGTTCTTTATTTAATTGGGCCGCATTAGATGGTACAAGCTTAGTTGGAGTAGGAACCAATTTAAAGTTTTATATTAGCAAAAATGGGACTTATTTTGATATCACGCCCATACGTGGTACTGCAACGCTAACAAATCCATTCACAGCAATTAATGGACAAGCAACGATTACTGTTTCAGCTACTGCACATGGTGCAGTCACAGGTGACTTCGTAACTTTTAGCGGGGCTACAGGACTAGGTGGAAACATCACTGCTGGTGTTCTTAACCAACAATACCAAATTACAGTTACAAGTGCAAACACTTATACATTTGTAGCTACTGCTACGGCAAATTCAACCGACGTAGCGGGTTCACCCGGAGGTGGAACAGTAACTGCTACATATCAAATCAATACTGGCCCTGCTATTGAAGTACCTTTGTTTGGTTGGGGCACTGGAACATGGGGTGCTGGGCCTTGGGGTACAGGTGTTACCACAACCATAGCTTTGAGGCTTTGGAGCCAATCCAATTTTGGACAAGATTTAATCTTTTGTCCTAGGGGTGGTGGCATATATTATTGGGCCTACAGCTCAAGTATTTCTACTCCTGCGGTAAATATTTCAACTTTGTCGGGAGCGTCTGATGTACCGACTATTGCTAATTTTATCTTTGTCTCCGATGCTAGTCGCTTTGTGTTTGCATTTGGCACTAACGCTTTGGGAACCAGCACTCAGGATCCTATGTTGGTTCGTTGGTCTGATCAAGAATCTGTGACCATGTGGACACCTGCAGCCACCAATCAAGCTGGAGACATTAGGCTATCACGTGGTTCGCAAATTATCAGTTGCGTGCAGAATAGGCAGGAGATTATTGTTTGGACGGATACGTCTGTGTATTCTTTCCAATATATAGGCACGCCGGGTGTTTGGGGCTCAAACATTGTTGGGGATAACGTTTCAATCGTCAGTCAAAATGCAGCTATTCTTGCTGCAGGTACAACGTATTGGATGGGTATTGATAAATTCTACAAATACAACGGTACAACCGATACTCTTCGTTGTGACCTTAGAGAGTACATATTTTCAAACATCAATTTAAACCAAAGCCAACAAATCTTTTCTGGAACCAATGAAGGATACAACGAAGTATGGTGGTTCTATTGTTCAGCCAATAGCACAACAATTGATAGTTATGTGATTTATAACTACAAGGACGACATTTGGTATTACGGACAGATGGGCAGAACTGCTTGGATTGATTCAACCGAATTGACATATCCTTTAGCTGCTACCTATAACAATACGCTTGTTTACCATGAATATGGGTTGAACGACAATACAACTGGAACTGACAACCCTATGGATTCTTATATTCAGTCTTCTGAATTTGATCTCCAGTATGGTACTAATTTTGCGTTTATCAATCGCATTTTGCCCGATGTAACATTTAGAAAATCCACTGCATCTAACCCACAAGTTACGATGACGTTGATCCCATTGCAAAACTCAGGTTCAGGATACAATACGCCCCAGACTCAAGGCGGCACAAACATTGCTTCGGTTAGTCGTACTGCAACATCTCCAATTGAGCAGTTCACAGGGCAAGTATTTATTCGTTTACGTGGACGTCAGTTGATTTTCCAAATTGAAGGCAACCAGCTTAATCTGCAGTGGCAAATTGGTACGCCTAGGATTGAAGTAAAACCTGATGGTAGAAGGGGGAACACATGAGTATTCCAATTATTAACGTAGCACCTAATTTACCCCTTCCCCCTGCGCAATATAGTCAAGCCTATTTTGATGCGTTGACTAAAGTTCTTCGTTTGTATTTTGCGAGTAATGATAATTTTAACCAAGTCATTAGCAACCAAGTATCAACCAACCAAGCACTTATTTGGCTGGGGGTTTAATGGCTAATTATCAAAACGTCACTCCAGTACAGATTGCACAAGCTGCTCTAACAACCAGCTACGCAACGCTTTACACTGTCCCAACAAATCCGACTACACCGACTCGCACATACCTCAAACAGATTGATGTGTGCAATACAACCGGTTCGGCGATTACTTTTAACTTGCACATTGTCCCTGCAACATTTAGTGCGGGCACTCAAAATGCTTTGTTTTACACGCAGAATGTCCCTGCAAATACCACGTTTTCTTACGCTGGTGTGCAGGTTTTGCCGACCAGCTCGTTCATATCAGCTAAAGCTTCAACTACAGGGTTGACCATAACAATTAGCGGTGGGGAAGCTGTGTAATGGCAGATATATCCTCGGATCAGATTGTTAGTTTTATTCAGAACACCGAAGCGCAATATGGTGGGAATAATGCACAGTCTCAAGCAGCCGTTGCTGCTGCCATGGATCAGTATGGAGTTACACCTGCGCAAGTAGCTTCTGCGATTGGGTCTGATACCGGTACTATTCAAGGCATATATAACAAAGTCAATCCGACTGGAACATATTATGTGCCTCCAGCTACTAGTGCACCCATAGTAACTACATCTGGAATTGCTTCGGTTATAACCACACCTGCACCTACAATTGCTACTGGGATTAGCTCCGCCGTTAGTACGACTCCTACGCCAACAGACTCCCCTGCGCCAACAATTCCAACTGGGATTGCCACAGTTATTACCACACCTGTACCAACAACCACACAACCCTTTACAACTCAGGTAGCTACAACTCAACCCCCTATAACTCAGGTAGCTACAACTCAACCCCCTATAACTCAGGTAGCTACAGCTCAACCTCCTACAACAACGCCAGCCCCTACTTCTGCACAGGGTTTGTCTGCTAATGTTATGACGCAAATGGAAGCAGCATATGCATCTGGGGATACGGCTACATTAAACAAATTACTTAAAGACAACAACGTTACTACTAGCCAACTGCAATCTGAATTTGGGTTAAGTGCAGCCCAAACAAACAGTATGTTTGCAAATGGCATTCAAACAGTCGATGCACCAACAGGCACAGATGGGTTTGCCAATTGGTACGCTGCGCACCCAAATGCTACAAATGCTGAAATTGGCCAAGCTGTGGGCCAATATGGGATTACGACTGATCAAGCGGCTGCAGTTACGGGAGTTGACAGTAAGACTGCCAGAGAAAACTATTTAACTTTAGACCAACTACAGCAACAAAACTCTAATTTAACTCAAGGTATCAACGCCATCACAAAAGGTGGGCAAGTAACACAAGTTGGCACAAATGATGACGGTACTCCACAGTACGCATTAAACGGTATTTCAGTTACTAAAAACCCTGACGGTTCCTATTCTTACGCAACAGGTAATCCAACCCGTGGTGGTGGGGATAGCCTTACGTTTACAACAGACACAAATGGCAATGTTATTGTCCCCACAGATATAGCTTCTACTTATAAATGGTCAGCAGGTCAACCCGGTTCGGTTATTGGTGGAATAAAAACCGCAGTGGGACAAGGTCTTGTAGCTATGTTCAATGCAGCCGAACCTGCTGTTGCTATGGCATTGTCAATGAATCCGGCCACTGCTCCGTTCATGGCCGCTGCCAGCGCATACTCTTCATTTAAGAGTGGCAATATTGTCCAAGGTGTCATCAGTGCTCTTTCTGCTGCCGGTGCTTGGGGTCAGCAACAATTAGCCGCTGCCAATGCCGCTGCCGCTGCTGGGGATACCGTAGGTGCAGCCAGTATTCTCGATCAGGCCAATTCATGGCTTGCTTCTAATGCCGGTAATTTAAAAACGGCAGCAAATGTGGTTTCTGGTATCAATGCAGTAGACAAAGGTAACTATGTAGGAGCCTTAACTGCTGCGGCAAATGTATTTAATACTGGTGTTAACAAAGATGTTAATACTGCGCTCAATTTAGCCTCGGCAGCCACTGCAATGCAGAAGGGAGATACAACATCTCTATTGTTGGCTGTCAGTAATTTGACCGGAAGCCAAGATGCCAAGACCGCTGCGGCAGCAACACAATTGCAAAATGCCCTTAACAGCGGCAACCAAAATTCAATTTTTACAGCATTTAAAAATCTGGCTGGCGCAGCAAATGTAGCGTTAGCCGATACATCTACAACAGCGCCACCTAGCACTACAGCAGCGCCGACTCAAACTGCATACACTCCATATACCAATAGTGCGGACGCAACTGATTACACTGCGCAAATGGCGGCTATCAGCCATGACTTATACACGGATTCAAGTACAGCTTCTGCGCTTCCTAATTTTGTGCCAAACGTGGGTAATATAGTACAAGGCTATATCCAACCCGTAATGAGCACTTTGGAGGCCGCTGCTAATGATCCAAACTTTAACCCAAGTAAGTTTGCTGACCTGCTAAGCAAAGCACAATCGGTGCTGGGGGCCACACCATTTTCAGCCGCATTAAAGTTTTTAACTTTTACTGGTGGTATAGATCCAAACGAACAAGCTAAATTAGATGCTTTAAAAACTGTTGGGTTTGTACCCCCCGGAGTACCTCCTGCGATTACTCAGCCCCCAGCTACAACCCAAGCTCCCGCTACAACCCAAGTTCCAAAGACGACTGCGCCTCCCCAAACAACTGAGGAACCCACAACTGCGCCCCCTGAAACAACTGCGCCTCCTCAAACAACTGAATCTCCGAGCACAGAGCCACCTGAAACAACTGAGCCACCCCTAACTGTACCTATTGAGACAACTGCGCCGCCAGAGACATCTAAGGTGCCAGCCACAACTGCTCCTCCTGTAAGTTTGCCGTTTGATCCAACCGATCCAAACACATGGACGACTTCGCCACCCAAAACTGAGCCAGCCACAACAGCACCGCCAAAGACATCTGAAGCTCCGGCTACAACTAAGCCGTTTGATCCATTAGACCCAAGCACATGGACAACTGCGCCACCGTCAACAAAACCGGCTACAACAGCGCCCCCAACACTTACGCCTACACCTACGCCTACAGGTACAGCTACGCCCACACCCACGCCTACCCCAACGGCCACAGGTACAGCTACGCCCACACCCACGCCTACCCCAACGGCCACAGGTACAGCTACGCCTACGCCTACTCCAACCCCAACCCCAACTCCAACGCCTACGCCTACTCCAACGGCCACAGGTACAGCTACGCCTACGCCCACTACAACGCCTACGCCTACGCCTACTCCAACGGCCACAGGTACGCCCAAGCCTACGCCAACACCAACTCCAACTTCAACGGCTACTCTTAAGCCAACACCAACACCCACGCCTACCCCAACGGCCACAGGTACAGCTACGCCCACACCAACCCCAACCCCAACTCCGACTTCAACGGCTACTCTTAAGCCAACACCAACACCCACGCCCACACCAACTTCAACTGTGCCGTCAACTACGGTGCCACCTACAACAATTCCGCCAACTACGCTACCACCCACCACAGTACCGCCCACAACGGTGCTTACAACTGCGCCGCCAACTACTGTTCTAGTTACAACAGTACCACCAATAGTTACAACCAAAGCTCCAGCACCAACAACTGGGCCAACAGGACTGACACAGCCCCAAGCGCAAGCTTTGGCTACGGCGTTGGGTATCCCTGCACTGGCAAATGTGTTCTATTACGGCAAACAGTTTGGTGCTAAGTTTGAAAAAGTGGACAAGTATGGACACTTGATTGAAGAGCCATACAAGCCATTGAGCGTGACAAAACCCGGTGCTGAAGGGGATGAAAGCGATTATTTGGGAGGAGATCTTCCAGTTGCTAAATCTGACCAAACCAGCGAAAATACTACTGAAGACCCAGTGGCAAAGCTTTTAGGGGGCACAGACAATTCTGTGTCCATCAACGATATTTTGAAAATTGTAAGAGGGGAATAACATGGCGGACGCTAGTTTTGGTGATAGTTTAGATTCATTCTTTACAGGTACCTCAGACCCCGGCAACGACACAAATGTGGGTAAAGCATCGGTTGTCGATCAAATTCAAAATAGCGATGGGTCTGTTACGACTGTTTGGTCTGATGGATCAACCTCGACTCAAGCTGCAAATAACATTACGCAAGGCGCACAAAATGTGCAGACCCCAAGTACTGATTTGGGCACAAGTATTAAAAACTTGCTTAGCGGTAATAGCTCTCTTGGTGTGCCCGGGCAATTGGCCAGCCTTGCAGGGATTGCTTCTCTTTTAAATAACGCTTTGGGCGGAAGCGGTGGAAGTGTTTACAAAGGATATCAAGGTGGTATTCCCACGTTCCAAGCTTCAAGAGAACAATACGCCATACCCCAACAACAAGTTGGTACTTACTCTGCAAATTTGCCTTCAAATGCCACACCCGCACAACGAGCCTCCGCTATAACTCCAAATCAATTTGCCAATTACTTCCAAAACGCAGGAAGTAATCTAAGCCATGCGCAAATAGCTGATCAAATGAATCGCTACGGTATTACTCCTCAGCAAGCAGCAACAGCGTTGAACGTTGATCCTAATGTAGTTCAGCAAGCATATAGCGCAGCCATGGGCCCAAATGCACAATTAGGTTCTAACTATAGACCCGGACAAGGTGGAATTACATACTTTAGTCCTATGGTTTATCAACCCACATCTCAGTTAGCTACCGCACCAAGCACAACTGCGCCTCCTGTTACAACTCCAGCGCCCACTGCAAAAGCAGGTGGGATTATGCATGGTTATGCTGAAGGTGGTGGTATTGGATCGCTCGGTACGTATTCTGACGGAGGTAGAATGCTTAAAGGCCCAGGCGACGGAGTATCTGACTCTATTCCAGCAACCATAGGCGGCCACCAAAAAGCTGCGTTAGCCGACGGTGAGTTTGTTATCCCAGCCCGCATCGTTTCCGAAATTGGCAACGGCTCTAGCGATGCTGGAGCACGCAAGTTATACGCTATGATGGAGCGTATTCAACATGCCAGAAAAAAGACAACTAAAAATGTCGCTGCTGATACCAAAGCAGAAAAATATTTACCCGCATAAGGATATATCATGACAACTACGGCAGCTACATCAGGAACAGCAGCATCTGCGCTTCCTTCAATTGGCGGATCATCAAGTTCCACACTGTCGGACTGGGCGGGGCCGTATGTCACGACCATGTTGGGGCAAGCACAAGCTGTTGCCAACCAACCCTACCAAGTTTACCAAGGGCCCTTGACTGCTGGCCCTTCTAGCGTACAACAAAACTTATTCTCTGGGATTGGTGGATTAACTCTTCCTCAAAATCTTGGGCAGAGCTGGACTAATACAGGCGCTCCTGCGCTACCCAGTGCAGCTACCAACGTACCCAGTGAAACATCTTTAATCAGCCAAGCCGGTCAAGGACAGACTGCAGGATTCGGCCAGCCCGCACAATTGGATACTTCTGGTACTAGCATGGCTGCCCAGTACATGAACCCATACTTGCAGCAGTCTCTTCAGCCACAATTAAACCAATTGGCTTATACCGCCGGTATCAATGAGCAAGGTGATTTGAGCAAGCTAACCCAAGCAGGTGCGTACGGCGGCTCACGCCAAGCCGTAATGCAAGGTATTGACCAAGGCAATCTGTTAGCCCAACAAGCCGCACAAATCGGCCAAGGCTACAACACTGCATATAACCAAGCACTAAGTCAATACAACCAAGAGCAAGCCAATGCAAACACTTTGGCCAACACAATGAACACAATTGGTCAGACTCAGCAAGGTATCAACCAAGCTGGGGTCACTGCCGACTACAATGAGTTCTTGAACCAACGTAACTATCCAATGACTCAGTTGCAGTTTGAGCAATCTATGCTGCAAGGTTTGCCAATTTCTACAGTGACCAACACACCAACACAACAGACTGGTATCCAAGGTCTTTCTACTGCAATCGGTGGTTTGGGCACATTGGCTACAAACCTAAGCAACTTAGGTATTAAACTTAGTTAAAGGCTAACCATGTTTGACTTAAATAGAACCATTGGCGACTTGGTAGCCACGGCGCATGGGATGAATCCTGCTTCTCCTCTTACGCCTATTCAAGCCATGATGAAGTTGCAGCAAATTGACATGGCGCTTAAGCAAGGAAAAAATCCTAAAGATGTGGCCAAGAGCACTGTGCTCGATCAAACGCTTGAAGGAATTCAATCTGCGTTGACGCCAAAACCTGCTCAACCATCCCAAGGTATTGCTCAAGGAATGCCAGTTCCACAAGGCGCTCCCCAAAGTGCACCGCAGGGCGGCCCACAAGCTGGCCCATTACAAGTGCAAGCACCAAGTCAACAGCAAGCAAACCAAGCACAGATACAAGCTGCGGCTCAACAACAAGCGATGGCTCAACAACAAGCACCGCAACAACCGACGATGCCTATGGCTCATGGTGGAATTACGCACGTTCCATCTAACTTGCATTTCCATGGTGGTGGGATTATTGCGTTCTCGGGGCCAACACCTGATAACAATAATAGCCAAGTAAAAGATCCGAATGCCCCTGCAGCCAATGCACCCGCTGCTAATGCGCCAGAAGTTCAGCCATACAATGCAGATTCTGCATTGGCCCAAGCACAACAGCAAGCACAGGATTTGATTAACTATCAGCCCACAACAAATGTGCAGAGTAAAGCTGACATCTTAAAGACCATGCCTCAATGGGCACAAAGCGCTGCGGCCGTTGCACCGGGTGCTAATTATCTTCAAGATCAAAACGACATCAATGATTTGCAGCAAAAGCAATTCCTTGCCCAAAGAGAACATCTCCAACAACAGCAAGGTCTCCCTGCGTTATTTAAAGCATTGACACAAGCAGGTCAAGTTACAGGGCAAAGAGGTCTTGGTGCTTTCCTAGGCCAACTGGGTAGTGCAATCGATCAAGGCCAAGAATCTCAATTTGGTCAGCAGATGGCGTTGTCCACGGCTGAGATCAAACAAAAATCCACGATGGCTGATGCTAGGCATACCGTCGAAGAATTACAACGTGCCACTGCCAATAACGACGTACAGGGTATTCAGAAAGCTCAGTCTGATCTTGATAAGATTGCTAAAGACTTGCAAGTATCCAAAGCCACATTGGTCGGCCATTTGGCTACAACCGCTGGCTCAGTTAAGGCTGCTGAACGTAGAGCTGAGGCTACTGAGAACGCCGCAGATATTAATGCTAGATCTAGACTCGCCGCTGCTGATAAAACAAAGCCGCTTAAAGATCAAGCCGAGGGTATTGCAATCTTTGCCAAAGACTTAAAACGTCAACATAAAGATGACCCCGCATGGGATGATGACAGAATAAATGCCGAAGCTTTAAGACAGTATCAAATGGGCAAACAACAAGGTACACTAACTGGGGTATTTGCACGTTCGCACAAAGATGCAATGACTGCATTGCAGAAAGAAAAATTGAACCGATCAATAAATAGTCAACCCCCAATGACAGAAGATGAAGAGCATGCGTACATAGAGAAATATATGGCTGGTGCTATGCCTTCTGCAACATCAAGTGGTGGCAGTACTGGAGGAGGGGCTAATTCTGCTCAGCCCCCCGGTACAACATTAGGAAGACATGTTGAAGGCAAAGGGCAAGAAGTGCTGAAAGATGGTAAAGTAATCGGCTATATGCGAGATTAATTATGCGCTTTGTACCTATTGAGGATGCAGCAGAACAGCCAACTACCACGGGGCCTAAATTTGTGCCTCTTGAAGAGAGCACTGGGCCTAAGTTTGTACCTATCGAAGAAGCTACTGCGCCAGCCCCAATTGTTAAAGCCAGCGCACCCGTAGTTGCACCGACACCTACATCAGCCCCATTAGCTGATCTTGGCTCCCCCATGGGGGAAAGTCTTGGTACTGAGATTACCAACGTTGCACAGCCTAAACCTGTAAGTGTATTGCAGGGTAAACAGCTTCCTCCCACTGCACCGACTGAAGATAAGTTTGTACTTAATCCTAAGTTTACCAATAGCATAGAAGCCCAACTTAATGCTTTACCTGAAGAAGAACGCCAAGCCGCATTGGATAATCTTGCCAAACGTACGGATGCTTATGGCCGTGCAGCTAAGTTAATTCAGCAACGCTATAAAAATTACGACGCTCTCAAAACCGATACTGAGAAAAAGACATTTGACCCTAGGCTTGAAGCGCAAACAAAACGTTTCATGGATAAAGGTTACAGTGCAGAAACTGCTGAAGGGGAAGCAGAAAGACAAGCACGAAGAGGTCAAATTGGCCCCGGCCTAGCGGAAGCAAAAGAAACACCGCAGTCAGTAATAGAAGGCGAAAAATACAAACTGCCTGATAACGCTACACCAATTGAACAGACGATCAATGCTTTGCAACGTGGTGGCAAGCAAGCGCTTATTGGTAGTGAGCAAGCTGTTAGGGGTACTCATTTATTCCTTGGGGACATGCTCGGCCTTGACATGTCGAACACCAAGAATCGGCTAGACACGCTTAACGAAAACCTCCAAGGCATGGGGGAGAATAAGTACAAACCCTTACAAATTGTTGAGGGCGCAATTTCTTCGATTGCCCAGCAATTGCCTTATTTAATAGCAGGTGTTGCCACAGGTTCTGAGGCTGCGGTGTTGATGCCAATGTTCTCCAACTCATTTGGTCAGAACTATGAAGAAGCTCGCCGAAACGGTCTGAGTGTAGAAGACAGCACAATCCGTTCTACCCTCAATGCTGCATTTGAAGTGCTTGGTGAAAAAGCTGGACTCGGCTCAGAAATGAAAGCCATTCGTGCTTCTACCAAAGGAATGCCCACTAGCGAGTTAGTTGCTTACTACACAAAAGCATTAGCACGTGAAATCCCCGGTGAAGAGTTTACATATGCTGGCCAATCCGCAGTAGATAAGGTTCTGGGTTTAAACCCCGATATGGATTTCAAAGGATTCCTCAAAGGTGCGGTTGACACAATGTTGGCCACGGTTGCCCAAGGTGGAGCAATGACGATGGGTGGGGCTGCGATAAATAAAGCAGTGCAAAAAGCCACATCTGCGGCGGCGCCAGCAGCGCCAGACCAACAACTTAGCGCACAAGATATTGCTGAGCAAAAGGGGTTCTTGGTTCCAACGCCTAAGAAAGAGGAAGCTGCCCCACCAGCCCCTGCACCAAATTATGGTGTGCAAAACGCCACGTATCAAAAAGGATACGGCGAAACCAATATCAATGCACCAGCCGCTGCTGTCACTACACCAACTGATTTAGGGCCAATCGGTGAAGTTAGACCAAGCGAAGAATTAAAACCTACGACTACTACAGAAACACCAGCACCAGCCCCTGCAGTAGATCAAGCAACACAGATTAAACAGCTTACTGAAGAACATGTAAAGAGCGGTATCCCAGAAGAGGATGCCCAAGTATTAGCTGAAAGAGAAGTAAAAGGAACTGAAAATGCTGGACAACCTGTCAGTACACCAAGTGGAGTTAGCACTACAACACCTAGCAAACCCTCTGCCGGAGGCGCCCCCACAGGAGCTGGAGCACCTGCAGGAAATGGAGTGGTTTCTACTGAGCCGAATGCTGGACAGCCTGTTGCTGGAGAAGAAGCGAAGCCCGCTACAGTAGATCAGGAGACTGGGGAGATAACCCCAACTGAAACTAAAGAGCAACCCAAAACACCCGAGGAAACTCAGAAAGCTTTAACAACAGGAGAACCCAGTGGCCCTTCGACCCTTGAAACCGTCCAAGCAAAACCGCAAGAACAGAAAACAAAATCAGCCGCCGGAAGACCAGCAGCACCTGCGGAAGTAAAGGACAAAAAAGCTGCGGCAGCTAAGGAAACTCGGGCTGCTACTGATAAAGCCAACTACACAGTCAAAAAGGCGTTGCCTCTTTTAGATCAACTTGCTCAGCCTGTTGATACGTCGGAAGCTGCAGATGAAGATGCAGCCAAAGAAATGGTCGCAGCACATGCGGCTAAAAAGAGAGCGATCGTCAGAGAACTACTGATACACTTCAACAACCCCAAGATTAGGGGTACTGAAGCATGGAAGCGTGTTAAGTCTGCTCTGGCTCATCCATCAATTACGGAAAAAGAAAAGAGCGACATTGATGCGGGTTTGAAGATTGCTCAGAAACCATTGAAGCAGTCTAGCAGTCCAGTCGGCAAAGCAGACAGAAGTTTCAGCAGAGTTCCAAATGCGGCCCAAGCGTTGGCTCGCATCATGAAGACCGGAACCATATTTGAGAAACTGATTGCTGGAAGAATTCGTGGGTTTGTCAACGGGGTTAAGATCCATGTCATTGAGGTTGGTCAAGAGTTACCTGAAGAACTCCAGCAACATATCCAAGACTTTGATGCGGCTCGTGGCTTGTACATGCCCGACACCAACACGGTATACCTCAAAGGCGATAGCTACGGCAATGACCATGGTATCAACAACATCACTGTGCTGCATGAATTGCTCCATGCTGCAACCAATCAAAAGATTGTGCTCGGCCTCAATGCCCTGCACAAAGGATTAAGCGACGCCAAACTCACTGGGTTTGTACGGGATTTGACCAATCTTGGAATGCGTGCATCTAAGATATACGATGCCTTAGACCGCAGGGGTTTGGTATCCAAAGAGCTCAAGCAAGTGGTGGAATCTACATTAGAGTTCCATGACGACGGCACGCCCTACTACAAAATTTTTGATGAACCCCAAGAGTTCTTAGCTTATGGTTTAACCGACCCTACGTTCCAAAACTTCTTGGAGATCATTCCATCTACTAAAGCAGAGAAAAGCGCCTTTGGTGAATTTGTTCGCAAAATCCTAAACCTATTTAATATTGGCAAAGATAATTACAGCGCACTGCACGACTTGATTGATGTCACCGATAAGATTCTTGATGCCAAGAAAACTCCATTGATGCGTTTGGTGGAGTATGGTATGCCACCATTGAAGTCGGCATTGCCGACACAGCAGAATGCGGCTGATGAAGCTAAGCGTGATGCCCAGCAATTTGAAGCGCAAACAAAGATCTACGACCGTAGCAATACAGGTGCGGAGATTCTCAAGGCCAATCAAACCATTCAAATTATAAAGAATCCATCTAAGGCTTTGGGTGCGTTTAAGTACGGATTCAAGGATATGACTTACGCCAACAAGGACTTTATCCTTAACTTCCCCACAACCGACTTTGTGGCTGAAGTATCCGGTATCCAGTCTTTGAAAGACGCCAACATGCACTTAGAGCGCATGGGTGGCATGCAGAAACAAATGATGTCCGACGTGTCAAACCTAATTGAATCAATTGAGAATGACCTAGGTGACGATGACGAACTGAAAAAAGAATGGACTCAGTTTACATTTGCTGTGCAGGGCATTAACCCTGAAACAACTGGGGCGCAAAATGTTAAGAATGCATGGAATGCGCTTGGGGCAAAAGGCCAGTCTGCGTTTAAGAAGATCACAAAATATTACGCCCGCATGTTTGATTACATGGGGTTAATCCTAGAACAGAATCTGCAAGCTCTCGGAGGGGACAGCTCAGAAACAAAACACGTGCTCGATCAAGTGCGGGCTACGATCAATTCGCAAAACAGAATTGATTCCTATGTGCCTTTGTTGCGTGATCAAAATGGCCAATTCTGGGTGGCTGAAAAAAGCGGTGGTTTTTGGACTGCTAAAACCCAAGCCGACCGCAGGAAATTATTGGAGTTCTTTGCCAAGGAAAAGAATAAAACAGTTGACCAACTTATAAAAGATGGTGATGTTCGCCAAGGTAATGACTTGGCCTCTTTGCGCAAAGACACATTGGAAACAAGCCCATTGCTTCAGCGCATCTTCACATTGATTGATAAGTCAAGTTTCAACACGGGCGACCCAATCCGCAACAAGTCTTACCAAGAAGCGATTAAAGAAGACATCTTCCAAATGTGGCTGCATCTACAACCTGAGAACAGCATCCGCAAGAACTTCATTAACCGTAAGACAATACCCGGATACAACGTTGATCTTTTGCAAGGGCTGGCCATCCAAGGCAGTAAGTTCTCATTGCAGATTCCAAGGCTGAAATATGGCCGAGCAGCTCGGTTGGCTGTGTCTGCGGCTAGAGCAAACACCAAGGATCAGCTTGAGTTGACTCCATACGTTAAGCAGATGGATCAACGGGTTACGAACGCAATGACTCCTGAGAAGGAAGGCAAGATCAGCACGATTGCTCGGTTCTTCACCAACCTGTCGTCGATATATTATCTATCTCAGGCTACTGCAATCACTAACGTATTGAGTGCATACGAAGTCGGCTTACCACAACTGTCGAAGAAGCATTCTCCTGCCGCTGCCGCTGCTGAGCTTGGTAGGTCGATGAAAGTGTTTGGTCTAACCGGAGTTCGCAATGAAGATGGTGGCTGGACTATGCCGACCATACTCAATACCATACAGGCAAATAAAAAAGATACGCCTGATGTAGCGAATAGAAAAGAAGAAGAGCGCATGGCTCTGAATCAAATGGTTAACCTTGGGGTTAGCGAGAACACTGCGATCAGAAATCTATTCCACAGGGCTGAGACTCCCAGCGATAGCGATCTTGACAAGGCATTGCGCACTGCCAAAACGATCGGTACTTTGGCAACGTTTGATATCATCCATGCGTCCGAGCGTATCTCTCGTGAAATGATTTATTACTCATCGTTTAGATTGGGTAGGGAAAAACTCTTAAATGGTCTTAAAAATAGCCCTAGATACAAAGCATTGAAGACCGATGAGGAAAGACATGCGGCAGAGCATCAGTTTGTTAAAGACCACATGGATGATCTAGTGGCTCAGGCCGCTAAAGATGTGCGTCAATCATTGTTTAACTACAATCCTGCCAACCGTCCTGCATTCCTCAAGTCAACCGGCGGTCGGTTGATGTTCCAGTTTGCGGTGTACAAGCTCAACATTCTGCAATTCCAACTCAGAAACTTGATCGGCATGGTCAAGCCTTTGGATGACAGCACTCGCGCCGAAGCAATGCGTGCGTTCTTTGGCTCCATGTTTACTTCATGGACTCTCGGCGGTGTGACCAACATGGCTGGTGGATCCTTGCTGATTGGTTTCCTCAGCGCACTCTACAACAGAGAAAGAGATAAGTTACCCGCCGATATGCGCCAGCTAGAAGGGTTTGAATGGTACAAGCACAACTGGCTCAAGAACTTGGCTGACGTTAGGATTGGTAATAGCGACTTAGGCTCAATCGTTAGAGATGGCCCAGTCAACGCATTCAGTGGGCTCGACATCGGTAGCCACACCAATATGTCCGATATATTCTTTAACCCCAGCAGTGTGGTTGAAGGCCGCACCATGCGGGATCAGATTGTGAATTACTTGACGGCTATTCTGCCGCCTGTACCGTCTATGATTCAATCCATGGCGCAAGGTCTTCAGCATTTGTCCGACGGTGAATACTTAAAAGGTATCGAGAAACTTTATCCTGCAGCGTCTATGCGCCACTTGTTACAAGCCTACCGTTATTCAACGCAAGGTGAGACAACCAAATACAATCAAACAATCATGACACCTCCGGGTGCTACACGTACTGACAAAGACTTTAGACGTGGTGAGATTCTGGGCCAAGCAATCGGCCTACGTCCTATGCGCTTAGAGGAATTGCAGGATGCCAACCGCATGTGGTATCAACTAGATAAAGAGCGTGAGAGTGAAAGATCCAAAGTAATAACCAGCATGACGGATGCCTTGGTGAAGAACAACAAGGCCAATATCCAAAAGGCTGCTAAGCAAATGGGTGAGTTCAATAAGAAGTACTCGGCCACATACCCAGACAGTGCCATCACAATCGACAGCATTGATGCATCTTACAAATCTAAGATGGATGCCTTGGGGCTTAATTGGAGAGGTGCTCAGCTCAACGAGAAAAATATGCCAATGGCAGGGCAAGTTCTCGGGCCATCACATAGGGTTAGCCCTAACCCATAAAAAGACCCCGCACATAGGCGGGGTTTTAAGTGCAAAGAAAGGAACTAACTTTCTTCAGAAATCGGCAACTGCAGGAAGCCGATGGGTCTATTGTAGTTCAAACACGCCAGACCCGCAATCCTCTTATCCCATCCTCGACGACACATTTTGAGATCGTGTCGATATTTAGCCGCTTTGTAACCACGTGCAATGATTTACGTGCGGCCTTTGGGTCGATGCAGGGCACGAAGAAAGAAGTTCCCTTTTTAAACCGTTTCCAGTTTATCTGATAACTCACCGTTTCTATTTTCATTGGGTTCGATTTGTAAAAACTCAGTGGTTGAAGCATCAAACATCAATACCCGTACGGCAGGAGACACAACCTTCATGCCCTTGGCCATGCGTTTATTCATGGTTTCTTTATAAATACCTACCTCTTTCAGCTTGATAAGTAGTTCTTTATGGTTAATTTGGTTACGCACACAATAATCTCTAAATGGTTTAGCGACCACATAAAGTATTTTGTTGTCCGGTTCGTAACGGATTAATAGTTCGTTTCTAGGTTCTAGCATAGGCATAGTGCTTAGCCCGCTGCGTGAATCAACTTCTCCATTCACAACCAAAGTATTAGCCACGTGAGAGTTGATATAGTCACCCAAGATCGTGAACGGTACATCTGCTGGAGGCTTAACGTCTTCACGCATTTCGCCGAGCATTTTAACCAGCCACTTGTACACAAGTTTCATGTCGTAGTCGTGCAGCCCTAGGCTCTTGGCGATCAGCCCACCGGCGATATTACAGGCACAAACTGCAGACCAAAAGCGCTCACGTGCGGTGAACTGAACTTCCTTGTCAATCCTTGCTTGGACTTCCCGAATCAAAGACTTGGCTTCTTCAAGATTATTAACAAGCCACTGGCAGTAAATCTCACCGGCATGGCCATAGTTTTCTCTAAGCTGATGATCAAACATCTCTTTGGCGACGGCTATATCGAGGATGTTGTTAGGCTCAATCTTGTACTCAATCAAGCGCATGGACTCACCGTCGGGTGAATTCTTTAACGCCCCAAGTTTCTGATAGAAGCTAGCGTTGGATGAAGCCAAAGTCATGTTGTTCCACACCGTGTTATTGATGCGCATCTCATTCGTCTGTGCCTTCATCTTGTCCTTGCCACGGCCTTGAGAAATACTGTAAGCCAAGTCAGAGAACTCTGCGGGTGACGTGTTTGTAATCTCGTCAATTGTGTTGGGCAGGTTGTTCATGATACCCAGTCGGTGCATCTTGGACTGAGCAGTATCTTTCCACTGCGACGCCAGCTTAACAGGATGTCCGTATACGCTGTTACACATAAACAAAGCCGTTGACTTGCCTGACCCTGATTTCTCATGGATTAAGTTAATGATCGCACCGCTCATGCCGGTGAACTTCAGCAAGGGCGAACCAAACGCAGTCAATGCGGCAAACGCATGGGGTTCAAGACCGGGTCGGCCGTACATATTAAATACTTGCTTCCACTTCTCAAATGTACCTTTGGGGTGAATGTGCTCCACGATACCCCGTGTAGCGATGGATGGCGGGCTATAAAACACGCCGTCTTTGGTAATCTCACGCTCGCCAATGATGAACTTGCTGTCATTATCAGCCCAACCAAATTGTGTTCTCATAATATCTGCTCTTCTTTCTACTTGCATGTTCTTAATAAATGTCATCATGTAGATGTACATTTGGTCTAATTGCTTGGTAAACAAGACCACACCGTAGTGCGCCAATGTTTTTCTGAGTTCTTCCTTAACCGTGATTGAGGTTAGGGGAACCACAAACTCTTTTACTCCATCCCTCGGTAGGTGCAGTTTGATGAGTGCAACTTCGCCAGCATCAGGATCAACCAGTCGCTTTAATACGTACAAGTCATGCTCGTACACTTGGACGACTTCATCCTCTTCGTCATCGCCTCGGCGATAGATGCCACCGTTCTTACCACGGAAAAATGGGAATGGGTACTCCGGTATGTTGTGCGTCTCTACAATGCCTTCTTCGGTTTCAACTTCGATGGTATTGTCTTCGTCATCAGCTTCAGCAATCTCTTCGCCCAATACAATAGGCGACTTAATCTTTCCACGGTGTGTGCATCCATCACAAAATCCTTTGTTGTTCTTTTCAAATGTTAGGCAATGATGCGGGGCTCCGGTAGCGACCAAGTTGTCGGCTTTGCGTTCAGTTTCCCGTTCATCATAATCAGGGTGATTCTTCGATATCTTGTGGATAGCGGTGTCTCTGTCTACGCAAAAAGCAGCAATCGATAACGCGCTGCGCCAAAGGTTATATTCAATCGTGTCTTGGTTTTGGAAGCAATGCAGTAACTGTGCACAGCCTTTACCCTCAACCGATTTCATCATGATTGTCTTGAACCGTTTGACTCGATTCGATACCAACTGGCTCATCAGGGGGCTCAAGCCCTTGGGGATAAAGTCAGGCGGTAGTTCTTTAGGCTCGGGTGCGCCGAGTAGTTCTTTCATCTGAGCGTAGGGAATACGTTCAGAAACTTCGTTGATTACTCTTACTTCAACAGGTGTATCGCCTTTGAAGTTAAAAGTCCCAGGTATCCTCAGTACTCGTGATGCTTCAAAAACAGCAGGGTCAACTATGAATTCATTCTCTTTGCACAACTCATGAAGCCTGTCGGCCAATGGCTCCCACTCACGACGCTCGATTGTTTCTTCTAGTAGCCAGTAGGCATGGATGCCGTAGCCTGAATCGACAATGACCGGTGCGGGTAACTTAACAGTTTTGCAAAACTCTTTGAACTTCTTCAACCCTTCTGCTTGGGTGCGGTAGCCCTTGCCTTCAGCCGCTTTAGCTTCACCACAATCGACGTCAATCCACAATGCCCTAAAGTATTTAGCGTTGGCATGGGTGCGGTTGTTTTGCTCCCCATACTTGGCACAACCATAAAAAGCATTGACGTTGTTCTTGACGAATTCTTGGGCTATTGCTTCGACTTCAGCACGTGTATCGCAAAAGCGTTGGTCTGGGAACTTACCCAAACCGAACACGCAGTACCTACCCTCTGCTGGTAGAACAGCATTCAGTAGATCGAACATGTTTACTTCCGTTTCTTGTGCTGACGCATAAACGTGGCAATCGACTCTTCGTATTTCTTAGCAGGGATTGTTAGGCCCCAAAACCAATTGTAAATCGTGGCACGACTCACACCTAGATCATTAGAAACATGATTAACCGATATGTCCCGTTCAATACATAGACGGCCAAGGGCTACACCCAACGAATCACCCGCTACTTTATTCGCTTCAATTAAACGTTGACTGTAGCCGTAGCTCATAATTACTCCTCACTCCATGCTTTAAGAACATCGTCCAAGTCTTTCTTGGGCGCAACTGTTGGGGCTTCTGCCTTGGGTCGTTTGACTGGCTCCTCCACCACTTCGGATTTGGGCTCAGCTTTGACTTCGGGTTTAGCCAAAGGTTTCATACCACTTGCCTGTGCTTCGTATGGCGTCATGATGACCATCTTCTGCACTTCGGGTTTAGCGGCGGCCTTACTTGTGACTGCGTGAATATCTTTAGTGATATAGCGCATAGGCGTGAACAAAATAGATTGATTGTCGTTGTTCTCATTGAAGCTCAACGAGGTGACAATGTGCTCGATGCTCTTGCCGTTGTTTGCCAAATGTTTTGTGTAGTCTTCAAAAACAAACTTGTTGTCTCCGACGCTCTCGCCAAACAAAGACTTGGATGCCAAGTTCATTTGATAGACTCGGCCTTCTAGTGAAGTACCAAAGTCTTCTTCAAGAACCACTGCGATACGGCGTGTGTATCTGCAAGCCTTGGATGTGCCTTGACCTGAACCTTTGATGTTATTGGGACAAGAATCGCAACGCTCAGATTGTGGGTTGGTTGAACCTTTGTCGGGTGTTTGACCGTCGTTGGAAAAGCAGTCGGGAGATGTTGGCTCTGACTCAGGATTCCATGCTTTCGCATAGAAAATACGTCCCACTTTTGGTGAAGCGTTGATGATCACAACTTCCAAATCGCCTTTAACTTTGCCTTGCTCATCAGTGCCGAGCATCTTACGGAAGATTCCGTTCTTAGGCACAATGCGGGGGACGCCGGATTTACCGGCCAAGTTTTTGGTTAACTCACTGACTGGTGCAGATTGCAGAAAGTCGGGTAAGTCTTGGTTAAATAATGCTACGTTACTCATTTCATTCTTCCTTTTTACGTCTAACAACCACGGTAAACTGATTCTCAACATTCAACCCTTCGGGGTAAACATCAGGATTCTCTTGCAAAAACTCTTTCATATGCGTTTGCTGAATTCGTTTCTCCAATAGGCCATACGCACCATGTTCTTTGATGAACCGATACATAGAATCCCAGTCATTCGTCCAGTACCGTGACTTAACCGAACGAATAACAGTGCCGTGACTTGTGCCAAGTGTGTTGGTGTTTAGGTCTTTGCAAAGATCAAGCAGTGCTTGCTCGATCAGATCCATCTGTGCTTGGATCTCTTTATCTTTCTCTTCCCACTCCCGCTTGATAACAGAACGTGCATCACGCATCTTGATATACGCTTGTGCAAGTTTGTCAACATCGACGGGGGGTCTTTCCTCCTGAACAGTATCGTCCATAATTTAGTTCCTTTCTTTGTTATGGTCTTGATATTATATGTCTTGATTAGACATTGTCAAGTCTTCTTGTAAAATTTCTTCTTTATAAAGATCAATTATTTTGGAGTGGTCGGTGATCTTGTTGCGCAACATTTGATAGAGCTTGGTTTCAACAGCGCTACCTCTTACGTGTACGATAGTCATCGGATTCTTCTGTCCGGGTCTATCGATCCTTGCGTTTGCTTGAAGATACGTTTCAACACTCGTGCATGGAGCATACCATATGATTGTGTTTGCGGCAGTTAAGGTTAAACCATGAGATGCGGCTTGTGGCTGAATGACAAGTACCTTTGGCTCTGCATTGCTTTGGAACTCTCTGACAATCTCTGCACGTCTATTGGCGCTCACGTTGCCATTAATAATATCGTTCGTAATACCTTGCTTGGTTAGGTATTTGGTTAACAAATCAATCGTGTGATTGAACGGTACAAAGATCAAAACCTTGTGGCTCGACTCGTCAATCACTTCCTTGACCACTTTCATCCGACTCGATACGTCAAAGTCAACCACCTCTCCAGTGTCCGTGTACACTGAACCGCATGAAATCTGCAGTAATTTAGTCAACATTGATGCGGCGTTGACGGCACTGACTTCTTCACCGGCTGCTTCGATAAGCATCTGACTCTTCAGTTTCTTGTAATACACCGACTGCTGCGGTGTAAGTGGTGCATCTCGATCAATATATGTAAGCGGTGGCAGATCCAGACATTGAGCTTTCTCAAACCTGATGGCGGGCTGAAGAACTTGGTGCACAACCTTGTCGGCAGTCGGCCTAGGTACCCACCGGAATTCACTGACCTTCACCATGACTGTATCTTTGAACTGACCAAAGAACATCGGTACACCCTTGGGGTTCACGAGCTTTGCCAATCCGTAAGCATCCGCAGGGCTTTGGGCGGCTGGCGTTCCTGTCAACATCCACAAGCCAAACACATGTTTACCCAAATCCCTCATCGCTTTCCATCGTTTGGTCTGCGCATTCTTATAGGCTGACGCTTCGTCAACCACAATCAAATCAAACTCACCTTGAATGATCTCGTTTTTAACAATCTCAACGCCGTCAAAGTTGATGATGACATACTCAGCACCACCAAGAATAATCTCTTTGCGCTTGCTCGCACTTCCATGCGCAACGCTGACTCTGCGGTGTATGGCAAACTTAAATAAGTCTTCCTGCCATGCGGCCTTCATCACCGAGAGTGGACAAACAATCAAGACCCGCTTCAAGATACCCCGTGTCATGAGGTAGTCGGTTGCCCAAATAACTGACGCAGTCTTACCTGTACCTTGCTCATTAAAGCAGAACGCCTTTCGGTGTTTAGTCAAGAAATCCGCAGTCTGAACTTGATGGGCGAACGGAGTGTATCCGTGTGGTCGGGGCCAGTTGTATGTAGCTAAAGTCATTTCTTGGGTTTGTTCTTTTTGACCGTGTGATCACTGTTTCTACTGAAAGATCGGTTGGCACTTGGGCTTTTGAGTTTCAAGTTCGACGGAGCATTTGTGCCACCTTTGGATAAAGGGATGGTGTGGTCGATGTCTTTACCTTTGCGGTCAATACCCTTCTTATCCATCTCATTGCGAGCACGCTGACGCTCCATGCGGTCTTCGTGTTCACCACGGGCTTTCTGTTGCTGATATTCTTTTTTGTACGGTCTAGGTTTGTTTACGTATGGCATTTTGACTTCCTTCGATCATGTGGCTATTTAAATCCGCTTCACCCAATCCAAATTCTGCGGGGTCGGTTTCCCATAAAGGAGCACGGCCTTGTTTATCAGCAACTTGGATTGTTCTGCCTACTGCTATGCAGATCTCCATTATCATTTCCTGTTTGTACTTGTCAAGTTCTTCATGGATTGTTTTGCCAATTACATTGACCACGGTACGCTCAATTAAACCTTTGATGAAACCATTAAGTCTACTATCTTTGCCTGTTAGCTCTTTGGTTACTACGTCTACGATCATTCCCTTTACATCGTCTTGCAGTTTGATGTACGCTAGTGTTGCTTGTTGTTCTTCTTCAGTCATTAAAATTTCTCCATTTGTTTCTTGACAACGTCTTTAATTTTTTGGTCTGTTGAATAATTGCCAAGCACTGCAGTGGTAATGTGGCTATGTAAAGGGCTACCATAGTTTTGTAATTCTTTATATATGGTGTCAATTATCAGTTGTTTCACGTCCTCGTGCAGTTTTAAATAAGCCTCCGCTTGTTGTTCTCCAGTCATGTTAACTCCTGTATGGAAATGCTAATTTAAGGATTGCATCTTGAAGTTTATGTTGCGGAAGTTTTATGGGATTGACATCGTTACTACTCACATCTATTTTGTCCTCAATTGCAGTCCGAATGATGTCAATAAGCACACTGTGAACGATCTCAGATGCAGGGTCATCTTTGACCAATAGTAAATCAAAAATAACATCTCGAATCAATTTCCTTGCATCCTCTTGCAGTTTTAAATAAGCTAACGCCGCTTGTTCATCTTCATTGGTTAGTTTTTTCTTTGTCATTTTCTACTCCTGTTTACATAATGTTCACAATGGGTGACTGGACACCACCCGCACAGTGCGCCTTGTTTGGCGTTCCATACTCCGCTCTCAAACGCCCCCTCTAGTCTTTCGATGTGGGGCAGTACTTTGTCTATGTACTTTTGTTTTGTTTCTGCTACGTGCTCAGCCTTAATAAACTCCTTGCTCACTACAAACATAAGCGCCGACTTTATCCTCTTCACTTCCGGAAATTTTGCGAATAGCCCACAAGCGACGAGATCTAGTTGCGTCACGTCCGCATATCTCGCATTCTTGCTGGTCTTGTAATCTATCGAATAGCACGTCCCCGACTTCCGATTGATAATCACTAGGTCGGCCACCCCATGCCACCACACATTCGGAGCATCGAACGTGCACTCTTCTAAGTTCTTCGTCAAACCAAGCTCTACTTCGCAATATTTTTCTCCCTCAATTGCATTTAATCTATCTAAAGAAGAACGCAGATACTCAAACTTTGGCGGTAAGTCTTTACCGTCACGGATATACTCCTCTGCCGCTAGGTGCATCTCTGTACCGTACAGCGCCGCTTCACCTGTTGTATCTTTAACATCCTTGGCTACCTTTAAGTGGTAATACTTTTTAGGACACTGTTGAAATGTCTTAAGGCTACTGAATGACCATATGATATTAGCCATGATTTTTTTCCTTCAGCTTGGATTCAATTGCTTGATAAAGTTGATACGAATTCCCCCAAGGAAAAACTCCACACTTTACAAGTTCCATTTTTGTCAATCCTACCCATGTGCGTTGTGGTGTGGTGTAAAGAGGTACTGTATAGCTACCTTCTTCAAGATCATGTTCATCAGGGCAGATTACATCAATAATAACGCCGTTTTTTTTCATGCCCCACGCAACAGGCTCATCTTTTGCTTCTAGTGCGGCTTTAATGGCGGTGATGGTTTCTTCTGTCATAGCCACACAATCGGATGCCAAATCTTCTTGCCCTTTGAACGGTTTTACTTTTCTCAGAAAAACTAAATTTATTTCCAACGCCTCTAATGCAAGGCGTAATGCTTCATCTTTAGTCATTCTTGTCCCCTTCCTTCAATTTCATGTACTAAATCCCACATGCCAACTTCAGCACATATCCTTGCACATGCCCTACGTTCTTTTTCTGCTACTAGTTTGGCAAAAGTCTCAAGGTCTTTAGTAAAACCCACCCAATCATTGCCAAATTGAGCATATACACCAAGCCTTTCAAAACCTGCTTGTTTAGCCATCTCTACAATATCATCAGTCATTATTCCTCCGGAGGTAATCTAAATTCCCAAAAGCCATAAGCATCGCCTCGGCTCCATCTTTTCCATGAAAAATGTACGTCCCTTGTGCGTTTATTGATGTACTTCCACAGTACACGCATCAGCAATCTCCATAACTTTTACCAAAACCCGATTCGCAATTTAATGGTAAGTCGGGGGCCCACTGTGGGCGTATACGCATACACAATTCAACATATTCTTTAGCAGTCTCAACTTCCTGCTCCGGGACGATACAAGCAATCGCATCATGCACTGTCATGACTACTTTATACTTCTTAGCGATCATCAGCATCTGCTCACCGATAATGATTCTAGCCAATGCCTGACAAACATTTTCAATGACTTTACCTCCATAGATACGGGTAGGGATTGTGGCTTTTCCTTTTTTGGTATCGTACACGAGTTCAGATTTATCGCCGTTGCTAACCACACGTAGATTGGGATACTTCAAGTACAACCCGTTGGGAAGTTTGATTCCTTTTTTACCCTCAACCATCAAAACCCCTGTTCTCCCCAGTTGACTGGTTTGGTCATTCATGATGGCTTTGAGGGCTATTGCCCCTTGTCTCCATAATTCAACAATAGACGGGTACGTTTCTCGATACGTCGTAATAATTCTTTTTGATTCCTCCTCCTCGATCTCCACTCCAAACGTTTTAAGTTGCGCTTTAAACTTAGTCGCCCCCATGCCGTACCCCGCACCGAGAATCGTTGTCTTACCAACGAACCTCTCGTCTTTTGTGATTTCTGCTTCTCCTTTAGCATAGATAGCAGATGCCATGATCTTGTATACGTCCTGTCCATTTTCAAATGCCTCCACTAAATCGTTTTGTTCGGCTAGCCATGCTAAAGTTCTTGCTTCAATCTGTGAACTGTCTGAGTCAATCAGCAAAAAACCCTCGGGTGCTAAGATTGCATTCTTGATGGGCGATTGACGTGGCAAATTTTGGAGGTTAACTTTGTCATCACCACCCCACCGTCCTGTGTGAGCGGCGTAGTATCTTAGGGGAACTGGCATAGCACCACGCTTTGACATTTCCAGAAACCGAGCGGTTCTTGTTTCTTCTAGCGTAGACTTAGTGCCTAGTCTCGCTGCCACTAGAGCTTGCACCTGTGGAATCTCGTGTTCAAGCAATGCCTTGAATTCCTCATCGGTTTTAGAAAACGCAAACGTCTGCTTACCTGTGGCGGGGCTAGTCTTCATTGGGGGTTTAACACGAAATGATTTAAGCAACTCGGCAAACTTGGGATTGCTCATCAAGGTATCTTTATCAAAGTTTTGCAATAGCTCTTCTTTGTGTTGGCGAACTCTAAGTAAATGCCAGTGCAAGTGGTCTGTGGACAATACCAATACTGGCTCGGTGAACATACGCAAGGTCTGATCAATCAGGCTTAGCTCAAACGTTGGGAAGTCCTGCATCATCAAGTTGAAGATTGCATAAGTTAGCGCCACGTCGTTTCGACAGTATTCTCCGTAGCGTGCCAGTTGGTCGGAGGGGAAATCCTCTCGGCGCAAACCCAGTGCATTGACCACTTCTTCGCCCTTGATCCCTACGTCGTAATACTCAGCCAGCTTCTTCAAGCTACCGCCTACCTCAGTACCATGAATCGCCCGTGCCATGCTCAGCGTATCCAACCACTTCTTAGGCTTAATATCGAATAGCCAAGTCAATATGGCGCCATCGAATTGAGCATTGTGGGCGAGCACCATGTGTTTGTGCATCTCAAAGCTATCGAGAAACAGTTTGGTCAGGCTCATGTTTCCGGTGAACCACTTGGGCTCACCATCATCCACTTGCACCGCCACGCCGATCACCTCGAACTGCTCGCTTCTTACGTACTCCTCGGTTGTCATCTTGGTAAGACTGAACTCTCTAGAGTAAAAAGTTTCAAAGTCAATTGTAATTATGCTCATATATGTGTTGTTGCCATTAGTTTTGCATATGATTCGGGGTCAATACCGTATTTTGCGCAGTACTCAATTTGCGTACCATTGAGGTGTATTCTTGGGTCATTCCAGTAACTCACTGGTTGCCCTTGACCTGTAACTTGTGCTTGTCCATACCTACCTTGCGCTTTGTATTTCACACTGGCGGGGCCTTCATGTTCTTGTTTATCCCCAAGTAATTTTTCCAAACACCTGTCTTCAAAACGCTTTCGGCACAGATCACGATACGCATCCATCAGCATTCCCCTTTCGGTGTCGTTAAGAAACCAATAGTATTTTGCATTAGGGTCAGCAATCATGTCAGCGAGCAACTGCGAGATCTCATAAAACTTAGGGGGAGTACTACCAACCAAATTTTTATTATCGATAGAAACAAAGTCTTCGGGATTCGTGCGCATACGCTCGGCGAGCATCGTCACCATTGGGGAAATTACTTCCATGATCCCTCCGTTGTCAGCATTTTGTATGCTAGGGAAGCGTTGGGTGGTACGCTATCTTGTACGTCCGCACGGAGAATTTGTTTTAATACTTTGGACTCAAACTCTTTTCTGCGTACTGCCTTAAGCGCAGTGTGAATGGCGGCTTTCTCAGGCTCAGTCATCACGTCTCTAAATGTTTCTTTGTAAATGAAAGCCCACTCGCTATTCTCTTTGGGGTCAAAGAATTCTTCGGGGTGCGTCCCCATCCTACTTACCAATGCCTGTACTCCTGCAGATATTTCACTCATGATTAGTTCCTTTTAAGTTTTCAATTACAGTTTCTAACACAAACAAACTGTTCTCGTTGGCAACAAGTGACTGTCCCCCTGCTCTAGTAATATCGTTGAGGTGTTTTATTTGTAACGCAGTCGGTTGATTGTTCCCTGCCTTGGCTTCAATCGCCAAGAACTTGCCGTTCACGCAACAAAGAAAATCGGGTACGCCTGAATTACCAAAGCCTGTGCCGATAGGCATAGCGTAATACACACCATGCTTTTCAAGGGTGGCCTTGATTTGCTTTTTAACTTTTGCTTCGGGGGTTTGTGCCATGTACCGTAGTATAGTGGTACATTAGACTTTGTCAATAGTATTATATAAAATATTTACCCTAACATTGTTAGGGGTGGTTGGGGGGTTATGCAGATTCCACGCCCCCCTCATGGTTGGAAAGGTCTACATACGTCAAAAATCTTTAAAGCGGGGACGTACGTAGCACGTATAAGTTCGCATCTGCAAGGTTTCCTTACACGTGATTTAAGCAACCCGCTTCAAATATGTAGCTTCATAATAGCACGTTCGAGATACCATTGTGCTTTCTTAAGATCTTCAAGTTCATTGCCCTTGTGCTTGGCTCTAGTAACGTACTTGATAACGTTGCCCAAGTGATAGCCTAACTCTTTCGCTTCAATAAAGTCGATAGTCTCAATACCGCCAGTCTTGTAATGCGGTGGGTGATTGACTGGGTCGGCCTTTGGCTCTTCCATCGTAATGGTAGGCGGTTCTCTATCGAATGACGCTTGCATTCTTGTTTTTAATTTTCCGTTGGGTAATAAATTATTTGCGTATACCGAAAGAGGTACACCCATTCTCTTAGCCACTTCAGCTTGGGTTGCAGTGATCTTCACTCGCTTTTTCGCTAGTCTTTTCTTCTCGTCAGACTTGACTTGATACACGTACTGAGTCGTGACTTTGCACTTCTTGGCTACTTCCGCAGTTGTAGCTTCGGGGTTTGCGTTTATGTACTCACGTACGATTTGTGCTCTACTTTTCATTGGTTAGTTCCTTGTTTACATAATCAGTAAGAATTTCTCGTATCTTGGCTTGCTTTGCATACGGATAGCGTGAATCAAAAAAATCCATCACATCTTTCGGCAAGCGCAAGCTCAAGTGCACAAGCGCAGGTTTCTTACCAAGACCCCGCCCATGCTTTTTCTTTTCTATTCCAGTCTTCAACTCGTCGATACGGTCGAATATCATTCTTCCTCCTCCCAATATAAATCATTTGTCCATACGATAACAGGCGTATCCTCACCGATGTAGGCGCCCTCAAGATTGTATTCAATAAACTCACGTGCATCTTCCATGCTCATGGAGTCACGCTTCATCAAAATATCTCGCATAGCATCGCCATCGTAAACCAATACCTCTACTCTAGTATTGCCATTCCAAACGCTTGCTGGCCCAAGAATCGCTTCGTCGAATCCATCCCATTTCTTCATTGCTCTAGCCCTTTCATCGTAATCACAGTCGCCATAGCTTCTGCTAGCGTCTCTTCGTCTTTTACGATATAGCATTGGTGTGTCCAGTCAGGCCCATTGTGGTTGGGTTTGTACGTACTGATCTCAATGATCTTGCCATTCAACGCTTGGATTACACCAAACTTCACGTTGGTATCTGTGCGTAATTCGTTGGGGTTTCTTGCATGTAAAACTTCTTGTGATTTACTTGCACTTATCAGTTGTTTTATACTATTTAACATTCTTTGTGCTCCTCAATGTGTTTATCAATCTTGCTATAAAACTCTTCTCGCAACCCCTTGTTCTCAATCAAGGTAGTCACAAATCTTCTGTGACCCCTATCTTCCTCCCAATAATGCAGTGCCATGCCTGTGGCAATGCCCGCCCATGCCAATAGGACTATCTCCGTAAGTGTAAATTCAATCATTGTTCATGCTCCTGTAAATCATCCATATTAAAAACATCACCAAACCTGCGTTCATCATTGCGCATACAAACGCAAACATAACTACAAAAAATCCAAGTTCAGTCATAGCGGTGCTTCCTCCATCTCAGCGACGGTTTTCTGCTTATCCCTACGTTGTATCTCCTCAAGTATCTTGGGATCCACTCGGTCGAACGGCCACCATTGGTTAGCCATAATTTTGGCTATGATTTCTTCGTTAGTCATTCTTGTCCCCTTGCTCGGATTGCACCAGCACATTCGCTTGCTCCCTCACCCATGAATTCATATCTACCTTGTATGTCTATCCATGATAAGTAAAAACCATCACAAATTTCAGCACACGCCTCACGTTCTTTTTCTGCTATTAGTTTGGCAAAGATTTCCAAAAAGCGTTTAGGCACTGGGTGCGCCGTTTCTTGCGGCGTTGGAAATTCTTTAAGCCATTCTTTGCTAGCTTGATTGGTAATCCCAATCATTTCTTGTTCAGTCATGTCGTTTTCTCCAGTACGTGAACGATGTCCTTGAGATTCCAGTTGACGATGCACAACTCAAGCCAAATTAAGAATAGCCAAAACGTTCTCATAAGTGCCCCTTCAATGCTAGCTTTACTATTGTGTTGATACTTGCTATGGTGAACTCAGGACTGTCGTCATGGTCAAAGTGTTCTTGTATACGTTTCTCCACACGTTGTAACGCTTCCTTGTACTCAGTTGCACGCATTGCGTCTTCCAACCTACCTTCATCCTCGGGGTAATTAAACGATAGTGTTGCTTGCATTTTCATTTGCCCTCCCCACCTTTTTCAACAAAAGCCAGTTCCCATTGTCTCTGACCACACGCACCGCCTTCACCCACTTGCGCATGTTCGTCCTGTTCTCGTAGTGGGACATGTACTCCACCGCCCACAGTTTCCTTGCACGTTTTAACATCTCTGTATTCATATATACCTTTCAACCCCTAACATTGTTAGGTAACAATTAAGAACGTATCGTCATGTGTTCTGCATCCCACATCCGATACACACTGGTTCACCTCCACCAACTTCAGCATACCGAGCTTACCTCTGTATTCTTCGGGGAGTGTATTATCATCATAAGATTGTACATTGTCAATAGTCTTAACAATATATTTACTCCCATTGATATGGATAAGTACATGGTCGTCTGTCTTCACCTTTTCCTCGATTGCGTCGATTGCGTTGAACTCCGCAGTTATCTCATCAAACTCCTTGAGCTTACTTAATAGTTGTGAACTGTTATGTTGCTTGGTCAAGAACGAAACGAACTGCTCCCGATATTCTTCAAATGTGTACTTATGCATAACATCTCTCAACGAACCTACACAATCCCCTGCCCTGCTACCCTTGCGGTATCGTTGTTGTTGCACTATATCTCTAGCTTCTCTATACTTCTCGCCTATTATTTCTTTAATAGACTTAACCGTGAAACGTTTCTTCGCTTCACGAATGGCCTTCTTGTTGTCGGACGTGACTGTGAATTCTCCGTTGCGTCTATACTCATTGGGCTTACTAACTCTAGTTGCATTACCACCGGCTCGGTTAGAATACTCACGGTTAAGGTAACCAATCTGTTGCCCCTCTGCATATACGTAAACCTTACCAATACGATCTCTGAACTGATGAGGTATGCACTCGAATGACCACGTCGGATTAGTAGTAGCTAACGCAACCACAATCTCAGATAGATTGGAGTCCATCTTTACGTCGGTCTTACTCTTATTCTTCTCCATGTAAACACTGGATAGCATCATTGCATCAATCATTTAAAATTCTCCATTATCATTTCAGTTACCAATACGATAGCGTTGATTGGATCAAGCGCCATCACCTCAACTTGATTACCATCTCGGTCTTCCACAATATGTGGAACCTTCTCAAGAACATCCGAATCAAATGTGTTCGGATACTTAGTCCATGCTTTCATACATACCCCTTACCAGTTGAACTTGCCAATGATGGCATCCACTTTGTTCTTCAAGGCATGACGCTCGAACGAATCTTCTTTCAGTCCGTCCATGTCTGCACCTACCAACGCACGCTCAAGGTCTTGCCTAGCTTCCTCTAACTTCGGATCATTGGTCACATTGAGCTTGGTCAACAGCGAGCACAAGTCTTGCGCATTCGTTAGTAGACTGTCGTGATACCGAACCTTCTGATCACTAGCTCGTTCGGTGAGCTTCTCAGACATTGCAGTTAACGTAGTATGCAGACGTTCCCACGGTGCACGCATCGCTTCGGCTATCCTATTGCTATATTGTTGTTCATAGTGGTTTTTCAAATCCGCTAAGTCCTCTGCTGATACATCTAATCTAAAGTCGCCACTCTCAGGGATTGGATCGACGGATCTTCTGAACCCGAACTTACCCTTGACTTCCTCGATATCGGGATAGTCGCTTGCTTTGTAGAGTGAACCTAGACTTACGCTCGCATCCTGTACCAACTGAGGATACATGGCATAGAAGTTATTGCACATCATATTGAATGTGTGCTCGTGTGCATCCATGGTCTGCTTGTATTCCATGAATAGCTTAGTAGGTAGAAGTCGTTGACCCTTGTCTGCCCAAGGCAATGTGTGTTGGTTGTGATACAGACGCACTCGGGCGGCGAACTTGTCGATATCCTTACGCATGCTCGTACCTGCAAAAAGATTCTTCTTGGTCTGGCTGGCATCTCGCACTGCTGATGCGTTGCTATTCACAAGATCAGTTGTTTCACGGTCAACTTTACTGGCTGGCCATACGCTGATATTCAACTCTACTAATACTGCTGATGAACTAATACTCATTTGATTTCTCCTGTTAAATTATGAACGCTCGGGTTTACCCGCTAGCTTAGCCATTCGGTATTTCTCGTTAGGGATAACCTTGGCATTGAACACCGTGTCATTCTCATACACATGAAACGTGTGATACGCTTCGCCTGTTGTGTTCTCCTTGGAATCTTTTGATACGTACCTGTCCTCGTACCTCTCTGCCTTGCTCAGTAACTCTAACAATGTTATGGCGTCCTTGGTTGGTAACGCATAGTCTTGATAGCCAATAGTTACAATCATCATTTCATCTCTCCTCATTAGTGCTCGGTTAATATTAATTGTTGATGTGAATTGTTTTGCCATTCGGTGAAACGACATCATTACCTCCTACGATAGTCCACAGAATTGGTGCAGTCCAGTTGCCACCCCAGTCACTGCCTACGTATCCGTCGGTAAGAACAATGATGCACTCGGGCACGATCTTCTTCTCTTCGAGATACTCGGACACGCAACTCGGCGATGTACCTCCACCGCCCTTGGGCTTTGTAGAACTAACAATGTTAGCCACCGCATTGCCTTCGTACTCTTCGTGACCTGCAACATCTGAACCCCAGTAGATCAAGTCAACTTTCTCAGGATGCACCTCCTCTGCTACACCTTTGACTTCACCAAGGAACTCAGATAATTCTTGTTGTCCTACTGACCCCGATGTATCTACGGCTATCACGATATGACCAACTCGCTCACCGATCATGCTCGGCATGTACATACCAGTCGATAGATAACGTCGGTTAACCCTGCGCCATGATGAAGTATCCTTGGCATTGCATGTGGCTTTCACGAACTCACGCAAGACTTCACGCCAATCCACCTTGGGATTGAGTAGATCTTCAAGCTCTCGGTCACCACCACTTCTACCCTTACCGGCAACTTTGTGTTGTGCCATGAGTCCTTGTCTTATGGCTTGGTCAATATCCCTAGCCAACTCACGTTTCTCTTGCTCTGTCATGCCTTTCGTTGCTTCTTCCCAGTCATGCTCATCGAACCCATCTCCGCCCGATCCATCATCGTTCTGCTTCAGTAGGTCGAACACTTGCTTGGAATTCATACCTCGATACTTCTCATCGATCAAGCCCATCGGCTCACCTTTCTTCTCGCCACTCTTCCACCGTGGCATGGTGATCACGGTTTGCTCGGGGTCTGTATCTTGTAGCATCAGGTTGATCACGTAGTCACACGCACCATTCGCCAGCATTGCATTCTCTTCATGTAGCTTCTTATACGTAGTCAAGTGACGATACATCTTGTGCGACGCTTCGTGTGCAATCACAAACGCAAGCTCCTTCTCGGTCAACTCGTTGATGAACTTACGCCCATACCACTCGTCACGTCCGTTAGTCCTAGCAGTCGGTGTGTTATCGTCAACAAACGTACGTCCCACCATCAAGATACCACTGAGCAATGCGAACTTGGGGTTACGCATCAAGCTGATCTTGGCCTTCTGTATTTTTCGTTCCTCTAACATTGTTAGCTCCTATTAAAGTAAGTCTTGATTCTTCGCAACCCAATCACTGAACGCCTTGCAACTGAACGCTATCGCTTGCTTGCTCGGTGTCTTCGCAATGTTGATCGCAAACACGGCTTGCCACTCGGCATCGAACCGTTGTAGATACTCCATGAATGGAGTGATGCTCTCCTTGGTCATCCGTGCAATCGCACCGAATACCACAATCGCACAGGCACCGGCTGATGTTGGTATCTGCGTAGTCTTAGGGTTAGCAATCGTCGCTTCCCATGTCGGCAGTTGATCTGAGAACTCGATGTACGCTTGCATATCCCGAGCACCTGCTTCACCGATCGCACCAGTCAATGCGGATATCACCGTATCAGGATCGTTGTCCTTACGAGTCCTAACAATGTTAGATGCAGTCTCTAGCGAACGAGGGGAAACAAACGCCTTCTGATTACTCTTAGGTGAATAGATGTATGGGTTATCTCCGGATCCACCATCGGTATAGCTAGCCAACACATGAGGGAACCGATTCACCCATGCAATCACCTCGGGCTCGATACCTTTGCCCATCGCCCACTCGATCCACTCATCGGCATCGGGTTTGCGGATACGCACGGGAACCAAACGATTACGGCTATGTGCTTTCAGGGAGTCACCCACACCGTCGGTCGAAAGATTACCAGTCAAAAACACAATGGTCTCCTTGGGTATTGGAATGTCACCGAGTCTTGGGTTTGCCTTCTCTAGCATGGGGTGAAGCATGTTCTTCACAGGGTCTGCACCTTTGGTGAACTCGTCGAGCATGATCACCAGTGGTTTGCCTTCGTGAATCTTGAACCTAGCATTAGGGTAATACTTGGTAGTCTTGGTGTCGTGGTCGATCACAGGCATGGCGATATCGCCCAAGTCCATGTTCGGCACATCGATGTAGGCATAGTCGTAGCCCATACCGTTGGCTATACTCTCTAATAGGGATGACTTCCCAATGCCCGGCTCACCTTCAAGTAGAAAACGAGTCTCAGGGTTGGATTGAATGAGCTTTGATGCTTGCTTCAATGTAATTGACTTACCGAAATTTACTTCTGACATTTTTAGTTCCTTCTAGGTTAATATCCCTAACATTGTTAGGGGGTTGCTGACAAACACAATTCACTTCGCTCATTGAGCTTTTTTAATAACATTGTACCACAGAATAATACCTGAGTCAAGCATTTAGTCTGTCCGTAGGGCGTAAGCCTTAATTGTTTTGAGGTATGGAAACTCAAGGGAAAATCTAAGTTTCGCATTCTCCATCGTTGCACATTCGTACACTTGTGCACTCCAGTTGCCGAACCGTGGGTTGTATCCGGTCACGTAGTACTTGGTTAGCTTCATCCTCTCCTCCAGATAAATAAATCTGCACATATCACAATAACCGCAATCAGAAAGATCACGCGTGATATCAATTCGCTCCGTCGGTTATAGCTCATGTTATTCTCCCTTCGTTAGTCTTATCATCTTCGTTGCAGTTTCGAACGTTAAATTCTCGGCAACAATTTCGAACCTGTACTCATTTCGTGAATACTCCATCATCGAGTCCCACACTGGCTTGGTCGTGGCTAATAAACTGAACGGATGTCCAATTATTCTGTACACAATCCATTCAGGCCGATCATCAAACTCGCTCATCTTCTTCACCCATGACTCGCTCACGCTCGTCAAGCAATGTTAGGGCTTCGATTACTGCAATATGAGCAAGGTCATAATCTCCTTCCCTGATGTTGCGCTCAGCATCTTTGATGAGTTCGAGTGCTTTTAAGTAGTCGCCTTCAGTCATTTTTTACTCCTTATTTAATAGTCCACAGATACCATAAGCCGCAACTAACTTTACGTCTTCTAACGGACGCTTTAATGTGTCACACAATGGATGCAGTTGTGTTCGTTGTTTTGATGTTGTTGCCGAGAACTTATCGGAATTCTCTACCCATACGTCAGCGTCGGCATCGTAAACAAACATGGGGAAGTGATTCCCATACGAGTAAACCACGTATATGGTCTGCTTGCTTTGCAGTGAATCACTGCGCCTGTGCCATCTTGCGTATACATTAGCACCATCAAAACGCTCTTTGCGTTGCACGTAGTCACGTGCTTTATAGTTGGGGATATCTTTACTCACGCTCTATTCTCCTTTGGGTTAGTCTGCTTGAGTGTTGTGTGTACGTTGGCAGGTGTAACTAACATGTAGTTGCCCTTGGTATACTCTTGAATGATAGTCCACGATGCACGCTCAGCACGTGCTTGATCTTCACCACAGAATAAACAGAAGCGATAGCCGAGTTGCCAACGCTCGATGCGGATATCGTCACCGCACGCAAGACATTCTTTCCAGTCCATAAGTAACCTTTCGTTGTTGCCTAACATTGTTAGGGGTTGAGAGTGTTGTTGAGTAGAAGATTTTTGTCTTCAGCCTATATTGTACCACAATGTTATACCTATGTCAACTCTTTGGTCTCTCGTTGGTCTTGGGTGGGACTGAATTGAAAAAGTGAATACTTGGGTATTACTGCAAGCTCTAGAATTACATCGGAAGTGTCGTTGCGCTATTTGTGGTACAGTGTTTCGCAATGTTATGCTTAAAAAATAGGCAGAAAAAAAACATAACGCTTGTAAGTACTTGATTCTAAACTAAAAAAAATTAAATGTTATGTAAGTTATATTGTTATACTCATTTTTATATGATCTTGGAAAATCAAATGTAGCACAGAATGCTCTTGCCGAGGGCTTCCTCATGTTCGTGCTCCCAAAGTTTCATTCAATTATCAAAAAAAACGTAACATGTAACAATCTAGGATTCATGCGGGTTTCCAGCGATGTGTTGTATAACAAAGACACAATTTTCGTAACATTAGGCGTAACAATGCACATTCTTATGGGAACTGGCATAAATGCGCTTGACAAAAGCGCAAAAAAAATGCTACACTGAGTTCAGTGTAGCACCTAGGGAAGCCTAACAATGTTAGGGTGAGGTTAATATAATTATTGCTGATGCGACGATACCAATAACCACTGCGCAAAATAATTCAATCATTTTTAGTGCTCCGATAGTATGTGACTTCTGCGCTTATCCATGCAACGATAGTCACAATAAATAACAAACCTAGACATACTTGATAATCCATAATTTTCCCCTTGGGTTGAAGAGTGCCCTAACATTGTTAGGGCTTCTCACGTTTACTTAATCATATTGAGGTCAACATTGAGCGCTATCAATGCGCTAGCAATGCTAGTCAATGCTTCGGCTTCGTCTTCGTTAACGAACTTCTCAGCGAGACCGGCTTTGTGCAATTTGGTCAACTCCTCAATTAAACGCAGTTTAAGAGTGCGCTTCTTTGCACCGGCGCCTTCGGATTCGGGAGCGCCTTCGGCGAATACTCTGCCTTCGTTGCGAACACGTGTCCACTCGACCGACGGGTTTTTGTGTCCGGCGTTGCGCAGTGTGTCACGGAATAACTGTGCAACTGCGAGCGTGGGCTTAGCTTCTTCGGATTGATCCGAATGCTCGACGTTGTACCACTCTGCGGGTAAAGTGTCGCACAACTTAACTGCGAGCGCCTTGGTTGCGCCGTACTTGCGTTTAACTGCATCAGCGACGTTATTAATAAGGTCTAACACCGTTGCGTCTTCGTGTGTAGTGATAGTTGTTGTCATAATGAAACCCTTCGTTAGTTAATGTTGAACAATGTATGCAATCGTTTCTTCGTTTGCATGACTATATTGTACCACAAAAAAGAATCAAAATCAAATTGTGTTCACACGAAAATTAAACTGTATTGACCTAGGGCTAACAATGTTATGGGTTCAAAGCAAAGACCCACCCGAGTGCCACCCCCCGAAATGTAGGAAAGGAATCCTAGATATCTCTACACTGTGTTCTGCACACCCGATACCCATTTTTAAAATTTCGCCACAACCAAGACCCCACCCCCTTTATATTAGGTGACCCCCCGGTATCAAAAAAGGATCCCCCTTGCAAAAAAAATATATCTATGGTATATTTCAGCCATCACTACTCGGTGCGTTTACCCGATGCTTAAAGTTGAACCTTCTAGGGAATACCCAATCCCTTTCGATATGTCCGATGAGGAGCCTGCGACTCAGACGGATGCTATAGCTGTCGCTGTCAATACTGCGAAGCTCTTGGAACAACTAGGCGGGGCAATCGACTTCACTGCAGACGACGCAAAGAAAGCAGTTGAGTTAACCACTCAGCCCACCAACACTCCCAAACACATTAGCAACCCCGGTGTTGCCAAAGCCGCTCTCAATATCATTAGTCAACACGACTACCAGACATTCGAGGATGCGCAGCAAGCTAGAAATTTCATCACCAATAAATTGGTTCAGTTAGCTGATTGCGGAGATTACAAAATTGAAATCAAAGCCCTTGAACTGCTGGGTAAGCACTCGGACGTTGGTTTGTTTACCAACCGTAGCGAAATCACCATCAATCATAAGTCGTCGGAGTCGCTTGAGAACTCGATCAAAGAAAGAGTCAAAAGGCTACTTAATAGCAATGAGGATATCAGCGACATCACTCCGCTAGACGATCTGGATACGCACCTAGGTGCAGTCTCTGAAACGGCAATAAGTACATCTGATTTAGAGAACGATTCCATCGATGAGTGAAGTCCAAGACGTCTCTCTTAAAGACATAACCAAGATTCTGCCAAGGCTGTCAGAGTCGGAGATGCGGGTATTGGAGAAACAGCTCATCCATTTGGAGATGCTCAAAGAGCAAGAACTTGCTAGAGCCAAGTTTTTAAAGTTCACACAGAAGGTGTGGCCAACATTTATATCAGGGAGACACCATGCTAGGATGGCTGAAGCGTTTGAGCGTGTGGCTCGCGGCGAGTGTAAGCGTCTTATTATTAATATGCCTCCTCGTCATACTAAGTCCGAGTTTGCTAGTTATTTATTACCTGCATGGTTTCTTGGAAAATATCCACACAAAAAAGTCATCCAGACTTCACACACTGCGGAATTGGCGGTAGGCTTTGGGCGTAAAGTCCGTAACCTTGTGGATAGCGAAGTATACAAAGAGATCTTTCCGGATCTGAACTTACAAGCAGACTCCAAGGCGGCTGGTCGCTGGAACACATCAAAAGGCGGAGATTATTTTGCGATTGGTGTAGGCGGTGCTGTGACCGGTAAGGGTGCTGACATACTTATTATTGATGACCCACACTCAGAACAAGAAGCTGCGATGGCGGCGACGAACCCAGAAGTCTATGACAAGGTTTATGAATGGTATACGTCTGGCCCAAGGCAGCGTTTGCAGCCGGGTGGATCAATTGTGATCGTGATGACACGTTGGTCAATGAGAGATTTGACTGGGCAAGTGATCAAAGCAAGTGCTTCTAGGGGTGGTGAAGAGTGGGAAGTCATTGAATTTCCGGCGATTTTGCCCTCGGGAAACCCCCTATGGCCAGAGTTTTGGTCATTAAATGAGCTAAATGCGCTCAGAGAAGAGTTGCCAAATGCAAAATGGCAAGCCCAATACCAGCAAAATCCTGTTGGAAACGAGTCTGCGATCATCAAAAGAGACTGGTGGAAGATATGGACAGAGCAAGAACCGCCTGAATGTGACTATATTTTGCAGACTTGGGACACGGCATATGAGAAAACTCAGCGTGCTGACTACTCTGCGGGCACACTTTGGGGCGTTTTTTACAACAATAAAGACCATAATTTGCCCAATTTGATCCTTTTAAACACATATAGAAGGCGTGTTGAGTGGATAGATTTGAAGCACGATGTGTTCAAAGAATACCAAGAATGGCAGCCAGATGGGGTGTTAATTGAGAAAAAAGCGACTGGAGCACCCTTAATATATGAGCTAAGAGCCATGGGAATACCGGTTCAAGACTACACGCCTAGTCGTGGACAAGACAAGATTGCGCGATTAAACTCGGTAGCTGACATCATTGCGTCTGGTAAAGTTTGGGTACCCGAGACCCGTTGGGCCGAAGAGTTAGTAGATGAGATCGCTGCATTCCCATCAGGAGAACATGATGACTTGGTGGACGCGACAACACTTGCACTCATGCGTTTTAGGCAAGGTGGTTTCTTGAGACTGCCGAGTGACGAGCCGGAAGAAAGAGTCTACTTCAAATCAGGCCGACGTTCATCATATTATTAAGGATCAATCATGGAAAAGAGTTTATACGCCGCGCCTCAAGGGATCATGCAGGGTCTTGACCCAGACGTTGGAGAGATCGAAATTGAAATTGCGGGTGAGGAAGCGGAACCAGAAGGCGAAGAGGACTTAGGCCCTACAGAATTTGATGACAACTTAGCCGAGTACTTAGACGACGGTGAGCTTGGGAAAATTTCCAGTGGCCTCATGGAGCTTGTGGAGGCAGATATCAACTCAAGAAAAGATTGGGTTGAGATGCTCGTCAAGGGCTTAGAAGTATTGGGGATGAAGTATGAGGAAAGAACCGAGCCATGGAACGGTGCTTGTGGCGTTTACTCCCCACTCCTCACAGAAGCTGCTGTACGTTTTCAAAGTGAAACGATCATTGAGACTTTTCCTGCTGCTGGCCCTGTTAAGACTGAGATCATTGGTGCGATAGATAAGCTCAAGGAAGAAGCCGCTGAGCGAGTTGGCGCTGATATGAACTATGAGTTGACCGAGGGCATGCCTGAGTACAGACCAGAGCATGAGAGGATGTTGTTCAACTTAGGTTTGACAGGATCAGCGTTCAAGAAAGTTTACTATGACCCCAACATTGGTAGACAGACTTCAATCTATATCCCCGCAGAAGATGTGATTATTCCTTATGGATCCAGTGGTGCGCGCATGGCTGAGCGTGTGACTCACATCATGAGGAAGACCAAGAACGACATTAGAAAGCTGCAGGTTTCAGGGTTCTATCGTGACATTGAGTTAGGTGAACCCACACAGATCCACACTGATGTTGAGAAGAAAAAAGCTGAAGAGCAAGGCTACTCATTGACAGACGATGAGCGCTATCAGATCTGTGAAATTCAAGTTGACTATGACTTGCCGATGTTTGAAGATGAGGATGGCATCGCCAGACCTTATATCATCTCGATTGAAAAAGGCACGCGCAAGGTTCTCTCAATCTACCGCAATTGGAAAGAGAAAGACCCACTCAAACTCAAGAGAGACCACTTAGTTCAGTACGACTATGTGCCAGGTTTTGGCGCTTATGGTTTAGGATACATCCATTTGATTGGTGGCTATGCACGTGCAGGTACATCGATCATCAGACAGCTCGTTGATGCAGGTACGCTCTCTAACTTGCCCGGAGGGTTGAAGACCCGTGGGCTGCGTACTAAGGGAGACGATACACCGATCGCCCCCGGAGAGTTTAGAGATGTGGACATTGCGTCAGGCGCACTGCGTGACAACATCATGCCCTTACCATACAAAGAACCCAGTCAGGTTCTGGCAGGTCTACTTAAAGAGATCACAGACGAAGGTAGAAGACTTGGTTCAATCGCAGATATGAACGTGTCTGACATGGGTGCCAACGCACCTGTGGGTACTACGCTAGCTCTATTGGAGAGGCAGCTAAAGACCATGTCTGCTGTGCAGGCCCGTGTGCACTATTCGATGAGACAAGAGTTCAAGCTCTTGAAAGAAATCATCAGAGAGCATGCTCCGAAATCCTACGCATACGACCCAGACAAAGCAGATCGTAAAGCCAAACAGTCTGACTACGACTTGGTGGAGGTGATCCCAGTATCGGATCCCAACTCAAGCACAATGGCTCAGCGGATCATGCAGTACCAAGCTGTGATTCAGTTGTCGCAAAGCGCTCCACAGATCTATGATCTACCGATGTTGCACCGTCAGATGATCGAGGTGTTGGGTGTGAAGAACGCCGACAAGTTGGTGCCGACTGAAGATGACGAGATGCCCAAAGATCCAATCAGTGAGAACATGGGCTTCCTCAAAGGAAAGCCTACAAAAGCCTTTATCTTCCAAGATCACGATGCGCACATTGCGGTGCACTCTACGTTCATGCAGGATCCCATGATTGCTCAGCAGATTGGGCAAAACCCCATGGCGCAACAGATGCAAGCAGCGATCCAAGCGCACATCGCAGACCACTTGGCGTTCCAGTATAGGAGCCAGATTGAGAAGCAGTTGGGTGTGCAGATGCCAGCACCAGATGCCAAGTTGCCACCGGATCAAGAGGTTCAGTTGTCTAGGCTCGTGGCCCAAGCCGCAGTGCAGCTCACACAGCAGCACCAAGCGATGGCAGCACAACAGCAAGCTCAGCAACAAGCTCAAGATCCTTTGGTTCAAATGCAGCAGCAAGAGTTGCAGATCAAGGCAGCGCAAGCTCAGACACAAGCTCATAAAGTTCAGGGCGAGTTGGCACTCAAGCAAGCGGAGCTACAGTTGAAACAACAGCAAGCTGGGGTACAGGCAGCACAAGCGCAACCAGCGCAAAACGCAGTTCAAACACCCGAGCAGCTTAACCAGCAGCATATCATGGACGTAGCGCAAGCCACCCAGCAGATGCACCACACTGAGCACCAGCACAGACAAAGCTTAGTGCATGCCGAGAAAGAACATCAAGCCAAACTCAAGCAAGAGCAAGAAAAGCATATCTTAGATATGGCGACAAAGGCTCAACAAGCTCGTGAGAAGATGGACATTCAACAGCAGCAAGCAGATGCTCAGATGAACCAACCACAAGAACCTGCAAATGGCTAAAAAAATATTCTTATCAATTGCTTCGTATGCAGACAAAATGCTCACAAGGACAGTTTTGGATGCCTTACTAAATGCCAAATATCCACAAGATATTGTGTTTGGTATTGTGGAGCAAACGAAAGAATCAAACCGCCTAAGAGTTCCTAGCGGTGACAACATGAGGTATTTAGGTATTAACCCTGAAGAATCTAGAGGATGTTGTTGGGCTAGGGCTCTATGCATGTCTTTGTATAGAGACGAAGATTATTTTTTCCAAATTGATTCTCACATGATCTTTGACTACGGTTGGGATGAGCGAATGATCGAAGCCGCAGAAGAATGCGCAGCTATAAATCCTAGGTTTGTTATCTCAGATTACCCACACCCATTTAAGATAGTTGACGATAAGTTTATAAAAGAACCCGTCACAAATGGGGCAGTTTGTGCTTACATAAAAGAAGATCAAAAGTTCAACGATGATAGTCCTTTTGTTAATATTACTGGGCTTCCTGTTGATACCGACACTCCATTAAAAGGCTTTCACATAGCCGCTGGCTGCGTGTTTGCAGATGGAAATTTTGTCAATGAAATTCCCTATGATCCTTTGTTTTATTTCCAAGGTGAAGAACAGTCTGTATCCATTCGCGCGTATACGCATGGGTGGGATATTTTCCATATCCCTAGATTACCTATCTATCATTTGTATGACAACAACGATGGCACAAGAGCCAAGCATTGGTCTGAAGAAGAAGACAAAGTAAGAAGCGTTCGCTGGTGGGAATTAGATCGGCAATCCAAAGAAAGATTTAATAATTTGATTCATGGAAATATGCGCGGCATATATGGATTAGGCACGGATAGAACACTAGAACAATTTGTTGAATTTTCAGGTGTGGATTACAAAAATAAAGTTGTATACGACAAAGCTACAAAGGGGTGCTGGAATGGATGACAGACTGCTGGAACATTTGCTTAAAAAACTCGAAGAGATTAAAGATTCATATACCGCACCGATGAGCGAAGGTGCTGCGAAGGATTTTGGTGAGTACCAAAATATGTGTGGGGTAATCCGAGGCCTTACCCTTGCACAAAGAGAGATAGCCGACCTCGTGCGTAAACTAAAGGACGATGAAGATGACGAGTAACTTCGATGTAAGTGCTGTAGACCTTTCTGGTATTTTGAATAAAGATCCAGAACAAAAGGCCAAACAGATTCCAGACCCCAAGGGATTCATGCTATTAACTGTAGTCCCCGAAGCGATGGAAGAGTATGCAGACAGCGAGATTGGGATTATCAAATCTAGCCAAGAAGTTTGGAAAGAAGAGATGCTCACCCCAGTGTTGTTTGTCATCAAGATGGGCCCAGAAGCCTATTCAGATACAACAAGGTTCCCTAGTGGGCCTCGTTGCAAGATTGGCGATTTCGTAATCGTCAGACCCAATTCAGGCACCCGCTTGAAGATCCATGGCAGAGAGTTCCGTCTAATCAACGACGACAACGTCGAAGCTGTGGTTGAAGATCCCCGTGGGATTACACGTGCGTCATAAGGAGTAAAACATGGCAACATACAGAGGTGAAGACTTTAAGTTCCCTGATGAAGTTGATAAAGCAACTGAACAGGAAGTCGAGATTGAAATCGAAGACGATACTCCCCCAGAGGATCGCAACCGCAAACCCATGGATGAACCTCCACAGGATTTTCAAGCGGATGAACTAGCCAAGTATGACGAAAGTGTCAGAAAAAGGATACAACACTTTACTAAGGGTTATCACGAAGAACGCCGCAAGGCAGAGGCTGCCCAGCGTGAGCGGGAAGAAGCCATTCGTGCAGCCCAAGTGATTGCCGAAGAGAATAAAAAACTCAAAGGCTCACTGAGCGAAAGCCAAACAGCTTTGATTGAAAGCGCTAAACGCGTAGTCAATACAGAGATCGAAGAGGCTAAATCCAAGTACAAAACTGCCTATGAGTCAGGGGATTCTGAAGCACTGTTGGCTGCACAAGAAGAGCTAACGGCTGCAAAGATAAAGGCTGATAAAGTTAACAATTTTAAGCCGACCCCTTTACAAGATAGTAAAAATGAAGTACAAACGGCTCAAGCGGCTCCAACTACAGTGGTTGATCCCAAAGCGGAAGCGTGGCGGGAAAAGAATCCGTGGTTCGGAAACGATGATGAAATGACCAGCTTTGCGTTGGGGTACCATGCGAAACTCCTCAAGTCTGGCGTTAATCCATCGTCCGAAGAGTATTACGAGAAGTTAAATTCTCGGTTGAAACAAGTTTTCCCAGATGCGTTTGAGTCTGAGAAACCTGCTGATGCGCCACCCCCTCAGCGGCCAGCCAAATCAAACGTAGCACCTGCTACGAGAAGCACAGCGCCCAAAAAGATCGTGCTGACTCAGACTCAGGTAAATATCGCCAAGCGGCTTGGTGTTCCTTTGGAACTCTATGCCAAAAAGGTTGCGGAAGAACAAGTGAGGAGTAACTAATCATGACAGCACAAAGTAGACTATCGCGCGAACTAGATTCGAGAGCATCCACCCAACGTCCAACGATGTGGAGGGCGCCTGAGACTCTACCTATGCCCGACCCCCGGCCCGGTTGGAAACATAGATACATTCGCATTAGCACAATGGGGCAGTCTGATCCCAGTAACATTTCCTCTAAGTTCAGAGAAGGATATGAACCCTGCAAAGCGGAAGATTATCCTGAGATGATGATGCACGCCACCGAAGAAGGCCGATTCAAAGGCAATATCGAGGTAGGCGGATTGTTACTCTGCAGAATCCCAGAAGAGTTTTTGCAACAACGTGATGCGTATTACGCAAAACAAAACCAAGCTCAAATGGACTCCGTGGATAACAATTTCTTGAAAGACAGCGACCCTAGAATGCCTCTGTTCTCAGAGAAACGTTCGAAGGTTACATTTGGTTCTGGTTCTTAATCTTTAAGGAATTAACATGGCTTATCCTACAGTTTCGGCCCCTTACGGCCTGAAGCCTGTTAACTTGATCGGTGGACGTGTATATGCGGGTTCTACTCGTATGTTCCCCATCGTGAATGGTTACGGCACAAGCTTGTTCAACGGCGACGTTGTTCAAATCGGTACCGGTGCAAACATCGGTAATCTCGTAGTCTCATCCTTGGCATACAACGCTTCTTCAGCAGTAGCTGGAACAATCGGTGTGTTCGTTGGTTGTGAGTACTCCACCACTGGCGGCCCCATTTATGGTAAGAATCGTTACCAATACTGGCAAGCTAGTACAACTGCTCCTGACGCCCTTGGCTATGTAGTTGATGATCCTCAAGCTGTTTTCAAATCAGCCGTGGTCGTTAACCCAGCCGGTACAGGTGGTAGCACTACTATTGCTTACGCTAACCAAGCGTTCATTGGTTCCAATGCTTATTACATTGGCGCTGCCGCTGGCAATACTGGTTCTACAACCACTGGTGACTCTCTTGCTGGCGTTGCAATTTCTGCATCCGCTACTGTAAGCACACCAATTACTACCAGCGCAGCGATGCGTATCGTGGGTATTGTCCCTGATACAGCAGTGTCTTATGTGCAAGCTGGTACTTCTAGCTCTACGACAATCACATTGTCTGCAGCTAACTCTAGCATCGTCCCAGGAATGGCAGTCACTGGCCCCGGCATTACAGCAGGTTCAAACACCTATGTAACCGCTGTGTCTGGTACTAGCGTGACAATTAATACGGCTGTTGCCTCTGCGCAATCTTCCGCTGTTAACTTCACATTCACTGGATATCCCGAAGTGTTGGTGACATGGAACTTTGGTTACCATAGTTACTTCAATGCTAATGGCGTTTAATTAAGGAGCTAACAAATGGCTATTTCACGCGCACAATTATTGAAAGAGCTGCTCCCCGGCTTGAACGCTTTGTTCGGTTTGGAGTATGCACGTTATGGCGAAGAGCACAAAGAGATCTATGAAACAGAGACCTCTGAGCGTTCATTCGAGGAAGAGACCAAACTGTCTGGCTTCTCAGCAGCACCTGTTAAAAACGAGGGCACAGCCATCGCTTATGACAATGCACAAGAGGCATGGACAACTCGCTATAACCACGAAACCATTGCTTTGGGTTTCTCAATCACTGAAGAGGCGATTGAAGATAACTTGTACGACAGCTTGTCTGCTCGTTACACCAAAGGTTTGGCTCGTGCCATGGCTTATACCAAGCAAGTGAAAGCTGCTGCTGTTTTAAATAACGGCTTCAACTCTAGCTATGTTGGTGGTGACGGCGTTGCATTGTTTGCAACTAACCATCCCTTGGTCAACGGCGGTACCAACGCTAACACTCCTACTACCCAAGTTGATTTGAACGAGACTTCTTTGGAAGCCGCCGTGATCCAGATCGCTGCTTGGACAGACGAGCGTGGCCTCTTGATCGCTGCAAAGCCCAAGAAATTGGTCATTCCTCCCTCATTGATGTTTGTTGCAAAACGTTTGTTGGATACCGAACTCCGCGTCGCTACCACAAACAATGACATCAACGCCATCAAGCAAATGGGCGCAATCCCAGAGGGCTACACTGTCAACCACTTCTTGACAGATCCCAACGCTTGGTTCCTTACCACTGACGTTCCCAATGGCTTGAAGCACTTCGAGCGCACACCATTGCAGAACTCTATGGATGGTGATTTTGATACGGGTAACGTACGTTATAAATCACGTGAGCGTTACTCTTTTGGATGGAGTGATCCATTGGGAATCTGGGGTTCTTCAGGTTCTTTCTAATAAAATCAAGCACTTAGCGCGATTTGAGAAGGCCCTTCGGGGCCTTTTTTATTGGATATTATTTTGTTATGTGTCACCCGTATCGTAACTTGTTTTCGAAAAGTATTTAGAAAATATATTTGACATTCTCCATCCATTGATATATAGTTGAGACTTCTAAAAGGAGTTAACTATGTTTTATGTTTATGTTTATCGTGACCCGCGCCCTCTTAAACTAGGCCAGCCTGTGTACGTAGGTAAAGGTACAGGAGATCGTGATTTATCGCATTGGTCAAGAGGATCTCACAATAAACCGTTTCAAGACTTTATTTCGCATTTAAAACAGCGCAATTTTGTTGCCGTTTGTGAGCGTGTATTTGAAACGGAAAATGAAGAAGAAGCTTTTGCCAAAGAGATGGAACTTATCAAACTATATGGACGTCGAGATTTAAAAACAGGAACATTATTTAATTTAACTGATGGTGGCGAAGGCCCAAGCGGATATATTAAATCGGAAGAACAAAAAGCCGCTGATGGACGATTTACCAAAGAACATTGGCAAGACCCAGAGTATCGCGCCAAAGTAGTTGCAGGGCAAACCAAAGCTCAGAATACGCCAGAAGCACTTGAATCTAAGTCAATCAATTCTAAAAAGATGTGGGAAACAAAAGGGGGTACACTGGCTAAAAGCATCAAGGAAGCTCGTAATACAGACAAGTCCAAAGCTAAAACCAGCGCTCAAGCTAAAACTCAGTGGGCTGACCCTGAGTATGCGGCTAAACAAACTGCAAACAACAAAGAAATTGCTAACCGTGAGGAAGTCAAAGCTGCTAAAAAAGCCGCAGCCAAAGCACTGTGGGCGGATCCAATTTGGAAATCAAAAATGATGGCTGCAAGAAACAAGAAAAAACTTCTTGACACACCCAAGGAATAGTGTATATTGAAGGCTGTCTGGGATTTTTTCTCTTGTTGCCAGCCCGCCCAGGGGTCACGATGCAACGATTAACAAGAGACTTTTGCATAAGGAATTATCATGGCTCGTTCCACGTTCTCCGGCCCAATTCTATCGGGCTCAAATAGATTTGGCCCCATCCGCGATGTAGGATATACCGATCTCGCTCAAAACATTGACATGAACTTCGCCAACACTGGCGGAAATGGTACTGCTGGTTACCCCGGTGGTTCTGGTCAGTTTGTTAATGGCAACTTGATCCCCAACGTTAATGCTGTTGTTTATACAAACTCTAGTTCTGTATACCCTCCCACAGCCGCAACCATCACTGCTGACGCAGCTACAACCGTGTATCGCGGCGCTGTGTTTTACATCCCCACAGGTTCACAGATCAATGACTTCTTGGTTGACATTGGTACAGCCATTGGAACATCTGGTTCCACATTGACTGCTGGTGTGGTAAACATTGGTAACCAATTCAACGGTACTCAGTACGGTTCAGTAACTTTGACAGCCAGTGCGAACACATTGACTGCTGGTCGTTACTCTACAACTTTCACTGGTGCTCAGTTGACTGCTATCCAAGCAACCACTGCTGACTTTACCAACCCCACAGGTGTGGTTGAGCCCGCTACGTTCTCACAAGTTGTGATGACTTTGGTGTTGACTGGTACAGGTACTCCTGCTCCCAATGCTGGTACTTTGTACTTGACTGTGCGTTACACACAGCCTGACGGAAACATCGGTACAACTACAGCTTACCCCTACGGTAACTTTGATTAATCTCTAGGGGCTTCGGCCCCTATCTTTAAACTTTAAGGAGATTATTCATGGCTACACCAAAGGCTAAATCGATTACGCAACAAGGAAGGTATGAGCCTTTTGAGTTGCAAGTTGCCCGTGGGCAAATTGGGTTTCATAATGGCGTTAACATTTTTGGTTACCAGCCCTCTATCGGTACAAGTTTTATCCCAATTTGGGAAGTAACTTCTGCATATCCTGCATACCTAACAACTGCTTCTACATTCACAATTGCTAGCGCTTCTGCATCAGATCAAAATGCAGTGGTGTTAGTGACTGGACTGGACGCAAACTACAACGTATTGTCTGAGCAAGTGCTTATGACAACTTCAACACCAAGTGGTACAACCGTTGGCAAGTATTTACGCATCAATGGATTGACACTAACCACTCCCGGTTCTGGTCAAAAAACAAACGTAGGCCAGATCACCGCCACTGCTTCAAATAGCAGTGTGTACGCTTATATCAATGCAGGTATTGGCAAAAGTCAAATGGCTGTTTATTCTGTGCCCAACAACTCAGAATATGACTTTACGCAAATCACCATCAACACCAATAACGCATACACATCGTCTACAACTTTGACTTATCAAGCTGTGGCGTACAACAATGCAACCGGTGTTCAATTAAGTGTTTTGCAAGAGCCATTCATCAATAACTTCATTGTGACCAAAACAATCCCATTCAAGTTTGGCCCAAGGACTGATATTCAATGGCAATTGAAAGCAAGTACAGGAACCGTAGCTGCTGGTATTGTGGTTGAAGGTTATCAGATCTTTAACGTAGATTCTGGGAACACCTAATCATGGCTAAGTCACCCGCATGGCAGCGCAAAGAAGGGAAGAATCCGAACGGCGGCTTAAACGCCAAAGGCCGGGCATCCGCAAAGAAGGAGGGGATGAATTTAAAAGCTCCCCAACCAGAGGGCGGATCAAGGAAGAAAAGCTTCTGCGCGCGCATGAGCGGGATGAAAAAGAAATTAACTTCATCAAAGACAGCAAACGATCCAAACAGCAGGATTAATAAGTCTTTGAGAGCTTGGAAGTGTTGAGGTAATCATGGCAACTAAATGGGATAGAGTACCTAAGTTCAACGATGATGTTGCAAAAAGCAGCATGGAAGACGCACGTAAAGTCGTCAAAGATACTTCCAAACTTAGAGGTGCTGCAGTTGATGCAGTGAAAGAAGCTGGCAGTCGTGCCGCTAGTCGTTTACTTGGCCGAGCAGGATTGGCTGGGGCCTCACTTCAAACTGGATATGATGCTGGCCGTGCGCTCGATGAAGCCACAGGTATTGGCAAAAAGATGGTTGATAAATCTGGGCTTGGTGACATGGCTGCAAAAGCAGCTACATCCGGCGAAAGAGTCACGTTGACCAAAGATGCCCAGTCCCGTATTGATCGTGGCGATTTGGATAAAAAGCCTGTTAAACGTTCAGTATCTAGAACAACCGTATCTGCTGAGCCCGCTCCTCAAATGAAAGAGGAAAAAGACTACGGCCCAGATATTAGAGATGATGTTGGGCCCCCCAAAGAGCCAAGCGCCGATAACATGTTGAAACGTGGTGGTCGAGTTCACGCATCTAAACGTGCTGACGGTATTGCACAAAGAGGGCATACGCGGTATCGTGGAGATAAACACTAATGGACACGCCAATATGGAATGCAGTTCTCTCCTTGCTTGTCGCGCTTTTAGGCTGGGTATTGAGAGAGAAGTCCGCAGAATTGCAACGGGTAACTATTTTGCTCAATCGTACACGCGAAGAAATGGCGAAAGAGTATGTAACCAAGGCAGAAGTTCATGCCGATATCAACCGTGTGTTGGATCGACTGGACAGGTTGGAAAGCAAAATTGATAGGTTAATGGAGAGTAACCATGCCATCAACTAGCTCAGATTTAACGGTGAATTGTTTAGATTGTCAGAAAGAAAAAACTTTTAATAAGTATGAAGTTAATCGTGAAAGACATTTGAACTATCGCTGTAGAATTTGTGCTATTAAAAATTATTATTCAAGTAAGCCAAAATTAACAAAAGAAGAAAAAGCAAAATATCGAAAAGAGTATTATGAAAAACATCGACAAAGACTTGATGCATACTCTAACGATTGGAGGCAAGAAAAAAGGCTTGAAATAATCAAAGAGTTGGGTGGGGAATGTAATCATTGTGGTGAAAATGATCCTATTGTGTTGGACATAGATCACATACATAATGATGGTGCGAAAGAAAGAAAAGAAGCAAAAAGAAAAAATGTTGTTTCAATTCTTAGGGCAAAAGGTATAGATAAACAACGCTATCAATTACTCTGCAAAAATTGTAATTGGCGCAAAGAATTTCTTAGGAGACGTCATGCCGAGTGTATCGAAGAAGCAGCATAATTTTATGCAGGCGGTCGCTCATTCCCCAGCGTTCGCCAAGAAAGCAGGAGTCCCTCAAAATGTGGGGCAAGAGTTCAGTAAAGCGGACAAAGGCCGCACATTTAAACAAGGTGGAACTATGAAATCGGAAAAAACTAAAGAGTTGCGTCAAGCAAAGACCCTCGAAAAGCTCGCTAAAGAAGAGCGTTCTGAGGCAAAAGGCATGAAGCACGGCGGTCACGCTAAGCATCATGTTAAAAAAATGGCTTCTGGTGGCATGACCACTGGTAAGCATGGCGTTGCTGAGAAAAGCGGTATGACAACTGCTAAGATGGGCAAGGCTGAAGTGGGCGGCAAGCTCAAACATGGTGAGCACAGCATCCAGAAAAAGGGCCATACACGTGCTATGGAGCCTAAAATGGGTGCAGGTAAGCCCTTGGGTATGAAGCACGGTGGTAAAACCCACCATAAAAAGTAAGGAAACATCATGAAACATCACGATCACATCGCCGACCACAAGCATCCTTTCCATAGCGGTGGTACAAAACACCACGGAAAGACCGAATTGCACCATGTTCAGCATCCCCATCCCGAAGAACACCACCATGTTCACGGTATGAAGCACGGTGGACACGTAAAACACCACCATGAGCACGTTGCACACCACATGAAAGAGCATGAGGGACATCATCACGCTCACGGTGGCCACATTCATCACCATGAACACGTGGAAAAACACCTAAAACACCATGATGGTCACCACATGAAGCATGGCGGACACGTTCATCACCATGAACACGTCGAAAAAATGCACAAACACGGCCACAAATAAGCCCCTAGGAGCAAAAAATGAGAGCACTAATGCGTAGACCTATGATGAGAGCGCCAATGGCTGCTCCCATGGCTCCTGCTGCGCCTATGGCAGCCCCTGCTGGGGCTATGCCGGGCATGAAAAAGGGTGGAATGGCTTCTCCACATCACCGTGCTGACGGTATTGCTCGTAAAGGGCATACCAAGTGCGCATGTGGCGGGGGAAAAATGTAATGATGGCGAGCCGTGGTATGGGCGTCATGAACCCGTCAAAGATGCCGGGTAAAAAGATAATACATCGTAAGGATCATCCAAACGATGTGTCGCTGTACAAGCACGGTGGTGAGGTGTGGGATACCCCTAACCCAGCCAAAAAGCACAAAAAGCTTAGCCCTGCTAAGAAAGCCAAAGCAAAAGCAGCGGCTAAAAAGCAGGTAGGCCCTACCCTAATTTAATTGACAATATGAGAGCAGCAAAATGAGCTTACCTGATTTTCTCCAAAATAATCTTGAATTTCTAATCGACGAATTAGATATCAGAGCAACACACCAACTCATGGCAAATGGTCACGTTGAAGATAGACTTTTGGATATCATCAATGGTTTAGAAAGCTGTCTTCCAGCACCCGCTGAGGATCCTGCACCTGTTGTCGTTGATACTCCTGCTGATCCTGTTGTTGAAGCACCAGAAGAAGTAGAGCCGGTAGTTGAAACTCCAGTAGCTACTGAGGCCCCCGCACAATGAGTACTTCCGGCACCTCTGCATTCGACCTTGACTTCACGGACTTAGCCGAGGAAGCGTGGGAGCGTGCCGGTCGTGAGATGCGCACGGGCTATGACTTGCGTACTGCACGCAGGTCAATGAACCTAATGACCATTGAATGGTCGAACCGTGGCATTAACATGTGGACTATCCAACAGCAGTCCATTACTTTTGTTCAGGGTTTAAATACTTACCCAATCCCACCTGATACCGTTGATCTGTTAGATCATGTTATACGTACAAATGCTAATAGCACGAGCAACCAAGCTGACTTAAACATCACCCGCATTAGTGTCAGTACGTATGCCACTATCCCAAATAAATTAACGCAAGCAAGACCTATTCAGGTTTTGGTGCAAAGAAATTCTGGCGAAACAAATCCGCTTTACGCATCCCCCATTCCGGGCTCTAATGCTCAGCCCGTGCAGGTTTATCTTGCAAATAGTATTAGTGCAACCGATACGTCAATCACACTTACCAGTACGTACGATATGGCAGCCCAAGGGTATATACAACTTGGATCTACATCTGGTGAAATTATTTATTACTCTTACATATCAGGGAATACCCTAGGTAATTGTTTTAGAGGTCAAAACAACACAACAGCCACTGCATACACTGGAGGTGGCACAACCACAGCCGTGTACATCCCGCAAATTCCAGCCATCACTGTGTGGCCAACGCCTGATGGTTCAACAACGTATACGTTTGTTTACTGGCGTATGCGCAGGATACAGGACGCAGGAACTGGCATAGAAACTGGAGATATGACTTTCAGGTTTTTGCCTGTGGTAGCCGCTGGTTTGGCTTACCATATCGCAATGAAAGTGCCTGAGTTGATGCCCAGAATACAGATGCTTAAACAAGCCTACGACGAACAATTTGAACTGGCCGCAGGTGAAGATCGAGAAAAAGCTGCGATCCGTTTTGTGCCTAGACAAATGTTTATTGGTGGGGGAACCTAGTGGGTAATAGGTTTGCATCAGGTAAATACTCGATTGCCGAGTGTGATCGATGTGGCCAACGGTATAAATTAAAACAGTTGAAAATGGAGGTCATTAAGACTAAACTATATCAACTGAAAGTTTGTCCTGAGTGCTGGGATCCTGATCAGCCGCAACTTCAATTGGGTATGTATCCAGTTGATGATCCGCAGGCAGTTAGGCAACCAAGGCCCGATTTGTCTTATGAAGCGTCTGGAACCACGGGCTTGCAGGTGGATTCAGTCAATCCGAATGACTATACAGTTATAGGTCAAGGCACACCGGCAGGCGGTTCGAGAGATACCCAATGGGGTTGGAATCCTATTGGTGGGGCAAGAAATTTTGATACGGGGTTAACACCTAATTATTTGGTTGCAACAACGTATGTGGGCACGGTGACTATTACAGGGAGTTAAAAATGGCTAAACATGATGATGTTCAAGAAGATAAAAAGTTGATCAAAAAGGCTTTCAAAATGCATGACAAACAAGAGCACAAAGGCAGTCATACTGATTTGAGCAAGCTCAAAAAAGGTGGCAAGGTTCACAAAATGGCTGCGGGTGGTAAAACCAACGCCGACATGCTAAAGCATGGACGCAACATGGCCAAGGTCATAAATCAGCGTTCTTCTGGCAGAGGTGGTTAATATGGCAACTCAAGTCAAACCAACCAAAAAGAATAGCCCTGCTATTCATAAACCAGCAAAAAAATTCAACGGCCCAGCCTCTGAATACGCGCCCCCACATACTATGGATGATAAACCCGTAAGTGTTACTAGCGTTCATGCTGGTGTGGAAAGTAACAAAGAGTATTTGCGTAACGCCAACGTATCTGTGGCAAACAGCCGTAGCAATGAATACCCACCAACAAAGACTTCTGGTATTGTTGTACGTGGTACATCTGCGCAAACAAAAGGTAGGATGGCTAGAGGGCCAATGGCGTAATGTATTACAGCGAACTTGTCACTGCCGTTAATGACTATGTAGAGAATAATTTCCCTACAATTGATCTCAATCGCATGATTGAGCAGACGGAACAACGCATCTATAACACAGTGCAGTTGCCCAGTTTGCGTAGAAATGTGACAGGTACTATTACTTCAGGTAATCAATATCTATCATGCCCTGCTGATTTTTTATCAGTATATTCGTTAGCTGTATTCCCTGTTAATGGTTCAAGTGGTAATTACTTGTACTTGTTGAATAAAGATGTAAACTTTATTCGTGAGGCATACCCCAACCCAAATGCCACGGGGCAACCTAAGCATTATGCTATTTTTGGCCCCCAATCTAATAATGAAGCTGAGCTAACATTGATTCTTGGGCCAACGCCAAATATGGCGTATACGGCCGAACTGCACTACTACTATTACCCAACATCGATTATTCAAGCAGCTATCGCTTCTGTTAGTTTCACGGCTGGATCAGGGTTTACAAATGGTACTTATTACAATGTTAGCTTGTCTGGCGGTACTGGCAATAGTGCTAGTGCCACTATTGTTGTTTCGGGCGGGATTGTAACTTCAGTTACCCTTGTATCCAAAGGGTGCTATTATGCCGTTGGGGACTCATTAACAGCGGCAATTACAGGTGGAACTGTAGCCATTACTGTAACAACCATTAATAATCAATATGGTGAAACTTGGCTTGGTGATAATTTTGATTCAGCTTTGTTAAATGGTGTTTTGTATGAAGCAGTTACATATACTAAAGGCGATGCTGACATGCAAGCGTTATACAAAGATCGATACACACAATCTATTGCTCTTCTCAAGAATTTGGGCGATGGCAAGCTCCGTATGGATGCTTATCGTGATGGGCAAGTTAGGGTGGCTGTATCATGAGCATAATCCAAACACAAACCACATCGTTTAAAGCTGAGCTCTATCAAGGGGTACATGATCTTTTAACGGATACTCTGTACATGGCGCTTTACACAGGTTATGCTAACTTGGGGCCCTTAACAACAGCTTATTCCACTGCCAATGAGATTACGGGTACCGGATATACAGCGGGGGGCATTCAAGTCACTGGGGCTACGATTAACACGTCAGGTTATATAGCCTATGTTAATTTCAATAACATAGTCTGGCCTAATTCAAACTTCACGGCAAGATGCGGGTTGCTTTACAACCAAAGTAAGAGTAATAAATCAATTTGCGTAATCGACTTTGGTTCTGACAAGACAGCAACAAATTTCACTATTACAATGCCAGTCAATTCTGCAACAACGGCATTAATTAGGAGTTCAAATTGATTGTCACAACTACCAAAGGCGATATGGATGACTCCCTTCTTGAGAAAAAAGAAGGCGTAGTTGACGATGAAAATGAGTACACAACATGGGTTGAATACTGGTTGGATGGCGAGCTCGTGCACCGTTCAGCGCATGTGACTTTAAAGAAATCACCTTTCATGGATTTAATCGCCGCATCAATGGCATAAGGAGCTTAAATTGGCTAACACTCAATCAATGTGCACTTCTTTCTTAGGCGAACTGTTGAGCGCTACGCACAACTTTAGTTCTTCTAATCCCGCCCATACAGCAAATACTGCCGATACATTCAAGGCAGCTTTGTATGTAACAACCGCTACGATCAATGCGGCTACAACAGCATACTCAGCAACCAACGAAGTATCTGGTACAGGCTATACGGCAGGCGGTATTGCGGTCACGAATGCAACCAACCCAACATCTACCAACAGTTCATCTACAGCTGGTGTTGGCTACTGGACGCCTTCAGCCAACTTGGTTTACTCCACAGTGACTTTAACTACTGCGTTTGATACTGTTTTGATCTATAACTCAACACAGAGCAATAAGGCAGTTTCAGTTCATACGTTTGGTTCACAGACCATCACGGCTGGTACATTCACTTTGACAATGCCTTCCAATACAACGACAACTGCTTTATTGCGTTTGTCTACCACCTAATAGGTGAGTTATGTCATTTGGGTGGGGCAGTGGCCCTTGGGGTAACGGCACTTGGGGTTATGGTGGTCTTCCACTAACAGGTGACGCTGCTTCTGGTGCGGTAGGTACTGCATCCCCAAATATCACAATTGCTTTATCAGGGGTTGGTGCTTCTGGTAATGTAGGGTCGGTTACTGAGGCGGATACTGAAAGTTTAAGTGGCGTTAATGCCGCAGGTAACGCAGGAACGGTTTCATCCAATATCACAGTCAGTTTGACAGGTGTTGGGGCAACTGGGGCAGTAGGTTCTCAAACAGTCAATATCACAATCGCCCTATCTGGTGTAGGAGCGAGTGGTAGCGTAGGATCGGTTCTTGTCAGCAACACTACGGCGTTGTCTGGAGTTCTGGCAAGCGGGTTTGTAGGTACAGTTTCAGCCGGTAAGTCGGCCAGTATTTCTGGCGTTCAAGGTGCGGGTGCAGTTGGCACAATGGTGGCCAACAATACCGATGGAGATATTGGTAACGTAGCGATTGGAGCCCCCGGTTCAGTAGCGGCCAATTTGACCATAGCCATCTCAGGTGTTGGTGCATCTGGTGCGGTTGGATCGGTTACGGCAAACCCAAGTCAGGCTTTATCTGGCAATAATGCCACTGGAGCTGTAGGAGCTTTGTCGGTTCCTCTGGGGTCAGCAACTGCGAAGGGTAATGTCGGTACAGTTGGTGCTAATGTCACGATTGCTTTGACAGGTGTTGGAGCA
>Ga0208746_1000039_pt1 | contig 64473 bp, 85 predicted proteins | sample CryBogCBH15Jun09_FD_184623 | JGI IMG/M metagenome (GOLD analysis project Ga0208746, IMG submission 184623) | Freshwater microbial communities from Crystal Bog, Wisconsin, USA - CBH15Jun09 (SPAdes) | ecosystem: Environmental > Aquatic > Freshwater > Lake | place: Crystal Bog, Wisconsin, USA... | reverse complement strand
CGAAATTTTAGTGACGGGGGGGTTTCGTATAACAGAGAATAGGATGAAGTGTAAGCAACGTTTCCAAATCTATTTTTGGAAATCGAGTGAGCAAAGTAATGTGTGAAGTCTCCCCAGGGGCAAGGCGTCAAAATAGGGTCATAGGGGGATAGTGGGGGCGACATAGTAACAATCGGTAACTATGTCCTTTTTTAAACTATTTTTGTTGTATTTATACAAACGACGATAAATAGTGGGAAAGTGTGGTAATATCAACCCGTCGATTAATTTTGATCGACATAACTAATAGGAGAGACATATGTCTAATGAGAATCAAGTAGTTCAGTCTACACTTACAGTCGATCAAACTACATCGTTTGACGATATCGGTTCAACACTCGGCGCTAGTGATATCGATAGAGATACAGCGATTGATCTATTCTTTAACCTAGTATTTGTCAATGGTAACGTCGACTATACATTATGGGTTGAAGGTTCTAAACGCATCATGAATGCTTATGCTATTAAAAAAGATATCAAGTGCATTATGAACGATGGTACGCTAAACCCAACAGTTAAAACAATGTGGGCTAGGTTTACAAAGGACGTAGCTGATAAACATGGTATCGTAAAGCCTACTAAACCAACTACTGAAGCTAAAGCAAAAAGCGAGCAAAGGGCTAAAGCTGAAGTTAAACTTGAAGCGCTTAAAGCTAAATCAGAAGAAGAGTTAAAAGCTGAGTTAAAGTCTAAGCTGGCTAACCCAACTACTGCGAGTCTTAATGAAGCTAAAGCTATAACCAAAGCTATCGAAGCTAAAGCAAAGGATGTCGAAAAAGCTGAGGATGAAGCTACGAAAACAGTTCGCAAATCGATCAAGGATATGCTAGCGAAGATTGATAGTTACTCTGATTTAGTTGATATCGAAACATACATTGTAGATATGATTAGCAACCATACTCCCGCAACATTTTAAAACCTAGTAGGACAGAGTTACAATCTGTAACTCTGTCCAATTAGCAAAGCCTCCCTAGGGAGGCTTTTTTGTTGTCTCTGCTTTGCGTGTAACGCAAAGTGTAGCATAGATTTTCAGCAAAATCAAATTATTTTTAAAATTTTTTTAGGGAACTGGTTGTAAGCGACGAACTAGCCCCAATCATAGAAAATCCTTAGCACCACGTGATTAAGACTTAGTTACAAAGTGTTACTTTGTCCTGTAATGTTCGAAAAATCGAGCAATGTTCGCCGTATTGTTCCACGTAAGTTGTTGATTTTAAAGCAAAGTTCTATTGTTCGTATTGTTCCGACAAAAAAAGTACTTTCTGAAATCTAAAACGGTCTTCGCATGGTGTAAGCAATCATAGAAAATCTTTAGCATCACGTGTTTAATTTCAGTTTCGAGATATAAATAATATAACAATATAACATTAGAACACTATACTATTCAATACAATGTTCCTCAATGAAATCAACAACTTACAAAACTTGATAATGTTCCAAGCACTAGAACATTACAGAACATTGCCACAAATTAATACTTCGTAACTAGTTTACACCTAACCCGTATTACATTACGTTTCAAATATCGCTGCCTAAATTTTAAGCAGGACAAACGCTTGACATGAGTGGGATTTTGTGGTAATATAGGGCTTCGCCCGTTAGAAATAACGAAGCGAGACAAAGTTACATTTCGTTACTTTGTCCTTAACCTAAACTTACTGGAGAGAAACCATGTCATTAGAGAAAACAACAGTATCCGAAGCAGTTGCACAACTTACTGGGCAACAAGTTGCTATCTTCAAATCCCTCGGTGCAGTATTCGCAGAAAATGAGATGTCGCTTGATTCATCCCTTGATTCATTTAAAGACAACGTGATCATCGAATCGCAGGTTGATTATTATTTGTGGGAAGCAGGCTCACTTGAGTGGAAGCAGGGATATGCCGAGACAAAGCGAATTAAACTGTACATGACCGATAACACGCTTAACCCAACAGTCAAAACCGCATGGTCACGCTATACCAAAGCACTAGGTGATAGGCATGGTATCGTGAAGCCTACAAAGCCAACGAGTACTGCAAGCGCTAAGGCATCCCAACGTGCAGGGAACAAAGCGAAAGTGGACGAGTTGAAAACCAAATCGTTCGATGAACTTGAAGCATTGCTCAAGGGTAAACTAGTGCACCCAACAACGCAGTCCCTCAAGGAAGCAAAGCCCATTCAACAGGCAATCGAAGCCAAGAAACAAGATATTGTTAAGGCAGAGAATGAGGAGACAAAAGCAATTAAGAAAGCTCTAGTCGAGTGGATGAACGATCAGTCGTACGAAACGCTTTACAACCTCGCCGTTAATTACGGTGCGATCTAAGCAAATCCAACGCTCGGCAACTGCCCCTTCGGGGGCTATTGTCGTGGACAAACGCTTGACACAAGTGGGATTTTGTGGTATACTGTACGTTCAGTACAGTAAATTATTTCAACAACGACAAAGTTACATCTCGTTACTTTGTCCCAACAGGAGAGCATCATGCAAGTAAAACTTAACCCGACAATCCAAGCACTTGATCGCAAGTTCAACGTGCTATATACAAAACAACTAAGCGACATTCAAGGCATGGCATACGGTGTGCGTGAGGATTTCGAGCAGGGCGATCGACGCATTACGTTTAATCAATGCTATAACAATGCAAGTAAAACTATCGCATGGTGGATGCCAGTATGAGCGACCATCCGCTTTGTACCCAATGCTTTAGCGACACCGTTTCCCCGAAGCGTGTGTTGCTAGGCTACACGGTATGCCTAGAGTGTGGCGAAGCAAACGCCGAGCGACAAGCTAGGTTGCGTACCGTAGTTCCGATGAACAAGTCCAACTATATATTAGTTAGCGACTTGTCACTTCTTAAACAACTTAACCCAAAGAGAACAACATGACAATTAAACCACAGGCACTTAACATTGAGCGACTAATCAGCCTCGGTATGTACGAGACTAGGAATGAGAGCGCAGCACCCTCAGCATACGCTATGCTTGAGCAATGCGTGAGCGAAACGCTGGAAGAGATCGAGTCTATATCCGACGAGTTAATCTCTGTTCGCAAGAACGGCATCAGCCGTGACCACATCGACCTCGTAGTGTTCGATGCGCAATCAAGGCTAGCCAGACTAATGGTCAGACTGAACGACACAGTATCGGAATGCAACTATGTCCATGAGGGAGAAGTATGAGCCACTACCACTTACCGATATGCACGAACTGTTATAGCGTTCGTGTTCCACCACGCAATGCACATAGATTGCGTCCAGTTTGCGAGCGATGCGAAGACTCAACTACGTTGATGCAAGACTCCAACTCCAAGCTATCCAAATGGTTAGCTACTCGTGTTGACTCACGACGCATCGTAACAACCAATACTAGGAAATCAAATGATTGAAATATCAATGACCGAGTTATTATTATTTACGTGGGGCGCAGTCATGACTCTGCTCTATTTCAAAACCCAGACCGAATACAAGGAAGCTGAGTATCTGTTCAGTAAGACTTTGTATCTTATCGCAAAGAAGAAAGCCGTCCTCATTGACGACGGTGACACCTGCCACTTAAAGGGAATAGATGAATAAAGAAAAAGTACAACACTTCGTGGTTAATGCTATGTTCACAATCGTGTACGTATTTTGCATTGCCGTTATGTTTATGGATGCTCTAGTATGGCGTCCTCACTAGACAAAGTTACATCCCGTAACTATGTCCAACAACCCAAGGAAACAAAATGAAAAGAAGTAACTCAAAGAAAGCAACGGTTCTCAAGATGTTAGCCAAGCATCACTCACCGAAAGACGTAGCCAAGCAAGCTGGTTGCTCTATTGCATATGTGTATAGCGTGCGTCATGCTGAGAAGATTAAATCTAAGTTCTCTCCGCCGAAGCTACCCAAGCCTACGATTGTTGAGAAGCATTGGATACCCGACGCAACAATACCCGAAGGCTACATTCAAATCTCAAATGCCGAGCACGATATGTTAATCAAGAACGCATCCAAGGGTAGAGCATACGATAGTGTGCGTGAACGCAACGAAGAACTCGAAGCGCAGTATGCACTATGCGAAGAACAACTCCACATGGAACAATGCAAAGTGTTTGACCTCAAAGCTATCGTTAAATATTTAGAGGAGAAACTAAATGCCAACAACTAAGATCAATCTTGGTCATGGAAACTGTGCTAGTATCCCGCAAATCTCATCGTATGCTCAAGCACAGGCACATTACAACTTTGTCAAACCGATACGTGGCGACGACCAAGTGCGACCGATTGGGGCACGACGCTTTAAGTGGTATACCATTAACAAGCGAGACTACATCGAAGATGCACCGATGTATAGCGCAACGCTAGTTAATACGAACTTAGTCGAGTACTACCACGACGGACGTATTAGCATAACCACAGGTGGTTATAGATCAGTGACGAACAACTCATTCCTCAACTTTGTGTTGATGGGCTTGGGCAATGTCGTATCTGTTAGTGGCAAATGGTATTGGAAACCACATCGTAGCGACAAGTACTATTACTTTCCGATACAACGAAACCATTGGTTGCACCTCGACGAGCAAGGCATACCGACTAATCCAGTACAAGAGTACAAGAACTTGATCAACCGCAAAGCAATGAACGCAATACGAAAGAAGTATATGCCGATCATAGAATACGGTCGTCTGATGTTAACGGCTGACCAAGTTGTACCGTTAAGAATTGTTCATGAGTTACAGGCTGAGTTAAAAAATGTCTTGTCGTTCAAGGTAATGTCTAAACGTATGTATTTTTGGAATACTGAGTCTAAAGAGCAATACAAGAATGGTATTGCCAAATCCATTGAGTATCTTGACAAGGCGCTTGATACCAACGACTTAGATATGTTCTATAACATAACAATGCTTATGGCTAATCAGTATGGGCATTACTCATACGTTAGAGAAACAACTACTTGTTCACCCAAGGAGTTCAGAGCAGGATTCGACTTGTACCTCAGGGAAATATATTGGCAAGATGTATTCATCCAAGAGGAACAACCGATAGGCAAGGCGTTTTATGATGCGTACGCATCGTTTCTCGCCAATAAGAAGGACACAGTTACAGTTCGTAACTATGTCGTTAAGTAAGTTAGTTAATCATCCACAGAAAAGGAAATCAAAATGTCAGAAGTATTCTTAAACAAAACCGCATCCCTCAAAGAAGCAGAGGACTTGATCGTAGCTTGTGGCGCAGATGCTACCATTCACCTAGTAGGCGAGCCTGGTGTGGGCAAAACATCTATGTTCAAAAATATTGTACAGAGAACGGGTCATAAAGGGATTTATATCGACGCACCAAACATCGAGCTTGGCGAGTTAGGTATACCAATCCCTGATCACGCAACAAAAACAACTCGTATGTATCCAAACGAGCAATGGGGTTTTCATCTCAACGAGCCACTTGTTATCTTTATTGACGAGTTCACCAAAGGTCATCAAGCAGTTCAGAATATGTTGCATCCTATGCTCAACGAACCACGTATGATCATGGGCATACCGTTACATCCCGAAACTATTGTTGTAACCGCAGGTAACTTTACAGGCGACGGAGTAGGCGACAACATGAAGGCGCATAGCCGTAACCGAGTATCAGTTGTTGCAGTACGCAAGCCACACGCAGGCTTTAACGTAGATGGTTCCGTTGATGAAGACTCATGGGGCGCATGGGCAATCAAGCATGACATAGCCCCCGAGATTCTTGCATGGGTTAAGGAAACACCACATACTCTTGCATCATATCTTGACCCTGCACAAAGCGGTAACAAGTACATCTTCAATCCGAAGGAAGCACAGAAGTCTTTTGTTAGTCCACGTTCCCTTGCTAGAGCATCGCATATTTTGAAACGCAGATCCCAAAGCACCGAAAACGCAATCATTACTGCGCTCGAAGGTACGATAGGCGCACCTGCATCACGTGATCTTATGGCATACGTTAAGGTGGCTGACAGCTTACCGACGTGGGAATCCATAGTGCGTGACCCTGACGTAGCGACTGTTCCGTCATCACCTGCGGCTCTGTGTTTACTTGCGTTTAGCGCCGTTCAACGCGTCGACCGAGACTCAATCGGTAAGTTCTTTACGTATCTCAAACGTACACCGAAAGAGTTGCAGTCCGTGTTCTGTTTGACTGGCATGGCTAACGCTGACAAGAAGAAGCTATTCATGACTAGCCAATCGTTCATTGACTGGATGCGTACCAATCAATACTTATTCTAAACACGACAGAGTAACACTTTGTAACTTTGTCTCAACCAAGGAAATATAAATGAGTAACTTAACTGCAGAACAACGCATCGAAAGATGCCACGTTCAATTAATGAAACACCCAAGCTTTTGCTTGTTCTCAGGTTTGTTTATGGTGGGTAAGGTTAGTGTCGATGACAAGACACCGACTGCTAAAACCAACGGTCTTGACGTAACATACGGCAGAGATTTTGTTGGCTCACTCAACGACAAACAACTAGGCTTTCTTATTCTCCACGAGAATATGCACAAAGCGTATCGTCACCTGGTCGTTTGGAAGACTCTATACAAGCGTAATAGATGGCTTGCCAATGCAGCGTGCGACTACGTTATTAACTTACAACTCATGGACTATGACCCACATGGACAGGACATCGAGTTCCCAACCGATAAGGATGGCAACCAGATTGGTCTCGTTGATGAGAAGTATCGGGGCATGGATGCACACCAAGTGTTTCTTAAATTACTTGAGGAACATGGCGACGTTCAACCCCCCGATGGTGACGAAGGACTCGACGATCATGACTGGGAAAGTGCGGAGGAGATGACCGACAAGGAGAAAGAAGAAGCGGCGAAGGAAATCGAAGATGCTCTACGTCAGGGTCAGATACTTGTTGGCAAGATGAAGGGTAACGTATCACGTGAGGTTCAAGACTTACTTACGCCGAAGGTAGATTGGAAAGAAGCATTGCGTGACTTTATCAAATCAACAACTGCAGGTAAAGACCAGACGACATGGCGACGACTGCACAAGCGGTACATCGGTATGGATATTGTTATGCCTAGCACATTCGACGAGAAAGTCGGACCTATTACTGTGGCAATAGATACGTCAGGAAGTATCGGCCACGAGGAACTCGCTCAATTCTTATCCGAGGTTAAGCTAATCTGTGAAGAAGTCAGACCTGAGAAGTTGGACATACTGTACTGGGATACTCGCGTAGCAGGGCATGAGGTTTACTCCGATGCCGAACTTGCTAATGTTGTTTACGTAACCGAAGCCAAGGGCGGTGGTGGTACTGAACCTTCGTGTGTACCTAAGTATATGCGCAAGCACAACATGACTCCCGAGTGTCTTATTATGCTAACAGATGGTTACATTGGCGACCAGACTCGCAACGACTGGTCAATCAATTCTCCAATCATGTGGTGTATCAAAGGCAACAACCACTTCGACAACGCTAGCGTGACAGGAAAGGTTGTTCATGTCGAGTGAGATAAAAGATTGGTGTGTAATTCGGGTCTATCACCGTAGGCTCGAAACAGTCAGCAACGACTTTGTGCGGTACGAAGCCGCCAACGTATTCAATGCTCCACCACACAAGCGTATGGGTGTGGAGTACTTGACCAAAGAAGAAGCAGAAGCAATGGCTAAATTTTTAAACTTTATTGAGGAATCAAATGAAAGAAACGATAGTACCCCAAGGTAGGAAGTTAGACAACAAAGTAAACATAAGTCTTAACCGTGAGACCGTTGAACAGTTGGCGAAGTTCAAAGACAGACTCGGAGAAGTGCTGGGTGTAGAGCTATCCTATGCTCAAGCTATACAGTACTTAATTAAACATCAACCAACCAAGACAGAGTAACAGTTTGTAACTTTGTCCATCTTTAATACACAGGAGAATTCATATGACAACAGAAAACAGTATTTCAATCGCATCATCATCAATGCTAGTAGAGTTATCAATCAGTACTTGGACTGCACGTAAGTTAGACAAGCGTGTATCAGCCGAGGTTGATCTCGCAAAGGGTACTAAGACACAGGCAGGTAACTACAACAAGAATCTGCTTGCAGGTACAGGGGTGTTGGAAAACATTACCAAGTACGCATCCAATGCGAGAGCATGGCATATTAAACAAACATTACCTTGGTCTGACAGTGGCTTGCGTTTGTTACCGATGACTAACTTCATTGCGTACAAGGAACAACTCAATCAGCTAGAACAGAACTACGACGCTTTAGTTTCTAAGTTCCTGATAGCCTACCCTGAGTTGGTATCAGCAGCTGCGTTTCAATTAGGTTCACTCTTTAATAGAGACGAGTACCCTGAGTCACACAAGATTGCAACCAAGTTCAAGTTCTCTTACAACTTCCTTCCAGTACCAATGGCAGGTGACTTCCGTATCGACATCAACGAAGAAGCGAAGAACGAGATCATCGAGTCATGCCGTAAGATGTATGACGAGCGTCTTAACAACGCAATGCGTGATGCGTGGACTAGGTTGCACACTTGCCTCATTCACTTGAGCGAGAGGTTAGCCCCAACCGAACAAGGTGAACGTAAGATATTCAGAGACACATTAGTAGAGAATACGAAAGAGTTACTGGAGTTATTAAAACATTTTAATCTCACACATGACCCGAAGCTTGATCAGGCTAGGCAGGAATTGCAACAAGCGTTAGGCGCACACACGGCTGACACATTGCGTGACATGGAGATGGCACGTGAGACAGTCAAGGCTAGAGTCGATGAGATTCTTGGTAAATTTAATTGGTAAGGAAATATTATGTTAACAATAAACAGAGATCAACTAAACATAGACAAACGGCAGACACCGATACATCCTGATTTGGAGAAGTTTGCAACGCAAGTATCATTCGCTAAACCTTTGTGTACATTTATAGCATTGAAAGATTGTTTTAAGAACGTATACCATGAAGGGAATTGGAGTGACTATATATACAAGCTACATATCTACCAAAACGGTGATAAGGTAGGCGAAGTATTTGTAGATACCCATTACAAGCAAGGTACTAACGAGCGTGAATCAATCTACGGCATCAAGTCTTTTCGCATAGAAAAAAGCCGAGGTGATCGTAACTCAACTACATCCAGAGATATGAAGGTAGCCCTACGTATTGCTAAGAAAACGCTTGTTGCGAGAGAGCTGGAAGAAATGCGTAGTGTCATTGACGACAAGGTACGTGGTTGCATCGGTAATATAATGTACCGCACGACAGGTATGTTGACGTACACTATGGATATAAACCATGAAGCCCAGTTGTATGCAATATCAGCGTATCAAGCTAGGAAGAAAGGCGAAACAACTGTTACTGTACCTGCGCATCCCGTGACTGTAACCGCTAGCAAGCTTAACGACCACACCATTGCGTGCGATTTGTATATGGAAATATATGCACTTAAACAGTATCTCAAAGCTAACACAGGATACGGCATTAAAGTAATGGCTGACGACAGTATCATAATGCTAACGTATAGTACGGGCGAATTGTCTCGCTTAAGTTCTTATCATGAGTTACCCGATAGTATTCAGTCTAAGTTTGCGATGTTCAAGGTACTCAAGGATGACGAGCCGTATGCGCATCTTGGTTGTAAATTTAACGAGAATATATTTTATATAGCCCCCGATACTTGATACAATACACACAGAATCCTCCTGTGGATTTCTCTGGACTGTGATACGTTGACCTAACAGATGTTTGCGTAACTAAAACAAGTCTCTCCTCACCGCAAGTAGGATGCGGAATCTGTTTAGCCTACACACTAAGCCCTCCTCGTGAGGGCTTTTTTATTGGACAAAGTTACATATTGTTACTTTGTCCTATTAGGGTTTTTTCCTAAAATATTTCTTGCAAAACCCTAGATTTAGGACTATACTATGTCAAGTCTTAAAACAATACAGGAAAAGCGAGATGGCACAAACACCAGAAGCTAAGGTAAAGCGAAGCGTCACCGACTTATTAGACAAGTATAACGTCTATTACTTCAAGCCTGCCACTGGCGGATATGGTAGATCAGGTGTGCCCGATATAGTAGGGTGCTTTCATGGGTACTTCATAGCTATTGAATGCAAAGCCAACGGCGCAAAACCAACCGCACTACAAGAACGTGAACTCAAACGCATATATGAACACGGCGGTGTCACTGCCGTTGTAGGCGACGATGACGACTTAGACTTACTCAAGAAAAGCCTCGACACAATTTTGTTTGTCCGTTCGAGCCAGTTCCCTAAAAGGGAACAATAACATCACTCTAGCCCAAGGAAAAATATGAACGCAGGAATTGAAATTTTAATCAAACGAATGGAAACTAACCCCGAGGAATTTTTAGATCACCCCGAGATAGATACGTTTAGTCATTGGCATACGATTGTACGAGAATTTGAAGGCGCATTTACAAAAGAAGATTTAGATGCTTATAACGAAGCACGTAGACAAATGCTTGAAAAACAATTTACCGAAACAGTACTATCAATGCTTACAGAAGGGAAGGATAGACTCCCAAAGCAACACTTCATAACAAGACCCAGCGGTACTCTTTCGGCTGGTCAGACTCAAGGGGGGTATTCAATTCATAAAATTAATAACCAAACATACACTCAAGCAGATTTAACTTCGCACTTGTTAGCTATTCAAAACAATGTGCTTAGACAAACTGATTTCAAACACACAGTACAGACGAAGGACACACTATGGAACAAGATCAAAAACATATTGAGCAAATGAACGATGGCATTGCAATAGTATTGCAACGCATGGAGACACATCCCGAAGAATTTTTTGGCACAGAAGACAAATGGAAGTTTATCTTTAAAGATTACTTTAGAGACTCAATGACCGAAACCGAAAAGGGTTTGATGTTTGACAAGATGAAGAAATTACGTCGTGCTGAGTTTACTACGCTAGTAATGAAAACAATGGTGGAAGACTAATGCAAATAATTACAATCGACTTTGAGACTTATTACTCGCAAGAGTTTAGTCTCTCCAAGATGACGACAGAGGAATACGTTCGTGATGAGCGTTTCCAAGTTATTGGGTTTGCGTATCAGATAGATGATACTGAGCCACGTTGGGTGACTGGAACAACTGAGCATATTAAAGCGCAACTCGAAGCCCTGCCTTGGAAGGACTCGTATGCCTTAGCACACAATGCTGTGTTTGACGGTGCAATTATGTCGTTTATTTTTGGCATCAAACCTAAGATGTGGCTTGATACACTTAGTATGGCAAGGGCAACCGATGGCTTAGAGGCAGGAAACTCGCTTGCTAAACTTGCTCAACGCTATGAGTTAGGTGTCAAAGGCACGGAAGTTGTACAAGCACTTGGTTATCGTCGTGAGAATTTTAATCCTGCGGAACTTGAAGCCTACGGAAAATACTGTTGCAACGACGTCACTCTAACCTTTGACTTGTTTAATATATTGATTCAAAGGTTTTCTAAATCAGAACTGCAACTGATTGATCTGACTATTAGAATGTTTACTGAACCTGTACTTAGACTCAACACGCCTGTACTGGAACAACATTTAATTAAAGTTAAAGCTCGCAAAGAAAAGTTACTTGAAGCTTGCGTATCAGATAAAGATACGTTGATGAGTAACCCAAAATTAGCTGAACTGCTTGAAGGACTTGGTGTTGAGATACCAATGAAGACCAGCCCTGCTACTGGAAAGGAAACGTATGCCTTCGCAAAAAACGACGACGGGTTTAAAGCCCTTGCAGAACACCCTGACGAAAGAGTACAAGCGATTGTTGCAGCAAGATTGGGAACAAAATCAACTCTTGAAGAAACAAGAACAGAAAGATTTATCTCTATCTCATTTCGAGGTGCGATGCCTGTCCCACTACGATACTACGCCGCACATACAGGACGTTGGGGAGGGGATGATAAACTCAACCTTCAAAATTTACCGAGACAATCACCTATTAAATCAGCAATTACGGCGCCTAATGGATTCAAGCTTATTGATGCCGACTCGTCGCAAATCGAAGCAAGAACCTTAGCATGGCTTGCAGGGCAGAATGACTTAGTTGAAGCATTTGAAAAGGGCGAAGATGTATACAAGATTATGGCATCGGCTATCTACGGCAAGGCTAGTGAAGAAATTACGAAGGATGAGAGGTTTGTGGGTAAGACGACCATCCTTGGTGCAGGCTACGGAATGGGGGCAGAAAAGTTTGCGCTTCAGCTTAAAACTTTTGGTGTTGAAATTGAGGTTGCGGAAGCAAAGCGAATCATCGATACGTATCGCAGCACATACCCACATATTGTTTCGCTATGGAAAGAAGCCAATAAATCGTTGGACGCATTGCGGTCATCGCAAACTACAACGGTTGGGGTACAACCCCAAGCGCTCTATATAACAGAGAATGGGTTTGTTCTACCAAGTGGGCTGTTTCTCAATTATCCTGATCTACAAAAAGATGACGAGAACCAATACAGTTATCACTCACGCCGTGGTCGCATTAAGATATACGGCGGTAAAGTAGTTGAGAATATTTGTCAGGCTCTTGCTCGTTGCGTGATCGGTGAGCAAATGCTACGTATATCTAAGAAGTACAAAGTTGCTTTGACTGTACATGATGCGGTTATGGCAGTTGTACCTGAAGCTGAAGCTGAGGAAGCACAGAAGTACGTTGAAGAATGTATGCGTTGGAGACCTGAATGGGCTAAGACATTACCACTCAACTGCGAGTCAGGTATCGGAGACAACTATGCAGAATGTTAAGTGGTCTTATTCCTCATTAACTTTGTTTCAACAATGCCCACGCAAGTATTTCCATTTGCGTGTACTCAAAGATGTAGTTGAGCCTGAGTCACCTGCCATGCTATACGGTACGCAAGTACACGAAGCTGCTGAACTATATGTCAAAGATGGAACGAAGATACCGGAGAAGTTTGCATTCATTAAGCCAGTATTGGATACTCTTATTGCTACACCTGGTACAAAGCTTTGTGAATACAAGATGGGTTTAACAAAGGATAAAGAACCATGTGACTTCTTTGCTGAAGATGTTTGGTTCAGAGGTGTTGCAGATTTGCTTATATTAAATGGCAGTACGGCTTATGTTGTAGATTACAAGACAGGCAAGAGCGCACAGTACGCTGATAAGAAACAACTCGAGTTAATGGCGCTGGCTGTATTTAAACATTTCCCTGTTATAGAAAGAGTAAAAGCGGGATTAGTATTTCTTGTATCCGAGGAGTTTGTGAGGGAGCAGTACAACGTAGACATACAGGATGAGCGTTGGGCTATGTGGGATAGTGAAATTAAGCGTATTGAAGATGCAATTGAAAACGATACGTGGAATCCGAAGCAGAACTTTACTTGCAAGAAGTTTTGCCTAATTGAACATTGTGAACATAACGGAAAAGGAACTTATAGATGAGTAACGTACCAAATCAAATTGTAAATTTACAAAAGATACAAGATGAAGCTGATAAACATGAAGCGTTTGTCGCTGAACAATACCAAGAAGCAATTATCAGTAACGAAGGGCTTGATGCAGGTCTAACAGTTGAAGGTCAACTTGAACGTAGATTTAAAGAATTGTTTATGCGTGTGTATAGCACACATATATACCCCGAGATACACAGAGCCGTTAACACAGAAGTTGCTGACGCTGCAATGAGACTTGGTAGACAACTTGGCACAATAAACAACGTACCAAAAAAATAATGATTACAGATCAAGACAAAGAATACTTACGACATCTATATGCAATGTTTGTGCTAAATGGGTTGTTGTCAAGACTTAATCCTGATGAAGTACATACAGATAAAGTATGGCAATTTGTAGATGAAATAATCGAAACAAGCGAACCAAAACAAGCAGGCATTGCATCAATAAAAAGGAAAAAGAAAAGTGAGACCAACACCATATGACACAGGCAAAGTAAAGATCGGTATCTACTATGAGCCGAAGGTTAACTACTACAACCCCGATCAAGACTGGGTACAGAAAGCATTGCTTGGTGTAGAGACATCATGGACAACCGACATCGTAGTTATAACGGCTATGTATGCACTATTGATCTATGCGTTTATGGGACTAATGACTAGGGGGTACTATGAATAAAGAAGTAACACAAGAGCAGGGTGAGCAGTTAGCAAGACTTGGATGGCAAGAAATTGATTGTCCGATTTGTGGAGGTGGTGCACGAGCGTTTCCAAAGCAAGAGCAAGGTGAGCCTGTGGGTAAGTTTGCAAAGTTTACCGATGGCATTTGGCGAGAAGTCACAGACGGGTCTGCTGGAGTGCCTCTCTATACTCATTCTAAAGAATGGGTAGGGTTAACTGATGAAGATGATATTGATTGGGAAGAAGGCGACAGTTTAAGAGATTTGTTTAAAGCAATAGAGTCTAAGTTGAAGGAGAAAAACACATGACACCCGCAGAATTACTTCACAAAGATGCGGCAGGGTATGCAACCAACCGCAAACTTGCTTACATCGGGCTGATGAATAAAAAAGAAGTTGATCATATGACTGAAGATGCTCTTAATGGGATATGGCTTGCTCACTATGAAGGCTACAGGGAGGGTTATTGGGTTGCCACTGGTGATGTTAAATTTTCAACCGACCCCGCTAAATTAAAGAATAAGAACACATGATTACATTTACATACGGACAAATTTTTTTAATCATTGGGTTAAGCATTGTTGATGGCGTTTTGCTTGGTTTTATTTTGACCACGCATTTTATTAGCAAAGAAAGAAAAGCTAAATTAAAGGATAAGAACACATGAATGATGTACTGGATGCGTTGATACTTATAGCAGTACTTGGGCTGGGTGCAGTATGGATAACCGCTGTATTTTGCTATGTGTTATTTATACTGGGGGTGTATGATGACTGAAGAAGAGATATTTGCATTAGCCATAAAAGCAGATTTATACCTAGATTCAGATGAATCAGTTATTAAATTTGGGAAACTAATAGCAGAAAAAGAACGTGAGGAGTGTGCAAAGATATGTGAAGAATCTGAGTATCCTGATGGAATTGATTTAGCTTATTTAATTCGAGCAAGGGGACAAGAATGAGTGATGGTGGAAAAGGGTCTAAGCAAAGACCAACAGATCATAATAAGTTTGCAAGTAATTTTGATTTAATTTTTAGGAGTAAACCGATGGACGAAGAAACAAGAGAGATTGACCTACAACTTGGGGATGCGCTATCAGAATTATCTTTGTATAAAGATGCAGTAAATGAAGCTACTGTTATATGCGAAAACGTAGATCATGGACGATATGGCGATGCACTTGTACACGTACAAAAATTCTATGCTAAATTAGAAACTATACGCCAGTACAAATCTAAACAAGTTGACATGGATGGTAGATGCTGATGATTGAGAAGATTAATACGTTTGAGAGTAGGCGTGGAGAAGAACGCGGTACTTTAAAAACAATCCATAGAATAATTTATCGTTGCTCAGTCTGCGGAAAAATGTTTGGCTTAAAAGAAGAAGCCGAAGTTCATAAACATAACGAAATAAGCGAAGGAGACAAATGAAATGCCCGAAATGCGACCATACGAAATCGATGGTAGTGGAGTCAAGGAAATCTCCCGACCACGAGAACTTAAGGAAACGATACTGCCTGAAATGCTATGCAACATTTCTGACAAAGGAAGTACTGCACGAAGGAAAACTAAGCCGAGCAGACAAGATACAGACACGCAACAACAATGGCCTTTTCCAACCACGCTTTTAACAAAGATAGGCAAGCCATTAAAGTTTAACCCAAGTAACCATGAGGAGGCAACATTTTGAACGTAGATGAAAAACAAGTGGGCGGCACACACTATAAAGATATGTCAATACAACCTTGGACTGTAATGGAAGCAGTACTTTCTATAGAGGAATTTAGAGGGTTTTTAAAAGGAAACATAATTAAGTACTCTATGCGCCAAGGACGTAAGGATAGTGACGATGGCGGCAAAGCTTTGCATTATCTGCAAAAGTTGAAAGCTATGGAGGAAAAAGATACAATGTTCTAAAGGAGAACACTATGCCATACGTTAACAAACCAAGACCGTACAAAAAAGAATACGAACAACAAAAGGCTCGTAATGAACAACCAAAACGCAACGCTAGGGCAAGAGCAAGATATAAGCTTGATAGTGAAGGGGTGGACAGGACAGGCAAGGACATCGACCATTCCATACCATTATCAAAAGGCGGCACTAACGCACCCTCAAATCTCAAGCTCAAGTCCCCAAGTGCAAACCGCAGTTTCTCCCGTAATTCAGACCACACGGTCAAAGTCAACAAACCCAAGCGAAAGTAATTTTGCGATTACGCTTCGGATGTTCTTTGAAAAGAATGGATGGGAATTTAGGGAAGAATATGAAATTAAAAAGTCTGGTAAACGCATAGACTTTTGTGTTAAAGCTCCGTATCAAGGCGGTCATATATTCTTTGGGGTTGAATGCAAGCGGGACCTCAATGATGCAACCAATGCTACAGTATTAGCCGATCACTTTGAGCAAGCCGTAGCATATTCCCGTTCTCTTAATATGCCAGTGTTTCTTGCACCGGTCATGACCCAATATACCCAGAGTAGTTTATACGCAGGTGGACATAAGCTTCGTGCTATGTCAGCATTATCTGTATTCGGCGGTAGGTGTAACGTAGGTTTATTGGCAATTAATAGAAGCGTATGGCAAAACAAAGTTAGCGTAAACACCTATATGATTTTACGTGGCGGTTCGTTTTGGAACGAACGAGACGGATTTAACCCACAGAGAATGCAGATGGTCACATCTACAGGCTCATCAAAAGACAGAGAAGATATAAAGATATGGCGGTAGTACAAAGATATACATGGCCTGGCGTACACCCACCGATGGCACATCAGAAAACAACGGCAGATTTCTTATCAACTAATCCACGTGCGTTTTGTTTTAATGAACAAGGCACAGGCAAAACAGCATCAGCTATCTGGGCATCAGACTTTTTGCTACTAACAAAACAAATAAGACGAGTTCTTATTATTTGCCCACTATCCATTATGGATTCAGCTTGGAGAGCAGATTTGTTTAAATTTGCTATACACCGCAAAGCTAGTATTGCATACGGCACAAGAACAAAACGTCAAACAATTATTAATAGTGATGCCGAATACGTCATTATTAATTACGATGGTATTGAGATTGTTGCTAGTGAAATCAAAGAGGGTAACTTTGATTTAATCATAATAGATGAAGCTAACGCATATAAGAATCCGCAAACCAAACGTTGGAAAACTCTTAATCAAATCATAACGCCTGATACTTGGCTATGGCTTATGACGGGAACACCTGCTGCTCAGAGTCCAACCGATGCGTTTGGATTAGCTAAGCTTTGTGTACCACATAAAGTACCTCGGTTCTTTGGGTCGTTTAGAGATATGACCATGAGGAATATTAGCAAGTTCAAATGGATACCGAAGCCGGAAGCTAACGACATAGTATTCAATGCGCTTCAACCCGCTATTCGGTTTACTAAAGAAGAATGTTTAGACCTTCCTGATGTTACGCATGTATTTAGAGATGCGCCACTTACTGCCCAGCAACAGAAGTACTATTCTATTTTAAAGAAGCAGATGTTAATAACCGCCGCGGGCGAGGACATATCAGGCGCAACTGCGGCAGTAAATATGAATAAGCTATTGCAAATATCAGGCGGTGCAGTCTATTCCGATACAGGCGAAATAATTGAGTTTGATGTTAGCAACAGGCTTAGCGTAATTGAAGAAGTCATTAACGAAGCTAGTCATAAAGTATTGATCTTTGTGCCATTCACTCACACCATTAAATTATTATCCGACCATTTAACTAGGGTAGGAATATCAAACGAAATTATTAACGGTGATGTTCCAGTCGGTCAAAGGACTACAATATTTAAACAATTCCAAGAACAAGACAACCCAAGAGTATTAGTTATACAACCGCAAGCTGCGGCACACGGGGTTACACTTACAGCTGCTAACGTTATCGTGTGGTATTCTCCAGTCTCCTCAACCGAAACCTATCTACAAGCTAACGCACGTATTAATAGGAAAGGTCAAAAGAACTCTATGACTATAGTACATATTAAAGGTAGTTCGATAGAGGAGCGTATGTATAACCTGCTTCAATCTAAGCTTGATGTACATACAAAGCTAATAGATTTATATAAAAATGAATTAGAAGATACTTGACTTAGTAAAGTTTTAGTGTACAATACTATCTCTCGTTAACAATAATATAAAGGAAAAGCAAATGGACGGAACACCATCTGTCGATAAACTTGTCGACGTTTACATAAAGATTCGTGACGCTAAGGACGCAGCTAAGAGAGCATACGAAGAAAAGAATGCTGAACTTACTGAGCAAATGGACATCATAGAATCTGAAATCCTAGAGGTATGCAAAGCTACCGGTGCGGATAGTATTAAGACTCCACACGGTCTTGCTATGCGCTCTGTTAAAACTAGATACTGGACTAATGACTGGGATAAGTTCTATCAGTTTATGATGGACTATAAAGCACCCGAACTATTAGAAAGGCGTATACACCAAACAAATATTAAACAATTTTTAGTCGATAACCCCGAAGTGTTGCCACAAGGACTCAATGTGGACAACGCATATTCCATCACCGTAAGGAGAAGTAAATGAGTAAATTAGCCCTGTTCGAAAACAACCTGCCCGCATACTTAAAGAATGTTGAACTTGACGATGTAACAAAAGCATTGTCTGGTGGTGGTAATAAAATTAAACGCATTGCCCTTGGTAATAACAAGTTCATACTTAAAGTTGGTGGCGTTGAAATATCTAAGAGCGCAAATGAAAAGATGAATGTTGTAGTTGTTAATGCTGCTAAAGATGTATCACGTACATTCTATGCTGCAGCATACGACCCAAGCGCAGAAGCAACTCCACCCGATTGCTGGTCACCTGATGGACGTACTCCTGATGCTTCTATCGAGAAACCACAATGCGCCACTTGCGATAACTGCCCACAAAACATTGAAGGTTCTGGACAAGGTAAGAGCAAAGCTTGTAGATTTAACCGTCGTATCGCAGTTGTTCTTGCAAGCGATATTGGTGGTGATGTGTATCAAATGGAGTTAAAGTCTAAGTCATTCTTTTACAGCAAGAAAGAACCAGGCGATTTAGATCACATGCCGTTTGATCAGTACGCAAACTACGTCGGTTCACAAGGTTACAACCTTAACAATCTAGTAACTGAAATGCGCTTTGACGATGACTCAACGGTTGGCAAGTTATTCTTCCGTCCTATTGAGTTCTTATCTGAAGAACAATGGGAAATTGCTAAGAAGCAAAAAGAAACTCCTGCAGCTAAGTCAGCAATTACTATGACTGTTGCACAAATTGATGGGGTTAAAAAGTTAGCTGCGCCTGAGCTTCCAAAGCTTGAGTCTGTTGCTAAACCTGCGCCTAAAGCTGTGAAGGTAGAAGTTGAAGTCGAAGAAGTACCAGAGCCTAAAAAGCGTAAAGAAGATAAACCTGTAGTTGCACCTAAGAAAGACTTAAAGTCAATCATGGGTGATTGGACTAACGAGGAATGAACTTACGTGGGTTCAGTTTAAGACTTGTTGAAGCCAACCAAAATGCTGACTCCAATCTAATTGGGGTTCAGCTAGGTAGGTATTGCATTGCTAAAGATATATCGGCAGTTGAAGCTGCCGCTATATTCGGCGTATCAAAGATGACAATCTATCAATGGTTCGTAGGCAATTCAAAACCCCACAAGACTAAAGCTGAAAAAATAAAAAGAGTATTGACTAAGGCTAAGTTCAATAATGGCAAAGACTGATCTACTTGCGGCAGTGCTACCTCCAGATGGAGAAGGTAATTACTGTATCGTAGGTTTAAAACCAGGCGGGTATCCAAAGCAAGAATTTGCAGATACTTTACTGGGAGCTGGGGAGCTTATAGATGATTTATTGAGTCAGGAATTTGATGTTTATTTTGCATGTGCTAAGTACCTTGACCCAAACGAAGGACGAACACAGAAGAATAGCGCGTACTTTAAGAGCTTTTGGATTGACGTTGATTGCGGTGTGGGTAAACCATACGAAGATCAAACTGTTGGACTTGCAGCGTTAAAGGAATTTTCTAAATCAATAAAGCTACCGTTACCGAGCGTAGTTAATTCTGGTCGTGGCATTCATGCTTACTGGACTTTGAACAAAACTATATCTCGTGATGAATGGTTACCTGTTGCAAAAAGACTTAAAGCCCTGTGCGAAGAACGAGGTTTCGAAGCTGACCCATCACGGACCGCTGAGAGCGCATCTATTCTTAGAGTATCAGAGACTTTAAATTTTAAGCAAGATCCCCCACTTCCTGTTGAGATTTTGCATATCAGCAAGGAGTTAGATTACGATGAGGTTAAAAGAATACTTGGTGTGTTAGTTGCGCCGAGCTATATACCTCGGAATTACAGTGAAGCTGCTAAGATAAACAGAAGTAACACTCAAAGCAGATTCAAAACCATCATGATGAAAACCATTGATGGCAAAGGTTGCAACCAGATTAAATATTTAGTTGAAAACCAAGATGCTTTAGACGAGCCGAAGTGGAGAGCAGTGCTTAGTATCGCTACACATTGTGTAGATAGGGATACTGCAATTCATGCGGTTAGTAAGGGGCACCCCGAATATAACTACGAATCCACAGAGGAGAAGGCAAATGATATTAAAGGCCCATACACATGCGATAAGATGGAGTATTACAACCCTGGACATTGCAAAGATTGTATCAACAAAGGAAAAATCTCCAACCCGATTCAACTCGGCAATGAGATCGCTGCGGCAGAACCAGAAGTTCCGATTATTGAGGAAACTCCAGAAGGAACAAAATCATATGAAGTGCCTACCTTACCTGAACCGTATTTCAGAGGCAAGAACGGCGGCGTATATCGGCTCCCTGCGGAAGAAGATGCGAAGCCTACATTAATATATGAACATGATTTATATGTAGTTAAGTTGCTACACGACCCCAAGCGAGGGGATGCAACTTGGATTAGACTACATCTCCCTAAAGACGGCGTACGAGAATTTGCGTTGCCGTTAACTGATGCTCTTACTCCAGAAAGATTACGTGAAAAATTAGCGTTTCACGGGGTTGCTGCCCCTAAGAAGCAGATGGACGGGATTATGTATTACATCATTATGTTCGTTAAAGAACTACAACATAAGACAAAGGTAGAAATTATGAGAACTCAATTTGGTTGGACACACGACAATGCAAAGTTCATTGTCGGTGAGAAGGAAGTCGGTGCAGAAAAAGTTGTTTATAGCCCGCCGTCGCAAGCAACGGGTAGCTTAGCTAACTATATGTTGCCCGTAGGAGATTATGACGAGTGGAAAAAGATTATTAATGTTTATAACCAACAAGGCTTTGAACCACATGCGTTTGCATTCTTTACAGCATTTGGCGCCCCGTTGCTTAAACATTTAAATCTTAAAGGCGCAATTATTAACCTGATTAATAATACATCAGGTACAGGTAAGTCGACAGTACTTAAGATGTGCAATAGTGTTTGGGGCCACCCCGAAGAACTTATGTTGCAATGGAAGGATACACCAAACTCAATGATGAATCGGCTTGGCGTTATGAACAATTTGCCGGTCACGATTGATGAAATTACAAAATTAACAGGGGATGTATTCTCAGACTTAGCATACAGTATTTCGCAAGGCCGCGGTAAAAACCGACTAAAGCAACATGAAAATGCTGAGCGTATTAACGATACTAAGTGGGCAACAATTGCTTTATGCAGTTCAAACTCATCGTTCTACGATAAATTATCGTCACTTAAATCTACACCAGACGGTGAGTTTATGAGGTTGATTGAGTATCGTATTGAGATGACAAATAATCTTAGCAAAGAAGAAGCCGACATTATCTTTAATGCGCTATACAACCACTACGGTCATGCAGGGGTTGAGTATGCAAAATACTTAGTCGCTAATTTAGAAACTGCATTGGACACAGTTAAACAAGTACAACAAAAGATTGACAAGGAAGTTGGGTTTACAGGGCGTGAAAGGTTTTGGTCTGGCGTTGCTGCTTGTAATATCGCCGGTGCTCTTATGGCTAAGGATATGGGCATTATCCCTGACTTTGATATTGGCAGAGTATATCGTTGGGTGATAAAAGAGATGAAGACTATGCGTGTAGAAGTTAAAGCGCCAGTCGAAGGAACATCTAGCATGATTGGCGAGTTCATGAATGAGCATAGAGCCGCTACGCTAGTTATAAATGGTGAGGTTGATGGCAGATCAGGCATGGAACAATTGCCGATAGTTGAGCCGAAGTTTAATGAACTCCTGGTTAGGATTGAACCTGATACTAAGAAACTATTTATCAATGCCAAACATTTGCGGGCTTATTGCGCCAAACACCAGATCGAGTTAAAGAATACTCTAAAGGGTTTAGCATCTGATAATATTTACATAGGTCAAGTTAAGAAGCGGCTATCAAAAGGAACAAAGCTTCAGTCTCCTGCCATTGATGCGTATGTATTTTCGCTAGACAATGAGCACTTTTTAAACGCTGACTCTTTAATTGAAACTGCTAAATCTACTCCAGATGTTGATTCACGGACTCAACTTTGATATTAATTGGTCTAAATTTATAGTAGGCGCATCGTTCTTTATCCCTTGTTTGGATACGGACGGTGCAGCTATGCAGGTTAAACGGACCGCAAAGAGGTTACGCTATAAGATAAAAACACAAGTTGTTGTAGAAAAAGGCATACAAGGATTGCGAATATGGCGCATTAAGTAGTATGATTGCACCTGCGATTCATTTCGCTTTTCCTTGGCAAGTTGCCATTTCGCCCTCACCCTCGTGGTGGGGGTTTTTTATTCTTCATTTGCATAATTACGCCATCCTTCAAGTTGGGGTATCATTCTTTTATCTATACCCATACCACCTGTGATGTTAGAAAGCGCTCTATTTTTATAGCGAGTTTTAATAGAATTTGTTAACGCATCTGGTGTAATGGCTTTGCCCGGATTAGTTTGGCTGAAATGCACGATCTTAGCAATGACTTTATCCATCATATATGTATCACCAGAATCTAAAGCAATAAAGAAGGCATTTAACAAATCATTATGTCTAGCAATAATTTCTTGTTCTGCATTTTTCATTTCAATATTTGCTTTTTGTGCTTGCGCGATTTTATCGGGCGTAAAACCAAGCATCTGTGCCAAAGCAAGGCGAGCAGGAACTTCTTCCATTAAAGTGTCACCTTTCATAGTAAGAGCTTGACCTTCTGAAAGATAGCGTAATCCAGTCATGACGTTTTTAATAGCAGATGGCATAGCGGTTTCAATAGCACGTTCTGTATGGCCTTGATTAAAACGATCTAATGCTTCAGCATAAGTTACTAACGCGCCAGCAGATGGGCCAAGCAAACTCATCATAGTATTTTGTAACGTAGTAAGGTCATCCTTACCTTTACGTACATCTTGGAACCATAAGTCAGGTAAATTAGTGCTCATACGGTCTGCAAAGTTCAGTCCGCTGACTGTAGACAACGCGCCACGAGATAGTATTTCACCCGTAAACCCACCTAAATGTTTAAAGCACCAGTTCTTAAACCAATTTTCGGCATCAAACGGTTCGTCTGAATCACCAAATGCTGCATGAAAAGCTGAAGCAATGCCAGAGAATATAAACCAAAATGGTAAACCCGTCATGCCAGATGTAAGAAACGCCATGCCCATCATACCTAAGAACTGATCACGTGCTTCACGTTTAATACTTTCAAGTTCTTTAATCTTAGCTTTCATCAATTCTTCTTTATGCGGCGAGTTACGCATCTCTCGCTCATATGCAATAAGTTCAGCTTGCATACCATCGCCCAAAGATTTTTGAAGTGTTCTAAACATTAGCACAGTCATCTGTTGCGGATACATTTTAAATTGCAACAAAATATTACGGTAGTTACCGCGGAAATATCTTGGTTTATTGGTAGTGTTGTAGTTAAACAAAGTCTTTTTAACTAACGCATCGGCTTCTTGTATGGCTGTTTGGTAAGCTTGTTCTGCGGTATAACGTTGTTTACCATCATGAGTTTTAGCATCTAACGCTTTATTATAGGCTAATTCAAATGTTGCCATAAACGTTGTCTCACGCATGTATTTTTCAGATGCGTGAAACGGTAAACTTGCGTAGTACATTATTTTGTTCCATCGACCAGTGTATTGGTTTGATGGTTTTTCACCGATTTGCGCAGCTTCATGCGATAGCGTAACATCAATAGTTCCGCGTCTAACGCCGTCTTGGTATACGTCGGCATAAGTCTTACCTATAGAATTACCGTTTTTATCTTTAACATCCATGCCTTCCATATTGGCTCTGGCTAGTGATAAAAACTCATATCTGCCTGATGTTTCATTTACAAATCCTGTTCCACCAAGCATACGATTAAACTTTGCAAACGCACTCGCTGTATTTTTTAACCCATACCTAGCATTTGCAGCAGGCGCCCATACGCCTCCAACACCAAGCAAGTTAATCATAAACGATGCTGGCGCAGTTAAGAAGTTTATAAAGCCAAATTGATTTAACGCAGTGACAATTCCACTTTGTTTTGGTGGGTTAAGAATAGCAGTCTTAAGGTTTAACTCAAGTTCATGTACGTAATCTCTATACTTTAATGCCTCTCTAGCAGGCAGGCTTTTTAAACGTACTTGTGCTGAACGAAGGTCGGTGAATAGCTGTGGTAAATGCTCAAACCTAGAACGCTGATATGCCATACGTAAACGAGACACTTCAAATGCACGAAGCATATCAATACTTGCACCAGGTATATTTTCACGGTGCATAAACATCTTACGAATACTTTCGTTTGGCATTAGCTCTAAATACATTTGGCCGAGTTGATCTTTAACTTGGTCGCGTAACGCCCCAATAGGGTCAGCTAATACTTTAGCATCTGAGCTACCTAAAATATCTTCCGTAGATTTATCAACTAGAGATTTTAAACTTTCTAAATGCGCCCAGTCACTTAAATTACTATTAAGAATTTCGCTGAAATTATTTCCTGCTTGAATATCGCCATTTTCTTCAACTTGCCTAAGTACTTCTTCATCTGATGTGCCTTTTATAAAAGTACTTTTACCTTTTTCCTTTTTGATTAAGCGCTCTAATTCTTGTTCATAGGCATCATCACGAGCACCGGCAGTTTCAAATTGCTGGAAAGTTTTACTTTTGCCTTTGCCTGTTTGCAACCAGAATTCGCCAAAACGTTTAAGCGGAAAGTAAATTTTAAGCGCGTCTTTAGCTATATTGTTTTTTAACTTAACTAATTCATCGTTAATTTCTTTTTCTGAAAGACCTTCACTTTTTAGTCTAGCATGAGTACGTTCTGCCTGGATTGCTATGTACTCATCCATACGTCTTTTATAAAAATCACGCACTTCACGATAAATTTTTAACGCTGTTCTACCGTCTTCAGTGCCGTCAACCATTTTGTTCCAGGCATCTTTAAACCGTTTATCAACGTTGTGCCAGTTTGCGGCATCGTGTGCAGGGCCAGTAGTATCGGCTTCAATTTGATCAATCGTAGCATTAAGCATTACTTCATGCAACTGTTGAGCTTTATCAGGATTACTTTGAATTAATTGACTCCAAAGTTTAATTGCAGTATCGCCTTCCGCAAGTATTTTATTGCGGGTATAAATCATTGCATCAACTTCTTTAACGTAATCTTTGAACTGTGGGATATTATCTCCAACAAGATCTGATAATTGGTCTAGTGTTAAAGCACCAAGCAAAGCTCTGCGGTATTCTTCACGAACACTAGCTAAGTTAGAAACAAATTTACGTTTATTAACTTTGCTCCAAGGAGTATGGCTTCTTATTAAATCTCCAATCGTGCCAAGCATACCTGTACGCTCAGCTGTATTAGCTCTAAATTTACCTTTTTTAGCCGCTATACTTTTTGCTATTTTTGGTTGTTTTTCGTCTTCAAACTTAGAAGTATTATCTAAAGATATAGAGTTTTGCGGTATAGCTGTACCCGGATTAAATGTATTAACGTTAGTTGTGCTTTCTTCTCTAGCAGAAAATAGTACATCTGTATTAGCCATAGTTTGGAACAATACATTATCTACACCAATTAATTTAGATATGTATTGAATAAACTTAGACCAAGTAGATTGGTTAGTTTTGTTTTCAGCATAAAGACTACGAAGTATTTTTTGAAAATCTCTATTGCTAAAAGCTTCAGCTATAAATTCATGTAAATTAAGAAGTCCATACTGTTCTGCATGTGGAGTTCCTTTAAGTTGTTTAACTGTGTTATGGTACAACGCTACTAAATTGTAATAAGCTCTACGTTGTTCTGGGTTTAACTTTTCAGGGTGCAACATTAAATCTGATACAGCAGCATGTGTAGACTCGTGCATTAGCACATAATTTGTTGTAACACCGCCATTTAAAGAATTATTAAGGGCAATAGACCCTTCGTAATAAAACCCAGCTGCAGCTAAAGACCCAACAGCTTCGTCTAATGATTTGTATGCAACTTTCGCTTGTTCCATCAAGCTTTTATTAGGCACTCTAATTCTGCCGTCCATTAATCTGTTATAAGCTTCGGCCTTCAACAAAATTGGATTTATACTTGGGTCAAAGTTAGCTTCATTAAAATAACGATCCCATATGTGGTGGTAGTTAAGTTGCAGATAGGCTTCTACTTGGTTTCGTTGTACAGCCGTATGCGATAAAAAGTTTTCTAATACTTTATTAGTTATGTCATAGCCAATATTTACAGTAAAGTTTAACCCAAGTAAACGATCAGCCAATTTGCTAAAGTACTCACCTCCGTAACGCACTATGCCTTTTAATGCGCCTCTAAAATCATTTGAACGAATAGCATCATCAACTACTGGATGAACTGTAGCCTCTAACGTATTAATATCAGCATTTTGAACTTTAGGGCTACTAGACTTACTTTTCTTTTCTTTTTTATCTAAGCCTTTCTTTAGCTGCTGTTCTGTCTTACCCATTGCAATACGTGCTGGGTGGTTAACAGGCAGTTGAGGTTTTAATTCTTGCAGCTTTTTAGTAACCTCAGCTTTAGCTTCACGATCTATATTTTCGCCCGATCCAATAGCAACCGCTTGGTTAAACAAGTCATGGTATTGTTGAACAATAGGGTTGTTTTGTAAGTCGGCAGGGAGTTCTTCTATTCTTGGTGTTTGGCTTATGTGGCGAAGCTTTTCTTCTGTGCTTGACATAGGCTCAAGTTTTTTAGCTTCTTGTTCAGTTTCAACTTGTTCTGGCGTTGGCTCACCAAGTTCTTCTTCGTCTTGCTTACGCTGTTCTTCTTCAAGTTGAGATTGCTCTAATAACTTATCAGCTATTTCTTCATCAGTTGGTTCTTGATTTTGATTAAGTTCTTGGTCTAATTCATCTTGTAATGCAGCTTGTTCTTCTTCGCTAGGCGTTTCTTTGGTTTGTTCTTGGTTTGGCACACGAACCATGTAATCTACACGATCTTCAAACCCATTACGTGCATACCAGTCTTTTAGTTGTTCTTGATTAAGTCCGCCTAAAGAAGCATCGGGCTGCGCCGCAGGTACAAGAACTAAAGTTTTATCGTTAGTATCAGCCCAATTAGTAATTGCGCTTAATAATTTAGTACCCGCACCTTTATTTCTATTAGCTACATCCATGCCTGTTATCATGGTAGCGCCAATAAGATCATCAGATAAATCATTATCTTCGTCTAGCACTTTAAACCCGGCAGTAGCAAGTGGTTCTTGCCCTTTTGTAACTGAAGGTAGATACGCTCCTCTATCATTTACTCTAGCTGGTTTGGATTCAAAGGTTTCTTGTTCTTGCGTTTCTTTTGGTTGCAATGCCCCAACTTGTTCTGTATTTAGTTCAGCAGTGCTTGGTTGCGTTCCTCTTCCAGTTTGATCAGCAGGCTGTTCACTTCCCACCACATTACTTTGGGCATTTGTTTCAAGTCCTGGCTCAGTTCCTCGTTGGGAAGTAATCCCCTCAGATGTAGGAATGCCTGGCTGAGTAACTCCGGTGTTATCTCCAGTATTTCCTGCTGCATTTTGTTCCTCCTGTATTTTATTACGGGCTTCAATATGTTTATCAATGTAATTGCTTAACTCTTCTTTAGTTGGTTCTTTGCCGTACTGTGCAACAAAATCAGGTTTAACAATATCAGCAATCTGATTGCGTATTCTATTATTTGCAAGGTATCCTCGTATTCCACCAAGACCCGACATAGGAATGCCTTGTACAAATGTACCGACAACAGTCTCAATGTACTCCTTCATGGCATCAAGATCGGCGGTATCAAGACCTGCACCGAAACGTTCTGCCCATTGTTGTGCTAGCTCAGGTGGTATTTCTTTAGCTGTTGAAGCTGCGTATACTTTAGCAACGTCATATAACAAATTTTTACCTGCCGCGTCTAAACCACTTAACGCACCAAGACCAAATCTTTCTGAAAGAAAATCGGCGCCTGCATGGATTGCCATTGCTGGCGCAAGTTTAGTAAAGTTAAGTTCTTGGGCTATGTCTGCATTAGGATTTTTATTTTGTATTTCTTCAATAGCACGGGAACCTGGTTCGCCAACACCGTGGAATGCAGCTTGCGTTGCCATACCAAGCATACTGCCTTTACTAAGCATAAGCTTTTTAGCGGAGTCAGCTACAAACTTAATGCCAGCTTTTGTGCCTTCTTTTTCAGCAACTTCTTCGGCTAACTTTTTAACACCTTGTTTAACTAATTGTTTTTCAGCAATTCCAGCTAAACCTCCAGGTATTGCGCCAACACCACCAAAGAATGCTCCAAGCCCTGCGCCAACACCCGCTGACAATAAACTTTCACCAGCGTTAGCAACACCTTGTCCCACCATATAAGGCAGGTACTCTGTTATAAAACCGTTGACGCTATCATTCCATGCAACTTTAGCTTGTAAAGGTTCTTCTTCTTTTTTAGCTTCCTCCATACCCTTTAAGCCATTAGCAATCATGTCGTGGCTAAAGTCACCTTCACCTGCTAATTTTTGTATGCCAGCTCCAGTTATAACTTTGGCAGCATTCCATAGTTCTTTAGTTTGTGGGGCATAAGCTTTAATACCACGAACAAATGCGCTACTATCATCTTGATCGGCTACGGCTGCAGGGTGAACATTATCAACAGTAGGCTTAGTATCCCAAGGAGCAGGACCGGCCATGCCACTTGGGTGTTGTTCCCAAGGCGCAACTTCATCTTCTTTAGTTGCTGCTTGTTCCCACGGCGCAAGTTGAGCCATTATTTAACTTTCCAATTTTCTTGTTTAGATGGATCACCACCTTGGAATACATAAGTTTTACCGTTGTAAGGTTTTTCTGTACCTACAAGTATAGATCCAAGCGTTGACTGTGGCGCGGTTGTGTTTGGTGTAGTATAACCTTTTGAAAGTTTTTCAGCTATTTTTTCTTCATATGCACGAATTTTATTTACGTCGCCTGTTGCCTTAACTTTACTATATTCTGTATCGTATATAGCAGAGTTAGCTAACCAATCTTTAAATGCGTTACCCCTAGCAATAGCAAGACGTGTTTCGTTAGATTCAGCAGTGGGTGTGGTTGCAGCTGTGTATCTACGTAACGCTTCTTCTTTACTGACATTATTTTTTTCCATAATGTCTTTAATAACTTCTTGTTTATTTTTCTCAGGTAAATTCTGACCTTCAAGGCGCATTTGTTCAACTTCTTTAGCGCTAGTACTGCGAGCACCTTCAACTTTTTCATTGCTTGTTGCACGCATTTGCTCAACTTCTTTAGCGCTTGCAGCATGTTTATCGGCAACTTTAAGGTCAATATCGCCTTTCATCTTAGTTGCTTTTAAGTTAGCCGCAATTTCTGAAGCTTTATCGTAATGTTGAGCCGCAAGTGTCCAAAGACCAAGCTCTTCAGCACGTTTACCTTTTTCAATTTCAGCCTGACCTTTAAGCGCCTCCATTTTCATTGCTTGCATTTTGTCTTGTAAATTAGCTTCGCTACTTGCAAAGTCTCCCATTGCCGCAGCAATACCAGCACCGACTGGCCCACGGAAGTTTGCGAGCTTGCCAAAAGTTTGAGCAGCGTTAAGGTTGCGCATAATATATGCTTGCTTATCCATACCTAGTACTTGATCTTCATAAGCTTTATTAAGCGCATCCATTTTCTTATATGAATCCGGACCAAGCCCAATAGCTTTCTTCAAATCATCTGTATAAGACTTAACATCTGTGCCATAGTTCTTCGGCATAAAGTCGTTACTTTCTGCAGCTTCATCAAGTTTCTTAACGGCTTTGTCTTCGTCTTTAGCAAGAGTTTTAGCAGTGGCTGTTTCCTTAGCCAAAACAGTTTGTTTAAGTTTTTCTTTTGGTGCGGCAGCTGCAACTGCTTTAGCTTCGGCAGCTTTAGCTTCTGGTGTTCCTGCTAAGCCTGCAGCAGATACGGGTATAACTCCGCTTCTACCTGGATACTGTGTTGGATTATTGTTTGGCCCTTGTGGCGCACCAAGTCCAGGGCCGCCAGGTGTTTGAACTGGCGCCGTAGCTTGTGGGTTCATTACCGATGCAGATTGGTTTTGTAACGCCATACCTTGTTCTGGAGTTAATTGCCTTACTCCAAGCCCAGCATTTGGCGCAGTGGTATCAACCGGTCTCGATGTAGGAGCAGCTTGGGCTATTCCTCCAGGAGTGGGGGTTTGAGGTTGTTGAGCACTATCGATGCTGTTACCTACATAACTTAAAATTTTATCGCCAGAACCTTTACCCATTGCTTGATCCGCTTGTTCACGAATTGCATTTTGATATGATTGAGCTGCATTAGTAAATGCAGTAGCCTTAGCTGTATCTCCGGCTTGAAATGCACTTAGTTGTTGAGCTTTTACATCAGCTAGATTTTGAATTAATGGTGCGAATTGAGCAGTTGACGCTGGGTTATCTTTCATTAACTGGGCACCTGCCGCTATAGGTGGTGTCGTATTGCTAGACGTAAAAGGCGTAATAGCCCGCATTAAATCCCCACCTTCATATCTTGGTACACCGCCCTCGGCTAAAGCAACAATGCCCCCGCTAGGAGCCGCACCGCCCATATTTGTAGGTGCAAGTGGTATACCTGCTTTCTCTTGAATTAAACGTTTAAGCTCTGGGCTTTTTGTTTGTGAAGCATATTTAGCTAATGCAGATGGATCTGTTGCTGCTATATCTTCAAGCTCATTATTTAAACTTGCAAGTACACCTGCATAATGCCGTGGCACGGCTTCGGTAATACCGCCTTTTTTCTTACTCTGTGGGTTTAGTGAATTATATATAGACGCAGCAGCACCACCGGCACCAACGCCTTGTAATATTGAATTAGGCGCTGCTTGATATTGATTAGTTGTAGTTGACTGCATTGGTAAACCATGCAGCATATTGGACATCATGCCCAATTCCATTAACGGATATTGTTGTGCATTACTGTAATTTTGAATAGCTTGGTTAATTACTTGCTGTTGGTTAGCTTGTTGTAATTGACCTTGCTGTGCTTGTGTACCAAGTATGCTTTGTTGTGCGGCAAGATTTTGCCCACCGATATTAGCAAGTTGATTAGCGCCTTGCATAGCTTGATTAGTGGCACCGAGACCAGCTTGTAAACCTTGTAATTGAAATGCGCCGTTTTGATTGTATTGATTTTGAGCTGCGCCAAATGCGTTGTTATACGCATTGCCAATCATTTGTTGTTGCGCAAGGTTTTGGTTTTGTGAATTTAAAGCGTTCATTACCGCTTCACGGCTTCCGCCAAAAGCGCCAGCATGTGTAGCATTACCTTGCTCTTGTGCACCTTGCATACCGTACTGCTGATTCAACAACTGTAGGGATGGATTAAGCGCACTTGTGATATACGGATTCATATATCCGCCAACTTGCTGCTGGAAGTTTTGTGGGGTAGCAGAATTAGCAAGCTGATTCATCTGATTGGCATAGCCCATAGACTGACCAATACCCATTCCAGTAACATCTTCTGCTTGACCATATTGGCCAGGCGTCTGTAAGTTTGCTGCCGATGATTGTGCTTGTTGTTGAAGTGGGCTAAACCCTGCTACTGCAGCTTGAGCAGCTTGTGTCGGCGTGGCTGGAGTTCCGTCAGGGTTTGTTGAACCGTATGCTTGATATGGTTGAAAACCATTAATGTTATAAATTTGGTTTCCGTTAGAATCTGTACCGCCAGGCGTAGTTTGGAACAATTGTTGCTGCGTTGCTCCCAGCATTGTTTCTACATATGGTTGAGCATATGATGGGATATTAGATGTATTTGTCGTAGACGTTGTATTTGTCGGTTGGCTTCCGCCGCCTTGAGGTATGATACCTCCGCCTGCTTTACGTATAAAAGCACGGTCAGGTAAATCTGGAATACCTAACAAAGCCATTGAACTATTATTAAATCTCATATCTTTGCCTCTACAGTTATATAGCGTTCAGTTAATCCGTAACGTTTCCACAACCGAACAACGGATGGACGGGAAGCGCCTTGAATTTTTGTTGCACCTAAATTTTTTAAAATTACTTTTAGTTGGGCAAAGGTATCTTGGTTTGTAATTAGTTTGCCACCCATTGTAGTTATGAAAGCATTACGATCATTTGGACCGTTATTAAACTGAACAGTTGCAGCACCATGAATAGTGCCGGTTTCATCGACGGCTACTAATAAAATCCACTGCCCAGTATTAACATACATTTTAACTTGATCTAACGTATAGTCGTCCCCAGCATGTTTTCTTGCAGACTCAATAAACCCCTCAACTTTTGGCCAAAATTGAGCTGCAAAATTGCTGTTAACGTACTGTATAGTTAGAGTCATGCTGGTAAATATTTTTCTGCTTTAATTTCTTTACCTTGTTCTTTAGAGCCAGTTCTTGCTTCTCTAACTTTATCCATCATTGAATAAAGACGTTTTGCACCTGCATCAGTAGAGCCGTTGCCGAGGTGAGATACAACATCAGCAGGCACAACAAACTCCCCGTCCGCAAGCCTGGCAGGCTGCTTATGTGCAATAGTAGCAGGTATATTATCAGACATACCGTCGCCAGGGCCTTTAAGTAATCGACCACCATCTGAATAGCCTCCTAAGTTAAATCCGCCAGGCACGCCACCGCCAGCATAAGCGTTCATAATCCCGCCTTGCGCAGCTGAAGTTGGTGGAGTTGATGGAGTTGATGGGGCTAAATTTAATGCGCCAAGTGCTCCAGTGTTTTGTTGGGGTAAACCCTGCATACCGGTAACTCCTGCTAATTTAGCATTCATTATTTGTGCTCTTTGATAAGGGTTTTTACCGCGCAAATCTGGGTCATCATTATTCACAATACCCTGCCCCATGCCGTACGAAGAACCTCCAGCTGTTCCATAACCTGTATTAAATGGATCTGGATTTGTGGCTAAGTTTATATATTGGTTTAGTTCTTGTGATAGTGCATCAGTATAGTGCCCGCTAGTAGAACCACCGGATGCCATAGAATTAGCAATAGGTTGAGCCATTGGCATATTACTTGGCTGGTATCCCATCATCTGATTTGCAGATGTAGGCATTTGTGTAGGGGCATGATATATATTATTTGATATATTGCTCTGTGGGTACATTTCGCCAGGAACGCCGCCCATAGCCATACTTGCAATTCCCCCACTTGAACCTGTATACGGATTGTTTTGATAGTTACGGTACGAAGAAGGGTTAATTGCTGTTGGGTTTGCATTACCGCCTGGCTTAAAATTAGGAGACAATTTGTACCCAGTTAGTGGGCCTGTGTACGTAGTGTTAATTCCTGGGCTTGTACCTTTATTTAGTAAACCCATCTTACTTGCAAGAATTCCTCCGCCAATTGCAGTTGCAGTTTTATTTTGGCTCATCCAATCAAGGGCGCTATTAAAATAACCCATAACCCCACTAGGGGCTGCGGCTTCGCCAGATCCTAACGCAGCTCCACCACCAATTCCAGCACTAGCTCCGCTAGTTCCTAGTACATACGGATTTCCTGAACCCATAACACTTTGTAAATATGACGGTGATGATGCCCCTGTCCCTAATGCGTTTGCGTCGGGAAAATATGAAGTTGCCCCAATGCCAGCACTACTAGCACCACCAGGTGCAGTTAAACCAGGTCCAACTAATGAGCTTGTTCCATCTAAAGCTGAAATTTGATCTGGGGCCAAAGCTACAACATTAGAAGCAGCGGCTGGAGCAGCGGCTGGAGCAGCGGTAGCTCCAGGTATTACGGTGTCTGTAATAGCCTCAGTACCGCCTAATCCAAGTAGCTCAGGATTCGTTATTCCAACGGCTAATGCCCCAAGAGCAAGCGCGTCGAGTCCTTTAGAGCCACCTAAAGTGTCGCTAATACTACCTACTGGATCAGACCAAAAACTCATAACTATCCCCTTAAGATGTTCTTACTTTAAGCACGTTACCTGCGCTTGTATCTACATAAATATCGCCAACTCTTAACAAACCATTTGCGTAATCCGTCTGCGTAGGTAAGCTAATAACTTGTCCAGTACCTGAAGTCCCAGGTTGGCTAAAATTTAAAGCAGAAATAACCTGAGAAACTGTTGTTGAGTTTGGCGCGGTTACTCTTTGCGTAGCCATAGCAGATGGACCTGGACTATCTAACTGCGTAAAGTAAAGGCGCAGAGCATTTGTTAGCTGGTTAATATAAGCAGGATCATACTCAGCGGGTGCAATTGGTATGTTGGGTTGATGTGTAGTTCCAGTTGACATTACCTTCTCCCATCCGGTCTAATATCAAACCTAGGAACACCGAGCTGCCACGCTGTTCCAATTGTATTGGACTCAATTCTAAACGCCATTTGACGTCCTCTGAGCCTTGTATAAACCTGGCCAGTAAACTGTTGTATGTTGTACGCGTTTGTGGCTGCGTAATTGTTTGCACTGACAACCTGTGGAGTTGCCGCCGCGCCGTAAGCAGTTCCAGAATTCTCTCTTGGTTTAACCGTCATCGTCACATAAGGTTCAGCAGGTGCTCCAGCTTGGTTTGAATTAGACCCGTTAAAGTTAACGTCCGGTAATATTCTCCAAACAAACCCAAAGTTCTGACCTTCTGCAATCTCAAAGTCGGATGATTGAATATAAGCATCTATTGGCAAAACGGCGGCAGTAGACAAATCATCTGTACCGCTTTCATGGTTTAACAATAAACCATTTCCGTTGGTTGTCAATACTGTAATCTGGCTATTAGAAGACCCAACAACCTGGCTAGGAGATATCGTATAAGTGCCAACTCCGCCTGTTCCGGTTCCAAGAGCCGTAATGGTTGTATTTGGAGCTATTCCAGGTCCTGTTAACGTTTGTCCAACAGCTAAAGTACCAAGTGTAATAGCGGTAACATGTAATGTAGTTGCAGATATATACCCAGTAAAAATACAGTTTGTGTTGTAAGAAGCGGCAACGGGATAGAACTCAATACCGTTCTGTATCCATGCGGTTCTGGACATTTCCCCGTAATACCAAATATTCTCTAAGTAGTTATAGACTACATAAGAGTCAACAATCGTATTTGGATTTGCGGATGTGCCTGTACCGTTTGGCCCGGCAATAGAACAATAGAACCACCAAATCTCATTAAACTGCTCATTAGCACCGGCAAATACTTGATAAGACTGCTGTTGGTTTAACTGCTCAAATACATATTGACGCACTGCACAATCAAGCGTAGATACCGTACCTGTATACCGATAGAACTTATCCTGCCCCATCCAATAGGTCGTATTGTTAATCGTCACCATGCAATTGGGAGACATAACAGATATATTGTCCATCATGATCTGGAAGCCCCAAACATATGGGGCGCCAATATACTGCATAGAATAAAGAGCAGAATCAGTCCAAACTAATATCTCCTGACGGGTCGTTCTGGCTCCAACAATATAAGAACCGTTACTTAATATGTAATCACCTGCCTGGTTTGTTACGCTAGGCGTCCATTGCTGAGGATTGGCCTGGTCTGACCAGCGAACGCACATTGGGTTAAATGTAGAAGAGCCATACGGGTTAGCTCCAAAAGCAATAACAAACTGCTGAATGGAAGACGCTATGACCTGATATGTTTGGGTTGGTACATTAGAAGCGCCAGACAAAGAAGATAATGGGATAGCCCTGGTTCCTACTCCGTTTGCGTCTTGCCAATAATATATAGCACCGCCTCTAGGGGCAATAACTAAATCTTGACCGTAGTTATCGTTAGACCAAAGCCTGAGCTGAGATCCAACACCCGCTCCGGCGTAAGACGTCCCCCATCCACGAGTACCTGTTTGCTCTTGTACAACTACAGAAGATCCACCGCCGCTACCCGTAGAAGTAGCAGTTAATGTGCTAGAAATTGTGGATGTAGAAATCGTATATGTGTTTGTGCCGGTAGAAGTAATTTGATATGCAAAATTATTAAGCACTGATGCCGGTATGCCGTTAGTCGTTGTAGCTCCTGTAAAAATAACAAAAGTACCAGTCGTTAAACCGTGAGCAGTCTGGGTAACCGTAATAGTCCCGCTTGTATTTGTAGTTGCAAATGGGTTAGATCCTAAAGATACGCTTAAAGGCTGAGAAGCTCCGCCCCAAGGACCTGCGCCCCATCCGTTACTGACCGTATATACATCAAGACCTACTGGGACTTCATACCCCGCAGATACCGATCCGCCGCCAGTAGCACTTGAAGATGCAGTAGTTGACGCAGTAATCGTATATGTATTAGCACTTGGGTTAATGGATACGACTTGATATTCACCACTTATGGTTAATCCGCCAACAGCAGAACCGCCGCTAAATACAACATAGTCCCCAACACTAGGGTCATAGCTTCCATCCGTTACAGTAACCGTTGCAGAACCGGAAGTAGTTGTAAAAGGATTGGTTAGCGAATCAGACTGGATAAAAGGAGTTATATCGTTATAAGTACCACCTTGATAGATGTAATACTTAATTTGGGTTCCTACGCCTATTAGATTATTTCCCGCAAGGTCAACCCAATTCCAAAGCGCGCGGGCATGGCCTAAGTACTGATTAGGGCTAACCTGGCTCCATCCGCCTATCTTTTCTGGAAACCCAGAGCGGAACCGAATGTTATTACAGTCGAACCATCCACCAGTGTTGGCAAAATCTGTGCCTTCACGGTTAACTCCTGGTCTGAACTGTAATTTCTGTAAGGGCATAGATTCCTCAAGCTAAAACGGACATGGCATGTTGATACCTCGCCATGCGATCCTCTTGCCCAATTGTCCCACCATTTATAGCTTTTGTCAGCCCCGTAAAGTCATTATTATCCACATGACGGTTTAGATTGTGCTTTTCCCAAAAAACTGCGGCGGAAATAGCTGATCCCTCCGGCGTAGCTACAGCATCAGGATTAGATACAAAGTCAATCTGTGTAGCATCTGATAACTGTTCGTATCCTGCTTTACCTGTCGTTTGGAGCCATCCGCGACCACGGTAATTCCACCCATCCCCAGATTCTTCGTCACCGTTCGACATACGGTTAGCGTAAGCACGGTTAGCTATCTTTTCAGGATTATGAGCATATTCGCTTGCGTTTTCTTCATTGAAATGGCTAGGCCATGTGCGAATAAGCGACTCGGCTTTATAGTTTAGGTTTTCTTCCATGAATCGAAAACTGTCGGACTCATGCCCGCACTGCGCAATAAAGGCAGCTAACCTTTCAGGCGTAGATAAATCGGCCTTTTCAATAGCCATGTTCATCGCACCGATCAATGCCTCGGCATGACCAATATCTATTTTTGCTGCTTCAGCGAGTTGTTGAGCTTCCATTGATTAATTCCTTTACTTGATTATAGGTTGCGATACAAGCGTTTAGTTTCCTGATTGCGAGGTCCCCATCGTCTGTGACGGAGACAAGATCTGTAGCAGTCTTTGGGTCAAGTTGGGCTGTTGCGGTGTCAGATCCGCTGGAAGGTCCGGCATCCTTGGAGGGACATACTGTGCCTTTAGTTTTGACGAAGAGCTGCAACTTGCCAGTAGCAATATCAGCATCACGCTTAGCAATTTGTTTTTGAGCTTCATTTTGCACCTTGTCTAATTGTGTTGATAAGTCTGTAATCTTTCCGTTAAGCTCTTGTTCTGTAGCCCTTGCTTGTTCGTTAGCCTTAGCTATTTGTAAAGCTACTTCAGTCTGAGATTCATCATACCCTTTATGATGGCCGTAGAAATACGAAACAGATCCAATCAATATAAAGAGGATGAGTTCTATCTGCGCTCTATTCATAGTGCTGGCCTATCATTTGGGTTGCCAAAATGGGGAGAAGAAGTTGTTGGGGCAAACGTCTTAGGAGCAGTCGGAACAGAACTTCCAAAAGAAGTGGCACAAGACGTTGTAGGTATTGTAGGCTTCGGTAGCGTATTAGAACCTTTTGCAATGTAATTTGCCAATATCTGAAGAAGCTGCCCGGCAACTAGGGTAAGTACTGTAAAGATCTGCTTATCAGCGGGAGCTTCATTAAACAAGGGTTGCTCTGTAAATACGATGCTATAGCCAAAAAGAATAACAATAAATACCAAGGCGATACTGAACATCCGGATTACGAACCGGTTTGTCTCTGCGTTTAACTGCTCAGTTGTCTTGTGATTTGCCATTAGTTGGTTTGTTAAAGTATTCAGGACACGTTTGAGTAGCGACACATAAGGGCGGTTTGCAGTCATCATCACTCCAATGCTTGGGGTCTTGGCAGTGGTATCTGTACCTGTCGGAGCACCCCACTAACAACATAATCAATAAAGCGCATATTTTCATTTGTCCTTCTGAGCCTCAAGTTCTTTCTTCAGCTTTTCAATTCTTTTGAGATCATTTGCAATTAATATCCTATCCTGGTGTACATCCATGTACATAATACCAATCACCGGCAAAATCAGGACGAAGAGAAGCGCCAAGATAATTATAGTGATTACATATCCCCATGACTCGCTCGATTTATTGCCCACATCAGTCCCGCCAAATATATTGCTACAAAGATGACCACCACCGTGTAAGCACTCATCAACCAAGCCCTATCTGCTAAATCTCTTGCTTCTGCTTCCCGCTGAGCTTTCTTCCTAAGCTCCGCCTTCCTTGCGATCTCCTGCTTTGCCTTAACCGTACCGATCATTTCATTGACGCGCGTATAAAGATCTTTTAGTTCTGGGGGGACATGGTAGATCATGAATTCTGTTAGATCTGTACCCATCTGCTCCAACTGCGTCTTTGCCAAAACCAACCGAATCGCTATCTCATACGTCTCACCATCTGGATCGTAGATCTTCTCAATCCGTTCTTCTTCAGTCCTAATTGCATCTGCACAAGCTTTGTAGTTCTTGAAGAATGAAACTAGCTGATCTCCAATCTCTGCGTAAATAGCCTTTTCGTCAAACTTTACCTTTTCCTTTTTCTGATTCTTAGGATTAATATCTTGCAGTGTTTTCTTCTCTTCCACCGGAGGGGAAAACAGATTTATTATCCACCCCCATATCCCCTTTACCTCTTTCCCTATTTGTTTAACTTCATTGACAGTCTTTTGTACATCTTTGACAAGTGCTTTGCCTTCGTTGTACATAGCGCACAACTCTTTGACCCCAGTGAATGCGGCATTGGCAGCTTGGAAAAGAAGCAGGAATTCAATGGCTGATCCTTATGTTTTGATAATGAAGTAAATGCCTAAATATGGAGAAATCGTACTAAATGCAGTGCTTGATCCAGTTGAGTTTGTACCTGTAATCCCAGTAGATGCAGCGTTGGTTCCATAAGAAACACTACCACGGGTAGCTCCTGAAAAGAACTGAATACCACCAGAATCACCTGAAGCCCATGTTGTTGGGAAGTTATTTGAGTGGTTATGGGTTGGATCCGTAATACTATGGACGTGGCTTGGAAGTTGTGCAGAAGACGTCAAAGCTGTTGTGGCTGCACCACCCGTAGAAGCTAAGGCAATTGCAGATAAAGTTCCGGTCAAACTTGTAGAAGATAAAGTCTGGGTTACGCTGACCGTATAAACTCCAACCCCACCAAAAGTACCAGATACAAAACCTGTAATAGTCGTGCCAGAAGCTACGCTACCTCCAGATAAAACTTGATTAACACCAATAGTTCCAGTTCCAAGAGCAGATACAGTTAAAGTAGTACCCGATATACTTCCAGTAAAAGTCGATGTACTTCCAGAAGTTGCACCAATTGGCATAGCACCAGAATAATTAGGTAGTAAGAAAGTGCCGCTTGAGCCGCCAAACGTATACCCAATAACCCCAAATAAAGTAGAGTAGGTAGAAGTAGAAACACCCTGGCCGTTGCATATTAAATATCCAGAAGGCGGGCTAGATACAGACCACATATTAATAGTTCCTGTTGGAACTCCAACGGGCGTAACAGTATTTTGAACAAAAGCTGTAGTAGCTATGTTTACTGAATTATCCCCAGTGGGCATAGTTGGAGCCGTTGCCCCCGCAGTGCCTGTAAATGTTGTTCCGCCCGATACCGTCTGAGATATATTAACTGTCCAGGTAGTACCACTTCCGCTGATAATCTCGGTTCCGCTTGTAACACCGGTTCCAGAAATCCTTTGACCAGGGAATATTACCCCACTGGCTATGGCGCTAACCGTTAAAGTTGTTCCAGAAATACCACCTGTAAATGATGCGGCAGTATAAGCTCCTAAAACCCCGGCAGCAGATAAATTGCCTACATCCGTTGAATTTCCAGTAACGCTTAGGTTACCGTTGATATTAAAGTTACCGGCAGATCCTGTTTGTGCAGAGTAAAAGCCAGCTCCAGATCCTGTGGCATTTGCTGCATCGCAATAGCACTGAGCCGTAGTTCCAGACGAGCCGTAAGGAATAGCTAAAGTAGTTGAACCGCCTGTAGCAGACATAGTTATAGTCTGACCGCACAAGTTAACAACAATATACATCTTATTAACCAGGGGAGCTACGATAGTTACCCCAGCACTTGGGCTTCCTGTAAACACAAGAACCATGCTCCTGGCGTCATCTACAGTACCGTTATATGCCTGTAATGTATAGGTAGTTAAACCCGTTAAACTGATCGGCCTGACGCCGGAAATAGACTGTTCAAGCAAAGTTCCAAGGTTAGTATTGGTTGTATTACCCCAGGTTCCTGACTGGTCGCCCGTGCCCATAATGGCCAGTCTTAGTGATGTTGAGTACGTTGTTGACATAGTAAGTCCTTACTGACTGTTGTTTATCTTTACCCAAACGGTTGTTTGACCGTTATTGAGCTGTGTCCAAGTTTCTGATTGACTGTCATTGATCTGCGCCCAAGATGTACTTTGAGCACTATTTACCTGGGTCCATGTCTCAGACTGTGCATCGTTTACCGCAGCCCAAGTCACTATCTGACTATCGTTGATTCTAAACCAACCCCCCACGGCGTTCAAGTCAAGGAATGAAAGCAGCTCGGTTATAGCCTCGACAAACTGGGCGGTAATAGTTGGGGAATCTTTAAGGCTAAACGCCTCCGTTATGCTGACCGAGGTGTTGACATTAGCCGTTGAGGAGTCGGCTAAGCTGAAGTTCTGGGTAATAGACTGGAGGAAAGCTGAAGTCTGGGTGCTTGAGTCTGCAAATATCAGGTTTTCTGAGATAGAGTTAACAAAAGCCCAAGACTGCGTGTTGGAATCGGCTAAGCTAAAGTTCTCTGAGCGCGTCTCAAGGAATGAGGACTGCTGAGTATTTGAATCGGCAAAAGATACTGGCTCCCCGATACCTTCGATATAAGTGTCAATCTCGCTGTTAAAGTCAGTAAAGATTAAAGGCTCTGATAAAGCCAAAGGGAAATTGGCGGTAATGGTCGGAGTATCCGCAAACCCAACGTTCTGAGTAATCGTTAAGATGTACTGAGTTGACCCTAGGGAAGCAAAGGGTGGTTGGGCAAATGCGGCGTATCCAAACAATTAAGCAGACCTCACTAAACAACCTGAAAAATTAGTATACGTTAACCCCGCAATAATTTGAGTTCCTCCAGAATAAACCCAAATTTCAAAAAAATCTGAAGTCCCGTTTGCTTGCATTAAAGTTGAAATATTTAAAATTTGAGAACTTGCTCCGGAGCCTGTTGGAGTTGAACTTCCTTGCATAATTACACTGTTGTTTTTGTAAAGTGCAATATATCCGTTAATACCGGAACCTCCAAGTTGCGCCTGACCGTTTAATTGATAGTAACCCGCAATAGTAGGTGTAAATCTGTATGTTGAGGTGTTATTAAAGTTTGTATTTGTATCAAATACTTTTGTATCGAAAAGAACTTTTGTCCATGTGTTTGCCGTAATTGTTTGTGTAGTACCTAAACTAACTAAAAAAGCAGGACCACCTAAAGACATTTGAGGCTGAACTTGGGTTAATGACATAGTTATTCCTTACTTATATAGTGTGTTGGTTACCATTCAAATATAACAATACCATTTCCGCCAGGCTGTGAATTTGGATAAGTAGCATTGAATGCGCCTCCTCCACCAGCCCCATAAGCATTTGAAGAGCCATAGTTTAGACCTCCAGCCGCACCTCCTCCGTTACCACCACCGCCACCACCGCCACCAAAAATACTTGCACCACCTAATCCCGCCACGTTGTAGTTCGTACCAACTGCTGAACCACCCGCACCACCTGGAATATTTAACGTTGCATTTGAACAAGTTCCACCAGGTCCCCCTCCATAAGCACTTACAGCACCAGTACCACCAGTGGCAGTAATAGTTGTAATAGTTTGAGTTCCTGAAGAAATGCTCGAACTAGTCCCTGAGTTTCCAAAAACACCTGCTGCGCTTACCGATGCACCACCCGATCCAACAGTTACAGAAATTGTGTTTCCAGGAGTTAAGCTAGTAAGCCAAGAAATTCCAGCACCTGCAGCTCCTCCACCAGCTCCACCTTGGTTTCCAGCAATAGGGCCACCTCCAGAACCGCCACCGCCAACAACAGTAACTTTGAGTGCTGTAACTCCTGTCGGTATAGTAAATGTTCCACTGGATGTAAATGCTTGTCCGTAAACACCGGGTAATACAGATGCTATGTATACTGCATTGGTCATACTGTTACTCCAGTCAAAGCTGTTATTTCAGCAGAGGTTAGTCCTAGTGCTGTTAGCTTAGATATTGCAGATGCTTTAGCCGTTGCTTGGGATTGTTCATTAGCAGTTTCTTGGGCTTGTAGCCTAACTATTTCATCTTCTATTTGTTTATCAGTCAAATTGCATTCAGTTGGCTTAATCCATTGAACGACAACATCATTTTCCATGATAAGTTCTGCACCAGGTATTAAAGATACAATTGCATCATGTTTTCTTATTATTCTCATCCTGCAATCTCCATAGCAATAAGTTGGTTCAAGTTAGTAGCACTATAGTCATTTAAATAAACCGTTGAGGAAGTTGTTGCTAAACCAATTTGATAAGATATTGCAGAGGTTGTTGCAGGTGAGTCAACAAAATTATATGAGGTATTTGTCCAATTTCTATTAACGGTAAAACTATCCGTGAATATTCCATTACCAGCAGAAACATTAGTTCCATTACGCATAAATGTAAAGTATGTATATGCGTTCATTTGAACACTTAAAGAGCAAAACAAAAATATTCTGCTACTCGTACTATTTGGCGTAATAGATAGTGTCGGCCCAATTCCTGCAAAAGTTGCACTACTACTAGAATACCTTGCATTTATATTAGCTGTTACAACTTGCAGTATTCCGCCTGTTTGTGCCGCCATTGGTCTTCCACTACTATTAAGTATTGACCCGCTTGTTACAGTTGGCGTTGTCATAGATGGAGTAACTAAAGACAGGCTAGATGCTAATTGGCTAGACCCAACTGCGCCTGAAGCTATATAAGAACCTGTCACCGCGCCCGCAGTAGCAGGAATAGCATTAAGAACTGAGCTAACCAGGAAGCTCTCTATCGTTACCGTATCCCCTGTTGTACATCCATTGTTTAAAACTACCGTAGTTCCGTTGGTCGCTGTGTAGTCTGGGGTCGGCAGGTATACACCGTTTCTGTATACGTTAATAAATCCTGCTGTGTAGCTAGGCGGTGTAAATGTAGTCTGTCCTGATGTTGCAGTAAAGTTAGTTACTGTTCTGTAAGCCGTTGTTGTGACATTAGACGCAGGTATGCCTAAATACCTGGCTGATATATTTCCTGTTCCGCTTGGCGGTGCGCCCGAGAAGGTCAGCGTTGTACCTGATACTGAATATGTACTCGGATCTTGAACGACACCTGATACAACCACCAAGACGGACGCAGTGTTCGCAGGTGCAACAGACATTGTAAAAACAGTAGTTGAGTTATTCCCGTTGAACGTATCTACTACGAACGCTATTTGGTACGGTTGATTTCCAATGTACATTTAGCGAATTTCCTTAAGTATTATTATTGATGTTTGCCCATTGGCATTTATAGTTCCTGTACCTGCATTAACACCCCAATATACAGTATAAGTTGTGCTTGAAGTTGTTGCAGGAGAATCTAAATATTGCCAAGACAAATTACTTTGTACTGAGCTTCCTGGTGAATATAAAAGCCCAAAACTTTGAGTAATACCTGAACCCCCAGCAAGATTTGTAGAATTTCTATAAGTAGTTGCTGAAACATAATCACCCGCCCCAGGCGTATTAACATCAACTAAGGTTACAGCTATTAATATCTTACTTGTTGAGAACTGTGGAGTAATTGAAGCTGTTAATCCTAATGAAACAAATGATGTTGAGGATGTAGTAAGTCCTCCTCCTATAGTACCCTGCACAACCTGAATCACCGACCCAGTTGGCATATTAACAGCCGTTATGATCTGACTTTGGGATAAACCTGTATTGTCTATTGTTGAGAGTGGCATGGTTTAACCTAGTATAGATTTGATCTCATCTGCTGTAATGCCAAGCGCATTTAGTTTGGCCATTGCTGACGCTCTTGTTGATGCTGCTGTTGTAATTAATGCTTGCAATGCTGTCTTATCTGCATCGTGTTGCGTTTGGTTATACACAATTTCCCCGTTAACTAATGTTAAATACGGGTACTTATCAAACGTAAATGATGTAGGAATAAGCACCGCATCTGACGGTATAAGCGATACCTGCGTATCATCAAACCCCCAAGTTTTATTATCAGGTGTTATATAGTGGTTCATCGTAATTCAACCCAAGTATTAAGTGCGCCACTACCGCCATTCGTAGCCACGCTATATGTAGCACCGACTGGAACAACTCCGCAAACCGGACCAAAATAATTTGTTGTAGGAGCTTGCATACTTGTAAAAACAACAACACTGCTAACCGTTAAACTTGTTGCATATCCTACAGTATTAGATCCAGTCATTACAAAAACAAATATGGGTCTTCCAGTTGAATTGGTGTAAGTTGTACCAAGTGCCCTACTTCCTGTTACGCTCGTCCATGTTTGAGGACTATATCCTAATGAAGTAGATGTTTGTGTGCTTGTATCTGAAAAAGTAATATATTTGCTTGAGCCTAATTGAACGCCTGTACTTGTTATTTGTGCAGAATATGCAGATTTAGCCTGACCAAATCCACCAGTGTAAAACTGAATGGCGTTAGATGTCCCTGTGCTGTCAGTAGCAATAACTAAATTACCCGTAGTTCCTGATCCGCTTGGAGCGGACATCAACAAATAACCTTCATTAGCACCTGTAGTCGTATAACTTGAATTGTTATATGTTGAGCTGGTAATGCCCATGTCCACCCAGCCCGATGCGTCATTACCGTTATTTGGGTATGCTGAAAAATCAGCAGAACTATTCGCACCGTTAAAAGTGTTATAGATGTACGTTTGGATATAGTTATTAGCTGATCCGGTACTACCTGTAATTGGGTTTGTAGCGCCGCCCAAAGGAGCAGATGTGCCTGTGTAAACCGGCCCTGTTACCTGGTATGAATTCGTAGGAACAATAACCTGTACAAGTAAGCTCGTGTACTGAACCCAAATATTATTTGTACCGCTTGGGGGTGCAGAAGCAAACGTAATCGTATTGCCTGAAACTGTATAAGCTGATCCTGGGTTCTGTGTGACGTTAGCTACTACCACTAACATCTGATATGTAGATGCAACCGGACGAGACAGTGTAAAAACTGTGGTCGAGGCATTCCCGCTGAAGAAGTCTACAGCAGGTGTGTAAGCTTGGTTGTTTGGGGTATTGCCTATATACACAACTAATCCTTAAATTGCGGTAAGGGCGCTAATCCACACATCGCCAGAAGTAGCCGTGCCGTTTTGCACATACAAGGCATCACTTGCAATCAGTACTACTCTGCTTCCCTGAATCACCTCAAGAGAGCCGCCAGCCGGAACAGTGGCTTGATAGACCAAATAGTAATTAACCGCTGAACGCGTAATATATACAGAAGTCGTAATGGGGGATGCTGTTGTATTAGATACGATCAAACTGGCAATAGCTACTGTGCCCGAACTAATCGAAGAAATAACCGCCACCGCTGATGTACCAACGTTCTTATAGGCATAGGATGTATTTGCGTATGTGGTCATGTTAGCCCATCATAAAAGATTGAAAGTATGCGCTCTGATCCGGCACGTTTGAATATGCAGAAAACTCAGAGGGGTATGTACAGAACACCGTCAGTGTATCTGATGTGCTAAAACTAATCAGTGAAGTGTTTCCTGAACTATTAGACAGCACCGTTGTGCGAGATAGCGTATTACCAGAGGAAGTATAAGAACCAATTCCAACTTCCCAAGTAGCCGCAGTAGGATCTACGATTGTGTAATAAGTGGAGTTGCCGTTACCAATCCCGTTAGAAAATGTCTGAAAGCTGTTTACTGCGCCCGATAGATTAACCGAGCCTGTGCCCGTGGCTACAGTGCCATTCTCCTGAACGCGATCCGCAACTACAAAAGCCATTCATAATCCTTAAGACGTGGCAGTGGTCGAATATGTAACTGCTACAGTATCACCTGCGGTTGTTGTTTTAGCTACTGAGAACCCACCTGCACTCCAAAGAGTTCCAGTTGTTGAGCTTTGTGTGGAGCTTGCGCCTGTACCTGTAACCAAGAAACATCCTGTAATCGTACCGCCAGAACCTGTGATTGTGTAAGTAATAGCCGTTGCAGAACTCGTCACAATGTTAGAGCCTGAAGTCGTTACGTTATTGCCTGTAGCAGTAGCAAACACTGCTGTGCCGCGAACGGCAGAACCACCAACGGTATAGTTCGTAAACTCTGTCCAATCTGAATGAGAAGACATTGTGTCTGTAGGTGAATACCCTGTACTTGTAGCAATAAGACCAAGATAAGGCCCAACAAGCGTATAACCTGAAGCAGTATACAAAGTGGTGTTCATCATTAGAATCTTGCCAACCTGTACAACCTGGTTCTCAAACCCTTCTTCCCACTTCACATTACCGCTTGCGTCACGGCAAGTCATAGTCCAAAAGCCTTCTAAGCCAATTGGGTTTTCTGCTTTTGCATTTGTATGGAGCGTAGCTACTGCGTAATCTCCACATCCTTGTACTTCGTTAGCCATTGTGACTCCTAAGAAATTGTTATAACAGCAGTAGATGAAGTTGCTGCGGGCCAAGTTATTGTGAAGTTACTCATAGTAATATCACTGCCAAAATTTAAAACTGCTACCGAGTTTCCTGTAGTCGCATTGTAGATTAAAGCGCCCCTAGCTGTAATAGTTGCGCCCGTCCAGGTCACATTATTAAAGTAAGGAAATGCTACGTTATTCGCTAAATCTACGCTTGGGTTTTGGGAGATTGTGATTGTATTTCCACCGGCTGTATAACCAGTAGCCACAACCTCATTGGAAGTTCCAGAATAGGTTGAAGTTGTATTGCCAAGAGTAGCTAACCCAGTATACAAAGCAACCTTATATGTATAAGGAGAGCTTGTTGTAAAGTTAACCAGACCGTTTAAGCAGTCTGATTTAAACTGGGTAGTTTGGGTTTGGACGATCATATAGCAGCATTACCTTTAATATTTGTATTGAGCTTTGTTTGACCATCCCTGTACGCATCGCCTCTCTCAAGTCCATCACCAAGGCGTTTAGCAAGTTGAAGTGCTTCAGAGTACTTATCTTCGTAGTACTTAACCATATCCTGCTCACCCTTCATGAATAGCATTGCTTCGCGCATAGATCCATATAAAAGCACGGGATCAAAGTTATCCCCCAACCAGCTTGTGCCAGTTGAGTTGTTAATCGTTGCAACTGGAACGGAAAAGCCAGAACCAGAGCCGCCAACATAGGTAGACAATACGCTCAATGTATCTCCTACCTGGTAGAAGTTACCACCATTTTGCAGAGTAACTGAAGAAACCGTTCCGCCAGAACCGATCAAAATATCTCCATAAGCGCCATTTCCAGATCCGCCAGACAACGGTACATTCTGATAAAGACCAGGAGTATATGTAGATCCAGCAGTTACCGATCCAAGGCCAGTAATAATGCCTTGAACGATTGAGGGCGGATAAAAGAAATAGTGCAGTTCTACGTTATAAGTATTTGTAGAATCTGGGGTAGGACCAAGAATACAAGATAACTCATTAGCATTGCCGTACTGAGGGCCAAATATCGCATAATACTTAGGAACACCAGTAGCATTTGGGCTAGGATAAGCTTCTCTAATAAAGTTAACGTCTTTATTAAGCAGATAAGTAAAAGGTACAGTCGTATAGTCAGACGTATAAACAGCTATTGAATAAGTAGATAGCCAATCTAATGGCAAAGATAAATACTGATTCCCGCCGGTTAAAGTACCTGTTACGTTCTTACGGAGTGAGGCAAAATTAATCGTGTTATACACACGCTCCTCACACTGCTGAACGAATATAGGAATATTTGAAAGAAACAAAGACTCCGTATTCTCAGCATACGCTTGGATCGTGTTGTATAACGTCTCGTAGTTCACGCCATTGGCCCCCTAGCAATTCTGCCTTTAGTAGCAGCGCCATTTCCACGAGTTTCAATTCCTGTTGTCTCAACCATATCGTTGTGACCAATAGAAACACCACCGTTTAGTGGAGTCCAATTTTTACGGGTTGGCATTTCAACAGAGAAACCAATGTCTTTTTGCTCTAAAGCAGAACCATCCATTTTGTGTGGCGGCGCATACTCAGATGCTGGGCCATTAAACTTTTTAGTAGCCATTATTTGCTCCCAGGTTTTTGGTTGCGTGCACGTGCTAGATTACGGCCCATAGCTTTCATAGCTTTGCCTGTTACACCGCCCTTAGCCATTTTCTTTACGCCAAGTTTCTTTTCTTCTTTTTGAAGCATTGACTTAATAAGCTTTTTGTCTTCTGCTTCGTCTTCATGTTTTTTAGCCATTTTCTACTCCTACGTTATCGTTACAGAATTTACCGTGCCATTTGCAACCAAATAGTTTGGCGTTAACTTTCTATCAAACCCACTAGCCCCACCTACTGGACGCCAGCCCCACTGAATAACTCGACTTCCAGTCTCTGGATACCCAACTTCATTCAATGTGTTTAGCACGCCATTTTGGGTTTGCAAACCACTGTTACCGGAACCATAATAACTTATATCAGGTCTTGGCTCACGAACCGCTTGCGGATCGTTAACTGGATACATACCCAATTGTAGTTGTGGATGATCTGGGTCCCAACATTCTCTGCAAACTTTAATCGAATAAGGTTTGGTTTTTATTGTCTCTTTTTTAAGCTCTACAAGTTTGTATCGTTGACCGCATCTGTCACATTCAGCAATCGCAAACTTGCCAGAAGAATACTTACTTGGCATGGCTACCTCGAATAGAAGATGTTCCTAGGAACCCAACGAATCGGGGCAGTTTCTCTGTCTTCAGTAGCCGCTAAATTAAACTGATCCTCGTAATCTTGTTTAAGCATCATTACCCGATTTGGGTCAACTTCAGGCTTTTTAACGCTTATAAAATAAGCAAGCCCAGCCACAAAACAGTTAATAAACCTAAACGGTATATCCTGGATATTTACTCCACCGCCTGCATCTTGAATACGCCTCATGCGCCAATATACAAGTGTGTATGGGCCACCACCTGAATCTGGCGTGGGCCAAACGGTCAGGTTAGGAAGATATTGTATTGTTACAACTGCACCTGCAGTATGCGCTGCAGCGGTTGTTCCGTTTTGACCACGGTAACAGTTAACAATTTGGTTACCGCTAATATTAGCGTACCCAATAATTTCATTATCTAGCTGAATATACCCAGAAGACCGTAAGTTCTGGGTAGTGCTTAATGTTAAAGTCGTGTCTGTTGCAAGGCAAGTACTTGCAAGAGTTATAGTTGTTGTGTCTGAATTGCCAGTTTGGCGGTTATACCAAACTTGGATTGGGCGCCCAGTCGTTAATTTATTAGGTATAGTGGAATAGGTACTTTCACTAATACGGCTTAAATTAATGTCAGATTGATTAGAGGGGCTAGTATTACTTGTACGGGTTACAAGATCAAGAATATCAATAGTATCAACTGGAACATTGTAAAAGGCTTGCCCCGTAACTAGGGGGATTACGCATTCTTCAACAGTCCAAAGATTAATACCGCGGTTTGACCACTCAATGGTCATAAGATTTATTGACCTACGCGCCGTGCGTAAGTCGTATCCAGACCGCATCTGAAGACCGCAACGCTCATACGACTCCTCGACTAACTCGGTGAGATCTAAATTAAACGCTGTGGTTCCAGATGTTTGTGCCATTATTAATTGGCTTTATTAGATGCTGATTGTTCTTGAGCAACAGTCTGTGGAGCTTCAACTACTGGGGCTACAACTGGAGCAGCCACAATTACTGGGGCTTCTACTGTCGCAACTGGAGCCACTACTGGGCCTTCAATTACTGGAGCAGCAGGTTGTGCAATATCAAGGTGCTCTTCCAACTTAGCCAATAAGGCTTGAGTTTCTTGAGTTATTGCGCCGTGAGCAGCCTCTTGAGAAGCGGCTACATGCTTAATCAAAGCATATAAATGCTCAACGTTTGCTTCGATGTGTTTGAGTAAACTCATTTTTTCTTCCTTGTTTTGGCTGATTTAATAAAATCTTGTTTAGTAGGGGCGCCTTTTGCCCCTGGCTTTCTCATTTTTTCTTTTGAACCATGCTTAATCCGGTCTTGCTTTGCATGGATATTGGCATAAAGTCCGATAGGTCCGCCGCTTTTGTATACCTCAACATCATTTGGATTGTCCTTTCGAACAATCTTCTTTTTATCAGGCATTTTGGACGGATTTACTGCACCCATCCCACGGCTGGCCATCATTTCTTTTTAGCCATTCCACCACCGCACATAGCTTTGACGTGCTCGTGGTGTTTCATGTGACCAGCAGCATGTTCGCCGTATACTTTGTGATGGTGAACATGACCACCGTCTTCCATTTTTTCCATCATATGCACGTTATGTGTATGAGCTGGAGTTGCTTCCTTCATCATTGGTACTTCGCGTTCCATAATTACTCCTTAACAAAATTTACCACGGGTTTTGCCTTTTTGAGCAATACCATCTGCACGAGCTGAAGCTGTTCCGCCAGAAGCCATCTTCTTAACAGTTTTGCCGCCACGTTTCATTCCGGTGTCGCTACCTGCCATTTTTTCTTCGAGGTCACGAGTATGTCCACGTTTTTGAAGTTTGGACTCACCGAATTTACCATGTTTGTTTGATCCTTTTTCTACGTCTTCTGACATAGTTTTAGGACCCATAGTTTCACCACCTTTAGCCATTTTTTTCATAGATCCACCTTTTTTCATACCAGGAGTTGGGGCCATACCGCCCATACCAGCTTGAGGTGGCATAGGAGCTTCAGCCATTGCAGGAGCAGGAGCGCCCATTTCTGGAGCAGCTGCAGGACGACGTTTAGCTGCGATCATTGCAGCTACCATTTTTGGGTTAATTTTTGACTTGGGCATATCACCACCTTTTGAGAACTTCTTACTTTTATCAGCATCGCTGAAATCTTTCCCAACAGATTGTGGGATACCTACCTTTTTAGCAAACGCTGGGTTGTGCGCCACCGCCGCCATTAAGTTATGTTGAGCTTTGGACTTACTTGGCATCTTTCTTTACCAACTTCTGAACTGTATCAGTTTCCCAAATACGAATTATTAAATACACCAATGATAAAACACTTGTTATAAAAAACACGGTAGGCTCCATCCAACCCATCATTCCAAGGAACGTAGTTGTAACAGCAGCTCCATCAGCCATTTCTTTTACATCATGTCCATTCATAAATATTTACCCCTTGTATGTCCTCTCGATGCAATACCATCAGCGCGTTTAGAAGCATGTGAGCGAACTTTACCACCTCTACGCATATTTTCGCTACTGGGTTCTTTTGGCTTACCTATGTCATCTCTTGGGCCAGAATTAGATTCAGATGCGGTTTTAGACTTTAAACCTGGCATAGACCCAGATATTGACTTGCTTTCTAAATCACCCCGTGCAATGCGGTCTTTAGATTCTTTAGAAAGTTCTACTTTTTCGCTGGGGGCTGTTGCTTTATCAATTAAAGCACTTACGCCGGGATGTGCATTTCTTAAAGTTTCGTATGTTACTTTTCCAATAGAGCCTTCAGGCCTATCTTTTGTAGCGCGTTCAATAGCATTACCAATTTCATTTCCAGCGTCATAAGCAAGTCCAGCTGCACCAGCTCTATTAGCTGATCTTAATACAGAACGCCCACCAGCTTCTTGCTGTTGCTGTCTATTCCAGCTATTTTGAGCGTCGGAATTTAATCCTTTTTTAATGCGTTCTATATCATCTTTAATACCACTAAGATCTTCTTTAGGGTTAGGAACAATATCTTTAGCATTTGTCTTGCCAGAAGATTTAAAAGGTTCCATACCTTCTGGAGCTGATTTATTTAAACGTCCCATATTAGCACTTCCAAGCTTTAAGAGATTTGTTAATTCTGCTATCTGGATCGTTCTTTTTCTTTTCGCCAGTTAACTTCTTTTTCATGCCTTCCATTCTGGCACAGAACGAATCTTTTCTTGAACCGCCTTCAGGTTGTGGGGGTTTCAAGTTATGTCCTTCTTTTTTAGCAGAAGCTCGCCCCTTAGCATTTAAACCGCCATTTGGGTTTTTACCTTCTTTGCGTTGCCATGCTGGGGACTTAGCCATTATGTATTTCCTGCGTCTGCTGCGTTTTTAATCAGATAACCTTCTTGCGAAACTGTCAAAGCCGCAGTACCGGTACTAACTTTTGCTTGCAATTGAATGTCTGTTTTTTCCGGTACAGCCCTAGGCATTACTCGCTGTGTATGGTAGTTGTTTGTAAACGGAGCCACAATAGTAACAGTCGGTACACCTGTGCTACTTGTTTGGTAGTTTTGATACGTTGCAAAACCTGCGGGGTTGGCGTTTAAGCTGGTGTTAATATCAATCCGGCTTAAATAGAACGTATATCCGGCAGGCACAGTGTAAATGCCCATCAAAGTGCGGCCATTACCCGCCGCAATCTCTGCATACAATGTTGTATCTGATGTGTCTTTTAACGTAATATTACCAGTAGGAGCGCCACTAGCTACTGACATACTGTTGATACGGAAATAAGACTTAACCGTAGTTACAGCCGTTGTACCGTTAAGTTTTATGTTTTCAGAAATTTGGTTGTAGTTTGCGTCTAAACCGTTAATAGTTATTAACGAAGTTGCATCTGCGCCAGTGTTAACAGAACTAACAAGGTGCATTTGAATAGCAGATGACGGGAAAGTATAGGAGGTATTACCTTCCCACACAGGCACAAACGATGTACCTACCGCTGTTTGATAACCATAAATGTTTAAAACACTATGTCCATATACTTGACCACGAGCTACTTGTAGGTCAAATGGTTCCGTCTTGTTTTGACGTGTTGATGACGATATTATGCCGCCGCTAGATAACGATGTTGCCATGAATAATCTCCTTAAAGGTTAAAGATAGGGGCCGAAGCCCCTAGAGATTAGTCAAAGTTACCGTATGGGTAAGCTGAGCTTGTACCAATGTTCATGTCATTTTGGTTGTAACGCATTGTTACCTCAATTTGACCTGATGTTGGAGTTGTTAAGCCAGTGTTAGTAATTTTAAGTGTTACAACAACTTGACCAAACCATGCTGGATCTGTACCAACTTGTGGGTTTTGGAAGTCTTGTAATGTTGCACTAGCATAAGGCAATTGTGAGCCAACATAAGTTGCTGTTCCACGAGTAGCTGAAGTGATTGCAGCCATCGTAGCATATACACCAGTAGATGTAGCAAAGTTGTTAGAAACATAAGGCTGAATTGAATTAGCTGTTACGCTTCCATCAGTTGGCAATGTGCCAACGTCAACGATCACATCAGTGATATTGCAAGAATAAGGAATATAGAAAACTACGCCGCGATAAATAGTGCCTGTAGCGTCAGCAGTTGGGGCAGAAGCTTTAGTAGGTCCGCTATTGCTAAATACGCCAGCTTGTGGAGTATAAATAGTAGCAATGCTGTTTGGGATGTTATTAGATGCAACAAAAATACCAGAACCGCCACCGTAGTTAGCAGTGTTAGGTGTTGTTACAGAAAAATCTAATAGGGCCGTTTGAACGAGGTCTGTATAACCTACATCACGAATTGGGCCAAAACGATTTTGCCCAGATAGGATTGGGCCGGAGAATGTGGAACGTGCCATGACAAATGTCCTTATGCAAAAGTTACCTTGTTAATCGTTGCATCGTCTGCTGGGCCAGTGGCAACAAGGTGGAATTCCCAGATAACTGAAATATACACTAAAAAATACAAAAGTCAATAAAAATGGGAGCCGAAGCCCCCATTTATTTTTAGTAGGAACCGTAGATTCCTAATGGATCAGACCAGCCAAAGCTGTAACGCTCACGAGACTTGTAACGAACATTACCGGTATCGAAGTCCCCGTCCATAGAATTTTGCAATGGTGTACGAACGAAGTGCTTGAGACCGTTAGGTACGTCAGTTGTCAAGAACCAAGCATTGGTAGCTGTCAAGAAGTGGTTAATTGTATAACCTTCTGGAACAGAACCGTTGTTCTTGATTGCGTTGATGTCGTTGTTGTTTGTACCAACACGGAGTTCAGTATCGAGCAAACGTGTTGCAACGAACTGGAGTGCTGGAGGAACAACCAATTTCTTAGGTTTAGCAGCGATCAAGAGGCCACGCTCATCTGTCCATGCAGCGATCTGAATAACAGCATTTTCAAGGGCTGTTTCGTTCAAGTCAGCAGGAGTAGAAGGAGTGTTAGCGTTAGTACCACCGTTAACGAGTGGGTGTGCTATGTTAAGTAAAGAAACACCATCACCACCAGCATAAGCAGCGTTGAATGCGTTGTTTAGAACAGCGGCTGCTTTAACTTGCTTGGTGTAAGCCATAGCACGAGCTAGACCTTTTGTATAACGCGCAGACAATGAGTCATACAAGTTATCCTCAATAGCCTCTTCTGTTAAGGAGAAGCCAAGAGCGATTGTCTCGTGGTTATAGCGGGCTGTCCATGCTTCTTGAGCATTGTCATAAGCGATGGCGTTGCCCTCGGCCTTAACAGGTGCTGCAGAGAAACCTGACAGTTTTGTTTCTTCTTCGAATGAACGCTCAGAGGTCTCTGTTTCATAGATCTCTTTGTGTTCTTCGCCGTAGCGTGCGTACTCTAATCCAAACAATGCGTTCAGTCCAGGGAGCAGCTCTTTGAGCAGTTGTGCGCGTGAAATTGCCATTTTATGTTACTCCTTAAACAGCGGTTGCAGTGTAATACTCATGTATACCGAAATTCAATTTAACAAGAACTTCAGGATAGTTTGTAAACACAATGGTTGATGCGGAAGGAATAGCTGTTACGCCACCCGGTACTGCTGGAGCTACGTTTAAAGTTCCAGATGTTGCGCCGGCTGAAATAGCTGCGGTAACAAAAGATCCAGTTTCAATTAACTGTCCATTAGTTGCTAAGTAAGCTACGTCAGCACCTTGCAACACGTTGCCGTTAGGTCCGGTTGTCATAGTGATAGTAGTTGTGCTTGAGCTACCAACAGCAGAGTAAGATTGAGCTGTATCACGAACAATATCAACAACGCGCACAGGGAATGTGTTTGTAGTCAAAGTTGCAGAGTAAAGCAATGCGTTAGCAGAGTCGCCAGTATTGACGTTACCAGTGTTGTTAATCATCTGGTAGTTTTGGCCAATCATGGGGATGCTTGCTGATGCAACAGTAGTTCCAGATGAGCAAACAACAGCTTTGAAAACTGTGTCAGGATCATCACAAACAACTGCTTGTGCATCACCAGCTAAAGTGCTTGCAGGCCAGTATTGGCTGAAACGCTTTTGCTTAGTTACTGGGTCTGTATAGTTACAGCCAAGGAAAATACCAACCATGCCTGATGCACCGCCACCAGTAGAAACTGATTGACGTGTGATGAAGCCTTGGGCTAGTGCAACGAAATCGCCGTAAAAAATACTGGTAGCATAGCCGTACTGGATAGGCAACTGACGAGTTGATCCAGCAAAAACTTGTCCACCAATAAGATTTACAGGCTTTAGGCCGTAAGGGGCCGATACTGTAGGATATGCCATTTAAATCTCCAAAAATTTATGAACCTTTTCCAAAGCTCACCTGCGTTTTGCCTTCTCTAAAGATCGGCATACGTGGGTCACTTTGACGCATTAAATTGTTATCCACAGCTTCCGTCTGTTTCCGTGTTTGGTCAGCGTAGTAATCTTGCTGCTGTTGCACGAATTCTTCAGGTGTTTTGCAAAGTAACAACCCGCCAATTTCAATGTTGCCTTTAAAGCGTCCATTGTCATCAACTAGCAGTTTGAATTTCGGTTGTTCCTCTACTGTCACAGGCTCCCAGCCTTCCCTCAGTCTTGAAGAAAGATTGCGGGGGTCCGCATTGTTCAGCATCGAAACACGAATCCATCTGTAAGCATAACCAGCCTGTTTGTCCGGCTCAGGTAAAAGTTCTGGTGGACGCCACTGCTTAGGGCGCTCAGTAAGTTCACGGTTATCTAGCTCACGGGTCAATCTCGTTTTGTCGGTCATGTTATAGCTCCAATTTTAAAAGTTCACGGGCGTACTGCTCATTAGTCAAACCAAGTCTTTTTGCGATAGCTTGTTGTGAGGTCTTTAACTTCACAGGCTGCTTTGCTGTGCTTCTGGTTGCAGACGCTACAACAGTGCTCGCTCTTCGACTCTGAGTTTTGGGTTCATTGTCTACTTCATCGACTTTAGTTTGAGGTTCCAAGGCTTCAAAATAGTCAGGGAACGCTTTGCGTACTGTTTTGTCCAGCCGCTCATAATACTGATCACTACCTATGAACTCTTTACCGTATTCGTCGGCAAGCTCTTCATGTACACCGAGTGCAAAAGCGGTCATAGATTTTTTACTTCCATACCACGGATTCTTTGCAGTCCAATTCTGAAGTTTGGGGTCAGTTGGACGTGCTTGTTCCTGCACTTGTGGCATTTGTACCTCATTTTCGAGGTTTTGTAAAGTAGGTCTGTAATTTTTCGCACTATTTAGTTTTAGTGTTGCGTCAGTCATACGCTGCTGAGCTTCAATAATCTTGTCAGCTTCGCCTGTTTCTAACGCCTCCCTATACCCTCTTTTAGCGATTTCTACTGCCAATTCAGCCGCATTAGTGGCTGTAGACATGTATTCTTTCTCGCCAGAAGATAAAGTAGACCTAAGTCGCTTATTTTCTTCAAGAAGTTTTTGAGCAGCTTCAACAGCAGCTTGGCGCTCTCTAGTAGCGGCTTCTTTCTCACGACGCTCATCGTGCCAGACTTTCTTCATCTGGATAAGCTTTTCTTTAGCTTCTACGCTGTATTTATCTAGCTCATCTACTTCTAGCTTCTCAACAATCTCTTTGGGCATAGGCTGGCGCCCACGGTCCTCGGGGGGAGTATCGTCTTCTAGTTCAATGTCTATTTCAACATCGGGTTTACCCTTATTTACAGGATCTATCTCGTCTGGGAATTTGTATTGTTCCATTTTTGTTGGTCCTTAATTTTTACGTTTAATACCACGTGGATCATCGACCGTACCTTCGACTGTATCGTCGTTGATTAAGCGGAATTCTCTACCGTGAATGACTAAGCGAGTACCAGCATTGGGTCGTACAAGAATGAAGTCTCCTTGTTTGCACCAGGGTCCGGACGGAAATTTAGCAGTATCTTTATAAGCATCAGGTCCCATAGATACGACAAAGAGTACTGTTGTTAGCATCTCGTCAAATTGAATGGTCTGATCAGCTTTAATAATACCGCTCTCGAACTCTTTTTCTTGTTCGGGAATTGCACACAGGATTTTGTAGCCTGCGGGTCTTGGTAATTGCTTAGCTTTTTCTTCTTCCGTTTTGTGAAAGATTCTGTCTAAGTCAACTGCCAAGGAGGGGTCGATTTTAGTCATCGTCGGAATGCTCCAAGTGTTTTATGAGGTCGTTTGCGTAATCACGTGCGAACGATAGACCTCGAATCTCGCCGCACAATCTTGAATACTCGTTATGGTCAACGCATTGTCCTCCGCTAACCCATTGTCTTAACGAGTCAACTTTTTTGTCTATCTCGTTAATTACTGTTTCGAGTTCTCTCATTCTTTACCTTTCTTTGTTTCAGGTGTAGTTTGCTGATTCATCAAGTTTGCCATGTGTTGATGCGCATGGTCGCTACGTTTTTGGTTTGTCTGATGCTCAAGGTTGCTTTTCTGTTGGCCTTGTTGGTGCTGCAAGTTTGTCATGTGCTTAGTTATATCAATTGCACTTGTTAGCCCTGCGCGTTGGGACTCCCTATCATGCAACATCTGATCTGCTTGGACTTTAGCCGCGGCGTTGAGTCCAGCTGTTTGTTGCTGCGTTTGAATGCGTTGTTGTTCAAGTTGTAGCTGTGCTTGTTTATAAGCTTGCTCCGCCTTGTCGTTAGCAATCTTGCGTTGCAGGTCTTGCGCTTTAATCTGCAAGTCTTGTTGCTGAAGCTGAATAAGCGGGTCTTGCGCTTGCTGTTGGTTTTGTTGCTGCTGGGCTTCTTGCTGGTGTTGTTGCAACAATTTTTGTGAAGCCTGGGCTGCAAGTTGAGATATGCGAACTTCCATATCTTTTGGAATATTTTCTTGTTCGCCGTACAAATTGTCGTCTTTCTCTTCGGGTAACGTGATACCCATTGCTTGTTCCATTTGCTTGCGGTACTCGTAGCCTAAATGCTCAGCAATATGAGCGTTCATAGCTGACTGCATCTGCTGCGCCATCGGGTTTTGACCAATAATTTGCATGATCTTCGGGTCTTGCATAGCTGACATATGGACTGTAATATGCGCCTGGTGATCCTGATATAAGAACGCTTTTACAGGTTTTAGCGCAATAATGTTCTGGTTTTCTGTAACTGGATCAGTCGGTAGCATATCTTCATCCAACTTAACCAGCTTCTGTGCGTTCTTAATACCCAGCACGTCTAGCATCTGCCTATATAAGAGCGCCATATTAAATAGCTGAGGCTGGCCCTGGGCAAGTTGTAATACTGCTTGGTACTGCACAATCTTTTGCGCCATTGTCGCGGCGTTGGGATCGCTGACTGGGTGGATGTCACACATGTCATAGTCAGACTGTTTGGCACGACGGTCTGCATTGTCAGGCTCGTACTCATAATCTTCTGGCGTGTCGTCACGGATAATGTCACGTAGCAAGCAAAGTTCTAACTTCATCGCATAGTGAATGCGAGCTTGAACAGCGCTCATCACCTTTAACGTTCTCTCTAAGATTGCCAACGTTGTGCCAACTGGAGCTGCAGCTGACATATCAGAGACAGTTAAATCAGCTGTGTTTGCAAACCTACGACCATCTTCTACGATCTGGTTAAGTAGCGTCATCAATACTTGTGACGGTTCTTTATATGGCAACGGCATTACGTTGTCACGCATTGTTCCACTTGGAACATCTACATCACGGAACTCTCCGGGGCTTATTGGGGTGTCGTCACCTTTGATACGTAAACCTTTAGTTTTGAAGCCGCCAGGCAGATTAGATAATGTACCGGCGTCCACAAGCTGCCTAATAAGGCTAGTACCAGACTTAGCAAAAGAACCAATAAGATGTATAAGCCCAAAAGCATAAAAACCAAAGCCTGGTATGTAAGAGTAATGAACAAAGTGATTACGCTTTTTGCGCAATTTATCCTCTTGTTTCCAGTTCCTACGAATTGATAAGACATTAGCGGTTCCTTTTTCGATTGTTATGACATATGGGAGAGCAATGCCATCATCGTCCTCGTAACCTTCTAAGTCACGGTCAACGTGCATCTCAAGAATCTTATAGCGGTCATCGGCTGTTGCCCTAAACCCCATGTTTTCTGCGATCTTTTTCTCAACATCATCAAGATTGTTAATTGGGTCGCCGAGGTCAATGTCGCGGTAAAAACCTGCCACTTGAAGTTTGCGCACCTCGTTCTCAGTCTTGCGCATGACATGGGTAACACGTGGGCTTGTTTGCAAGCTTGACGCGCCATATGGCACAACTAAATCATCAGCGGATACAAACATAGCTGCTGGACGGTTTGTATCTGGGTCAAAATAAACTTTCTTAAATGCGTTACCAGCTAGACCCAAACCCCACACCATACGCTCATGCTCAGGTCTGTACTCAACCATCTCGTCCGTAATGCGGTAATTCATATCGTCTTGTACGCGCTGAGCCGCATCTTTTTTCTCTGGCGTCTCACGCCCAATTATTTGGGTCTTAACAGGTCCAGTTGCGGGTAGCGTTTCCATAACTGTCTCAGCTTGAAACTTAACTATTGCTTCAGCAAGGAGTGGATGGTATACGCCACATGCGCCCTCCCAAGGCTCGCTTCGTTCTTCTATTTTTAAGCCAAGAAGTTCTAAGCCATCTACATATGTTTGCATCCAGTCTTTGCGGGACGAAATATCATCTTCAAAATCTGAAAGCAACTCACTTGCAATTGCTGCAAGCGTACTCTCATCCATGAACTCAGCGAGGTTAGCATCAAAGTCATTCTTTGATGGGCCTGGCATCATCTCAATCTCAAAATCTCCAGCATGGATAGTTACATCGTCTGGGTTCTCAATTTCAATTTCGAGGTCTGGGCCTTCTTCTATAGGCAATTGATCTATGCCTTGCGGCGCCTGGGAGAGAGATTTATCTAACATGATAGTCCTTAATAATATGATTTGCGCCGGTTGGACTTGAAGTAAATTACTTCGTCCTCTTCGTCGGAGTCAAGGCGAATGAAGCCGCCCTTGCGAAAACGTATGATTGCTTGGGATGTGGAGTCAACCAAGTCGTCGTGTTCTCCTGACGGGAAACTTGCTATTTCTTCAACTACTTCTTCAGCCCATGATGTTCTTGGCACCCAGACCCTGCCACTAGCAAATATATCCGCACAGGAATTTAACCTCGCTACTTTATCATTTCCTGCTGATGGTGTGAAGTCTTGAACGGGGATGCCCATCGCCCTCATCTCAGCTACTAGGGGAGCACCCGACGCCTTAGCCTCTATTATGATTGAATCTGGACTCCAGTCTTTATATTGTTCGTACGCAACTTTCTTGAGTTCTGGAAACTCCATGCGCCGTTTAAATGAATTAAGCAAAATAATATTTGCCTGGTTAACGCCTCTATCGTCTGGGCGGTCAAAGATACCCCACGTTGTACAAGCTGAGTAGTCGCTTCGCTGGGTTTTAAGAAATGCAGTATCCCAAGACTGAATAATGAAGTTGACGTAGGGCGGGTGATCTTCTTCCCACCACTGCCACCATTCGCGTTTGATAATCGCTGATACATCGCTGGTTGGCTGCTGCATGTACTGCGCCATCCACTTAGCATTAGGAAGTTCTTGGTGAAGCGCTTCTAATTCATCAATGTTCCAAAATTCTGGCCATAGGGGTTTACCCGAAGGTAATATAGCTGGAAACTCGATCACTTCCCAGTTTTCCCCCGAGCGTTGTGCAGCTGCTTTTAAGACTTGTCCCGTTAAATCTTTCTTAGACCAGCGGGTCATAACCATAATAATAGAACCACCAGGCTGCAGACGCTGCCTTGGACCTGACGTATACCACTCGTAAGTCTTGTCGTAAATCTCTGGGTTGGTTTCGCTTAGCGCCGCTTCTTGCTCAGAGTGCGGGTCGTCAATAATGAGAATGTCCGCGCCCTTACCTGTGACAGCACCGCCCACACCGATAGCAAAATAGTCTCCGCCCTCGTTAGTTGCCCACCTGCCAGCTGCCTTGGAATCAGACTGGAGTCCAACTCCAGGGAAAATTGACTTATATACATCTGAGTCCACAAGATTACGGACCTTTCTTCCGAAACCCACGGCGAGTTCAGCAGTATGAGATGTCTGGATAACTTTTTTCTTTGGGAATTTACCCAAAAACCAAGCAGGTAATAAGTAAGAAGCAAATTCAGACTTAGTATGGCGCGGAGGCATATTAATAATAAGTCGTTTGATCTCCCCGTTAGCCACTCTTTCAAACGCCCTAGCCATTTTTGCATGATGTGCTCCGTCGATGAACCCAGGCCAGACTTTATGGGCAAAATCCATGAAGTTGTTCTGGCAGTTCTCTTTATGTTTAACTTCTAGCGTAGTATCTAGCTGCTCTAGCATCACACGTAGCTCAGAATCCGACAACTTGTCCAGATTATTAAGTAAAAACTGGATCTCAGTTGCGTTATTCGGGCTGATCATTAACTTCTACGTCCGTAATATCGAGAGAATTGGCTAATTTTTCGTGTGTTGGGGTGTTTTCGAACGTATTTAACTGCATTAATGTTCGAATTCTGTCCCGAATTGCCTCTTTTAACTCGTCAGAAGTCTTGTGTGTGATGGTAATTTCTTGTTTTTCAGTGAATAAATCGGACGCTTTGCCCAGTAATTCAAGCGCTTTTAGTGCAGTTCTGTTGTCATCGTCATTTGAGATCTGCAATAAGCGGTTCATTACTATTGTTCTGACCTGAACCTTGTCGCTTATGACCTGCTTCTCGTACTCATTAATATAACCAGCAAGTTGAAGTGCAACGCCGGGGCGTTTCATATCCTCGCGGGTCTGAGCCTGTGCAGTTTTATCTGTTTTTTTACCGAGATTTCGGAACATTTCAATGGCTTTTTCGTTTTCCTCCTCGGATAAATCGAAAGTGGCGCCATCACCTAGCTCTTGTAATAACAGAGCAGTGTTCCCCATGACTTTTGCATGGTCGTTTAGATCTTCCATTTCCATAGCGTCAGCTACGATGGGTATAGGTTTGTCGAGAGTTGGCTCAACTTGAATATTCATAACACCTTTTTGTGGGTATCGGTGGGCGTAGTATAGCAAAAGTTTTTTGAAAAATATATACCCCCCGGGGGTCGAACGAAATTTTAGTGACGGGGGGGTTTCGTATAACAGAGAATAGGATGAAGTGTAAGCAGCGCTTCCAAATCTATTTTTGGAAATCGAGTGAGCAAAGTAATGTGTGAAGTCTCCCCAGGGGCAAGGCGTCAAAATAGGGTCATAGGGGTATAGTGGGGTCGACATAGTAACAATACGTTATTTTGTCCTTTTCTAAACTATTTTTGTTGTATTTATACAAACGACGATAAATAGTGGGAAAGTGTGGTAATATCAACCCGTCGATTAATTCCGATCGACATAACTAACAGGAGATACTCATATGAGTACAGAGAAAACAGTAGTTGAATCTACATTGACAGTCGATCAAACCGCATCCTTTGACGATATCGGTTCAACACTCGGCGCTAGTGATATCGACAGAGATACAGCGATTGATCTATTCTTTAACCTAGTATTTGTCAATGGTAACGTTGACTATACATTATGGGTTGATGGTTCTAAGCGCATCATGAATGCTTATGCTATTAAAAAAGGTATCAAGTGCATTATGAACGATGGAACATTAAACCCAACAGTTAAAACAATGTGGACAAGGTTTACAAAGGACGTAGCTGATAAACATGGTATCGTAAAACCTACAAAGCCAACTACTGAGGCTAAAGCAAAAAGCGAGCAAAGGGCTAAAGCTGAAGCTAAACTCGAAGTACTCAAAGCTAAACCAGTAGAAGAGTTACAAGCTGAGTTAAAGTCTAAGCTGGCTAACCCTACTACTTCAAGTCTTAATGAGGCTAAAGCAATCACTAAAGCAATTGAGGCTAAAGCAAAGGATATCGAAAAGGCTGAGGATGAGGCTACGAAAACAGTCCGCAAATCGATCAAGGATATGCTAGCGAAAATTGATAGCTACTCTGATTTGGTTGATATTGAGACATACATTGTAGATATGATTAGCAACCATAGCCCTGCAACATTCTAAAATCTAGTAAGACAGAGTTACAAATTGTAACTTTGTCCAATTAGCAAAGCCTCCCTAGGGAGGCTTTTTTGTTGTCTCTGCTTTGCGTGTAACGCAAAGTGTAGCATAGATTTTCAGCAAAATCAAATTATTTTTAAAATTTTTTTAGGGAACTGGTTGT
>Ga0208746_1000033_pt1 | contig 66936 bp, 85 predicted proteins | sample CryBogCBH15Jun09_FD_184623 | JGI IMG/M metagenome (GOLD analysis project Ga0208746, IMG submission 184623) | Freshwater microbial communities from Crystal Bog, Wisconsin, USA - CBH15Jun09 (SPAdes) | ecosystem: Environmental > Aquatic > Freshwater > Lake | place: Crystal Bog, Wisconsin, USA... | reverse complement strand
CAGATAAGGTTACCGCAGTTGAACCTGATGTAACTGTTGTTGTTGCTTGGGTTGTTACTGCCGATGCAGATGTTCCAGAATTTGCATAACCACCAACAATAATGTTGTGATAACCCTGAGCAGAATTTGATAAACCACCAGATATTACTGAATTTTGTCCACCCACATTATTTGCATAACCACCAGCAATTACTGAATAATAATTTGATAATACATTATATCCACCGCCCCCAACCACGCCTTGATATGCACCTGTTGTATTGTTGTTTACTCCTCCACCAATAACACTATTTGCACCTGCACCGCCCGTTCCATTATTTGCTCCACCGCCAATAACAGAACCACTAGTTGAAGCAACTTGAGTTGCCGCAGTTCTAGTTGTCTGCCAATCTACTGCATTAGCTCCTCTTGCATTTCCACCAGTAATAGATGAGGTTGTTTGTTGTGCTTGTAATGCTCCTGTACCCGCTGGAGAAACATATAAAGAACCATCATTTTGTAAACCAATAGAAGATACACCGCTAAAGTTTAATGTAGGTGTTCCGTATATTGCAGTTGTTGTTGTAGGAATGTAGGTGTTTGCTACTGAACCAATTTCTAGTTGTGCCCCATAAATATTTAAAGTTTGAAATCCACTAGCGTTTCTATCTTGTAAAATATAAAGTGGCTCAGTAGACACCATAGTAAATGTTGTTGAATATCTAGTCCATGTGGTTGTTGCGGTAATATTTCCATAATTTGTTGATGAAGAAGCGCCTAAAAGAACAAAAGTTCTTGTTCCACTTGTGGCTTGAAGCCAATAGCTTATTGTATAAGTTACTCCAGAAACTAAAAATATTGTTGAAAGAAAAGATTGATATATTGAAACATAAGGAATTGCCCAAGCAGTTGAGCCACCAAATGGATCTGTAATGGTGTTTGTTGGAGTTGCCAAACCAGTTGCAAGTTTCCAATAACTATTATTAAATGTATTTGAATATAAAAATAAATTCTCACCAGTACCCGTAATATTTATGTTTTGAACCGACTCTGTTCCCGCAACAGTTAAAGTCCCTGTAGTAGGTGTTAGTGTGTCTGTGACTGCGTTTTCGTTGATTGCCATGATTAATAAGCCAATTCGTTAGTTTCAACACGGGCTGACCACCTGATCGTAGTAGATGCTACACCAGTAACTTGTATCTGCAATGCTCCGTTAGTCGTATCTGCTACTGCCGCTACGTTTGATAATGTTCCCCATCCTGCTGATATAGCACCAGATGTAGCTCCTAGTAATGTTACTGTTGGTGTTCCAACTAATGCAGTTGTTCCTACTCCGTTACCCCTAGATATAACACCTTTGATTTCCCATCCCGCAATATCAGTTGTGTTTGCTGAGTTGTGCGCTGATATTAATACTCTAAATGTGTATACAGATACTGTTCCAGATGGTCCGTTTGATAATACTACTTGGTTTGTTGAACTAGCAGAATTTAAATCAGATGTTAAAACAACTGCACCAGTAGTTGTGGTTGAGTTTGTTAAAACCAAAGTTCCCGCTTGAACTTGCCCTGCATTGTTAACCGCATTACCAACTCCTATTGCTAAATAACCAGTAATAAACCTTGTATAAGCATTGGTTCCTACCATTGCAACTGAAAGACTTCCATTTGCAACATGATATCTACCACCAACTGTAACTGCTCCTATAGTAGCACTTGCATTATTATTTGCACCTCCAAGAACTGTGTTCCATTGGTTTGATGTTGTATTTGTAAATCCACCAACAATAGTGTTTGCATAATAATAACTAGAAGAAGTACCACTAGTAATTGAATTAGAGTATCCACCACTAATTACAGAACCTATATTACCAGAAGTAATTGTGTTTTTTTGACCTCCTGTAACAACAGACCAATCTGCCGCAGCAATATTTTGATTGGCACTAGTACCCGCATCACCACCACCACCAATAAAGCTATACGCTCCTGTTGCTTGGTTATTTCCTCCTCCTACTACTACTCCATGAGGTGTGTAGAAAGATAGGGTTGCGTTTGTTGAGGATGTAGCGTTTTGGGATAAAGTAAGTGATGTTCCTGATATAGCGGCAACATAGGTTGCTGGAAAAGATGCTACAGGAGTTCCTGTAACTACCTGTCCAACCTTAATGGATGCGTTTGAACTACTTAATGTAACCGCAGTAGAACCAGAAGTTATTGTAGAAGTCGCTTGTGTTGTTACTGCACTTCCAGATGTTCCAGAATTAGTAAAACCACCACCAATAAAATTTAAAAATCCTGCGGCAGTATTTAAATAACCACCTAAAACAGCACCCCAAGAACCAGAAGCAGTATTGTTATAGCCTCCAACAAGTGATGCTTGATTTCCAGAATTGCTATTTTGATATCCTCCAAGGACTACCGAACCACTATTTGTTCCAGAATTACCTTGACCGCCACCAACTACAGATCCTGAGCCACTTGCAGTATTGTATTGACCACCACCAATAACTGCTAAAGTACCGCTTGCTACCCTTGTTGCCAAATCTCTTGATGCCGTCTGCCAATCCACCGCATTAGCACCCCTAGCATTACCACCTGTAGCACTAGATGTAGTCTGTTGTGCTTGTAATGCTCCTGTTCCTGCGGGTTGTAGGATTAGGTTTCCAGAGGAGTCCATTGAAACAGCTATATTGCTATTAAGACTTAAGTTAGGATAACCATAAACAGTTGTTCCAGTAGTTGAAATATATGTGTTTGCAGTTAAACCTGTATTTACTTGTGCACCCCACAAGTACATAGTACTAGCATTGCCGACAATATATGTTTGAAAATAACCAGTTCCGTTTGCATTTACTAATCCTGTTAAAGCTATACGATACCAACCATTCCCAACAGAAGTTATAGTCGATGTTCCAGTACCTGTAACTAATGTTATTACTTGGGTTGATAAATTAACACTTACACCATATACATTTGATGAAGAAGACTGAAGAGTTATTTGAAGTGTATTAGATGTTCCTGCCTTGGCATAAATAGAATAAGTGTAATAAGTGCCATTTGTAAGTGCCGCAGTTGAAGAATAAAAACTTAAATTAGATGCGCCAGACATTGTTAATGTGGCGGCAGTCGTTGTGCCTAATGGGTCAGTTGCAGAATTTAATGAAATAGTGCCATTTGATATAGCCCAACCAGATTGAAATTGTGAATACGCAATTAAATTTTGCCCAGTACCAGTTAAGTTAGCAGTCTGTCCTGTAATAGTAGTAAACGTACCTGTAGATGGTGTAGTTCCTCCCAGACTGGGTACATAGGTATTTCCGCTTGCATCTTGATATATGGCTTTTTCTGCGGGATAGTCCACCCACACGTTCATCAAGTTACCCGCAAAGTTAATCAGCGAAGTAGTCTGTGATGAATTAGAAAGAACAGTCGTACGCGTTAACGTACTGCCTGACGTAGTATAAGTACCAATCCCAACTTCCCATGTATAAGCGACTGTGTCGTAAATCGTATAGTAACAGGTGTTCCCGTTGCCAACGCCGTTGGCAAAAGATTGGTATCCATTGACCGCGCCATTTAGGGTGAGCGTACCCGTACCACTTGTAGTGGATGTCTCCTGGACACGATCCGCCAGAACTAGAGCCATTTATTAACCCGATGCTGACAACGAGTACGATACATTTATTGTGTCGCCTGACGATACTGTCTTAGAACCCGCAGAAAAATCTCCTGCGCTGAATAAAATACCTGTTGTGTTATCAATTGTAGATGAACCGCCCACGTTAATGAACGCACCTGCAACAGTTCCTGATCCAGTCATACTAAACACAACCGCAGCAGAAGTTACCAAAACAGAGGGGTTAGCTGTGGTAGGTGTTGTAAAACTTGGTGTCTTTCTTGTGCCAGAATATGTAGGAGCGTTAGCGCCTCCGACTTCCAACCAGCTTGCATGACTGGCTTGTGTATCTGTATAAGAAGGTGAGCCTGTACCCATTAGTCCCATGTAAATGGCATTTGTAGCCGAGGGAGAAATAAAGTAAAAGTTCAGCAAGTTCTGACGACCCACGTTTGTGGTTAGGTTCTCAATATGGTCAGACCACTTAAGATTGCCCTGTGCGTCATAGCACTCAGCTTTATATATGCCTTGCAGACCAAACAGTTCTGTCTGCCCCGCGCCTCTGGTGACCGTAGCATCTACTACGTCTCCTATGATTGAAATCTCATTACTCATGATGGTTCCTTATGAAATGCGAATAATCGCAGCTGTGTTAGTGCTAGCCGGAAATTGTACAGTAAACGAACTAGTAGAAGCCTTACTTGCCCCAAAATCTAAAACGCAAACTGCAGGATTGGTTGTACCATTTTTTAAATATATTAACGCGCCTCGTGCACTAATTGCGCCTGTCCATACAGCATTATTAAAAGAAATATACGCCGTGTCCCCTATACTACCTGTAGTTGGGGTTTGTGAAACAACCAATAATTGACCACCCGCTGTGTAGCCTGATCCAGTTGTCTCGCCTATGCTTGTATAAGCCGTTGTGTTTTGATTAAGCGTAGCTGAATTGGTGTACAGCGCAATGTAAAAATTACCAGACGTGAAGTTATACACGCCGTTCATCATGCCGGTTTTAAATACATCACAAGCCCAATTTCCTATAAAAGCCATTAGGTCACCGCCTGTCTGTATTGTCCTGAACGATATGCGTCTTGTCTTTCAAGTGCATCACCAAGACGTTTAGCTTCTGCAAGTGCTTCCACGTACTTTGTGTTATACAGAGTTACAAGATCGGCTTCGCCTTTCATGTAGGTATACGCTTCTACCAAACAAGCATATAACAAAACCGCATCATAGTTGTCCCCAAGCCAAGTAACGCCTGTTGAGTTTCCAACACTAGACACAGTTGCTGTAAATCCAGAACCACTTGAACCAATGTATGTTGGGGAGACCGTCAATATATCTCCAACACTATAAAACGCTCCGCCACTTGTTACTGTTACAGAAGTAACAACGTTACCAGATACTACAATTGTAGCAAGACCTGAGTTACCATTAATAGAACCGCCCGCATTTGTTGGCTGTGATGCGTTGTAGCTTAAAGGAACGTCATAGTATGTACCGTTGGTGTATGTTGATCCAGCAGTTGTTAGTGTAATTGCTGTAATACTGCCTTGAATAATTGTGGGTGGGTAGTAATAATAGTGCAGTTCTACTGCGTAGTTTTGATCTGGCGTTGGTCCTAGAATAAAACTTAGCTCTGCAATATTGTTGTACTGAGGACCAAAAAGCGCGTAATACTGGGGTTGTGCATAGTAAGCGGAAGTTGTGCTTGGGAACGCTTCACGAATAAAGTTCACATCTTTGTTAATTAAGTATGTGAATGTATTTGCATTGGTTCCTGTTGCAGGATAAACCGCTATTGAATACACAGATAAAAAATCATTTGGGCAAGATAAATACTGATTACCCGCAGTCAATGTTCCTGTCACGTTAGCGCGAAGACTAGGGAACTGGATGTTATTGTATATGCGTTGTTCAGCCTGCTCGATGAAACGATTAATTTGAGTTGTTGTAGACTCACTCGTTCCATCAGCAAGATATACAGTCGGAAATTGATTTTCCGTATAACTTTGGATACTTGTGACTAATTCTGTATATGTCACGCCATTGGTCCTCTAGCAATTCTACCTTTGGTAGCTGCGCCGTTACCACGTGTTTCAATACCAGTAGACTCAACCATGTCGTTGTGCCCAATAGAAACTCCACCATTTAAAGGTGTCCAGTTCTTACGTGTTGGCATTTCAACAGAGTAACCGATGTCTTTTTCTTCAAGCGTTTTACCGCCAGAAGTATGGGGAGCTGCGTAAGTAGATGCAGGACCTATTTCTTTGCCACCCTTTTTCATACTGAATTTAGCCATTACTTGCTCCCAGGTTTCTGGTTACGTGCACGTGCCAGATTACGACCCATTGATCTCATACTGGCGCCAGTTACACCACCTTTTTTAAGTGTGATTTTAGTGTGCTTACCAGGATGCTCTTGTTTGTCGTGCTCTTTAAAAGCTTTTTTGATCATGGCTTTATCTTGAGCCAAATCTTTATCCATTTCTTTCTTAGCCATAATAACTCCTTATGTCGTTGCGATTGTAACTTGCCCAATTGAAACGGTCAAAGCCAAGTTGTTTGGCGTAAGACTTGAATCGTAAAATTCTGAACCGCCCACAGGGTTCCATCCCCATTGAATGATTCGGCTTCCTCCATCATTATATCCGTCAGAACCTAAACCAGAAACCACATATGTCGTGTCGGGTCTTGGGTCTTGTACGCCTTGTGGATCATCAACTGGGTACATACCGAGTTGCAATTGCGGTTGATCCGGGTCCCAACATTGGGGACAGACTTTCAAGTCGTACGTCTTTGTCTTGATGACTTCTTTTTTAAGTTCTTTTAACTTAAATTGAAACCCGCACCGATCACACTCGGCAATCGAGTTCTTGCCGGATGAAAACCGATTACCCATTTAAATAACACCACCTATAAACATCTGTCTTGGTACCAAGCGCAAAGAAGCCTTTTCGTGGTCTTCATAAGCAGCCAACTCCCAAAACTCATCATACTGTTGTTTTAAAATTGGTAATCTTTGTAGCCCATCTGGAACTTTTAAAGCCACATAGTACGCCAAACCTGCCGCCATACAAGGGATAAATCTAAAAGGAACGTCCATGACGTTGTTACCATACTGTGAAGCATCCTGCGTTCTACGCATGCGCCAGTACACAAATTGATAAGTTTGTGATGCATCAGGGGTCGGCCAAACAGTAATAGCTGGAAGATTAGGTACGTTGACTGTTGCACCAACAGGAAAACTGGTGGCTGTTGTGTTATTTTGCCCTCTAAAACAATTACCTAGGGTATTCCCTGATATGTTATTGTAGTAAATGGTTTCTGTTACGCCACTAGATATTAAATTAACATACCCGGCAGTAGCCATATTAGCTGTAGATGATAGTGTAATTGTAGTGTCTGTAGCCGCTACTGCGCTTGCTACGGTATATCCAGTTGAATACGTTTGTCCGTTTAATCTCTGTACCCAAACCTGTATAGGTCTGGCTTGAGTTAGTTTATTTGGAATTGTTGCGTATGTAGATACGCTGATACGTGTGATCGTTAAGTCCGCTTGAGTGGACGTATTGTTGGGGTTTGTGCGTATAACGTGATCTAAAAGATCCACTGTGTCAAGCGGTAATGGATATGTATTTAAACCCGGAGTAAGGGTGATCGTACCTTGCTCCATCGTCCACATGTTAATACCACGGTTTGCCCAATCAGCAAACAACAAATTAAGAGACCTTCGCGCCGTACGTAGTTCATAACCAGTACGCATCTCAAAACCGGCGCGTTCATACGCTTCCTCACATAACTCAGTTAAGTTAAGGTTAAAACTCGCTGTACCCGAAGTCAGCGAATTAAGCGTTGAGATGGTCATGTTTAGTTAGTCGCGTGATCTGGGTCTTCTGTGTGCTGAACTGGCTCAACTACAGGCGTCGCCACAACCACTGTATCAGATACCACAGGAGCTGGAGTAGATTCAACAGGTTCAACAACAGCAACAGGGGCGGGAGTAACAACAGTTGTATTATTAACATGGGCTTCTAAGTGTGTAACAAAATCTTGGAAAGTAGGATCGACTTTGTTACCCTTCATGGTTTGATGAAGTATATGTTCTTTCAGTTCTTGCAGTAGTGTCCCTGCTTGCTTTTCAAACTTTTCAAATATACTCATTTTTTAACCTTTGCTGTTTTTGCAGAATTAATAAAGTCTTGTTTTGTGGGTGCCCCAGGATCACCGGGCTTACGCATTTTTTCACCACGTGCACGTTTGGCATTAATGTTTGCATAAAGCCCGACCTTACCGCCCTTCTTAAATTCTTGAAAGTCAGTGTCATCCCTGCGTTTTTTAGTCACAGGTTTAGGCATTTTTGAGGGAGCAATGTCCCCCATTCCACGACTAGGCATCACTTTTTTCTACCGGACATTCCGCCACCACACATAGCTTCAACATGCTCGTGGTGTTTTTTGTGTCCTGCAGCGTGTTGACCAAAGAACTCATGGTGCTGTTTATGTCCGTCACCGCCATACATTTTTTCAGTATGATCTACGTTATGAACATGCTTAGGTGTCTCTTCGTTCATCATTGGAGGAAAATCATTTTTCATTTTGATGGTCCTTTAACATTATACAAACCGCCAGTACCAATAGAGTTTCCACCCATACTGATCATTCTTCCTTTTGTTTTTCCGCGTTCAGCAATACCGTCTCTGCTAGGAGCGCCAGTGCGAACTTTACCCATAGTTTCTTTAGTCATGCCTTTTTTCTCTTTGCTAGAGTTAGACATGCTGGTGTCTCCACCTTTTGACATTTTCTTCATATCACCACCTTTTGAAAATTTTTTGCCTTTATCGGCGTTGCTAAAGTCTTTTCCCACTGATTGTGGGATCCCTACCTTCTTAGCAAACGCTGGGTTGTGCGCCACCGCTGCCATAAGATTGTGTTGTTTTTTACTCGTGCTTGGCATTTTTTTTGATCCAACCTTGAACTGTATCAGTTTCCCAGATGCGAATAATTAACCAAACAATTGATAAAGCCGCAGAAACCGAAGGTAATACTTCCATCAATGTTCCCAAGGTGGTAGCGATAGCTATGCCGTCTACTACGTTCTTTGCGTTTTCTGCATGTTGTACCATTTAAACCTCTTCTCTTGTTTCTTTGTACTTATCAGTGTTTTTTTAACAATTCCATGCTTTTAAAGACAGCGCTTTACGCGTTGGTTTTCCTTTTTCATCTTTCATTGCGCCGGGCATACCACTCATTCTTGCACAAAAAGATTTACGTCGAGCCGCATCTTTTTCTGTTTTTGGATGTGGGGCTGGGGGTTTCAGGTTGTGCCCTTCTTTCTTTGCGGAGGCTCGCCCCTTGGCGTTCAGCCCCCCATTCGGATTCTTGCCTTCCTTGCGTTGCCATGCTGGAGACTTAGCCATTTTAAGATCCGTTAGAAATTAACTTACCGGCAATAATAACTCCAGCCGCAATGGTCGTAGCCGTGCTTGTAACCAATTGCCACTGAACATCAGTTTTTTCTGCATACAAAAAGGGATCAGAACTTCTATTTGCTGTATAAATAGATACAAACGGTTGTTGCAAAACATTTAGTTTTACGTTGTTAAGGTTATTAATTGCTTGTACAGAATACGTAACAATGTTGGATGATGTATAGCTATTAGAAGTGTTTACTTCCGCAAAATCCAAATAAAATGAATAGCCTGCAGGGACTGTATAAATGGTACTTTGTGTCTTACCAATTCCTGCATTAATTTGTGCAACAATGTTTGAAACTTGTTTTAAAGTGATAGTACCTACATTAGTGTTTTGACCGGTTCCAGGGGAAACCATTATCATGCTATTAACTCTAAAATAACTGTTAACAGTTGTTACACCTGTAACCCCATTCATTGCTATTATTTCAGAAATTGGTTTAAAGTTAGCATCTAAACCATTAATTAATATGCTTGCTAAAGTGTCATCTGATGCAGAAGAACTTACCAACGTAAGCGTGGAGGCTGTTGTAATGTATGTGTAAGTAGTTGCGTTTTCCCATACTGGGATTTTTGTATTTCCAACCGCGGATTGATAACCAAACAAACTTAGTGTTTGATGACCAAAAATTTGACCGCGAGATACCTGTAAATCAAAAGGCTCCACCTTCGCTTGACGCGTAATGGAATTGATTTGGTTATTAGTACTTGGTATACCGTTTGGGCTTTGTGCCATATTAATCTCCTTAAATCAAGAAATGGGGACCGAAGTCCCCGGGGATTAATTAGTCAAAGTTACCGTAGGGGTAAGTTGTCAATGTACCAATGTTGTTATCAGGCTGTGTATAGCGTAGCGTTACGTTTACTTGTCCTGCAATAGAAGTTGCAGTTAATAGCGCAGTACCAACCAATGCAATTGTTACAACAACTTGAGACAAGTTAGGCTGATTGCCGCCTTGATAAATGTCTGTAGAAGTTGCAGATTGATTACTGATTTGTGTGCCTGTAAAAGTAGCTAGTGATTGACGACCTACAGCGTTTGATGTGATCGCGGCTGTTTGGAAGTAAGCGGCTGTACCGGCTGCAGCTGTGTAGTTGTTGCTTGCTAAGAACTGAACTGAAGTCAGAGAAGCTGTACCGCCAGTTACAGAAAATGCTGTTTGAATATCAAAAAAGATATCGTCTAAATCAGCGCCTGTTGGTAAATAAAATACCGCGCCGCGATAGATGTTAGTAGCTGTATCAGCAGGGATTGTTTGTGCTGTTGGTGTTGCTGTAGCTGATGGAACAAAAACTGTTCCGTTGATGTTAGGAACACCGTTAGAAGCTACAAACTGTCCAGATGCTCCACCGTATGTAGATGAACCAACAGTTGAGTTACCAATATTGATATCAATGTTCTGAACTAATTGTGAATATCCTACGTTACGTAGGGGTCCAAATCTAACGTCGCCTGAAAGAATTGGACCTTCGAATGTGGTGCGTGCCATGACTTTTAATCCTTATGCAAAAGTTACCTTGTTAATCGTTGCATCGTGACCCCTGGGTGGGCTGGCAACAAGGTTTGAATCCCAGATGTGTGATACTATAGCACGGTTTTAACTTGTGTCAAGCGTTATGCCATATAAAGACCCACAAAAACGTAAAGAAGTTAACAAAAAAGCGTCATCTAAGCACTATCAAAACAACAAAGAGTTAACTAAACAAAGAACGAAAAGTAATCGTATTGAATATAAACGTATTTGGGAAGCACATAGACTTGGGCTAGAGTGTGCGGCATGTGGCTTTGCACACCCTGCTGCTATGGATTTTCATCATATAGACCCCAGTAATAAGTTAGGGGCAGTTCATGAATTTGTGCGAAATAAGTCTTGGAAAAAAGCGTATGAGGAGGCAGCTAAATGTATCGTATTATGCGCAAATTGCCACCGAATACACCACTATGAGTTACGTGAAGAAAAGAAAGCTAAGAAATTGCGGGACGGAGATTTAAACTCCGACGGCCCCTTTATCAATGAGGCATCCTAAATGTTAGATCATCCCGCAAAAAATATTACTCGAAATCTACTTCTTGCTCGTCTTCTACAAAGTCATCTTCTACTACAACATCCATAACATCGCCTGTTTCAAACCAAGCATCTTGCTCTTCGTCGTAGTAATACTCAACTCCGGTGTCAAAATCTAACCAGAATAACTCATCGTTTTCTGCATCATATAAATAACCATCGTCATCGTATTCAAATACTTCTTCGTCTTGCTCAATCAAAAAAGCTTCAACTTGCTCTAAAGCTGTTTCAATTGCTTGTGCTAAATCTTCAAGAGTCTCGCCTTTAATAATAACTGTCAACATTTAAATCTCCAAAAAATTAGTACAGCACGGCGCTGTATTCTCATGTTACCCAGTATTTATGACGCTTACAATACAGTAAAAGTTTAATTTTGTGTAGGTATTTTGTTTGATTTTATTAGGTTTTCTTCTTGTGTAATAACTCTTAAGTTCCAAGGCACATGCAACCCACACACTTCTGGCGAAATTAAAGGAATAATATGGTCAACTACATAGCGTTCACCTGTAGCTTTTGTTAATGCTTGCGCTTGAAGATATAAATTGCGCATAGCCAACTTTTGTTCTGGGGTAATCCATTTGGGGGTTGCGTTTTTATGTCTGCGTCTACGAACACTTACAAACGCTTTATAAAGTTCTGGGTTTTGCGCCTTATATTTTTCTCTGTGCATTTTGCGTTGCTCCACAGGTCTTGCAGCCGCCCTAGCAATTACTTGTTCCTTATTACGCTCATAATAATCTTTTTTGGCTTTTTGTCCTGCATCGGATTGGTTGTATTGCTTAAAGTATTCTGCGCGAGTTTCATTACCTTTAGCCCATTCAACCTTTAAACAGTCTACGCACGAACCCTTTGTTTTGCGCAATGCTACATGCCCGTGTTTGCAAGGCTGCCCCGTAAAGTAATACTTAGCACCAGTTTTCTTTGCTTCTTCTCTTGTTGTTGGATAGTCCATATTAACTCCTTTATTACGACACAGGTAATTGTAGCACAAATAAAAAGGGGTCCCTTTTGAGGACCCCTCCGACCGGGAAACTCCCAATCCTATTAGTAAGAACTAAACATTCCAAGAGGGTCAGACCAACCGAAGCTGTAACGCTCTCTTGATTTGTAGCGAACGTTGCCGGTGTCGAAGTCCCCGTCCATTGAATTTTGTAAAGCAATACGCTCAAAGTGCTTCATTCCGTTTGGCACGTCAGTTGTCAAGAACCATGTGTTGGTTGATGTCAAGAAGTGGTTTACGGTGTAGCCTTCAGGAATTGCTCCATTGTTCTTAATAGCGTTAATGTCGTTGTTGTTTGTACCAACGCGCAACTCTGTCTCTAAGAGGCGAGTAGCAACGAACATTAATGATGGTGGAACAATGAGTTTCTTAGGTCTAGCAGCGATCAACAAACCACGCTCATCTGTCCAACCAGCGATTTGAATAACGGCGGCTTCTAATGAAGTCTCGTTCAAATCAGCAGGAGTTGTGAATGTGTTAGCGTTTGTTGCGCCGTTAACTAAGGGGTGTGCTGTGGAGAACAAAGGTTGGTTGTCGCCACCAACAATAGATGCGTTGTATCCATTGTTTAAAGGAGAAGCGGCTTTAACCTGTTTTGTGTACGCCATAGCGCGGGCAAGAGCCTTGGTATAACGTGCTGACAAAGAGTCATACAAGTTATCTTCAATCGCTTCTTCAGTGATTGAGAATCCAAGAGCAATTGTTTCGTGGTTGTAACGAGCTGTCCATGCTTCCTGTGCATTGTCATAAGCAAGAGCGGCGCCCTCGTTTTTAACTGGTGCAGCAGAGAAACCTGAAAGTTTCGTTTCTTCTTCAAAAGAACGCTCAGAGGTTTCTGTTTCGTAAATCTCTTTGTGCTCTTCGCCGTATCTTGCATACTCTAAACCGAACAGAGCGTTCAATCCAGGAAGCAACTCTTTCAATAGTTGTGCGCGTGAAATAGCCATTTATATGCTCCTTAATTAAGCTGCTGTTGCGTTCATGTACGCATGGTAACCAAAGTTCCACTGAACTTGGACTTCTGGATAACCAACAAAAGATATAGCTGATCCTGCTGGGACTGTAACTGAAGCAGACAAAGTAAGTGTTGTGCCACTGATGTTAGTCAATGTCAAAAAGTTACCTGCCAATGCGCCAGTAACGCCTGGAATGATCACCTGCATACCGGGGCTAATAGCTGTATTAGCTGCAGTAATTGTCAATGTTGCGCTAGAAGAAGTTGCTGTACCGCTTGTGGCTGTAACAGTAACTGCTGTGTCTGGAACTACGTTAACAACACGGAAAGGTGCGCTTGAAGTAATACGAGTATTACCTTGTGTACCAGAAGTGATAGCACCACCAGTTAAACCCATTGCTGAGTCACCTGTGTTTGTGTTACCAGAAGCTGATCCACCGTTAGAACCGTTTGTTACCAAGTACATGTTAGACCCAATGAAAGATGGGTTTACATAACCAATAGTAGCGCCAGGTGTGTTAGATACAGAAGTGCTCTGTGTCAATACAGCGGCTTGGAACACAGCTAAAGGATCATCAACAACATAGCCTTGCAGACTGTTAGGTCCATAAGCGGCGTTAGTGACGGTGTTAGCAGGGTAGTACTGTGCACGTACTGTTTGGCTCATTGAGTTGATGTATTGAGCACCAACAAAAACACCGATAGTACCAGCAACAGCTGAAGATGCTGCACCGAGAGTTGTAACAACTAATGAACCACCACTTGCTGTAACAACGTCACCGTCGAACAAGTTGTAGCCATAGCCAGAAGCGATAGGAATGAGTCTGGTAGAACCAGAAAACACTCTACCACCTGACAGACTTACAGGCTTTAAGCCGTAAGCTGCGGGAACGATAGGATATGCCATTTAAAAACTCCTAAGTTATTTAGAACCGTTACCAAAAACACTACCTCTGGTACTTGTTGACTGGCGTTCAGAAAACAAAGTAGCCATACGGGGGTCTTGGTTTTTCAAGAAATTATTATCAACTGACTCCATCTGTGCTCTATTTTGTCTTTGATAGTATTCGTCCATAGCTTCTACGCGTTCTGTTGGCATTTTGCAAAGCATCAAGCCACCAATTTCTACGTTTCCACTAGCGTTACCTTCAAGCATAAGCTCAGGATGATCCGCCGCCTTGACTGGTTCCCAGCCATCTCTGCGCTTTTTTGACACGTTAGTTGGGTCGGCAATGCTCATAACATGCGTCGCAATCCAACGGAAAGACATTCCAGGAATGGGGGTTGGGTCAGGCAGTTTGCTCGATGGTGTGTACACATATCGAACATTCTTGTCACGGGTTGTTAAATCACGGGGGGTACGGTTATCAGCCATTTTGTTTCTCCAATTTTAAAACTTCTGCAGCATACACTTTAGGATCCATCTTGAATTTCTTTGCCAACGCCATTTGCGTGGTTGTAAGTTGAATCTTCTTTGTTCCGGAAGACCTGCTTGTTGGCGCAGTTACAGATGGTGTTTTTTTACTTGGAGTCTCAGACGATACCGCTGCCTCTCCAAAAACATCCGGAAAGGTCTTTTTTATGCGAGAGTCAATAGTCTCGTAATACTGATCTGAGCGAGGATCAACCCCGGAGTTGACTAGTTTTTGGTGCAGTCCTAGTGCATAACTGGTAATTTCTTCAAATCCCTGTGCCCCAAACCACTGGTTTTTAGCTTGCCAGCGCAAGGTTTTTTCGTCTGGTTGAACAGGTTGGACTTGTTGTTGCGAATATACATCTTCTTTTTCAACTTGTAAAGGGGCCGGTCTATAATTTTTTACCGACTCCACTCTCATTTTGGCTTCAGTCAATGCTTCTTGAGCAGCAATAATAGCGTCTGTATCGAACGCTTCTTGTGCCGCTTTATACTCACGTCTGGCTTTGTCAAGCTCTGCTTCTGCAGCAGTCTTAGCCATCTGTGTTGTTTGCTCACTACTTGAGTTTACAAAACGTTTTAAATTGTTGTTTTCTTCCAACAAACGCTGTGCAAGTTTATCAAGTTCTTGGCGTTCACGAAGCGCTGCTTCTTTAGCTCTACGTTCGTCGTGTCTTGCGTGTGTGAGTTCTTTAATTCTTTCTTGTGCACCCTTTGTGTACTGATTAATTTCATCATCAGTTGGGTCTTCTACCTCACGATCAAGTGGTCTGCGACCTCTGTCTCGTTCAGGTGTGTCGTCGACGATCTCAATATCTATTTCATCGTCGTGTGTACTTTCTACCTTTATCTTTTCTTCTGTTTCGATTTCATCAGGGAATTTGAAATCTTCGCCTTTAAATTCTGCCATTGTTTTTCCTTTTAAGCACGGGTTATTCCGCGGGGATCATCTACAACACCGTCTACTTCATCATCATTGATGAACCTGAATTCGTTGCCGTAAATTTTGAAACGCGTACCTGCATAGGTACGAACCATAATGAAGTCACCTTCCTTGCACCAAGGTCCACTAGGGAATTTGGTTTTGTCTGCGTACGCATCTGGACCAACTTTTAAAACAAACAACACAGTGGTTGCGTGTTCTTCTTGTTTGGCGTAGAAGTCAGGACGCTCAAGATCTAGCTCAGTACCGTCAATCTTTTTAGAGACCTGGGGTACGCTACACAAAAGCCTGTACCCGGATGGGTTAGGCAAAAGTGTTGGCTTGTCTTCGTCTTTTTCTGGTGGTTTGGTAATTTGTTCAATTACTTCCACCGTGGGCTTGAGCTTTAAATAGTCTGGAAGTACAAGTTCACTCATCTGATTTTTCTACCTTTTCTAGCAGGTCAAGTAATAAACCCTCTGCGATGGCTAGACCCGAAATCACCCCACAGAGTTTTTGATATTGTTCAAAAGATGCGCATTGACCTGTTGCCATGTCGTCTGCGTAATCGTTCATTTGTTTGCGTAATTGTTTGCGCAGCGCGTCTGCGAAGTTGGCTATCATTTTTTAAGTTGTTCCTTTGGTGTTTTAGCGGCTTGTTGTTTTTCATGTTCAAGCTGGGAAACATGTGTGGCAAGATCTACTCCATGCCCTTGACGTTGTATTTCTAATTCATGCTTGTGTTGAGCAGCATGTTTGACCATATCAATGCCTTGATCTCTGGTTTTTTGATGAATATCTGCGGCTTTACTGAGCATATTCATACGGCTATCTTTCTCTCTAGCCTGTATTTCATGTGTCTTTTCAAGCGCTTGTATCTGTATTTTGCGGTCTTCAAGTGCCAATTTAGCCTGTGCTTCTTGTGCTCTAGCCTGGGCTTCTTGCGCTTTGATCTGCACTTCTTGTTGACGAATTTGCAGTTCTTGCTGTTGCATTTGAATAAGCGGGTCTTGTGCTTGTTGTTGAGCCTGTTGTTGGGCAGCTTGATGTTGACTTTGTTGAAGTACTTGGGATGCCGCTTGTGCCATCATGCCTGACAATTGAAGCTCGATTTGGGGCGCCATCTTCTCATCTGTATCTGGTACTGGCATACCAAGGCGTTGTTCAATATCTTGCCTGTATTTAAATGCAACGTGTTCTGCAATATGCGCCATGATCGCCGCTTGAATCATTGGTGCTTTTGGATTTTGCCCAATCAATTGCTGAATACTTGGGTCTTGCATCATCGCCATGTGCACTTGAATATGCGACTGATGGTCTTGGTAGAAAAACGCTTTTGCAGGTTCGCTACGCAGTAGCGCCATGTTTTCTGATACAGGGTCTTTTGGTTTTTGATCATCTGGTAAAGGCACAAGTTTGTCTGCACCCTTAACACCCATAACTTCTAACATGCGTCTGTGCAGTTCTGGTAAGTCGTATATTTCAGGCGCTTGTTGCGCCATTTGAATCACTGCCTGATACTGAACTACACGTTGTGATAATGTTGCTGCATTGGGATCACTTACAGGAATAATATCAACATTGTCATAATCTGACTGTTTTGCAGATCGTGAACCGTATTCGGGTTCGTACTCATAGTCTTCTGGTGAATCTTGCTTAATTAACTGTGCAAGAAGTTTTAATTCTTGTTTAAATGCAAAATGCATCCTTGCCTGTACGGCAGACATCACTTTTAACTGGCGCTCAAGGATTGCAAAAGTAGTTCCAACAGGAGCCTGACTGGACATGTCAGAAATCTTCATGTCGGCTGTTGCCGCCATCTCTTTGCCTTGCTCAATAATCTTGTCAAGTAACCCAGCTAAAACAGCGCTTGGCTCTTTGTATGGGAGTGGCAAAATATTGTCACGCAAAGGACCTGATGCAATGTCTACGTCCCTGAATTCTCCTGGTGCAATGGGTGTATCATCACCTTTAACGCGAAGTCCTCTGGACTTAAGACCTCCGGGCAGGTTAGATAAAGTTCCCGCGTCGACCAATTGACGCATAATGCTTGTCGCCGACTTGGCATAGCCTCCAATGATGTGGAAGTATCCGAATCCGTATGCGCCAAAGCCTGGGATGAACTGGTAATGGATGAAATGTTGGCGTTTGAGTCTGTTTTTGTCGTTTTCTTTCCAGTTGCGCCGAATTGACAAGACATTATTACTTCCTTTAATCAACGTTACCACGTAAGGCAAAGCTATACCGTCTTCATCTTCAAAGCCAGGCATGTCTAAATCCGCATGGACTTCATATATTACATAACGATCATCGTTTAAGTCGCTAAATCCCGTCTCTTTATCTTTGGCTTTTTGAATATCGTCACGAAGCTGTGTGGGTTCTGGTAAATCACAGTCTAAATAGAACCCTGCTTTTTGTAATTTTAAAATTTCATTTTTTGTTTTGCGCATTACGTGTGTAATTCTGTAACACGTGTCCATATCTGTTGTGCCGTATGGTAAAAGTACGTCTTCTGCTGGAACAAATACAGATGTTTGGCGCCCCAAACCTATATCGTCATAGACTTTTTTGAACGCAGACCCTGTTGCGGGTAGGCTCCACAACATTCTTTCATGCTCAGGTCTAAATTCCGTCATCACTTCTGTCAATTCATAGTTCATGTCATCTTCAACACGAATTGCAGACTCTTTTTTCTCTGTTGTTTCTTTACCAATAATCTTAGTGCGAACGGGACCTTGGGCGGGAAACATCTCGGTGATACTCTCACTTTGGAAACGCACTACGGCTTCTGTGATCATGGGGTGAAAGACACCCGATGCTCCGTTCCAAGGCTCCGTTCTCTCTTCGTACTGAAGACCCATTAGCTTGAGTCCCATTACATAGGCTTTTTCCCAGTCTTTTCTGGAATTTTTATCGTTTTCTATGTCTTCAGACAGATCTGCAGCAAGCGTTGCAAGCTTATTTTCTGGTATTTCTTCTACCAAATTTGCGTAAAAATCTTCATTTTCACCCTTATCTATGCTAATTTCTAGGTCTCCAGCGTGGATATTTACTTCTTCTGGGTCAACGACCTCAATTTCTATACCTTGTCCTTCACCATCTGTGGTGTCTGAACTTATATTTTCACCGTCCGTATATAGTGCTTTATCTATATTAGTCGCCATTATTTATCCTTTAATAGTATGCGTGTTGTCTGCGCCTGAAGTACACAGGATCTTCTTTCTCATCACTGTCTAGCGGCACAAACCCGCCTCTTCTAAATCTTAACAGTGCCATTGTTGTTGTATCCACAAAGTCATCATGTTCTCCAACAGGGAACACAGCAATTTCTTCAATCACTTCTCTAGCCCAGCGTGTGTCTGGCGCCCAGACAACCCCTGATGCAAACAAAGTAGATACCGCGTTAAGTCTGACCATCTTGTCATTGCCTCGGCTTGGATTGTCTTCTTCAACAAAAATACCCATAGCCCTAAATTCCTGGATCAGCGGTGCACCTGCAGCTTTCTTTTCAACAATAAACGAATCAGGTTCCCATTGTCTATAGTGTTTAAGCGCCGTTACTTTTAAATCCGGAAACGCCATTCTATCCTTAAATGCATCCAATAAAATGATATGCGGCTTCATCTTATCTTCTTCATTGAAGAATATACCCCATGTTGTACACGCAGAATAGTCGGCGCTTGTCTTTGTTTCGTACGCCGTATCCCAAGTTTGTATTACAAATGTACAGTGTGGTGGATCTTCTTTATCCCAAATTCTCCAAGACTTCCTAGGCACAATGGCTGATGTATCCATCGTAGGCTGTTGCATGTATTGCGCGTTCCAAAATCTAGGATCAATTGAGGCTTTGGTTGTTTTTAAAACTTCTAGTTTCCACTGCTCCGGCCAAAGTGACTTCTCGTCTTCTGTGCCTTCATTTAATATGGCGGGGAGTTCAACCAACTCCCAAGGTAGTGAGTCGGGGTTTTTAATCTGATAGTCCAAAAGTCTGCCGGTTAAGTCCAGCATCGACCAACGCGTCATGATCACAATAATAGCGCCGCCTGGCATCAAACGCTGTAGCGGTCCCGTCTGAAACCAAGACCATGCAGTATCAAACGCTAATCGTGAATTCGCCTTAACATCTTGCTCCGAGTGCGGGTCGTCAATGACGAAAAGATCGGCACCCCTCCCAGCCAAAGCGCCGCCCACTCCAGCGGCATAGTACTGTCCACCGGCTGACGTAGACCATTTACCAGCAGCTTTTTGATCGTCTGATATGTTTGTATTAGGGAAAACTTCATGGTACTCTTCCGATTCAATTAAGTTTCTAACTCTGCGTCCAAAATCTTCTGAGAGTCCCGCTGTGTGCGTTCCCATGATGATCTTCTTGTCTGGGAACTTGCCTAAAAAATATGCTGGAAATAAATAAGAACTGAATTCTGACTTGCCCATACGAGGCGCAATGTTGATAATAACTCTGCGCTTTTTGCCCTCAATCACATCTGTAAAGATTCTGGCAAGTTTTTTATGGTGCGGTCCAATCTTAAATCCTGGGTAAACAGCTGTTGCAAATCCAAGCATTGACTGCTCCGCAGCTAACAACCTTGCCCGTCTTTCCCTAATTTCTAAATCTTCAAATAGCTCTAGCTTGTCTTTTAACGACATGTGGGGCAACGCCCGCATAAGAGCTTCAAGCTCTACTTTACTAAGCGTTGTTATGTTCTGTAGATTCATTTTTAGTTTCTAACGTGACCACATCCACAACACCCATAAACCGGTTGAGCTTTTCTTTAATGCGCCCGTCCAGTTCCGCGTCTGAGAGTTCTGCTTTTTTAATCTCAATCTTTTCTGTAAACAGTCCCACTTCCGTTACTTTGCCCAAAAGAGATAACGCCTTGAGTCTTATATTGGCGCTTGGGTTTTCACATTCTTCTAAAATTTTAGCTACCGTGTAGCCACGAAGCTCTTTAGCACGTTCTACAAACTCCCAGTCATATGCGGTCAGCATACCAACTAAATGTCTTACGGCTTGTGGTGTTTTTACTTCAGCAAGGGCTTGATGAGAAATATCTTGTGGTTGCGCAGACACTATACTGGCAAACGCTTTTCTAGCGTGTTGGGTTTCAAGTTCATTAACTTGTTGTTCGCTGTCTACAGCGCCTAGTGTTTTTAACCAATCTACTGTGTTTGATTTAGCGTCGACAATAGCTGAGGGTTCCGCTTTTTCAAGGGGAACAAAATCTTGTGGGTATTCACCCACGTCTGGCTCATAATCCATAAGGTGTTCTAACATGCGCGGTCCTTGTAACCTCGATATGGATAGTGTATACTACTTTTAGGTAAATGTGCAACTGTTTGCTCATTTGCTTCTCCTAGAGGTGCAGTGCCTCCTTCGCCCCGGCTTTGACCGGGGCTTTTTTTATTTGTAAATGTCTAACGTTTTACTCTGGGTTTTTTATAATTTTTTAAAAAATTGATTTGCGCCTGAGAAACACTGTTCACGCCAAGCATGCCTAGCCGTGCCAAAAGAGGGTTGTGGGGGTAGGGTGGGGTCTTTAGTTCTCGTTTCTGCCTGTTATTGGGTGCTGTGTAATACCTCGGTAGTATAATAGAGGTATCGGTTAGGGATTGGCTCTAGTCGGTATCGGGGACATCTGTCCCCATTCAATCTTTAGGAGAAATCAAATGTCTGTCAAAACAATTAAGTCTGTAGTCGTTGAAGCACTCAATGGTAAATACGTTTATGAACTTGCTATCGTTGATCTCAAGAAAATGCTCAAGGGTAAAGCTCGTGATGTAGTTCGTTCTACTCTACTGCCTATCTTTGCAGAGTGGTATGGTGTTGGGCTTGTTGAGGGTTCAGGTAAGGCAGAGGGCACACTTGTGCTTGATAGTGGTGCAGAGCACTACGAGGGTTGTCGTAAGGCTTTGAGTCGTATGGTGAGCGAGATTGCACCGAGCGAGGTTAAGCCTAAGAAAAGTCTACGCATTGCGAAAGAGGTTCGTGCGAGTGCCCTTGAGTTCTTGGCACAGTTCGATAGTGTTAGCGAGGCTATCGCTGTTCTTAAGCAAGTTGCTTAATCATCGGGGACATTTGTCCCTGTTCTTTTCCCGAGCGCAGAGGCGGGGGTGTCTCTGCGCAGTCTTAATCTTTGTCTAAAGGAACTTAATCATGCGTTATCTAACTGAACACTTACTTATCCTTGCTGTGTTCGTCATAGTTGTGTATGCCATCATCGTTTACTTTCAAACCCTCTCTCAATCAATAGGAGCTTAATCATGACTAAACGCCAAATCAAAACAACCAAGCAACTCGTATGGCTCGCAACAGAGGAAGCCAAACGCAATCAACGCAACTGGACACCAGTCTGGTTTTTATTCATCTAAGGAGATACACATGGAACTAAGACACAACAACTTTTACCTTGCCCATGCCAATGGTGCATCAGTACAACAGGGCGAGACAGTCATCTCATCACGAGACGAACAGTACACAATCACAGGCGGTGCGTCACCACACAAACCCTCTAGTTCAGGCAGAGTCTACGTAGAAGATAGCGAGGGCAACACCTATGAATACTTCCCCCATGTCTTTGATCTTGCTTGGATACAACGGGGAGATTTCTCCCCAAAAGAGATTAAGTAACTATCGAATGTTGCTTAATCACTGTTTGTACGTTAGTCCGTGATTAAGTAAGCGTACTAAACAATTACCAGTCGCCAAGCCCCATGAATACTGGCGTACACTCATTTTGTGCCTTATTACTTATCTATTTAAATCTATTTATATATATGAGAGCATTTCCATATGTGTGCGTATTCTTTTGCCTGTACTTACAAGTAAAGAAACTAAAGTTAAATAGAGCAATTTAAAAATGATAGAATCTATGGCTATAATACGAGTCCGCCCTGTGTTTATGCGGGTTTCCAACTGGCGAAAGTTTAGGCAACTCTCTTAATCACGGACACTACCTGAGACTACAAACCAAAAAGGTGTTTAATCATGCCAAAGACATACCTCAACATGACCCCGAACGAAATTCACAACGCTTTAACCAAGCGTATCCCACAACCCGAGGCACGAGAGTTAAAGAAACAAGAGTTACTTAATCTTAAACACAAACTCAAGTCCGAGAGACTACGCACCATTCAACACAAACGCTTATGGTCTGAGTTACTCAGCCCCCTTGTATACGAACTAGCCAACGCAAGGGTTGGCATCAAACATGAGAGCAAGTACAAGGGAGAACGAGAGGTAGCGTTTAACGCTTACATTGCGGTGATGGATAAGCTACTTAATAAGTTCAAGCAAATGCAGTTACTTAGAGATGAGGACAACAACCCTTACACACCTAGCGAACTAGCTAGACAAGCGGACATACAGAACAAGGGTGTGCATTGGACGGATTGGATACCCATGACTAAGCAACTACAAGTGTGTGAACTATTCGAGCAGATACCTCATGCACCCAAGACTAAACGCAAAGTACCCTTTCAGCGTACTCAAAGACCGAACACCAAACAGCGGGAGAGGTTACTCAACCGCACCATAAAAGAACTGGGCAACGCTCAGACAGAGCAACTGATCGAGCCGACCGAGGAAAGAGCCGAGCTTATATCCCAAATGCAAAACGCTATAAAAAGAATAGAGCAACTCAAACCAACGGATGCCGTACCACACACATGGCATGGACTAGAAGACTAAAGCAATAAGGGGGTAACAGTATGCCCAGCAATCATAAACAAAACATCGGGGACATTTGTCCCCGTGTACGCATGGCTTTGGCTAAGCCGTGCGCTATCCGCAAACTAGCCAACAAAGGAGAAATCAAATGACAGAAATAGAACACTTCGTGACATCAATAAGAACTGCGCTCATATGCGTGTGTTTATATGTCGGGGCAGATTCAAGTGGTATGTATTTACAGCAGATACTTTTGGTATTTGCGGGGTATTTACTCGGCTTGCTGATTCGTGACATTCGTACAGGGTTCAATAAAGGAGAAATCAAATGATTAAGCAAACACACGCAGAAAGATTAGTAGAACAGTTCCAGTCACAGAGAGACGCACAATCGCAAAGTGCAGACAGACATGACTTAATTACGCTACGCATGAGCTTAGCGAGGTTGGCTCAGGCTTTGTATGTGCAGACTGTTGAGTTGCCTGTGCTTGAGACGCATGGGTACGATGACATGGTGACACTCGCCAATCAAGACAAAGGTTGGAACATACTTGTTCTTGAATGTATAAGAGCGCTACACGATGAGAAGAACGTGTACGCTAAATGAGAATTTGGGGAGATATCTCCCCGATCTGTAGCCTATGCAGTTCATAGGCATTTTAAAAACTAGGAGAATCAAATGAAATTTTATGTAACTACTTTACCCTTTTCAAACTACGACACACAAGCAGTCAGACTCTTTGCTGTGTTTGCTGATAGGCGGTATGCAATTCTTGACATGACCAGAGAGCAATGGCTTGGTGCTATGGCGGGTGTATCTCAAGGCGGTAGATATCTGGCTTTTGATAGTCAAATGTTTGATGCGAGTACACGCACGAGTCATAGTGAGTTTTATGCAAGGCTTTTTCCTGAGCCAGTACAGTTAAACACATACGAGATCAACCTGCTGTATACCAACAACAACTACTACATGGAGAAACTCTTTAATCTGATAGCAAACCAGCTTGACTATTACAGAACTAGACGGCTCAGGAATATATATGCAGAACGATCAAACAGACTATCGTTCACAGGCTCTACACCCAAGCACATCGTTTACAAAGGTCGCACTTATAACTGTAACAATGATGAATATGACATGGTGCGTTATAACAAAGCTCGTGCTAACTACAAGCTACTCAAATCAGCGTTCAATCAGTTGTTATCGGGTGAGGAGGATGATGCACGAGAGTGGTGCGATGTGTTCATGGATTTGTATTCGGCAGATCGTTCACGCCACGACTACCTAGTTACAGCCTTTGAGAAGTGTCGTGAGGTTCTTGCAAGCAAACACTTAGATGGTACGTTGACTATTGCTATTGCAGATACTTGTGGTCACATTGAGTATATTAACGAGATGCACAGCGATCTAGGTTCATCGGGAGACGAGCAAGTTTGTGATCGTTGTTTCGGCGATAACTATGTGTATGTCGAGGATCATAGTGAGTATTGGGATCGTGAGAACGAGGAGGTGTATTACCATGAGAGTAGAGATGCGTACTATTCATACGCAGAAGACGACTACGATGACAATGATGATGACGACAGAGACCCAGGTGATCCCAACTATCTTATGGACTACGCAACCAATGTGCTTAGGGTACTAGAGCCTGACCACAAACTTATATCATCTACGCATGGTGACTTCCGCATGGGTATCGAGTTCGAGATGACTAGCGGTAGAGATAAGTATCGTGATGATGCAGTCACCAATGTACGACAGCAATTAGGTACAGAGTATTGCGTGTGTAAGTCTGACGGCTCGTTGCCCGACAACGGACTAGAGATTGTGACTGCGCCTCGTGGACTAGCCGAGCATATCAAGCGCTTCAAGAACTGGGATATAGATCCATCGTATCGTGCATGGGACGTAGGTACTTGCGGTATGCACATTCACGTCCACTCTAAAGCGTTCAGTCCACTTGTGTTTGGTAAGTTCGTTATGTTTATTAACTGCGAGGAGAACACCGATTTCATTCGTAAGATTGCAGGTCGTCATCCACGCAAAGATAGACAAGCCCAGTCGTACTGCCAAGTCGAGGGCGAGGAAGCATTACAGAATCCATCCAAGGCAGTCAAGGGTAAAGGCGGTGATCGTTACTACATGATCAACACACAGAACTTATCAAGAGCAGAGCGTGATCGGTTGCAGATCAATAAACATTGCTATACCAATGGTAAGGACTACGATACTGTTGAGTTGCGTATCTTTAGAGCATCGCTCAAGAAAGAACGTCTGCTTGCACAGATCGAGTTTACCCATGCGTCTGTTATGTTCTGTCGTGTCGCATCGTGGAAACATTTAGATAAGATGCACTTCATCGAGTGGCTCAAGACTACGGACAATGTGTATCCACATCTCTCCGACTGGTACGGCGTACGTAGACGTGCCAAGAAACAAGAAACTCTTGTGCATCCAACAAGCGCACCGCTTGAGAACTCTTGTGCCGACACACCTGATTCAACATCTGTTTAATTCATTCATCAACTATTAAAGGAAATCATTATGTGTTTAATCATTACAGGTAAATCAAATTCTATTCGTGCAACATTACTAAATACACATGGTATGTTGGCTGACATCTTTACATCTAACCCAGATGGTATCGGTATCATGTATGGCTCGGCTAAGGGACTCAAGGTTATCAAGACTTTGCCCAAGTCTTTGGCAGATGCAACAGCGTTCATTCAACGCTTACCAGTAGATGATCGTGAACTAGCTATTCACTTTCGTTGGACAACACACGGCAACACAGACATGACCAACTGCCATCCTTACGATGTCATCCCTGGTTATGTAGCTATGATGCACAACGGCGTATTGCATACTGGTAACAAAGCCGACACAACCAAGTCAGACACATGGCACTTCATCAAAGACTTCGTAGCCAGTCCAGTTACCGAGCATCCGCCACTCGTACACAATCAATCGTATCTTGATATGCTTGCTGAGTACATTGGTGACAATCGCTTTGTGTTCATGGATGGTGACGGCAAAATGTCCCATGTCAACTATGACCAAGGTATCGAGCATGATGGGCTATGGTTCAGCAACACATACGCATGGAGTCCAGCCAAGCTCATACCCAATTACTACAAATCATCTGTATATTCCAAGCGGTACAGCGCATACGACTATGATTACGATGACGAATACAACTACAACAATTGGGCGTTCAACAAACCACTAGCGTCTACTACAAAGCCTGTAGCAACTACGGCAACTACAACAAAATCAGCAATCATCAAGCCTTTGTCTGCCCATAATCACAACTGGATGGATGACGACTACGATATGCCTGAAGACTTTGATCCTGACAACAAGGTTGCTTTGATTGAGAAAGCGTTAGACGAGTACAACGCAACACTTATGATGGACTTGATTGACGCTGATCCCGAGGACACGCTTGAGTTGTTGTTTGATGTGTTCGAGCCTAACTACGCTAGTTCAGTAGATATGGAGTATGCAGGTATAGAGGAGGACATTGTGCACATGGTCATGGCAGAGGATGTGGGTGCGTTGCTCGAAGTGGCTTACGATCACCGAGTTGCTAACGTGATCTGTTATTACTTTGCATGGGACAAACGTGAGAGTATTCATCAAATAGGTTGATGAGGCAGGGTCGGGGACATTTGTCCCCGATCTTTATTTAAACTAAAGGAGAAACAAATGGAGATTGATTTGGATAAAGTGCTTGAGAACGCAGTTCATCATATGGACAGCGATGTAGATGTGCATTGGACGATAGGCATGGCGCTAGTGGAATTGTACCCAAAACAGATACTTAAGTTACAAGAATCAATGGTGCAGAAGTACAACGAGCGTTTAAAAGATATGTATAATGTTAGACACAACAACCAGGAGAAGTAATATGGGAACATTACAAACAGAACTCAGGAAAGTTATAGACGAGTGGACAGCAGACGAGGTAGGGCAAGATCAGCAATCACAAACAAAACAGGAAAGCAAAATGCACATTAGTAAAACAATATTCAACTACATCAAAGACCACGAGGGGTGCACAATTAAGAATGTGGTGGATGCTATGACAGCGCTTGGTATCAAAGACAAGACTACAGATTCGCTTATCTATCAAATGATGGGGTGTAGCATGATCTTCAGAGACGAGACGTGTGGCGAGTTATTTGTTAGGGTCAAAGAGTATCAGTCTATTAAATCTATGTATAAGAAAAAGGATGCTAATAGAGTTAAACGCAAATACACTAAGCAACAAAAGCCAATTGAGCCAACGCCACAGACGAAGCCCGAACCTACCCGCATACTACCTAAGACAGAGCGACCACTTTGGAATGTACAAACGCTCATTGAGAATCTATCGCTGTTGCAAGGTAGAGAATTGTATTTTGCACTTAAATTAATATTTGAGGAAAGCACAAAATGATAACAACTAGCACAGGCATAAAGATAGGGTGTAGGTACGACCCTTGGTATAACTACCACAACGAAGATCAGGATTGGATTAAGTATTTAATAAACTGGAAATGGTATGACTAAAGAAGAAATAATTGAGATGGCTAGACAGGCGGGACTACCAGAAGCAATCATTGAAATGACACCAATTGCGTTTGAACGCTTTGCCAAACTAATAGCAGAAAAAGAGCGTGAGAAGTTTTGCGCTGTACTTCGGCAATTACATGATTCATATTCATTGACAAGCGATTCAAACGCCATCAGAGCAAGGGGACAAGAATGACACAAGACAAAGACATGAATGAGATATTTGAGTCGGCATTTACAAGCGCACTTATTATTGGAATAGGAGTTGTAAAGATAAGCAACACAAACTCAGGTATGGAATGGGAGGCGGTAGCACCTGATAAGTTTTTAGAGCTTTCAGAAGAGCTTAAATGGCGTGATCAGAAGAGAATCAAAGGAGATAAAAATGACTAGGGATGATGCTATAAACATACTTTTGGAACACTTTAGTGAGGGTATGGTACGCACTATTGTTGATGCCTTAATTGAAGATGAACGTGAGGAGTGCGCAAAGGTGTGTGATGCTATGGATAGCATAAGCGATTACTACACATTAAGGGTTGAGTTAATTTGTGCTCAAGCTATTCGTGCAAGGGGACAAGAATGAAAGCATTTCCACATACATATGAAAAAACAATAGATGGTCATATTGCTACCTGCACTAATACAGGTATGGATTTAAGAGATTGGTTTGCAGGGTTAGCTATACAAGGTTTGGCTATGGAATCAATTGCTTTTCAAGGTTTGGGAGTAAAACAAGGAGTTCAGTTTGCATATGAAATAGCAGATGCAATGATGGAAGCAAGGGTGCAAGAATGACTAAAGAAGAAATATTAACTAAAGATTATGCGTTAGCAGTTGCACTTGAGGCACTTGTGTTGGCTAGGACTCTTTCAACTGGTAAAGCGAGTGATCAATTCCATAATGCCATAGAAATTATTAAAAGAACGTTTATAGAACAGCAAGGGGACAAGAATGAAACATAAACACGCAGATTTAATTCACGCCTGGGCAGATGGTGCTCAGATTGAATATAAAAATGCTCTTAACATTTGGATGGAGGTTGATCGTCCTGAATGGTCATCATGGGTTGAATACAGAATAAAACCAGAACCTAAGCCAGATATTGTTAGGTATCTTGAAATGCCTATGTTTTGGGGATATTCCGAAAGAAGACCAGAATCAAATATGAAAGTTGTATTTGATGGCGAAACAGGTGAGTTGAAATCAGCAGAGGTGCTCTCAAGGGGACAAAAATGACTAGAAAAGATATTTGGGAAGACTTTATAGCACCTATTGGCGGTGCTTTGCTCTTTGTTTTTGGGTTTGGATCGGTAATAGGGTTACTAATTCGGGCGCTTTACTCAGTGTTTGCTCCTACCCCTGAACAACTGGCTGAATTAAACAAACCAAGGATTGCCTACAAGTTTGAAGACTGTGAGATATGGATATTTGAAAACACACATTACGTTACTCGGTGCGGTAATCAAACAATAACTGAACGACATTATTCAGAATATTGCGGCAAAGGATGTACAAAACAAAAAGTAGAAAGGATTGAGAATGACTAAAGAAGAGCCTGTTGCTTATTTTGATCCGCAAAAAGGCGGTTTCTATTGGGCAAAGCCAACAAAGATTGAAGCACCAGTATCAGTCGATGTTGAGCCATTGCCTTTATATACAACACCACAACAAGGATGCGCTGAATGTGGAATTGGTGGTGGTTATGCGTTGTATTGCCTTGCGTGCGCTGAAAAATATGTTAAGCCTGAATGGATAGGTTTGACACATGAAGAAATATCAGTCGAATGGTTTGCAGTTTTTGATGCTGAGCCTGGCATTGGAAAAAATATAACCAATGGTGTATTTGATTTTGCTAATGCAATAGAAGCTAAATTAAAGGAGAAGAACACATGAACGAAAAACTAATGGTCGATAGAGCTTGTTTCGAGCGTGGGTGCATGGGACTTCCTAACCCGCACGAGAGACTTATTAAAGAAGATGAGGTGGTGTGGTTGGTGGAGGGGAGAGAGTGGGTAGGGTTAACTGATGAGGAAAAAGCACAGTTTGTTGTTGCGTATTACCCATCAAACTGGGATAGAAAAACGGCAGTAACTTTAATGAGCGATTACGAAAAATACCTCAAGGAGAAGAACACATGAGACTTAGCATCAAATTATTTGAATATCGTTACGTTTTAAAAATATTTTTTCCTATAGAGCGCCACATTAAATGGCTACCTGCGATTATGTGGGGAAAAGTTAGTCGTGCCCCAATGGAGAAGAACATATGACACCAGAACAGATACGAAACCTTTGCCCTGTGTGTAAAAAACCAAGAGGGGTTGGCAGTCCTTACGAATTTAATCATGGTAACTGTATGGAGATACGGGCGCAGACAGAAGGCAAAGAATCGGCGTATCCTGGTAAAAAAGGTTTTGAAACTATAACCAAAGACCAACTAAAAAAATCAAAAGATAACAGCTCAAAAAAAGTATATCTTTCGGGTAAATTACCAAAATGGATGTTAAATTAAAGGAGAGAAACACATGAATGAGGTATTAGATATTCTTTTATTAATAGGCGCACTTGCCGTTGCATCCGTATGGATTGTTGCGGTATTTTGTTTTATTATATACACAGTAGGAGGACACGATGAGTAATATTGATCACGCTAAATTTGCAGAAAACTTTGATAAGATTTTTAGGAGCACACCAATGGATGAATCTATAAGAGAGCTTGATTTAGAACTAGGCAACGCAAGAATTTTGTTGGGTATGTACGAAGACCTAAGCGCCAAAACAAAAGAACTTTGTGGCTATGTAGAAAAGGGTATGCAAGGTGACGCAACACGCACCACACCCGCTATATGGGCGATCATCGAGGAGATCAGACGCTTTGAGGCAAAAGCGTGAGCGGTTGGCGTAAAAGACAAATACAGGAGAAACAAATGCCAAGACCACAAACCGAACTAACAAACAGTAGACTACAAGTTGGGGCACGTGTGACCCTAGCGCAAAAAAATGAGTTTCAAAGACTAGGTGGTTCCACTTGGTTAAAGAACATACTCAACCAAAGCATAAGAGAACGTGCAATAAAGGAAATAGAAAATGAACGCAGATGATAAACAAATTGGTGGCAACCACTACAAAGAAATGCCTGTGCAACCTTGGACAGTAATGGAAAATGTCCTTACCCCCGAAGAATTTAGAGGGTTTTTGAAAGGCAACATCATCAAGTACTCTATGCGTGCAGGGCGCAAAGGTGCAACAGACGAAGATATAAAAAAAGCATTTCACTACATTGAGAAACTTAATGAGGTGCATTACTAATGGCTATGACTCCCGAAGCTTTAGTTAAAAAGCAAATCAAAGCAATACTCACAAAGAACAACGCTTACTATGCAATGCCTATCGGTACTGGCTATGGGAATTCAGGTGTACCTGATTTTCTTATTTGTCACAAAGGTAGGTTCATCGCTATCGAAGCAAAGGCGGGTGACAACAAACCAACTGCACTACAAGAAGCGCACCTTGAGCGAATAAAAAAAGCATGGGGTGTAGCGCACGTTATAAATGAAGATAACTTAAATATACTAGAGGAGATACTAAATGACTGATGAAGAAAAAGCATTTGTTATAAGCACGTGTTTAGAAAAGATGCAAATATTTGAGAAAGAACACATGGTGGACATCATGTATCAACTGGTGCATTGCTACGGCAAAGATGCAGGTAAAGCAGTAATTCTTTTTCAACCCTACAACACAGAATACGTATCCATAACAACCGCTAACTGCAACGACATGGAAGCAGCAACACTTCTACTAAGAGCAGACGAACACATAGGCTATGTGAATATGCGCAACGCGCCCCCCAAGGAGATGTTTAATTGACTGCACCATACAAGACGATACTGACCATTGATTTTGAAACCCGATGGGATAGTAAAGACTACACACTAAGTAAGATGACAACAGAGGAGTACATAAGAGATGCACGATTCAAAGCTTTCGGAGCCTGTATCCACGAATACGGGAATGACAAAGTCACACAATGGTATCGAGACGATGAACTACATCGAATCTTATCTACATACGACTGGAAACAAACAGCCATCCTCGCACATAACGCCCAATTCGATGTTTCCATACTCGAATGGAAATACGACACACACCCCGCTTTCATTTTCGACACACTATCAATGGCACGAGCTTTACGAGGCGTGGAGGTTGGCAATAGTCTCGCCAAGCTTGCGTCAGATTTTAATCTTCCCCCCAAAGGGAGAGCCGTACACAGTACAGATGGTGCCGTGGAACTTCGGAAGGACGTGGAGATTGAACTTGCCGAATACTGTAAACACGACGTATACCTATGTGAACAGATTTTCAATAGACTTATAACAGGATACCCTGCTAAGGAACTCAGACTCATCGACATGACGCTGAAGATGTACACGCGCCCAATGCTTGTACTAGATGAAGCCATGTTACTCAAAGCACTAGAAGAAGAAAGGACATCACGTGAGAAGCTACTACAAAAACTCAACATCGAGGAGACTGCGCTTGCATCGAATCCGCAGTTTGCTTCCATACTTAAAACGCTTGGCGTCGTTCCGCCAACCAAAGTCAGTAAAACTACCGGGAAAGAAACACTCGCACTCGCTAAGAACGACGCGCTTTTCCAAGCGCTACTCAATGGTGAACGCGAAGACGTTGCCCTTTTATGTGAAGCGCGTCTTCGGGTCAAATCAACGACAGAACGCACACGAGCGCAAAGGTTCTTGGACATCAGTCAGCGAGGTAGTCTACCAGTTCCGCTATCGTACTATGGTGCGAAGTCTGGTCGTTGGTCAGCGTCCAAAGGATCCGCTATCAATATGCAAAACCTCAAACGTGGGTCGTTCTTACGTAAAGCAATTATGGCTCCCGAGGGTACACAACTGGTCGTGGGCGACCTCTCACAAATTGAACCAAGAGTCCTTGCGTGGCTATGTGATTATGAAGACATGCTTACGATCTTCAGGTCAGGAAGTGACGCTTATGCGGCGTTCGGTGCGCAAATGTTTAACATACCCGGACTTAGTAAGGAGAGCCATCCCGACCTTCGGCAGTCTGCAAAGAGCGCGCTCTTGGGTTGTGGGTATGGTCTCGGATGGGCTTCGTTTGCATCGCAACTATTGGTTGGCTTCCTTGGGGCGCCACCAGTCCGCTACGAAAAAGCTTTTGCGAAGAAGCTGGGTGTAACAAGTGAAATGGTTGAGAAGTTTCTTGATTGGGAAGACAACTTGGTAAAGATGTCGGAAATTCCCCATAACTGTAGCGAACTTGAGTTAGCTATTCACTGCGTGACCGCTAAAAGAATCATTGACATATATCGTGCTACTGCGTATCAAGTCGTATCATTTTGGGAAATGTGCAATGATCTATTAGAAGTTGCGTTGTATGGTGGGGCAGAATGTAAACACAAGTGTTTGACATTTCGCAAGGGTGAGATAGAATTACCCAATGGAATGAAGTTGCTTTATCCTGATCTACGCAAAGTTAAAGATGATAAAGGTAGGAGCCAGTATGTATACGGGCCAGACGCTACTAAGATATATGCAGGGAAGATTACTAACAACGTCACACAGGCGCTTGCTCGCATTGTGATGACAGACGGGATGCTACGAGTACAGAAAAGGTACCCTGTAGTTGGAACTGTGCACGACGAGTTAATATGCGTTGTGCCAGATGAGGAAGCGAAGGAGGCATTGCCTTGGGTGTTAGCGCAGATGACGGCTGAGCCAAGCTATATGCGTGGTATACCTTTGGATGCTGATGGAGGATATAACAGAAGATATGGAGAAGCAAAAGGATGATAAAAGAAATACCAAAGAAAATTAAGGTAGGTGACAATTGGTATTCAGTTGAAATTGTTGAGGCACTTGAAGATAAGTACGCAATGGGTTCAGTTGAATTTACCAAACGAGCAATACAACTCAATAGCCGTAGTCAATCAGGCAAACGCTATACGCCAACAGAGGTTAAGGAAACATTTTGGCATGAGTTGGTACACGCAATCCTTGTAGACATGGGTGAGTACAGACTAAACAACAAAGAACAATTTGTAGAACAGTTTGCTATTCGTTTAAGCAGAGCCGTTAAATCAGCGAGATTCAAATGACTAATGTAGTATGGTCGCACAGTTCTTTAAAAGACTATGAGGGATGCCCACGTAGGTATCATGAGGTTAAGGTACTTAAGAAGTTTCCTTTTGTAGAGAACGAACACACAAGATATGGAACAAAATTCCATGAAGCTGCCGAGTTCTATATTAAAGATGCTACGCCCATACCACCACAGTTTGAATTTGCTAAAGACACGCTCGATGCCCTTGCATCTATTGAGGGGCGCAAGTTATGTGAGTACAAGATGGCGCTTACAACAGACCTTAAACCCTGCGCTTGGACTAGTCCAGACGTTTGGGTAAGAGGTATTGCCGATCTGCTTATTATCAACGATGATGACTTAACTGCCAAAGTTGTTGACTATAAAACAGGTAATAACAAATATCCTGACAGAGAGCAATTAAAGCTGATGTCACTTATGGTGTTTGCCCATTTCCCACATATTAGAAAAGTGAATTCAGCTTTGCTTTTTGTCGTAAAAGATGATATGGTGAAGCAAAGTATGACGCTCGATCAAGCCGAAGCTGAGTGGTGGAATTACCGCCGTAGGGTAGCTAGGGTTGAGCAAGCGCATGCAACAGGCGTATGGAATCCTACGCCAACACCACTATGTCCGTGGTGTCCTGTAACAACCTGTGAATTTAATCCCAAACATTAGGAGCAATCATGCCAAAGTCAAGTCCCAAAAAACTAGCGTACAACACGGAGTACGAATCATCTCCAAAGCAAGTCAAGCTAAGAGAAGAAAGAAACAAAGCGCGTTTATTAGAAATGAAAGCGGGTAAGGTAAAGAAAGGAGATGGTAAGGAAGTCGATCATATCAAGATGCTCGATGCGGGTGGTAAAAATAATAAAAAGAATTTGCGTGTAGTACCTGAGAGTGTGAACAGAAGTTGGCGTGATGATCACGGCAAAGTTTACGGCAAGAAAAAATAAATATAAGAGAAGCAAATGCAAATAGTAGATGATAAGGCGCTGGTCTTTAAGACCAGAAGCCCGGAGAAGTACTCCCTCATTCCTAAGCATAAAGTGCTTAGTGAAGATAACGGCACATACGAGATCGCAGTTTACTGGGGTCTGGACGAAGTAAGGGTGTTGAAAAACCTTGGCGTTAAAAACGTACCCTCACCGATAACAAGACGTTACAAATGGCCGGGTAGATTTAAACCTATGGCACATCAAATAGAAACGTCTGCGTTCTTAACGCTACATAAACGTGCGTTCGTGTTTTCTGAACCAGGCACAGGCAAAACACTATCCGCATTATGGGCGGCTGATTATTTGATGCAAAGAAAAGAAGTCAGAAGATGTTTAATACTATGTCCTTTGTCCATCATGCAGTCAGCGTGGCTCAGCGACTTAAACAACAGTATCATACATCGCTCTGCCGTAGTCGCGCACCACGCGCAATCTACCCGACGCATCGAGATGATTCAACAAGACTATGAGTTTGTTATTACTAACTATGATGGACTCAATCTTGTAGCAGATGAAATAAACAGCAATGGAAAATTTGATCTAATCATAGTCGACGAAGCCAACGCATACAAAACTGTATCAACCAAGCGATGGAAGTCACTTAAATCTATTATCAAACCCAACACACAGTTGTGGATGATGACAGGAACACCCGCTTCACAGTCTCCAGTTGATGCGTATGGTTTAGCTAAATTAGTCAACCCCGATGGTGTGCCAATGTTCTTTACAGGTTGGCGTGATAGGGTAATGAACAAGATCACAATGTACAAGTGGGCACCAAAACCAGATGCTAAAGAATTAGTACACGAAGCTTTGCAACCGGCTATTAGATTTACTAAAGCGCAGTGTCTTGATCTACCGCCTGTGTTGACGATGACGCGTGAGATACCTTTAACGACACAACAAGCTAAGTATTACAACTTACTTAAAGACCGGATGCTGATTCAAGCATCAGGAGAAACTGTAAGCGCTGTTAATGCTGCAGCTATGGTTAGTAAACTTCTTCAAGTATCTTGTGGTGCGGCTTATACGGATGACAAAGAGATTGTAGAGTTTGATTCATTACCACGGCTAAACGTGCTTGAAGAAATACTGCGTGAGACTGACCGAAAGGTAATAGTTTTTGCAATGTTCCGATCAGTCATTGATACCATCTACAACCACTTGCTTTCCAACAACATACAAACAAACTACATCAACGGAGACGTTACCCCATCAAAACGCTCGGATATTATTAGGCGTTTTCAGAATGAGGAAAACCCTAGGGTGTTGGTTATGCAACCACAGGCTACAGCGCATGGCATTACGTTGACTAGGGCAGATACTGTTGTATTTTACGGACCTCTTATGAGCGTTGAGCAGTACACACAAGCCATTGCAAGGGCTGACCGCAAGGGACAGGACTCCGATAAAGTTACTGTTATACATATCCAAGGCAGTCCGATTGAGAAAAAAATGTTTAAAGCTTTGGAGTCCAAGGTAAGTGATAACTTACTTATTACACAGATGTTCGAAAATGAAATTAATATAAAGGAGGTGTTGAAATGATTTAAAAAACATGTATACTGTCTAACCCTTGACAAATAACCTATTAAAAAACAACCGGAGAAGTTAAATGGAAACAGAAGTAATACCGTTTGATCAGCTTACCAAAATCTACAGAAAGATGAAGGCTAAGATTGACGAACTTACAAAAGAATACGATAGCGAAGTCGAAAAGTTGAAAGCTCAACTGGACGAAATCAAAATCGGTATGAAGGAACAGATGAAAGCCACAGGGGTATCGTCTGTAAAAACTGAGTTTGGCACAGTAAGTTTAGTGACCAAGACTCGCTACTCAACACAGGACTGGGATTCGTTCAAACGCTTTGTCGTTGAACATGATGTCGTGGACTTACTTGAGAAGCGTATCGCACAAGCTAACATGGCTAAATTCATTGAAGAAAATCCTGGACTTGTACCTCCAGGTCTTAACTCTATGGCAGAGTATGACATTCGCGTTTTAAAATCAACTAAGTGAGATTACATATGACTAACCTAACAGTTTTTAACCCATCCCAAGTTCCTGCATTTGCTAAGACAGGAGAACTATCCGATACAGCTAGAGCCTTAATGGGCGGTGCAGTTGGATCATCTAAGCGCATCTCTATCAAAGGCGGTGTGTTTCGTTTAATTTCCGGTGGCAAAGAAATGGCAAGTATTGAAGACCGCCATCTCGATGTGATCGTTGTTAAAGCAGCACCTAAAGTCAGCCGTATGTTTTACGCTAAGTCATATGATGCTGAAAATATCAGTGGACCCGATTGCTGGTCTAATGATGGCGAGACACCAGACGCATCTATCAAAGAAGCTCAAAGCGTTTCTTGTGCCACTTGCCCACAGAACATTGCAGGTTCAGGTCAAGGTAATAGCCGTGCTTGCCGTTATCAACAGCGTCTTGCAGTTGTGTTGGAGAATGATCCATCAGGCGACATCTTACAACTTACACTACCCGCAACTTCTATCTTTGGTAAAGAAGACGGAGACAAACGTCCCCTTCAAGCGTATGTTCGTCACTTGGCTTTAGCATCCCCACCTGTTGACGTTGAGAAGATCGTAACGCGCATGAAGTTCGATATGAAGTCTGAGAGTCCAAAGCTGATCTTTGCTCCTGTTCGTTGGTTGACTGAAGAAGAATACGAAATTACAAAAGAGCAAGGTGCATCAGACGAAGCCAGTCGTGCAGTTGTTATGACAGTCTCACAAACAGATGGTGTCAAGGACAAACCCAAAGCTATCGGTCTAGCAATACCAAAAGCCGCTAAAGCAAAGGCAGTTCCTGTTGCAGAAGAGGAAGAAGTTGAGCCAGAAGTTCGTAAAGAAACCGCCAAGCCAACCGCAGTCCCTGCAAAGAAAAGCAAACTTTCTGAAATCGTTAGTGACTGGGATGATGAGTGAACTATAAATGGCTTATTCTGAAAAAATCATCAGTATCGTAGCCAATGCTCCCCGAACGCCGGGGAGCGTCCTTGGACGTTGGGCGGTACACCTTAATTTCCCTGTGACTAAGATTGCATATGCGCTTGGAGTTACTAGACAAACTGTGTACAACTGGTTTGAAGGTAAAGACATTTTCGTAGCATACCAAGACAGGGTAGAACTTTTAACAAACATAATGTCAACGTCTAAGACGGCTGACGAAGCATGGAGAAAAATATGCAAGGCATACAACCTAGAACCTTAAGTAACAAAGAGTTAGTCAAATACGCAGAAATGTTTTTGGATAAGCCCGAAGGTTTGCCAATTAATTGGCAAAAAGAATTATTGCGCAGGTATGACGATGTAGCTTTTATAGGTCAACAAGGCTATACAGACTACAAGTACGACACCAGACAGCAAGCATTATTCTAAACAACCCGAGGTATAGCTATGGAACCGCTTGATTTTATGGCGGCGGTTTTGCCACCTCCGGGTAACGGAAGGTATTGCGTGGCAGAGCTGACTAAAAAGAAAGAACACTTTTATGTTGAGGACTTACAAGATGCACAAACGAAGATAGAAGCGTGGAATAAAAACAGCTACGACATTTACTTTGCGCTAGGTACATTTGGCACAGAAAACAAACGGGTACAAACCAATGTTCAAAATGTTAAATGTATTGCAATAGATGTTGACTGTAATCATCCTAAAGATTTGCCCGATGCAGATGGAAATATTAAACCAAAAGCGTATGCTTCTGCACAAGAAGCGGTCAGCGCCATCATGGCGTTTGCTGATGACGTAGGTCTTTCTGATTTGGGCAGTCCTTGGTTGGTTGCGTCAGGCGGTGGGGTACACGCATACTGGCCGTTTACAGAGACACAATCGGTTGCAGACTGGAAGCCAGTTGCTGAAGGGTTCAAACGTCTATGCTTTCAAAAGAGATTAGATATTGATCAGACAGTAACGGCTGATGCGTCTAGGGTACTACGCGTACCGGGCACGGTTAATACAGGCGTAAAGAGTAAAGGCAAACAAGTCAGAGAACAAACCAATGTTCGGTTTAAGAACGAAGGCGACTTCTTTGAGTTTGAGGATATTAAAGCGCTTGTTGAAAGGAATTTGGTTGGTACTGCTTATGAGGTAATGAAACCAAAACCCGCATCTCTTGTACTGCCAGGCACAGCGATTAGTGGTGAAACAAGTGTTAAACTTTTTGAGAATTCACAGACTAGGTTTGGGAAGATTATTAAGATAACAGCACAGGGGGATGGCTGTGGACAAATCGCACACTACATTGAGAACGCAGAAGACGACGGCATGGAACCTCTTTGGAGAGGTCTGCTTAGTATTGCACAAAAATGCGTAGATCATGAGAAAGCAACAGTCTGGCTTAGTGAAAAGCACCCATACGACTTAGAGCGTATGCACAAGAAACTAAGCGAGATTAAAGGTCCATACCCATGTACAAAACTTGATAGTGAAAACCCCGGTGTCTGTCCCAGTTGTAAACATTGGGGCAACATCACAAATCCATTAGCGCTTGGACGCGAGTACGCAGTATCTCACGAAGAAAAGATCGTTGAGATAAAAGAAATTACAGATGGCAAAGAAGAAATCAAAACTGTAAAGCGCCCCGAACCACCAAAGGGTTATGCCTACGGAGAGCGAGGCGGTGTATTTATGGAGAAAGAAGACGAGGATGCCAACGGAAACAAAATAAAAAGACAAGTGATGCTTTTGCCGTATGATTTATTTCCAGTAGACATACTTAATAGTGCAGGGGATCACACAGTCCATATGATTGCGACAAGACCACAGGGAGTGCAAACAGTTACATTTGCTCAAGAGGCGATTGTGGCTAAAGACGCTACAGTAAAAGCGCTTGCTTCTCAAAACATTGTTGCTGCATTTGGTTCAGGTAACGATAAAAATTTAGCAGACTACATAAGGGCGTGTGTAGAAAAAATGAGTACAGAAAAAACACCAGTAAACGTACCCGCTAGTTATGGATGGCAAAAGGATGATACTTTTGTATTTGCAGGAAAGATTTATGCAAATAAGGCGCACCCCATCCCCGTACCTATGCCGGGCTTAGAAAACATTGTGGCTAACACAAGACCAACAGGAACGCTAGAAGGTTGGCGTAACTTTATCAATTTACTTATAAGGAAAAAAATGTATGGACACCTTTCTATTATTTTGGCTGGCGCTAGTGCCCCTCTTATGCGTTTTACTGGGATGTATGGTATTACGTATCATTGTGGAAGTACGGAGTCTGGAACAGGAAAATCCCTTGCTCTCGAAGGGGCTGCATCAATTTGGGGACACCCTGTTCACTACAGAACAGGTAAGGGAACAAGTCCAGTTGCAATGCAACAAAGGCTTGGACTCCTCAACACAACCCCGCTTATCACAGACGAGATAACTTCTAAGAACCGCAAAGACTTTGAATGGTTTCCTGAGTTCTTACTTGATATGACAGAGGGTCGTGGTAAGGAGCGTATGGAGTCTGGTTCTAATAAGGAGCGTATCAATCTCTCTACTTGGATGACTGTCGCCATCATGTCTTCTAATACCCACGTTGTTGACATCTTGACAGGCGAGAGAAAACATGCGGCTGAAGGTGAACTGCGTAGGTTGATTGAGTTTGTAATGGACGAAGAGTTGTCATGGGAGGCAGAAGAAATTGAAATCATTAAAACGCTCTCTAATAATTATGCGGTTGCCGGAGAACTTCTTGTTCAATACATGGTTGACAACATCGAGCTTCTAAAAACATTGGTGCCTCAGTGTGTCCGAAAAATGTATACAGAATTTGGAGCTTCCAATGATGAGCGCTTTTGGATGGCAGGTATTGGTGCTCAAGTTGCGGCAGCAATCATATTTAACAAACAGCATGCAGACATCGTGGATTTACCCATTGATGAGATCATCAAAGACATGCACCAAAGACTCTACTATATGAGAACGAATGTACATGGCGGTAAGCGTTCTGCTGAAGACGTGCTTAACGCTTTCATACGCGAGTACTGGGGTCACTTTGTTATAGTCAACTACGGAGAAAAAGGTGGACTATCTGCGGCTATGGGGGACGGCTCGGTGATCGACAAAGCCACGACTAAATCAAACGTCATGGGCAGAGTTGAGAACGGGGTGACTGCCGGGTGCAAAGACTTCTTCATAGAGGAGCGCCTACTTAAATCTTTTTGTTCTTCTATGAGCTTTGGATACGCTGACTTTAAACGTCAGATGGAGCAAAAGAACGCCGTATCTTATGTGACTAGAAAAGATATGATGGCTAGAACAAACGGACCACAGATGCGTATCGCTGCAATGAAGATAAGCAGACGTGAAGAAGAAGCAGATGAAATCATTGCGCTTGCAATACCCTTGGCAAAAGCTTGAGAGAGGGCAGGGGTTTTTTATCCCCTGCCTCGACCCCGATCCAATAAAGGAGGAGGGTCTACATCAAGCCATACGTTTACGAATACTTAACGCCAAAGTTAAAGTCGGTATTAAAGACGGACGCTATGGGGTTATGATGTACCTACCACGCCCCTAATAGCTTTTGCATAATTAATACGTACTTGTTGTAGCTTATCCAGTTGTTCACGCTTTTCATCTGGAGGCATGCTCGACGCTTTAATTGCGTTCATAGCTTTAGCTATGTTATTTAGTTGTGCTTGAGCGTTGCCAGCAATAGAACTTTGGGCTATCTCATTTGTACGCTTTTGTAATAGCGCCATTGCTTCTTGTCTTTGACCTTTATTTATCAGGTCATCAAATGATTTTTTAGTTTGTTGTATTTCTATTAAACGATCATAGAGAGCCGCAACTTGTCCACCTGCATCTAATGGTTGGAACATTGCCCCAATTACAGGCATTTCTGTTAAACGCTTAGCGGTCTTTTCAGGACCCTGATCTGGCATAGACATGCTTACAGCTTGCGCTAGTGCGGTTCCAAGCGTTCCAGTATACCCCCTAATCAAATTGTCAATCTTAATTGGTGAGTAGCCCAGCGCAGAACCAAGCCTTTTAGCTATCTCCGATGTTGTATCGTTGTATCTATATTGCGGCAATTCTACTTGTTGTGCTTTAGACTCTAAATTTCTTCCGGTATTAAACGAATAGTTCGTTACGTTTTCTACAAAAGGTTTAAACAAAGCGGGCATAAACATAGAAGACCCACCAGGAATAGTTTGAAGCGCTATGTTCTCAAAAGCTTGTCTAGCTTCTTTAGCTCCATCTTTGTTCATCATTGTGTTGACAAGCGCCTCTGGTATACCTTTAAATATATACCCAATTTCAAATGGTACAGGCACACGAAGCGGTTCTTTTATACCAGGAATATGCACAAAGAAGTTGCCGTATTTTTCATCGGGCGTTGCGTTCTTATAGGCTTCATCATCTTGCATAAGCATTGCATAAGCCACAGCAGTTCCCGCCATCAATAACCCACGCTCATATAATTTTTGCTGTATCTTTAAACGCTCGTTAAAAGGCAACTTACCAGTCATCGCCCTATACAAAACATCCAAGCTCTGTAACTGGGCATTAAAGAAAGGAACAATTTGAGACGCTACACGAACGCTTGTTGACAAACCTTTTCTATTAAAGTTCATAGACTCAAGAGACATCAGCGTAGCTTCCATCTCAGACAAACCTTGATTAATGTAGCTGTTGTATTGAGCGCGTCTTGTTGAAGCGTCTGCTTCCATGTTCAGCGCTTCTGCTCTTGCAATAAGTTGTGACAGACCAATCTTGCCAGATTGAAAATCTTGTAGAATTTTCTTTAAATCTTCGTTAGTGCCCGTAAAGATTTGACCGCCTGTAATACCGCGAGATTCTAATTTTTCTTTTGTTGCAGATTTACCCAGTTCTTTAATTGCCCCAAGTATAGGAACAAAGTCTGCACCGGAAAGTATTGGAGCCGCAACTGAATCACGGAATAACTGACGCAAAGGAAACACAGGGTTAAGTGTTACGGCTTTTCTAACTAAAGAAGAAGCGCTCCCCATAATTTTAATAAGCGCTGAAGTATTAACTGGGATGCCTTCCATACCTTTAACAAGTAGATCAGCAGGAATACCTGCAACATCGGTCTCTACACGCACATATTTATCCACACCATCTTGTTTAAACTTAACAATGTCTGCACCTGCGGTTGCGCCTTTTAAAAACGTCGCCATTTTAATGCCAACCAATTCGTGCATAGCATTTCTAGTAGCTCTATTTCTTAGTGCAGCATCCATAATCATGGATGTGTTTTGTACAGAGCTTGTCAAAAAGTCTAGTATCTTTTCTTCACCGCCAATCAACTGTCTAAGTTGTGGTTGATCTTTTAAATTACCAATGGTTATTGGGTTTTCATTACCAATAATAAGTTCTGCATTACCATTGCGCTCTCTGTAGTAAGGTATATAGTCATCTGCTTTGACAAGACGTGCAGCTTCTTCCTTAGAAATAACACCAGCCTTTTGTAAAAAAGTCATTAAATTACGGTTGTATTTATTGTATTCGTCTCGCGCTTTATTAAATACACTCAACACATCCTTATTGCTTTCAATGTTTGCAACGGCATTTTTAATATCAGTAGCAGAAACGCCAAAATTAAGTGTGTCGTACCCAACGCGTTCTGCACGCCTACCCGCTAAGTAAAGTGTAAAGAGCTTGTTAGCCGCTTCAGCGTTCATGCCGGGTGCAGTTTTTAAAATATTAACTACGTTGTGTAAATTAGCACCCGCTTTGCTTTCAATAATAGTTTCTTTTTGCCCATCTTTACGTGTGTACTCAACAAAATCAGGAACTCCTTTACCCACAGCTTGTTGTACAAACGACATTTTTTGATCAGCCATGCGTAAGTAGTACATCATTTGTGTACCCTTAAGCCCATCCATTTGGTCTTTAGCAATTTTTTCTAGCGGTGCAAGGCGGTCTAGGAACTGTGTCCTACCTGCCAAACCAAGATTGGCTTCTACTTTTTGACGTACAGTTTTTGAATTTGCAATAAGACTATCAGCAACCTTTAACGCTTCATCAAAACCTTCGGCTTTAGCTGTTCTAAAAACTGCTTTAGAAACTTCTGCTTCGTTTGTTTTAGTTCCGCCCTCAATAACATAACGCCTTGCATTAGCAACAATTTGACGTACTTCTGCATCTGAAATATTTTTGTATCCAAAAGTTTTTGCAAACCAGTTTTTAATAGCATCAAATATTTCTTTAAGCGCTGATTTTTGTTCAGGCGTATCATCAACGCCTTTTTCCGCCATTTCTGCAAGCACTTCTTCAACGGCAATACCGTGTCCAATTTTTGGATCTTCTGCTAATTTAATATCAGCTTGTTCTTTTACGTATGCGTTGTTCTCATATAAAGCTTGCATGGTCTTGGCGTAATCTTTACCAAGCATTTCTCTCAGTCCATAGTGTCCTGTAACTTCATGCGCAATTGTTAAGGCAATCTCTTGCGGACTAGATAAATTTTTTGCTATTAAATAAACACGCCTAGTTGCTGGATCGTACAAACCCGGAACTTTTCCAGCTCTACCTGCATTTTCAATCTGGTGTTTAAGAGCAATAGGTAGTTGTTCTTCAGAATCAACGGTCATAATATCAGGAACATTAGTCCAACGCTCTACAATTTTGTCAGCCCATTTAGCTACATCAGAAACAGACAAACTTGTACCTGAATTAGACACTGTACGGAACAACGCCTTTTGATTCATTACTTGATCAAGCGTTTGGGTATCTTCATTTTCTTGACTAAAGTACACATCTCCAACAGCGTTTTGTGTTTTAGTCTGCTTTTTAATTTCTTTACTGGCTTGTTTAAGCGCTTTACTTGCAGTTTTACCAAAAGATTTTTGCTTAGTTCTTCTACCCAGTTGTTCTTTAATAAAAGTTTTTTGTTCTTCTTGAAGTTCTTTTAGTTGTTTTGCAAATTCTTTTTCTTGTGCGTTAAGCTCTGCTTTTACTTCTTTTTGTTTTTTACTAAGAACTTTTTCACCTTTAGCGTTTGTTGCTGCAGGATGTTCATCAAGATATGTAATGCGCTTACGCAGTTCATTTAGTTTTGGTTGTAGTTCCGCCATTTTTTCCAAAGGCGGTTTGGGTCCTTCAGCCTGAGCTTTGGCTTCTTTTTCTTCTTGTGCTACAGTTTTTTGTAAAACTTTCTGACTTATTTGTCCTTGTCTATTCTTAGTAACAGACTCAAGCCTACGGCTTGGTAAGGTAGCACCAACCAATTCATCAGCCAAAGCAAGCATTTTTTCTTGAGTTTTGGTTTGGGCTTTGTCCAAATCCCTAATGTTATTTTCTTCGCCGGCTTGCACCCGTCGCATAGGCGCGTTGTTTATTATTTCGTAGAAAGCATCATCTACTTTCTTTACTGTCTTATATGCGTTAGCAATAGCCGCTTCATTGCCTGTGGCAATAGCAATTTCAAGTTCGTTTTGGGCTTTACCCATATCACGGCGGTTAGTCATAACAGCCGTTTGTACTTTTGGATCCATCGTATCACGATAGACTTTTTCAGTTGTAGGCGTTTGAGTTATTTCTTTTTCTTTTTCTTTTTCTGCCTTAGACACACCGCTTCTCAAGCGTTCAATTTGCCGATTAACCTGCGCTTCTTCATCTTTGGCTTTAGCAAGTGCGGCTTCGGCTTCTTTAATTTTTACACGCGCTTTTCTACCTTTTTCAAGAACAATCTTATTTATAGAATCGTTCTTGCTATCTTGTATAACACGGTCTTTAATCCGTCTAGCGGCGTTGTACGCACGTTCACTTGCATCTGCAGACTTTTGCGCTTTATTCAGTTCTTTTATGTAAAACTCTAAGTCAGCACCAAACTTTCTAACACCGGGACGCTCTAAAAATTTTTGAGCAATATAATCATAAATCCCTTGAATTTCTTTTAAGTGTATTTGATTATGTGTATTTGCTTCTTCAGCGCCTTGCACAATTTTATTAAGACGAATAACTACGGCGTCTATTTCTTTTTGAATTTCTGCTGCATTTTCAACAGCCTTGGCATTACGTGCTTTGACGTTTTTAAGTTCTGTTTCTTTTTCTTCTCTAGTAACAGTTTTATTTAGCCCAACAATTTCTTCAGGCTTAGCAGTTAAATATGCAGCAGATGTAAGCAACAAATTATCAACACGCCCATCAATATTTTCAGCTTCTTTTTGTGCTTGTTTGGCTTTATCAGCTTCTTTTTCTGCCTGTTTGTTAGCCGCCACAATAGAGGCACGCATTTTGTTTACTTCATTACTGTCAAGGTATTTTAAAAATCTATTGCTTGTGGTACGTGTTACACCTTTTTCAGACTCACCAGGAAACAGTTCAGCTTGAGCGCCTTCGTCAGCACGTGCTTGTTTTAAATCCGCTAATTCATCTTTAAGCGTGGATGTAAACGACATTGTTCTGCCGTTGATGACGTTGCGAATTTCTTTAAGCGCTTCTTCTTTACTGTTATCACTTAAATTTTTAAAAGATTTTTGTAGTTCTTCAAGGTCTGTGCGTTCTGTATCAGACTTGGCACGTTTAAGTGCTTCTGCAAACTGTGTATTAACAGTCGTTTCTTGTCCTGCAAATTGCGTTTTAAGTGCAAAAGGACCCTTAGTAATTGGTTTACGTTTAGATACATTTCCTTCTGTTGTGCCTGTATTGGCATCAACAACTGAACGCATTTGCGCTCTAATAGAGTTAGCAGCTGCTTTGTAATTATTAAATACGCGTTTACCAACAGGAGGTCTTTCTTGTCTTTGCGTAGATTCTCTAATTAATTTGTTAGCCCTGTATTGTGCAGGTTCTCCAACAAGGCGTGTGGGTTCAAACAAGCCCACACTTCTTTCAATCAGTTCGTTTAATACACCGCTCAGCTCCCGAACAAGTTTCATTTGTTCGGCAGTCGTCATAGCCGGAGTACGCATTTGCGTACGTTTAGCATCTGCTTCTTGTAGAGCTAAGCCAATAACAGTTTCTTTTAAACGCTCTGCGGCGTTGCGCATTGTTTGTGCGCGTTCAGGAGAAACATTTTGATTACCTTCACGAATCCTATTTAAAAACTCTGCAAGACGATCATAAGCCGCTAACTGCTTTTGAGCTAAACGTGTAACTTTATTTGCGTTGTAGCCTTCTTGAGTTTGTTGTCCAGTAACCCCAGCTTCTTTAGAAAGCTGTCCAAGATTAAAATTACCATACGTACTGGTGTCTTCTTCAGGTTCGTTTAAGTCTTGTAGTTTCTTTTTAAGTTCGTTAACACGTTCCCCATTACTTGTGACGTTAGCGTAAGCCAGTTGTGCACGAAGTGCTGAAGGTTGATCAATTTTTTCTGGGTTAGTCCCAGTAATGACACGCCCTGCATGTCTACCTTCTTGATGCGCGGAATCTACAAGTTGATCTACTAAACTAGATACTTGGGGCTGATACTCTACTTTACCAACAGGCGCTTCTTTAATACGTTGAAGCGCTTCTATTTCAGGGTTTACTTTTTGTTGACGTTCTTGTTCGTCATGGTACGCTTGTATTAGGCGTTGCTTTTCTTCAACAGCTTGTTGTAATTCTTTTGACAGCCCAACAACTTTAGTCTGTTCTTTTGACTCGCTATATGTTGGTTTGAATTCAGCACCAAAGTCAAAGCCCATTTGTTCTGGGGGCGCGTTCTTTTTAGCCTCTTGCACCTGCCCTTGTAAGTCTTCAATATCTTTAATTAACTTGTCTGCTTTTTGTGGGTCGTAGCCAGGACCACTTAACTTTTGTAAATCTTTTTGTTTTTTTGCAAGTTTAGTTTGCAAATCTTCAATAGCAACAACTGGTTTTTCTGTAGGCTTATAGCCTCCCAATGCTTTTAATTGCGCATTAATTTCGTCATGTTGTGCTTGTAGTTCTTTGCCGGTTTGTCTAAGATTTTTTAAAGTTTCTAATTTACCCGCACCTGCAGCTTCTGATTCTTCTGCTTGGTGAGCTTCAAGGCGTTGTGCAAGGCGTTGTTGTTGGGTGTATAGCGCCTCGGCTTGTTGTTGCTGTAACTGTTGTTGCGCTTGTGGGTCTATGCCGGGCGGTGCCATACCCGCCAACTGCCCTTGAGGCGCTTGATAGTATGGCTGTTGTTGTGTTTCTTGTGGGATACCTGCAGCTTGTTGTTCAATGCCTTGCAGTCTTTGTTGTTCAGCTTGTTTTTGTTGTTGAACTTGCTGTGTTTGTAACTGATTAAATATAGGGCGGTATTTTAAATAGTCTTTTGATCCCGCCGCAAGCACTTCTCGCATTTGCTTTAACTGTGCTTTATTTTGTTCATACTGCTCTATATCAGCAGGAAGCGCAGTTTTAATATCTGGTTTTTTCGTTTGCTTTTGTAAGTCTTTATATGCTTGTTGCTGTGTTTCATAATCTTGCACAAACTTAGACATGTAGTCTGTGTCATTGGCAAGTTTGTCTTGGTGTAATTGTGCAGGGTCTACTGCAGGTTCAGCGCCTGGTTCTGTTGGGAGTTCGCCAAGAGCTTGGGAACGATTTGCTAATGCGGCTTGTTGACGTGCATTTGCCTTATCAGAAAAACGCCCTGCTGCTCCAAGTAAACCCAATTTAGATGTTTCAAAAGCAGTCTGTCCGTAGTCAGCAAAAGCATCATCGCTAAATAAAGGTTGTCCTGCTTGAGCACGTTCTAAAAATTGCTGTGTAATTTCACCGGGCACTTCTACTGCTGTTCCTTTTGCAGTACCTTTTAAAAGCGTTTTAACAAACCCTTCATCTGCAAGTTTAGCCATTGCCGCTTTTTCTGCATCTGCAGTTAAACCGCGCGCAAGCAGTTTTTCAATACCAGGACCAAAAATAGACTTAGCAAGACCACGCCCCATTGGTATAAAATTTTCTAATACATCAATTGCGGCAGCAGGAACAGCGGCGACAGCCGCAGATGTTCTACTTACATCTATGGGTTTATTTTGCTTTTGTTGTTCTTGCGCTTGTGCTTCTAAAAAGCCACCGTACTGCTGTAAATAAGAAGGAATAAAAGCACCGGCCAAAGCGCCTTCTGGACCAAACCTAGCTCCTACTTTAGCACCGGCTACGGACTGCGCTATTTGCGGAGCTTGTTCCGCCATAGCGTTTGGTATTTGTCGAACATACTCGCCTATAGCGGGTAATAGGCCTTCTTCTTCATATTTCTTTTTAACTTCTGTATAGCTGGGCTGCTCAGCATAACGGTCTTGCATAGACTGTTGGCGTTGCAAAGCATTTCTAACAGCTTCGTTTTTGTCGCCTAATAAAGAAGCAAGACCCGTACGTTCAGACGATATTAAAGATTCACCGCCTAACTGAGCAGACTCTAAAAGACCGGGACGTTCTTTTTGTTTTGGCGTTTCTTTAACAGCAAATGCTTCTGGATACTCTCTTAACGAACGCACCCATGCCTCGTTAGGTGTTTCACCTTCTCGGACTGTCGCAAATGAACCGTCGGGTAGTGGTAAGTATTCAGCCATAAAATTAAATTGTTAAAAGCCAAACTCCATTATGCCATTTATGGACGCACATTACCAGCTGCATTTTGGACTGTGTTAGGTCTTAACGCAGATTTCATGTAGTTATCTAATAAAGGTTTGTATTCAGGATGTTGGCTTGCAAATAAAGGATCTACTAGCATTTTTTCAACAATAGCAGCTTGGTTTTGTTTTTCTTGAGTCATTTGCTGATAGGTTCTTAAAGCGCCTGGATTGTTATACGCAAATTCTAAATCTGATCTTGGTTTTGTTGCGTTTAAACGTGCAATTTCGTCTTGAGCAGAGTAATGAGGACCTAACATTTCAAGTTCTTTATTTTTAGCACCTACTACACCTGTGTAATAGTCTCTCATCATAGCCATTTCTTGGCGTTTGAGTTCCTCATCACGTGCTTGTTTCTCTTGTTCTTGTGCACCTTTAAGTGCGCCAATACCTGCTTCACCTATGTTTTGTAAAGCGTAGGGTGATTTTCCTGCCATCATACCAAGACCAAAATTCATTAAGAAATCATTCCAGTCTCTACCGCCAGTAGGCTTAAGTCCTTGTCCACTTGGTGCTGCGGGGTTTATGCCTCCTGTTGTTGGGGCAGAAGGTGGTTTTGCTTCGTTGCTTGATGGCGCTGAATTGGCGTTAATATATCCGTTAAAACTATAGTCAGGTTTAAAATCATAAGAGTTTGCACCCATAGACGCAGTTGTATCTGAACCTACACCCGCGTTTTGCACAGTGTTAATGTTTGATGGGGATTGTGGTTGTTCAGCGGCATGCATTAAATCAATAGCTTTAGCAGAATCCGCAAGTTTTATGGTGTTTAGTTTTGCGTTGGGTGCAATTTGCGCAAGCCCTTTTTCTGCTTCGTTTGCAATATTAGCAGTTTGTGTTGCGGCATCAACAGACTGTTGTGCGCCTTTTGCCGCGGCTTGATCTTGTTGCAATAAACGCATACGACGCGCTTGTTCAGCGGCTGTTCTTGTGGCTTGTGATTCTGCAGACAATGCAGAAATACCTTCTGCTGTAGGAGCTACTAAGCGGGGTGTATTAGCAACTTTTGCAAGTGCTTCGGCTTTAGCTACTGCTTCTGCTGTAGGCGCCAATCCTTTAGATACAGCACCAACGCCTTTTGCTACGCCAGATACGGGAGCAGTAAAACTTCCTAATGCGTTAAGTGTGTTATTAATGTTACGTTGGTATTCTTCAGGCACTCCTAAATAATCAGCAAACTTACCCATTGGGGTGCTAGTATCCACATAAGCAGGAGCTTTGACATCTTGACCTGGAATAAGAGAAGCTAACCCACCTGCAGGAACAGTAGGTGGCGCAGTTGGGGCAGAAGGTTGAACAACTTCTTCACCTTTGCTAAGAGACAAATCTGTTGGTACTTGGTTACTACGTTGCTTTTCATTTAATTCAGAAGCTGTTGCAGCATTAAACGGTATGTAATGGCTTATTTTTTTAAGATAGTTCTTTGGTTCTTGTTTGCCAAGATTAGCAGGAACAAGTTGACCATTATTATTTCTTAAATGATTATTTAAAAAGGTTTCACCTTGGTTATACCCAACCGCCATTTTTTGAGGATCATTATCATATTTCTTTTGCAAATCTTTCATGTACGCTAAAGAAGCATCTATATTTTTAAAGCCGTCTTTGCGGTCTTCTGCATGGATGCCGTATGCTCTAGCCGTGCTTTTTGTAAGTTGCCCAATACCCACAGGACCTGTTGGTGATTTAGCATTAGGATTGTAATTAGATTCAGTTGTAAAAATACCATCAACAAAACGAGGATCTAATCCTAGTTTTTCGGCTTGTGCAACGGCGTATCTACGATACACAGAAGCGTCATATGTGTTACCGCCTTCAGCATATCCAACAATACCACCATCAGCCATATGTTGCATGTTAGGCGCAGGGGCTTGTGCAATACCAGACATTTCTGGTGGTTGTCCTTGTGGCGCGGTTTGTGGCGCGGTTTGTGGCATTTGTGGCGCGGTTTGTGATTGAGGCATTACTGGCATTTGTAATGCTTCGTGCCTTGGCGCTAAAGAGGCAAGTGCGGTATTGGAAATAGTTTGTTGTGGCGGTTGTGCGGCTAATGCTCTGGCTTGATCAGAAGTTTGATTGATCGTCATTGCCAAAGACAATAAAGATGCGTAACCAGGATCATCTTTGTGTTGCGCCACATAGCTTTGCAACTGACCTTTGTTTTTCATGTCCAATAACAACTGCGTTGTTTGTGGAATGTTTTGTGGTAGTGTGGCGTTCATTGCCGGAGACATCATAGTCATTTTTATTCCTTATCCAAGCTTTGCTAAAGCAAGATCACCAAGACCCGCACCGCTTTTTTTACGATTATCAGGCGCTTTAATTCGACCACCTGCATTCTTTTTAGTAGGTGTACCCGTTATGTTGTTGTATACCCCGTAAGCACCTGCGCCCGCAGTTGCAAGACCCGCCGCTTGAGAAATCATGCTAGGCGCGGCTGTATAGTTTTGTGTTGTAACGTTTTGTGGTGCACCTGCATATAAAGATTCCAACTGCGCCAGTTGTTGCATTGGGTATTGTTGCATAGTCGCATAGTTTGCCATGCCTTGGTTGAGCATATTTTGGTTTTGTTGCTGTTGTTGAGCGCCGTATGTGTTTTGCAATCCGGCAATACTTTGTTGAGCGCCAAGTTGTTGAGTTCCAATATTGGCAAGATTTTGCCCTTGAGCGCCTGTACCCGTATACGCATTTTGTGTGGTGTTGATACCTGTTAAGCCTGTTTGTGCGCCTTGCATACCAGTTTGTGCGCCTTGCATACCAAGCGTTGCCGCTGTTTGCATATTTTGATTAGCGGTATTAAAAGCATTGTTATACCCAGTTCCAATCAAAGAATTCATCTGTTGTTGGTTAGCGGCATTTTGTGCAACTTGTTGCAGTCCTTGGCGAGAACCGCCAAAAGCCCCGGCTTGCGTAGCTTGTGCATTTTGTTGCGCTCCTTGTTGTCCTTGCAATTGCGTAAGCGCTTGTTCTTGTGGGTTAAGAACGTTTTGCAAATACGGATTCATGTAGTTAGCAATAGCGTTGGGGTCTTGTGCATTTTGTCCATAGCTCATACCCGCACGAGCACCCATTTGCCCATAGTTAGCGCCCATCTGTCCATACTGTCCAGCATTTGTTGCAGAACCAAGTAAACCTTGAGCCGCTTGACTTGTTAAGTCTGTTGCTTGCCCGTACTGCCCAGGCATTTGCATGTTTCCTGCAGTGTTAAAAGACTGCTGTTGTAGGGGTGTAAATCCTGCTGTTGTGCTTTGCGCGGCTTGCAAAGCCTGTTGTGTCATGGGATCTGTTGCACCCGCATTAAAAGGCGTATACCCGGCTTGATTACCTAAATTTGTGGGAGCTACTGGTGCAGTAAGATTTGGATTGTTTGCCCCACCCTGCGCATTGTATTGCGCCATTTGCTGATTGTAAGCATCAAGCGCTTGGGAATATTGTGGGTAGGCATTTGCCATACCGGATTGAATAAGCGATTGAACACCTTGTTGCGCCCAAGGCGCAATGTTTGAAGTTGTAACAGATTGTGAAGAAGGTGTTGCGGCGCTGTTACTGCCTCCCCCACCGCTTTTACTGCCTAATAAATACCCGCCTAAAGCTCCGCCAGCAAGTGCCCACATAATTATTCCTTCATTATTACAAGTTGATCCACTTTTTCTGGATCTTTTTCATCTGTTGCATGAATACAAAACCAAACACTGTCTTCAAGCGCCGTAACTGAATGGTGTAATCCCGCTTTTATTTCAATGCAAGCAGGTGCTGTGTATTCTGTCTCTGTGTTTTCTACGCCTACAATAACTCTGCCTTTAGCTAAAATACTTAAATGCGCATACTCGTGTTTGTGCTGTACACCAAAATTGCCTTTAGGTATAAAAGATTCTTTAGCATACAAACCATCTGAAAAATGATGTGTTATACCAATAAACTTTTCTATGTCTGTGCTCATGCGGGTATATACCTATCTGGGTGAATTGCTTTAGCTTGTTTTGGCGTTCCTGTTCTTGCTCGTCTAACCCTGTCCATCATACTGTAAAGCTTCTTAGCGCCCGCATCAGAGGATCCATTGCCAAGATGAGACACCACATCTGCAGGAACAACAAACTCATCATTGGCAAGTCTAGCGGGTTGATGGTTATTAATTGTTGCAGGAATAGAATCAGACATGCCGTCCCCAGGACCCTTAAGCATACGCCCACCATCTGAATAAGAACCTAAATCAGAAATACCCCCACTTGCTAAATGCATAACAGGGTGTGCGACAGGTGTGCTTGTTGGCGCAATAAATTGCGGGTTTACATTATGCACCATAGGTGCATTGGGGTTGGCAGGTATTGTTCCGCCTCCTGCATAGCCAGAAGGTCTTGTTGGATAATGAACCCCCCCAGCCCCAGTAAAACCCATAACAGGCGTTGTTTGTGGGTTGGGGAAATTTGTTTTTGGTTTTTGCGCAAGTAAATATCCGCCACCCAACGCTAAAGCACCTTTAACATAAGGATTAGACAAAAGACCGGCTCCTGCTGTTCCTGCAGTTCCTGCAGTTCCTGCAGTTCCTGCAGCCCCCGCCGCTGATACACCGGGAATTGCTCCTTGTGGGGCGCCCGCCATAGTTGTTTCTGCTCCCGCAGGAACTACAGTTGATAAATCAGTAACAGGGGCGCCCCCAGGTATAGCTGTATCACCAAAACTAGGTATTAAATCAGCAAGACCGCCCCCCATTGCCGCGTATCCACCTGCGCCCAAAACTGCAAGTTCTAAAGCTTTTTCTGCAAAAGACTGATTACCAAAAGACTTACTTAAATTGGTTAATCCATTTCCTATGCCACCCAGTCCTGCACTGGATAGAGTACCACCTATGCTACCTAATGGATCTGAAAAAAAACTCATGATACAACCTTTAGTACATTACTAGCTGAAGTGTCGTAATAAACATCTCCAGACCTTAAATACGATTTAAATGTTTGCGTTGGCAAACTGATTTGATACGTAACCGGATTAGCATGAGGAGTGGGCTGTCTAAAACTTAATGCGGTAATCATGGCGCCAGGCTTACCAGGTGCTATTGTACTTCCCAAATTCTGAGATGCCAAGCTAATTGGGCTTGCATTATCTAACTGATTAAAGTATATGCGTAAGATATTGACCAAATTTTGCATGTAGTTTTGGTCATATGTTGTAGGAGCGTTTGCTAATCTTGGTGCAATTGAATTTAACTGTGACATCTTAGCGCCTTCCGTCTGGACGAATATCTAACCGATTTGTGCCTGATTGCCAAGCAACCCCTAGTGTATTAGATGAAACTTTAAAAGCCATCTGCCTACCCCTAGCACGTACATAAATTTGTGGTGTGAACTGTTGTATTACATATTCTCTTGTATTTGTGTAGTCTTGCGTACTGGCAACTGTTGGATTATTGGCTGTCCCATAAGCAGAACCAGAAAATTCTCTTGGTAAAAAAGTCATTGTGACATTGGGTTGGTTTGATGTAGAACCCGTAAAGTTTACGTCTGGAACAAGACGATAAATGAATCCAAAATTATTACCATCCCCAATATCAAAATCAGAACTTTGGATATAGGCGCTAATAGGATATGGGTTGACAGTTCCTGTTGTTCCGTCGTTTGTTCCTGTTTCTTGATAAACAAGTTGTCCGTTGTAAGTTGTAGACATGGGAACTTGTCTAAGAGGTGAGTACAGCCATGACGACCGGTTCATTTGTCCATAATACCAAGTCTGATCAAGGTAATTAAAAACAACATATGAATCTACAGTCGTAGAATTTGCAGAACAGTAAAACCACCATACTTCGTTGTACGCTTCATTGGTTCCAGAAAATATTTGTTCTGACTGTGTTAAATTTAAGTTGTCAAAAATGTATTGGCGCACAGCGCAGGGGAGCGTTTGTGCAGTACCGTTGTAAAAGTAAAACTTATTAAAACCCATCCAGTACACGGCATTGTTTGCAACCGCCACACAATTAGGGGAAATTATGGACAAGTTGTCGCCCATTGTTTGAAAACCCCACACATACGGAGGACCAAGATACTGCATGTTGTATAGCGCTGTGTCTGTCCAAATCAATATCTCTTGGCGTGTTTGAATAGCAGTAACTATGGCAGAGCCTTGACTAAGGCGTTGGCTACCTGCTTGGTTGGTTAAAGTTGGATACCAAGTCAGTATGTTTTGTTGATCTGTCCAACGCACAAGCAAAGGGTCAATTGTTGTAGTGCTTGATGTTAAAAACCCACCAGGATCATTACAACCAAAAGCAATCACAAAATTAGACTGATCAGACACCATAACAAAATTACATAGTGTTGGGCATGTATTTAGCGTGGATGTAATAGTTGTACTGGCTACAGTCAAAGAACTGCTTATCGTATAAGTTCCAACACCACCATTGGTTGTTCCTGTTTGTGCGGTAATGGTTGGAGAACCTGTAACGTTAAGTGTTGCACCAATATTAATGAAACCTGTTGTAACGGCAGTAACAGTTAAAGTTGTACCAGATATACTACCTGTAAATATAGCACTGTCAGTTAGCCAATAATAAACGCCGTTTTGTGTATTAGTGTTTGTGGCAGATAACTGTTGGGCACGGTTAAAATTTGTTGGTGTTGTATCTACTGCCCAGTAATAAAGACCGCCACCGCTAGGATTTATAACCAAGTTTTGACCATAATTAGCAGAAGACCACAGACGAATGTTTACACCAATTGTGCTAGAAGACGCAGGTTGTCCCCACCCTCCAGTATTAGCGCTTCCAGTTGTCCCGCCCCAAGGACCCGCACCCCAACCCAAGGCTTGTGTATAAATAGCATTGCCTGTGTTAAGTTGGTATGCAGCAACAACTGCACTTCCTCCGGTTCCTGTATCACTTGATGTTGCGGCAACGCTAGATAATATGGTGTATGTGTTGATCCCTGTGACGGAAACAATTTGAAATTCAGCGTTGAGGATGGTTGCGGTTATAGCTCCGCCAAGACTTGTAGCCCCACTAAAAGTCACAAAATCATTAACAATGGCGCCGTGGCTATTGTCCGTTACTGTTATGGTTTTAGAGCCTGTTGATGCAGAAAATGTTGCAGTGTTTGTGGTTGTCAGGCGTATGGGGGTTACATCATAAAAAGAACCGTTAATACCGTTTTGAATGTAATACTTTAAATTAGTCCCAAGCCCAAGCAAATAATACCCTACAAGACTGATCCAGGAAATTAAGTTAGTACAAACTCCCCAAAAAGAAGGTGTTGTCCATGTGTAGCCTGTGGGTGGTGTTGAGCCTTGGTTTGTTGGTGGTTGGAGCGTTGACGTTGTTGTGCCTGTGTCTGTGACCCAACCACCTATTTTTTCTGGGTAACCAGAACGAAACCTAATATTATTACAGTCGTACCAACCACCCTCATTGGCTAAAGTCGTAGCTTCTCTGTTAACGCCTGGAGTAAATTGTAGTTTCGTTAATGGCATTACGCATTACGCAATAGTTGCGCCTTCTTTTAATTGAGCAATGGTCAAACCACCGGTGTACTGAAAATGTGCTAGTTCTTTAAAGTGCACCCAATTTCCCGCCCATTCTAACCCATTTTCAACTCCAAGTCTACCTACTTCTGCCCATACGGCGTGGCTTCCATCCCAATCTGGTTTGCCATTAACGAGAGGCACAACATCAATAGCACAGCGATGATTATGAAAACTGTCGCCAGGTCCGGCGTTGGTAACGATTTTGCCAGGTGCCGTCCTACCCTGCGCATATAGCGCCGCTTGGCTTTCATTGTCGCGGTAAGTAGACGTAACAAGAATGTCGATTCCTGCCTTTTTACAGGCTTCAATAAAAGCGTCAACCTTTGCTTTAACTTGTGGTAGTAGTTCATTTAAATCCCTTGAGTTAATCATTTTTCTTTTCTCCAATATGAATACCAGTAATTAAACCTAAAAAGCCACCGCAGATACTTTGAAATGCGGGACCCACAATATCAAACACAACCTTATCATCAACTGTTGGATCAAGCACTGCCTGTACAAACATCCATATCATAGAAGCAATAACGCCCATTAAGGACACTGTTGCAATTAAAGTTACACATCCTTTTAAAGTCCAGTCTTTCATTTTTTCACCTTATCAGCAATCTTCTCAAATGTACGTCCACCAAAGTAAAAACTCATCACGACCATGCCCCAATTACCAAGCAGCTCAACATAGGAGCCACGAGTTTCATAATTAAACATAGACGCTACTGCAAACCCTGTATAAGCCGCCAAAAGAAATATAAGTACCATAGGTCGAATATTCTTAGATAACCAAGAGTCGCTAGACATGTCCGCCTGTAAGCGCTTAGTCAGTTCTTGTTGTTCGGATACGTCAGCTTGAAGTTGTGCCAACTCTCCTGTTTGTTGCATTTTGGCAAGTTCTAATTGAGCAGCCGCTTTTGCTTGTGGGTCAGGAATTAACTTGTCAATTAACTTATTGCCGATTCCCAGTAATGCATCTAAACCAAACATATCATTCTCCTAATTACAGTATCTTGGTAGATACCCAGTTTGCCTAAACATTTTGTAACACTCAACCTCTTTGCCATCATTCATAAAGTTCTTTTTAAACTCTATATACCAACTTTCATCTTCTCGCCGTGCTAAATAATCTTGTCTAATATAGAACATCAAACCAAAAATTGTCAAGCAGACTGCAAAAATACTGGCGATAACGGCGATTTGAAAGTTTCGTTTATCGCGTGAAACACGCCTTTCCAAGGCTTCTTGCGCATCCTTTTTTTTTGAGCTTTGTCAAAATTGGCTTTGTCTTTTACAAGCCTAGCCCGTTCCGTTTGAAACTCTTCCCAAATAGCGCCCAGTTCTGGGGGCGTATCGTAAATCAATGTTTGGCGTAGATCGTACTCAGCTTGTTGCAGTCGTTTTCTGGCAAGTACATTTTCTAAAGCTTGCGCCTGAATAGATTTACCTTTTGGCGGGTTCTTTTCTTTTTCTTTTATTTCTTGTTGCGCTTTTTCTTGGTGTTCAAAGAACGTGCCAAGCCCTGTAGAAATTTCCTGCATTACTCCATAAGCTTCTTTGCCAACAGACTTGTATTCTTTATACAGAGCTACGCCCTGCTTTACAGCAGAGAGCACACCTAGACAAATACTTATGGGTTCCATATTACGCTGTACGTTGCCACATGTAAACAACCAAGTATGGAGAAATTGTAGTAAACGCAGATCCTGAACCTGTTGCGTCTGTGCTACCAGAAATACTTGTGGATGTGTTTGTAGTTACGCTTGTACTTGCTGATGCACTAATTCCTGTAACTGCATTTCCTGTGTTAACTGTAACGTTACCTACGCTATTAGGATCTCCTCCAGCAAGTGTTCCACCAGTTGTTGTTTTAAATGTGTAGGTGTGATTGTGACCTGGATCGCTAATATTAACACTAGTAGATGCAGAAGAATTTGAACTTGAACTTGCGGACAAACCAGAAGAACCGTGCGTGTGGCTTGGTAAATTGGTTGTGGATAGTGCCGTTGTTGATGAACCGCCTGTGCCTCCAGCAGAGTATCCACCACCATTACCAAGTAACATCCGTCCTGCGGCTAATGCTGTCCAAGTACCAAAACCAAATAACGTTGCTGGACTTGTACTATTTGAAGCGTTCATATAAATAGAACCTACAGGATACACTGCTTGTAAAGATGCGGATACAACACCTAAATTTGTTAATGCTCCTGCAGCAGTAGTTGCACCTGTTCCACCGTTTGCAATAGTTAAGGGATTACCAAGCGCCACTGTGCCAGGCAAAAATGTATTTTGTGAAAAGAAGTTTGTACCGTCTGACCAAACAGTAACGATAGTTCCTGTGGGTATTACAACTGTTGATCCGCCTGTTGCCGTTGTACCGTTGTTTGCTGTGGCGTTGCTAATCGTTAAGTTGCCAGAAAGAGTGTTGTAAATAACATACTGTTTAGATACTGGCGGTGCATACAGCGTTGCTGTTCCCGTTGATCCTGTGATTTTTAAAAGCGCTGCACGTGCCTGATCTATAGAAGAACTATTACTTGCAGTAAGTGCTTGAGATGCACTTGTAATTGACACGGCTTGGTATCCGGCAATTGCGTTTTCTAAAACAATTTGAAGATTGTTATTTGTGTTTGTACCCCAGCTACCGGCATCATTGCCAGTGCCCATAAGGTTTAAGCGTAGTAACGGGGAGGGTGAATCTGCTGCCATGTTTTATCCTTTATTTTCTAAAAACGTTGTTTTGCCCGATGTAGCAAGTAATACTTGTTGACTCATTTCAGTAGCTCTAACCATTTCATTTCTAAAAGATTCTACTGCCGCGCCGGTTTGTCTTTGTTGTTGGGAGTTCTCAATCATAAGAATGGGCATCCAAGGAATTGCACACCCCCACTCATCGACAGGTTCTCCTGTATTTGGGTTTGTACCAGACACTTTCATAAACCAAGCACATTCAAGTTTTCTGCAAGGTTTAAATCCGTCTAATGGGCAATTTGTTTTTGCTTCAATTTTCATAGTTCTATTTTAAACATGCAAGTAAATCTAATACCCATAAATTTTTTAGATAGGGGTGATACGCAATGTGGGATATCTTTATCAAAAACTAAAACTCGGTTGTATTTTGGAAGTACTGATTTAATAATGTCATTTTCAGATCTAAAACTTAATCTATCTGTAGTTTTAAAAAATACAGTTTGTCCAAACCATTCTGGCAACCAAGCAGGAGTTAAATAAACAATAACCGTTAAACCTTTTTGCAAGTCTGTATCGTCTTGATGTATGTAATCTTCAATCCCAAAAGGTTGAGCATTGACATAAGCTCTGCTTAACTTTGCTTCTTCAGGAAGTACTTTTTTTACCTCATTCCAAAGATCAAGCATGGGTTGGCTTGTGAATTCTTTAATATTATTTTTTGGATTGTAAAAAGTCCAGTTTAATTTAAATCCCACGTCTGTGGGATGCAATGGATAAAAATCTTTACAAGCTTCAACAGTTTTAATGGCATTATCCATTATTTTTTCTTGAAACAAATTATCATAGACTTGGATATTCATTTTAATTCTTTGTACAAATAATAATGTCTACGTATTGAACTGCAAGATTGAGTGCGGATCCTGTAAAACTTGAAGATGCGGTTCCACTTGTAAAAGCAAAAGATGATGATGCTGTTCCAGATGTAAAAGAAAAAGAACTACTTGCTGAATGATTATGCGCAGTGCCAGAAAATGAACCGGAGACTCCGCCAACTGTGTGGCTATGAGCGTTGCTAGAACCGTTATTTTGAGTTGATATTCCTGTGTATGCGCCATTAACACCTACGCCTGTGTACGCACCATAAATACTAATACCTGTTCCAGAAGCAGAAAGAAAACTATTTCCGTAATTGGTAGCGTCTCCACCAACTGCTATTGAGTTGTTTGTAACTCCAGCACGTCCAAATAAGTAGCCTTGAGAAGCTCCGTGAACGTGCCCTGGATCAGAAACTCCATGACTATGACTTGGGTCAGAAACTCCGTGACTATGACTTGGGTCAGAAACTCCGTGATTATGCGCAGGCATCTGTGCTACAGAAATTGCCGTGCCGTCTACGCTACCACTTATTCCAACTGAACCACCAGCTGTTGTGTTTCCTGTCGTTGTTGAGACTGTGCCTGCAACACCTGTTACGCTTGTGCTGACCGTGCCGGAGACTGCGCTGATGCTTGTACCAACTGTACCGCTCGGAGTTTGACTTGCAAAAGCCGTTGTAAACGCAACCGACCCCCCAGAACTTGCTGTTCCTGATACAACCCTAAGTGCGTAGTTGTTGTATGTTGTAACTTTAGTCCAATTTGTAGGGGCTGTAGATTGTTGAAATAGCAATGCCGTGCCAGATGCAAACTCACTATAAGTAGATGGAATATCTGCCGCAACCAACGCCCTAAAAGTTGCTGTTGTAGCTGCCCCTGTTGAGGGTCCTGCATAAATTGTATTTGCCGTTTGATTGCCTGCTAGACCTGCTGCAGTACCTGTTGTGTTTTGATTAAGCGTTGGTATGTCAGTTGCCGTAAGCGCCCTAAAAGTTGGAGTGGCTGGACTACCAGTAGATGGACCAGAATAGACCGTATTAGCCGTTTGCGCCGTAAAAAGTGGTTGCGCCCCCAGAGCGGTTAAGGCATTTGCAGCAGTTGTTGAATTTGTTCCGCCATTTGCAATTGCTACTACGCCGGTAACGTTGGCGGCATTCCCCGTTGTGTTTAAACCCGTAACTGTTGTAACTGTACCACCAAGCGCCACAGGAGTTGAACCTAAAGTAACAGGCGTAGCAAAATTAGTATCCAACTGTCCTAACTGGATATTGCCAACATCATTTCCAAATATGTAAGGTACGCTCATTGGTTGTTATTAACTCCAGTCCAGTTAGGGTTGTTTGTGTCTACAATGCCTGTCCAATTCGGTGAGCTTGTGTTGCCGACGCCTGTCCATGTTGTGTTTTGACTATTATCAATTGTTGACCAGTTTGCGGTTTGTGTATCATTAATAGTACCCCAAGTAGCAACTTGGCTGTCATTTATTTTAATCCAATACGTTACAGAAAGCGAGTCAAAAAACACAATAACTTCGTTTATCGTTGGATTATAAACCGCTACTGCCGTAACCGCATCCGTTGTTACTATGGTGTCGGCAACATTTCCGGCAAAATTAGCGTTGGAAGTTTCAGTATCTGACAGGCTAAAAGATTCCGCAGTAGTTCCAAACTGCCCCCTAAATCCAGTCTCTACGTCTGTAAATGTAATAGCATCAGATATGCTAGTCGGGTATCCGGCATTTCCAGTCTCTACATCGGTTAGCGTAAATGTTTCTGCCGTTGTCGGTACATAGTTAGCCGTGGCAGAGAATTCTGAATAAATCCATCCAACCACATCTCCAGAATTGTTAACCCACTGAACAACCTGATTTGAGTTATTTACCCATACCGCCAGATACTCAAAAGCAAAAGCCTCATCTGTTTCAACCGCATATCCTTGGGTTGTGGTTTCAGCGTCCGTTAAGCTAAACGCTTCTGCCGTGGTGGTTGGGAAGTTTTGTGTGGCTGATTCTGCGTCGGTTAGTGTAAAGGCTTCGGTTGTGCTTGAGGCAAAGTTGGCGTTTGTGGACTCCGTATCCGCTAGAGTAAAAGCCTCCGATGTAGATGTTGGGAAGTTTTGTGTGGCGGATTCTGCGTCTGTAAATGTAAACGCCTCATCTGTTTGTGCTAGGGCATACCAAGTTGCAGATTCTGCATCACTAAAAGACTGGGTTTCAGTTACGTTCTCATAGAAATTAAACTGTGAGTTCTCCGCCTCAGACAACGCAAAGGTCTCGGATAGCGGGTTATAAAAATCAGCAGTAGCAAATTCAACATCAGATAAAGTAAAAGACTCAGACGCACTAAGGAAAAACCCTTGGAAGGCGGATTCGGTGTCTGTTAGTGTAAATGTTTCTGATAGTGGGTTGTAGAAATCAGCGGTTGTGGATTCGGTATCTGCTAGTGTGAATGATTCTGATATTGGGTTATAAAATGCTGCATTTGCTGCTTCCGCGTCCGACAGGGTCGTGTTTTCGCTTACCGATAAACTCAGTATTTGTGGCGGTACGCCCAGCGCATTGAACGGGGACTGGGCAAATGCATTTAGCCCAAACACACTTAAACGTCTGTTGCGCCTTGGTATGGAGCCATTGTCTTTAAGACTTCATATATTGCAGGCATGAGTTCGCCTTTACCCGCTAAGTCTGCAAGACCAATGTAGTGTGCATCTTCTCTCACTGGGCTTAGATTTGAGTCTCTAGCATCCTTTGAGAAATGCACAGATACCTGTACTTGGATATTGTCTTTGTTTCCAAAGAAGTTTGTAACTCTAGCGTAAGCCTCTGGTGCTGCTGCGCCAAATTGAGTTGATGAAAGGTTAAGTTTTAATGCCATGATTTTCTCCGTGTTAATAAGTCATTTCCGTGGTTTCTACCTGACAAACCCAACGTATTGTAGTTGCTGCTTGTCCTGTAACTGTAATTGCTAAACCGCCATTTGTTGTGTCCGCAGTAATAGCCACTGTCCAAGTTGACGCTCCCGCATCTGCCGCTACAGATGTTGCAGTTATTCCCGCCCCTACGATAGCAGTAGTTCCGACTCCTGAACCACGTTTAATTGCTCCTTGAAATGTCCAAGATGCCGTATTTCCTGCGCCAGTAACACCTGCAATAATAGAACCTCTAACGTAATATGCTGAATTGTTTGGTAGTATTACTTGGTTTGTAGATGATGCGGCAGATGTATTACTTGTAAGAACTGTGGCGGTTGCATCTGTGGTTTGACGACCTAATATTAAAAATCCAAATTGTTGTGTTCCTGATGCAGCGGTACCCATTGGGTTATTACAAGCGGCAGCAACTTGATTTCCAATAATACTTCTTGCGCTTCCAAAAATTCCACCAAGAATTGCAGCATAATCAGCATTTGCTAAATTATAGTAACCACCGACTACAGAACTTCTTGAGCCGCTTGCTTGATTACCAACTCCTGCGCCTACAAATGCAGAAGTATTTGATGCTGAATTTCCATAAACTAATCCGTTGTTTTGACCTCCACCAACAACAACAGCGCCAACAGCAGTAGCTTGATTTCCCCATCCACCACCAACAAAACTCCAATCCCCAGAGGCTACGTTTCTATTTGCACTAGTTCCTGCATCCCCGCCTCCACCTATAAACGAATAGGATCCAGTAGCCTGGTTATTGCCCCCGCCTACGACAATGCCGTGTGGAGTGTAAAAGGAGAGAGTAGGAGAACCTGATGCATTGGCATTTTGAGACAGGGTTAAAGTTGTTCCAGATATTGCGGCAACGTAAGTCCATACACCTGTTCCAGAACCTACAATTCCAGTACCAGTAACTATTTGACCAACTTTAATTGATGCGTTTGATGCAGATAAGGTTACCGCAGTTGAACCTGATGTAACTGTTGTTGTTGCTTGGGTTGTTACTGCCGATGCAGATGTTCCAGAATTTGCATAACCACCAACAATAATGTTGTGATAACCCTGAGCAGAATTTGATAAACCACCAGATATTACTGAATTTTGTCCACCCACATTATTTGCATAACCACCAGCAATTACTGAATAATAATTTGATAATACATTATATCCACCGCCCCCAACCACGCCTTGATATGCACCTGTTGTATTGTTGTTTACTCCTCCACCAATAACACTATTTGCACCTGCACCGCCCGTTCCATTATTTGCTCCACCGCCAATAACAGAACCACTAGTTGAAGCAACTTGAGTTGCCGCAGTTCTAGTTGTCTGCCAATCTACTGCATTAGCTCCTCTTGCATTTCCACCAGTAATAGATGAGGTTGTTTGTTGTGCTTGTAATGCTCCTGTACCCGCTGGAGAAACATATAAAGAACCATCATTTTGTAAACCAATAGAAGATACACCGCTAAAGTTTAATGTAGGTGTTCCGTATATTGCAGTTGTTGTTGTAGGAATGTAGGTGTTTGCTACTGAACCAATTTCTAGTTGTGCCCCATAAATATTTAAAGTTTGAAATCCACTAGCGTTTCTATCTTGTAAAATATAAAGTGGCTCAGTAGACACCATAGTAAATGTTGTTGAATATCTAGTCCATGTGGTTGTTGCGGTAATATTTCCATAATTTGTTGATGAAGAAGCGCCTAAAAGAACAAAAGTTCTTGTTCCACTTGTGGCTTGAAGCCAATAGCTTATTGTATAAGTTACTCCAGAAACTAAAAATATTGTTGAAAGAAAAGATTGATATATTGAAACATAAGGAATTGCCCAAGCAGTTGAGCCACCAAATGGATCTGTAATGGTGTTTGTTGGAGTTGCCAAACCAGTTGCAAGTTTCCAATAACTATTATTAAATGTATTTGAATATAAAAATAAATTCTCACCAGTACCCGTAATATTTATGTTTTGAACCGACTCTGTTCCCGCAACAGTTAAAGTCCCTGTAGTAGGTGTTAGTGTGTCTGTGACTGCGTTTTCGTTGATTGCCATGATTAATAAGCCAATTCGTTAGTTTCAACACGGGCTGACCACCTGATCGTAGTAGATGCTACACCAGTAACTTGTATCTGCAATGCTCCGTTAGTCGTATCTGCTACTGCCGCTACGTTTGATAATGTTCCCCATCCTGCTGATATAGCACCAGATGTAGCTCCTAGTAATGTTACTGTTGGTGTTCCAACTAATGCAGTTGTTCCTACTCCGTTACCCCTAGATATAACACCTTTGATTTCCCATCCCGCAATATCAGTTGTGTTTGCTGAGTTGTGCGCTGATATTAATACTCTAAATGTGTATACAGATACTGTTCCAGATGGTCCGTTTGATAATACTACTTGGTTTGTTGAACTAGCAGAATTTAAATCAGATGTTAAAACAACTGCACCAGTAGTTGTGGTTGAGTTTGTTAAAACCAAAGTTCCCGCTTGAACTTGCCCTGCATTGTTAACCGCATTACCAACTCCTATTGCTAAATAACCAGTAATAAACCTTGTATAAGCATTGGTTCCTACCATTGCAACTGAAAGACTTCCATTTGCAACATGATATCTACCACCAACTGTAACTGCTCCTATAGTAGCACTTGCATTATTATTTGCACCTCCAAGAACTGTGTTCCATTGGTTTGATGTTGTATTTGTAAATCCACCAACAATAGTGTTTGCATAATAATAACTAGAAGAAGTACCACTAGTAATTGAATTAGAGTATCCACCACTAATTACAGAACCTATATTACCAGAAGTAATTGTGTTTTTTTGACCTCCTGTAACAACAGACCAATCTGCCGCAGCAATATTTTGATTGGCACTAGTACCCGCATCACCACCACCACCAATAAAGCTATATGAGCCTGTTGCTTGGTTATTTCCACCACCTACTACTACTCCATGAGGTGTGTAGAAAGATAGGGTTGGTGAGCCAGATGCGTTAGCGTTTTGAGATAGGGTTAGTGATGTTCCTGAAATGGCTGAGACATAAGTGTAAGAAACAATGCCTGTACCAGTTATCAACTGACCAACTTTAATTGAAGCATTTGAACCGCTTAATGTAACCGCAGTAGAGCCAGATGTTACTGTTGTGGTAGCTTGAGTAGTTACAGTTGAAGCAGACGTCCCTGAATTTGATGCGCCTCCACCAATTAAATTATAAAACCCCCCTGCGGTATTGCTTTGACCACCAATCACAGTAGCAAGGTCTGAAGAAGCAGTATTAGAAGAACCTCCACCAATGTAACTAATATTACCTGTTGCGGAATTACTATATCCACCATTAACAACAGTCCAACTATTTGCTGCTCTATTATTAGAACCACCTAATATTGCTGAATATGCACTTCCTGCAACTTGGTTAGCATTGCCCCTAGCAGTCTGCCAATCAACCGCATTAGCACCCCTAGCATTACCACCTGTAGCACTAGATGTAGTCTGTTGTGCTTGTAATGCTCCTGTTCCTTGTGGCTGTAGCACTAAAGGCACGTTTGCATCTGATCCAACTGCGCTTATTACAGGAGCTACAGTTGTTGCACCGCCCTGAATTTGAATGTAATTGGCAGAACCATTGCCAAACTGAGACGTTCCGCTTGAGTAAAAACTAGGTGAAGAATAAACACCTGTACTAGGG
>Ga0208746_1000031_pt1 | contig 68161 bp, 104 predicted proteins | sample CryBogCBH15Jun09_FD_184623 | JGI IMG/M metagenome (GOLD analysis project Ga0208746, IMG submission 184623) | Freshwater microbial communities from Crystal Bog, Wisconsin, USA - CBH15Jun09 (SPAdes) | ecosystem: Environmental > Aquatic > Freshwater > Lake | place: Crystal Bog, Wisconsin, USA... | reverse complement strand
AAGTCTAAACTAATTGGCACTCTCAAATGGGCTGAAGATTTATTGCGTTTGTCATGTAATGATGAAGCAGTAAATGACGTACAAGATTGCCTAATGATACTAAGAAAGGCACAAGAGAAATGAATAATCAGCAAATATATTTTACAGTAGTTATTACTGTTAATTTAATTCTTTGGTTTTCTACTTTGATTGTATTGCTGGGTGGCTATTAAGAAAGGCACAAGAGAAATGAACGCAAATGAACTAGCAGATGAATTAGAAAAGATTACAACTTACAAAGAAGCAGAACATGACATATTTTCTGACAAAGAAAAGTTAAAAGAAGCAGCCACCATGCTACGCCAGCAACAAGCCGAAATAGAGGCGTTGAGAAACAGAAATTGGGATTTGGTTAGCGAGCCGTGGGGGTTTGATAGACATTCGTATAAGCCATCAAAATCAGAGGTAGATGCTTTATTAGATAACGCAGACTATGTGGTTGGAATAATGCGTGAAGAAATTGAAGAATGGAAACGCAAGTACAAAGATATGCACAATTTGGCAACACAGGCAATGAGCAAAGTACATCAATTAGAAAAAGAGGCAAGCGAGAAATGACCACCTTCACCACACAAGACCGGCAAGACGCGCAACGTATCCCGTTGACTGATGAGCAGTGTATGGAAATCTACAAACAAACTCAAGAGTATGTAGACCAATGCTGGGAGATAGCCAAACACAAATACTTCCCAATTGAAATCGCCCGCGCCATCGAACGCGCCCACGGAATAGGAGAATAGGCTATGAAACACCCACACGCAGAAATAATAAAAGCATGGGCTGATGGTGCTGAAATTGAAGCAAGAACTTTATGCAGTCATGTGGGAAATTCAAATGAGTGGTTTGATACAACTGACCCAGTTTGGAGCAACAAAAATTTGGATTTTCGCATCAAGCCGGAATTTAAGCCCGATTACACAACATTTTTAACTTTTAATGAACATGGATGGTCAGAAGCTCCAATAAGCTGTTATGTAAGAAACTCGGAAAGAGCATTGAAACTTATCCATGATGGTGAAACAGGTGAACTTAAATCAGCAGAGGTATTGAGATGAGCTTCACCATCTACCAAGCAGACGGGCTCAAGTGCATCCAGTGGTTCCAAACCGCAGACGAGCTTATTGCCAGCATGCTGGCCAACCCTAACGACACATATTGGAGAAATGTATGAATTGGATTTTAGTAATGTATATTTATGCCGGAGTACTTGCCAATGGTGACAGCGTGGCACTGCAACACATTGATGGTTTTACGTCGCAAGAACAATGTCAAAGAGCCGGCAACCAAGCTGAAGGACTAACAAGAGGCAGCTCAAAAGTATATCGGTTTGTGTGCTTAAGAAACGGATTGGAAAAATGACTGAACTATTCATCGCCTTCCTAGCAGGCGCACTAGCAGGCTACTGGGCCAAACCCAAAGACCCTGAGCTACAGCAGCAGATTGATATTTACAACCGAACCTATGAAAAATATGAAAAAGAAATTAGGTACTACAAGGAGCTATGTCAGTGGCACGTACAACAAAAGGAAAAGAGATGACTAAAAAAGTTAAAGTAATTGAGCCAGCAATTAAAGAGAAGTCCGGCAAGGTAGTCAAGGGCACACCATCACAGAGCCACGACGACATCATCAAAAAGGCCGGCAAGGGCGCCAAGGGAGCCAAGCATGACTTTGTACTATCCACAGGTGAAGTTGTCGGTCGCACTAAGGCCGCCAAGGTGGCCAAGTCGGCCGGTGAGGTAAAGGACCCAGGCAAAAAACTACACTCACATGAACTACGTAAAGGACTAAAGAAATGACAAAGCCCTATTTATCAGATACAAACGACATCCAGTTCACAATGACCTACGTCAGTGAGAATGATGACGGCTCCGCAAATTACAACCTTGACCTCAATGAATTCACAACCAGTAAGCTCGTTGAGATTGGTGTTATTGCACTCCTAAAGCAACACATTGAGCAGGAAAAAACACCAAAAGATTCCTACACAAAACGCATGCTAAATATATTAAGGGGAAATAGATGACCAAGAAGATGCCGGTGGTATTTGTGGAGGGTTGGGCCGATGAGTTGGACCTAGGTGAGGAGGAGTACATGGAGCTCGTGCGTGGCATTACGCAGCTTGTTGAGACAGGTGAAATCTTTGAGGAGTCTGTCTCAGTCGATGACCTTGATGACGAGGAGCGAGAAGAGATCCTGGCCCAACTAAACAAGCCAAAGAACACGAGACACTAATGGCCATCAAAAATAAAAAGTATAACTACTACAAGCTCAACGTCGGATTCTTTCCAGACATCGTTAAGCTATGCTTTGACAATACTGTCTTTCAACAGATACTAAAGGATCACGATGTTACCCTTAAAGCTAACGCGCTGGATTGTGGAATTGCTGAGACGCACCTCATTGGCGACGGAAAAGATGCTATCATTATTTTGGTTTTTGATATGTCTCTTGTTAACGATAACCTTGGCGAGCTGGTTGATACGATTGCTCACGAAGTTAGTCACGCTGTGGATCATCTGGCCGAGCATATAGGTGAAGAGGATAACTTTGTCAATGAGACCCGGGCCTACCTATCCGGTCACTTAGCCGGCCAGATCTTTAAGATCTGTTTACATGAGAAAGAAAAACATGCTAGAAAAGCAAGTGGAAAGCTACTTAAACAAAAAAGTAAAAGAGTCAAAGGGCCTGAGCTTCAAGTGGATCAGCTCAGTGTCGGGGGTACCGGATCGTCTAGTTTTCCTAGCGGGGCAGGTGTATCTAGTGGAGCTAAAGACTTTGACTGGCAAGATATCTCCAAGGCAGACGATAGTTTTTTCCCAACTAAATGAACAGGGCTTTGAGGTACAAATCCTAAGAAGCAAGGAGCAAATTGATGATTTCATCAACAAAGCTACAACACCTTAAGGCATACCTAGGCAACGCAAGGGCCAGGTCCATTAGGGACAATGTCCCATTTAATCTCACGCTTAAGGACCTAGTAGACATTGCAACCGATGTGTGCCCCATATTTAATACACCATTTGTATGGGGCGCGTCGGGGCTGGGTAAGGGAAAGACCCGCCTCGATACCCCCCAGCTAGATAAGATACACCCCGAGATTGGGTACGTCGTTGGTAACATCGCGTTTATCAGCAGCAAGGCAAACAAGATGAAGGACAATGGGACAATGCAGGACCACTACGACATTGCAGACTGGATATGGAATCAAACACATGCTAAAAAGAACACAGCTACACCAGTATCAACAAGACCTAATCAACAAGGCGATATCCGTACGAAACATGGGACTTTTACTTTGCCCAGGTTTGGGGAAAACAACAACCGCCCTGACGATCATAGCGGAACAATTCGTGGGGAAGACACTAATCATAGCACCCAAGCGAGTAGCAGAGACGGTATGGGATGCCGAGGTGAAAAAATGGGACCATCTAAAGCACCTCAAAGTCAGCAAGATAATGGGAGGCCCAAGCCAAAGACTAGCAGCATTAAATTTGGAGGCAGATATTTATTTAGTTAACCTTGAAAACGTAGCGTGGCTCTGTGGCCTTTCAGACAAGTTAGTGTTTACTAACTTAGTAATAGATGAATCGTCCAGATTTAAGGACCCAAGCACCAAACGATTCAAGGCGCTTAAGAAGCATTTAAAGGGCTTCTCACGGCGTTTAATCCTCACTGGTACACCTACCCCTCAGGGCATGCAAGATCTCTGGTCCCAGGTGGGTATATTGGACTTAGGAGAGCGTTTGGAGACTAGCCTTACCCGCTTTAGGGACAAATACATGACGCCGGATCAAATGAACCGGCACACCCGGGTGGTGTACTCATGGAAGTTTAAGGCCGGATGTGATAAGATTGTACAGGACAAAATATCAGACATCTGTTTCTCACTTAAGGCAGAGGACTACCTGCAACTACCCGAATGTACCTATGTATACCACAGTATATCTTTTGACCCACAGGTAAGGAAACAATACGATGAGCTTAGAAAAGAGATGGTTGTCGACATCAAAAAAGAAAAAATCACAGCCCCAACAGCGGCGGCACTCGCGAACAAGCTCCTTCAATTTACATCAGGCGCGGTCTATGACGAGCAGGGGGACACGCATGAAGTCCACCGCTCTAAGCTGGAATATCTTGAGTCGATCATGGAGGAGAGCTCCTCTCCTACGCTGGTGTTCTACCACTTCAAACATTCCCTCCAAAGACTACGGCTTCAGTTTCCACAGGGTGTGGTATTGGATGATGACAACATTGAGGCGTGGCGTAGAGGAGAGATCCGCATGCTATTTGCACACCCACAATCTGGAGGCATCGGGCTCAATCTTCAGTGCAACGTTGGTGATACAGCGCAGACAGTCTGGTTTGATCTCCCATGGAGCTCAGAGAACTATATACAGGCAAATGCAAGGATATACAGACAAGGACAGACCAAGCCCGTTATTATACACCACCTAACAATGTCTAATAGTATCGACGAGCAGGTGGTCAAGGTACTGGACGGAAAAATAAATTTGCAACAGGCCCTTCTAGACACCCTGAATTTTGCATTAATATAGTATGAAAACAAAAACCAAGCACAAGATCAACGCTATTGCCCCCAGGCTTTCGGATGAGGACATTGACCCCCTTGAAAAAGAGGATAGCGTTGAGCCCAACCCACCGATACTTGAGGGGTGGCTGCCTTGGAACCCGGAAGATGTAAGTGATATCCGAAGAATGATATCAGATGTTTTGCCAACAAAACAACAATTTGTATTAGAGGCGTTTTTAGATGGATTAAATTATGCTGACGTTGGGGTAACAGAAAAGTATTGGAGGTATCATTTCTTTAAGGGTGTTGAGTTCATTAAAAAGGAATTAAAGCTATGACTCATTTCATTGTGGAGCACAGATACAGAGGCAGTTATGTTATGGAGACAATTTGCGGTGTGGAAGATATCGACACTAGCATGTATAAAGATTTATTGGGGCTCTGGGTATGTGATAGCCAGGAAGAGCTACAGATCATGGAAAAACAACTTAAGGAGCTAAGACATGCACGATCCAGTCAACCATCCTAAGCACTATACAGAGCACCCAAGTGGCGTTGAGTGTATTCAAATCACAGAGCACATGGAGTTTAACCTTGGTAACGCACTAAAGTATATCTGGCGATGTGATCTAAAGAAGGACGCGGTAGAAGACCTACGCAAGGCGCAGTGGTACATTGGCCGGGAGATTGCAAAACGAATTAAAGTAAACAAACAAGAAGAGGAGTGTGGGAAATGAAATTAGAATTAGATAATGATTTTACAGACGAGATTATAAGATCTGGTCTAGCAGAAAGTTATGTCAGTGTCTCAAGTATGATGAAAAATGGCGATGCTTGGCATGAGGATGACATTGCTTCATGGGAAGTACTACTCCCAGCAATTAAGATAGTCGGTGGTTGGTATAGCGTTAACTTTGACGCAGATATTAAAAAAGCTAAGAAGAGGATGAAATGAACCCAAAAATTGACCTAGAATCTGCCATTATGCTGGCGTGGCAAACTAGTGAGGATATCAATTTATTGTTCAAACATTACGGCGATCACCCTGTACCAATGAGCGAAGATGATGTACTAAACGCATTACTTGGCATTAAGACCCTCCACGACATGCGCTGCGAGTCCTTAATGGATATGTATTGTCAGAAGATGGAGCTTAACCAGTACTGCACAGACCCGAAGCAGTTAGAAGCAAGATATGAAATGTTTGGAATTAAACAACCTAAGAAAGGAAGTAAAAAATGACTGATACAGTCGACGTAGCAGCAACAGAAGTAGACCCATTAGAGAGCAAAATTTTAACATTGAAGTTTAGTGTTAAAGATATTAACGCCATCTTGAATTTGTTAGGCACCTTGCCGTTTGTTCAATCTGTTGGTTTGATCAATGCCATACAGGCACAGTGCGCACCACAGGTAAATGAGGAGGCCCCAAGTGAACCTCAAGCAGCTGCTTAAACACGCAGGAATTAGCAACAATATCATCAAGGAAGTAGAGCGAAAAGCTGAGCGAACCAACGCCCAAAAGGAGCAGGAGCACCAGGAAAAAGCGCTGGCAATGACCAAGATGATGCTAAATGACGCGTTAAGGTACCGCAGGGAGCATGGCGATAAAACGCCACCCTCGGCACCTAAAAAGACTATCATTCTGCCCGGTGATTTTTAGGGCGGAATGGTGCGGTTTTTTGCATTAATATAGATAGGACTAGCTGTGAAGCTCTCCGAGCTGTAAAGAAAGCTAATGGCCCCCTGGAGCCATCATAGAATCCAGGCACCCCACAATAATTAGAAAAATTATGACCACAAAAAAACCATCACCAAATAAAAAAATGTTCACTGAGGAAATGGCTAAGACCGTTTTGGAACTCGGTAAGCAGGGCGCATCCCAAAAAACCATGTACGCCGCAATTAATATCAGTAAGGCCACCGCAGCTAAGTGGAAAAAAGAGGATCCGGAGTTTGCTGAGGTACTAGACCTAGCAACTACCTACGGGCAGGCGTTTTGGGAGATGATGCTACTAGCTAACATTGACAATAAAGCCTTTAATTCTAGAGTTGCTGAAGTGGCCTTAAAAGGACAATACCCAGACGACTACTCACAACGTATGGATATCAAGCAGGATATTAAAAAAGAAGTTGTGGTAGATTTTAACGGTGAAATAGCTGCTTTAATTAAGGCATTAAAAGAATAAATTCCGCCCTACCTAAAAAATAAATAAAAAGGCACCTCAAAAGGGTGCCTTTTTTGCATTAATATATGTACGACTAATCAGACACGAAAGACTAAATTGACAGCACATGCGCTTTTATCCGCTTCAGGCTCCAAAAGGTGGCTATCCTGCACCCCCTCGGCCAGACTTGAGGCCACACTACCAGAACAGAAACGAAATACCAAGGGGATTGATTTCTCTGCGGAAGGTACACTGGCACACTCACTTGGCGAAATACGCCTACGACTTCAATTTAATCAAATAGGACACGACGAATATGACCGCGAATACGAAATCATCAAGACGCACCCGATCTACAAAAACTACTCCCCCATTGAACGAGACGATTTCGAGGCCAACGTTGATAACTACGTTCTTTATGTCCGGTCTCAGATTGGAGACGGCGATACACCTTTATTTGAGCAGCGTGTGGACTTCAGTGATTGGGTTCCTGACGGATTTGGTACGGCCGATGTGGTTATACTTTCTAAGCACACCATTCGCGTCATCGACCTCAAGTTCGGAAAAGGCATTCCGGTACATGCGCAAGATAACCCGCAGCTACGACTTTACGCACTTGGAGCCTACTCCAAGTTCAAAGAAGAGTTCCCGGAAATCCAAGAAGTCAGTTACACGATACATCAACCCCGACTTGACAGTATCAGTACCGATGGTACCAGCATCCGTAAACTTATCGACTGGGCCGAGTACTTTGTCAAAAGCAAAGCCAAGAAAGCGTGGGGCGGTGCCGGTGAGTTCCTCCCCGGTGAGTGGTGTCAGTTCTGCCGCGCAAAAGCGCAGTGCCGCGCCCGGTCGGATTTTAACACCGAGCTCGCCCGTCAAGAGTTCAAAGCCCCGCCCCTCCTCACCGAAGAAGAAGTCAGCGAAGTCCTCGCCAAAGCTCAAGGGCTAAAGACATGGTGTAACGATGTAGAAGAGTTTGCTCTAAGTCGTGCTATTAATCAGAACATTGTTCCACCAGGGTACACACTCTCCACCACAAAGACACACCGTAAGATCTCTGACAGCGCCCTAGCGGCCGTTGTGCTAGTTGAGAGGGGTATGGACCCACAAACGATTTGGGAGCCCCAGAAGCTCAAATCAATAGCTACACTGGAGAAGCTGGGACCTAAGGGGCAGGTCGCCGCGTGGTTAGGTGAGTTGATCCTACGACCAGAAGGTGAGCCAAAACTGGTACGGGCTAAGGAAGATGCTAAGGAGGATTTTGTATGATTTATGTACTTTACGCTTTATTGGTTCCAATCAATTTATTGGTGACATTGCTTGCCGTTATACTGGCGCCAGTGTTGCCATTGTTTGCAACCCCCCAATATGGTTGGTGTGGTAATCATAGCTATGAGGCAGTGGAGCCACGTTTGCCTAGTTGGTTAGGCTGGTTTATGACGCCAGATAATTCACTCAATGGTGACGCTACTTTTCAAACAATGTTTCCCCCAGGCCAATGGTGGTCACAAGTCCATTGGCTATGGCGTAATCCAGCGTATAGCTTTGGTCTTAAGTATTTAGAAACCCCCTATGAATGTAGTGTTCAAGGTGACAAGACTATTAAGGACAATGACAATGCAAAAGCAGGATGGTGTCTGGTACACGCTAATGGGCTATTTCAATTTACTCTTATTACCCCTGTTGGCTTTGCTCGTTGTATTTATATTAATTTGGGTTGGAATATCCGTGCTTTGGTCGATGATAACGTCCAACCAAATCCTGATCCGTACCAGGCCACGTTCTCATTTTCGCCAAGATTGAGTGGTTTTAGATGAGTACATGGCTAATAGCAGCAATGGGCGCGGTATACTTCTACATAGCCTGTGAACAGTTCTGGAAGGGTAGTATAGGCACTGGTATCATGTTCCTAGGGTATGCAATTGGAAATATTGGGCTCGTAATGGTAGCTAAATAAGGAATCAATATGCAGGTTATTTGTTATGACACGGAGTTTGATGTTCCGGACCTGCTAATCGACCAGTTTATGAAGGACTTTGATGGTCTCCCTGGAGGCAAACACCGAGAGGGTGTCATGCAGATCAGGGGATCCATTGAAGAAATTTTAGACATTGTAGCAGATGACCCTGAGTTGCTGTACGAGCCTGAGTACCAGACCGACTTCATTAGGGCCCTAGCAATGAAGCAGGCACTGGGGGAGCTAGGTTTATTATATGATAGCTAGATATCTCATATTGTGAAATAAAAAGTAGGTTGTTTTTGCATTAATATGTGTATGGGTAGACAGACTGGCCCCAAATGAAGTCCAGTCTTTATGTTAAAAAGGTAATAATCATCATGGCAACAAAATCAATCAAGACCAAGTTTGTAACTGGCAAGGTTCGCTTCTCTTACGCTAACGTGTTCCAGCCAGCTGAGACACCAAACGGCGTGTTAAAGTACTCTGTATCCATCCTTATCCCTAAGTCAGACACAGAGACAGTGGCGCGCTTTAAGAAGGCGTTTGAAGAGACCAAGACAATCAACGCAGCCGTGTGGGGTGGCTCAGTACCTAAGCTCCTTAAAGGCGGACTACGTGATGGTGATGCAGAGAAAGATGACGCGGCTTATGCAGGTCATTACTTTATCAACGCCAGCTCTAACGAACGCCCAGGTATTGTAGACCAAGACCTGAACCCAATCATCGACACCAGCGAGTTCTACTCAGGTTGCTATGGCCGTGCATCCATCACTTTGTATCCGTACGATACAAGCGGCTCTAAGGGTATTGCTGCCGGCTTGAACAATGTGCAGAAGTTAGAGGATGGTGAGAAGTTTGGTGGGTCTACATCAGCAGCGTCGGACTTTGCTGTATGAAGAACATCAAGCTGAAGTTTAGTAAGTTCTTTCCAAGCACGGACTATGGTCTTCCTAGCTTTCTTGACCTATCAGGTGAGGGCACCGATAAAGATAACTTCAATATCAGCCTAGCCATTAGCACTGGAAAAGATATGGTTAATATTTATCTAGGTGACTATGACAAGGCAAACTTTAAGTTTGTACAAGAGCTGCATAGTGCCTTGACAAAGACCTTGGAATACTACGAGACAATGGCCCAGATTGCGGTGGTAACCAATCCAGTAATCCCAGCAGTTTCCAAGAAGACTAAGGGAGTGCTAAAAAGCACGGAAACAAAACCTAAGAAGTAAATTGCTTTTGTAGTATCGGGGGAGAGCCATAGAAACTGTGGCCTCCCCTTTTTATCCACCATATAACTATAGAGACCAATAAATGGACCAGTATCAAGAGTACATTGCCGCCAGCCGTTATGCCCGCTATCAAGATGACAAGGGTCGTCGTGAAAGTTGGCCAGAGACAGTAACCAGATTTACAGATTATATTTTTAGCCGTACACCAGCCATCACTGGCAATGAAGAACTAAAAGCAGACTTGTACAAGTCTATTGTTAACCTTGAATTGATGCCGTCCATGCGAGCCATGATGACTGCAGGAAAGAGTGCCGATCGTGACAATACTTGCGTCTATAATTGCTCGTATCTTCCAGTGGATGACCCCAAGTCTTTCGATGAGGCCATGTTTATCCTGCTCTGTGGAACAGGTGTGGGATTCTCAGTCGAGGCCAAATATATATCCTTACTGCCTGAAGTGCCGGAAAAACTTTTTGAGTCCGAGCATCGCATCACAGTCCACGACTCCAAAGAAGGCTGGGCAAAATCATTACGTTTACTCCTCGCAAGCCTCTGGGCTGGAGAAATCCCGCAGTGGGACGTCAGCAATGTTAGACCTGCCGGAGCACGACTCAAAACATTTGGTGGAAGAGCTTCCGGGCCACAACCACTAATTGATCTATTTGAGTTTACTGTAGCAACATTTAAACACGCCAAGGGTCGTAAGCTAAACAGCCTAGAGTGCCACGACTTGATGTGTAAAATTGGTGAGGTGGTTGTAGTGGGTGGCGTACGCCGATCAGCTATGATTTCACTTTCCGACCTGGACGACGAAAGGATTAGACATGCAAAAGCTGGACCATGGTGGGACACCGCTCCGCATAGGGCTCTTGCGAACAACAGTGCGGTGTATAATGAGACACCTACTGTCGGAAAGTTCATGGAGGAATGGCTATCACTTTACAACTCCCATTCCGGTGAGCGAGGCATATTCAATCGGGAGGCTGCTAAAAAGGCGGTTGAAAAATACGGGCATCGAGATCCAAATTTTGAGTTCGGTACAAATCCGTGCAGTGAGATCATTTTACGACCCTACCAATTTTGCAATCTTAGTGAATGTGTAGTACGCCATGACGACAACCGTGAAACTCTCTTGCGTAAGGTGCGCCTCGCCGCTATCCTTGGTACCATCCAGTCTACCTTCACAAAGTTCCCCTATCTGCGCAAGGTGTGGCAGAGAAATACTGAAGAGGAGCGGTTACTGGGTGTCTCCCTCACCGGCATCTATGATAATCCCCTTCTCACAACCCAAGGACCAGAATTAAATGAACTACTTACAGAACTTAGAGAATGCGCTAGAGATACAAATAAAGAATGGGCAGCTATTCTCGGAGTCCCTGTCAGCGCTGCTATCACATGCGTCAAGCCAAGTGGAACAGTATCCCAGCTCACTAATTCGGCGAGCGGCATCCACCCTCGCCATGCTAAATACTATATCCGAAGAGTGCGTGGAGATAAAAAAGATCCTCTCACCCAGTTCCTTATTGGACAAGGAGTACCAGCTGAAGACTGCGTTTACAAGCCAACCCAAACTACCGTCTTCAGTTTTCCTCAAAGAGCCCCCGACGGACTCGTACGGGACGACGTTACTCCCATTAGTCACCTCGAACTCTGGCTTACCTACCAGCGATACTGGTGTGAGCACAAGCCCTCAGTCACCGTCTCAGTTGCAGAAAAAGACTGGCCAAGTGTCGGAGCCTGGACATGGGACCACTTCGACGAAATCAGTGGAGTTAGCTACCTCCCCTACGACGGCGGAAGTTACCGCCAAAGTCCTTATGAAGAATGCACCGAAGAAGAGTATGAAGAGCTCAAAGCCAAAATCCCTAAAATTAACTGGCTAGATTTAAAGGAGAACACAGACAACGTAGAGGGTGTTCAAACCCTAGCATGCAGTGCTGGATCGTGCGAAATATAATTATGTTTATAAGAGATTGCCCTAAATGTGGTAAGACAATACACTACAAGCGTGCTGATTCTGTCCAAAAAGCAAATGCCAACAACGCTGTATGTGCTTCTTGTCGAACCGCGTTAAACAATCGTTCTCCAAACAGAAACGCCAAGCTCGACAAAAATCCTGCTTGGCGTGGATATGGTGAGATACCAGGTAAAGTTCACTCTAAACTAAAGCACGGCGCAGAAAAACGTAGTATAAATTTTGAGCTAACTATTGAGGAGATTAGTGATCGGTATGAAGCACAAGATAAACTATGCGCTTTTACTGGGATACCTTTAGAATTTGGTGTCGATGCTTCCGTGGATAGAATTGATAGTAATATGGGGTACAACCCAAATAACATTCAAATCGTACATAAAGCATTAAACATGATGAAAAAAGATATGTCAAACGAAGTGTTTATTGCTTGGTGCAAATTAATAGCAAACCACGGAAACAAATAAAACTATTTCACATGGTGGTGATTTGGGGCTCCTTTGGGAGGCCCCTTTTTTGCATTAATATGTATGAAGTTTAAAGATGCACCTTAACATTAAAATGCGTCTTTAACACACAGTATGTTAATGTGTAAAAAAGTATGTTAAAGTACTGATTTGTAATAAAAAGTTTAAAAATGTACGAAAAAGTAAACTAATAGTTGATTTTGTACGTTTTTATTAAACCGCCAATACGTTGGCTTGCCACAGGAGCATGTATGAAAGAGCAAATTTTTAGTATTGACTTTGAGACACGTAGCCACATTGATCTAACCGACCGCGGTCTGGATATCTACGCCAACGACCCCACAACGGAAGTGTTGTGTATTGCGTACGGCACAAACCCCAGCGATGTAGCGGTTTACAACGCACCCAAACCAGACACAAACACGGTGATGGCTTTTTCTCGTTTTTTAAAGCACGTCAAAGATGGTGGCAAGATCCAAGCATGGAACGCCATGTTCGAGTACGCCATCTGGAACTGTGTCTGTGTGCCTAAATACGGCTGGCCTCCCTTAAAGCTAGAGCAGTGCGTTGACTCCATGGCCATAGCAGCAGCCAACAACGTGCCACAATCATTGGGTGATGCAGCCATCTTCATGGACAGCGCGCACCAAAAAGATACCCGTGGTAGATACCTGATCCAGAAGTTGTGCAAGCCCCATAAAGGCACCTTTAATGAAGATCCAGAGTTAATGCGTGAGTTGTTTGATTACTGCGCACAGGACGTACGCACAGAGATGGCGATTGTAGCCAATTTAAGGCCCCTTACAGAGGCCGAGCAGGAAGTTTGGCTACTGACTCAGAAAATTAATTTAAAAGGCGTACCGGTTGATCCTAACGAGCTCCACAGCGCCGTCTTGGCCGTGGTGAGGGCCCAGGACCAACTAGATAACGAATGCGTCGCCTTGACCGGTTTTAAGCCGTCTGAGAGGGCCAAATTGCTGGGTTGGGTTAACAAGATGATGATTGATCCGTTACCAGATTTAACAGCCGAGACAGTAGAGAAAACACTTAAACTGGAGCACCTATTTAAACCCCTTCGCAGAGCTTTAGAACTGCGCCAAGAAGGAAGCCAAACTAGCGTGGCTAAGTACGCTAAAATGATGGAGATACAACGTGAAGGACGGATTAGGAATACATTGGTATATCATGGCGCTAGTACTGGCCGCTGGGCGAGCCGTGGTGGGCTTAATTTGCAGAATATTGCGCGCCCCACACTTGAAGATGAGGAAATTGAACAGGCAATACCAAACGTATTTATGGGAGGAAATGGTACGATGCGAGAACTTTCCTCCCTTGTACGCTCCGCTATTAGAGCACCAGAGGGAAAAACCTTCGTTGACGTGGATTTTAGCTCAATTGAAAACCGAGTTGGCGTCTACCTGGCTGGGCAAAAAGATAAAGTGGAATTGTTCCGGAAAGGATTAGATGAGTATAAAACATTTGCAGCAGATAATCTTTATCACGTCAGTTATGACGACGTTACTAAAGATCAGCGCCAAATCGCGAAGTCAGCGGTTTTAGGTGCAATGTTTGGACAAGGCGCGAAAGGACTTGTTAAGTACGCGGAGGGGATGGGTGTAAAACTTAGTGAGGCTCAAGCCAAGAACGCAGTAGATGGCTACCGCAGTTCGTATGTGAAAGTGAAGGCTTTGTGGGCATTGTGCGAAAATGCCGCGATTCAAGCAGTTGAGAATCCCGGTAATCCGTTTCGTGCCGGGGATAAGCTGGTTCTGAAGGTGGCAAAGAACGCGCTATGGATGCAGCTGCCATCAGGTAGACTCATCTGCTGGCAGAGGCCACAGCTCGAGCTGGTCACCACTCCGTGGGGTCAGCAAAAGGTCGGGGTCACTGTCCACACTCAGAGCACATATACAAGGCAGTGGGGTAGGAATCAGATTATTGGTAGTTCGTTGTTTCAATCCGCGGTGCAGGGTACCGCACGTGATTTTTTGGCCGAGGGACTTACTAGGCTTGATAAAGCCGGTTACGAGGTGACTAACTTGATACATGATGAATACCTTTTATTAACTGATGAGAAAAATGCAGAACAGACTTTGGCTGATGTGTTAAAAATGGTAACACAACCACCAAAATGGGCTCCTGATTTTCCATTAGCCGGAGACGGCTGGGTCTCAAAAAGGTACAAAAAATAGGGCGGATTTGCCTAGTTTTTTGCATTAATATGTATAGATAGGGACAGAGTGTTCGAAAACTTTGTCTTAGCCTGAATCTAAGACTCACCTATCAACTTCAAACTACTATTCAGGAGTATCAAAATGCTTTCGCAAAAAGAAAAACAAGCAATTCGTTCCAAAAAACATCAAGACAGGTTAATGTCCACCAAAGGGGGTTGTATTAAACGTCGATTTTTTGAAACTAAATACCGCGCCAAAAAATTAAACATTCCGTTTGATCTGACATTAGAGTATTTAATTTCTATTTTTCCTGATAAATGTCCAGTGTTTAATACTGAATTATCTTGGGGTCATCAAAAAGGAAAAATACTTCAGACAAGCCCATCGTTAGATAAAATAGATCCTGAAAAAGGATATACCATCGGCAATGTGCAATGGCTTTCCAATATGGCAAATTGTATGAAACGAGATGCAACGCCAGAACAGTTGCATCAGTTTGCTAATTGGGTTAAAGCTACGGTGCTTTACTAACCGGTGTGGGGTTGAACATCAGCCCCACATCACCGGTGTGGTAGCCCTCATAGCCCGCACCTTTAATAAGGCGCTCTAGCTCGGTGGCCTTAACGGCAGGATCTACCATCTCACGACCAAAAGACATCATGTATGGATCAAGTGCACGGCTCTTAGCAATGGCATGAAATCCCTCTGGGTCTTCGGCCGCGTTGTATACATTTGATGCGGTACCTTGATACTTTTGGCTACCAAGTCCCTGCTCTGGTGGCATTGTCTGCTCACCCTTATTTACGTAGAAGTAGCTACGGTCTTTAATATCTGGAGCATCTTTAAGCCTTGCCGCCTCTTGCCCCTTAATGCCGCGACCATACATGCTGGGCTCTAGTCTATTAAGTGACGGGTGGTTGCTGTAATGAATAAATGGTACATCCTCAGCAAACTTTAATACCTTCTTTAGTACCTCACCACCACCAGCGTAACCCTCAACAGAGCCACCAGCTGCCTTCATAAAGTCTGGGTTCATTGCCTCATCAGGATTGTACTCAGCAAACTTGCCACGGATGTTTTCAGGCTTTAATACACCGACGTTAGGGATACCACCCTCTACTACGTGGAAGGTATCATGTCCTGTATCTTTTAAGTGCGTTAAAAAGTCTGAGTTTTCAATCGCTGTCCAGTCACCACGCTTTAAACCCTTTTCAAGGTTAACGCGCTTCGGATACTTTTCAATAAAGTCTGAAATAACCTGTTGACCTTCCTGTGTATCGGGGTGCCAATGTTGTCCTAGATTGACATTTACTGGATACATAGTAGAGCCAGATTTAACTTTGCCACTGTTGTTCATTGACAAAAATGATTCCGCAAACTCTGGGTCCCTAGTTACAAAAGTCGCTTTAGGAGTAATGTACATTGGATCCTTAGCAGACTTTGTGGGATCAAATGCCTCTATGTTATTTGCTGGACTACCATGATAAAATCCTGTCGTAAACTTGGCCTTATAGGCCGCCTTGGCCTCATCCAACAGCGCACGAATTTCAGGTAGAGATAACTTAGGCATTATTTCTTAGCCTTCTTAACCTTACCGCCTTTTTTATGGCCTGCCGCTTCCATCTTACGTAATAGTTTATCAGTCATTTGAACAGATAAAGGTTTACGTGTAAAGGCCCAAGTACCAGGCTCTTTGCCAGTAAAGTCTCTATATTGTTGCATGTAATCTCCCAGTATCAATTCTTTAGGGACGGGGGCATGAGATACTCCCATATCAGTTCCACTTAAAATATGAGGAAAAGCAGAATGTAAATCCGGACGATATGAAGCGTTATTGTCTAAAGTAAAAATTCTAGTACCAACAGAATGCGTTGGAGCACCGATAGATTTTGGATCAGCCATATCTTGCAACATGCCTTTGTAATCTATAATTTGACCTTTTGTTTTACCAGCACCTTGAGCACCAAATAAAACGTTTGCTAAAGGTCCTCTATTTTCAAAAGTACCACTTAGATTACGAATAGCTTCTTCATTAGTTACATCGGGAGTATTAGGAAACATCAACTGGCCTTTTCTAGCACCAGAACCAAACTCTTGTTTGCCTAATGCAGCTTTCATTTTAGCTGCAGTTTCTGGAGTCAAATTACCAGTTCTTACTTGGTGATAAAACTCTTCAAGCATAGGATCAAATACATGAGGGTTTGTTTGATGTTGTGTCTCACTACCAATTAACGGAGCCCAAATAGATTGTCCTTCAGGAACTTTTTTGTTACGGTTAATAATTTTGGTAGCTTCTTGTGGGGATGCAACACCCCATACAGCATTTGCTTCTTTGTATTCAGGTTTATCTATTTGGTGACCAGAAAATTCATGTCCACCTAATTCACCCTCAATAGCTTTTAGTCTATCTGATTGAGTTAAATTTAAGGTTTTTCCTTCTTGTGGAGCATAAGCCTCACTGGCGCGCATGAATTTAGTTTCATTTGGAACAGCGTAATGGACACCACCTAATTTAGCTAAATAGTTTTCCGCCATATCTGCGGCTTTAGGGCCAAGCTCTTTAAGTGCGGCCCTACCTACTTGGCCAGCGGGCTTTAGCATTGGGGCCACGTTCATAGCTCCCATTAAATAGTTACCCATACCACCAAGGTAGTCACCCTTTTGTCCTGCCTCAACAAAGCCCTTAGCTGAATCAGCAATTGCCCCTGGGGTCTGTAGCGCCATACCAATCGGATTAAACTTATCCGCCGTGGTTGCTCTTGGACCACCAAACAATGTATCTGCCTGTTGTGGACTCATATATTTAGCTGCGTAGTCACGAATCTTTTCACTATAGCTAGGTTCATAGGCCTGTGCAGTTCCCATCTCAGGAACACTGCCACCATCTGCTAGGTGCAGACCTGGGTGCTTCTCTGCCAGTGTGTCTAAGTACTCATTGAGGTACGGAGCCCCCGCAGCAACGCCCATACCAATAGGCATTAACAACGGGTGACGTGTAAGCGCCGCGGCACCACCGAGAGCACCAAGACCACTCACTGCGGCACGGCCGTACTGGCCCTTCATGGCGTGCTCCACGGCGTTGGTGCCTTGTAGGCCAACGTCAAGTCCACCAAGCGCACCAAGGGCGCGGCTACCTGCCGTTGCCATACCATGCGGGCTAATTGTTCTGTTTAAAAAATCACCAACATTCTCAACACCACGACGTGCTGCTTGTACTGGAGCACCACGCAAGGACTCCATAAATCCTGGCTTAGCGTTTAATTCTTTGTATGCGTTCTCTACTGCCTGCAGGCGAGACGCACGAAGATGTGCAATACGGCTTACCTCTGCTTGGTTGTGTGCGTTTCTTGCCGCGTCTTCTTGAATTTTTAATGACTCTAGTTCCTTAGCGACATGTTCAGGAACAGAGAATGGTGTTGCACCACCCTGAATAGATTTCATGCCAGGGAATTGCTTCTCTGCGGCTATTGCCTCCTCTGCAGACTTACGTACACCAGAGTAGTCGCCCGTCTCACCGGTACCATAAAATAAACCCTTACCCTCAGGGTTTACAAACTGGCTACGGCCATAATTTGCGTTAGGGTTGGATGGGTATCCCTCAACAGTAACACTACCTTGGCGGTTTTTAATTGCCTGAGCTGCAACCTCTGTCGGGCTCTTAAATGTTGGGGGAACCTGAGGAGCTGTGGTGGCCTGTGGCTTTAGACCAGGGATACCGTACTTGTCAAACTCAGATTTTAATCCGGGGCCTAACATAGCACCACCAACAACACCAGCGGTGCCAGCAACAAAACCCGGTGCGGAGTAGTCTACGCTAGTACCTGGAATATTTGTTGGTTGAGCAGCAGCGGCCTGTGGTTGCTCTTGCTCCGCACGATGACGGAACTCAAACTCTTCCTGCTCTTGAGGTGTCAATTCATCTGCCATTATTTAGCCTTTGTTTGTGATGCTTTAAAGTCTTGGTATCTTTTTTCTTTTGCTGCATCCCAACTAGAGCCTGATGCAGAAGGTGTTGCTACACCAGCTTGAATCTTAAAGCCTTCATTGGACTTTAAATCCGCTGGGTTCATGCTTAATATATTTGCCAAGCGGTTATTGTGCTTATCATTTAATGCTTGAAACTGATCGCTATCCAAGAAATCACCAAAGTTCATACCTTTATTTTTCTTGTACGCATTATAAACCTCGGCGTCAAATAATGCACGCTCACGTAATGTAGCGGTTAGTGTTTTTAGTTTACCAATTGGGTCATTAACAGAGCCAACAGCTTTTTGCACCAAACCACGCTCGTTATCCGAAACAGCGCCCTGACCTTTAAGGTAGTTTGTGGACCACTCAAGCTCGTTCTGTTTCATAAAGCTCTCTAATTGAGCAAACTTACGGATTGCTTCAGGGCTTGCACCGGACTTAGCTAAATTCTCTTGTAGCTCCTTAAGACCAATGGAACCAAAGTTACCGGCCTCGATACCGGCCTGCATCTGGCGAACAAAAGCATCTGCCTTAGAGCCTGTTTGGTACTTGCCAACCATATTTTTAACCTCAGGGTCATCTAATAACCGCATTGTGGCGTCTTGAGTAACCTGACGTGTACCAGCGGACATACCCTGTGTACGTAGTGTGTTTTCACCCGCGGCGTACAGTTTACCAGACTCAGTGGCCTGAGACGTAGCACCAGCAATAGGTACCTCTGCGCTCTTAGATTTAAACTCAAGGTCTTCCTTAGTGCCGGGAGCAAACGGAGAAACAACCCGTTGTGGTGCAGCTGGAGCAGGAGCTACAGGAGCAGGAGCTTGAGGTACAGGGGCAATAGGAGCTACAGGAGCTACAGGAGCGGGGGGTCTTGTTATTTGAGGCGGTGCTGGTGGCCTAATTGCGGGTATTGCTTGTGGTCCCGCTACAGGGGCTGCAGGGGCTGCCAAAGGCATAGGTATTTGAGCAGCCGCCGGAGCTGCTGTAGGAGCCATAGGAGCTCCTACAGGCGCACCGCCAGCAACACCAGTTGCTGTACCAAATGGTGTGGCCTGTCCAGTACCAGCGGTGCCGCGAACATCATGTGGAACAAAGGCGCCAGGGCCAACGAACTTAGTCAATACTGCAGCTGGGATGAGTTTAGGATCAACTAGACCGTGCTGTACCATGTATTGTACGTCCTTGATCATATCCGTCTTGTTGGCGTTCTTAGCTAAATATTCTTGAATAGCTTTTTGGGCCCCAACGGGATCTCTTAATGCCTGATTGCCAATACTTTGACGAAGGGCTGGATCTTCTACCAATCCAAGCATACCTCCCTGTTGGACCATGGATGATCCAGAGGTGGGTGCGCCTGCGGTAATGTGTGATGGGGGCAATGTGTTTGTAGTACTTGCATTGGTGGGGCTACCAAATAAACTTTCTTGAAGTGCCTTGGTTTGAGCCATTCCAATTTTAGCCTGTGATAACTGGCTACGCATACCAAAGAGCTCTTGCTCCTGACGGGATTTATCTATTTCACGATTACGTAAACCTTCAGATGGCCCAGCGACGCCACCAGACCACCAGGCCTGCGCGTCCTTCATGTTCTCCATGAAGCTACCCTTCTGGGCTTGCTTTTCATCAATAAGTTTTTGCATGTTGGCCAAGAGCTCTGGGTCCACACCAATAGCACCTTGTGCTGTTGGTAGAGCATATGGTCCGCGGGCTGCAGGGGCCTTGCCATAGGGTACCGCCGCAGCTTCCGGTGCAACTGCGTCTAATCCGGACTGTACTGATGTATCGCTATCTGGTAGTGCCATAATGATTCCTTAAGGGATAGTTCCGTTTGTAGCGTCGTATGTTGTATTTGGATCAACAGCGGGAGTACTTGGCGAATTAGCCCAAGACCACAATTGATTTAGTAAACCTGGTTGTACAGCAGCAGTACCTGGGGTTGTCCCAACACCTGGAACAGCAGCAGATCCAGCACCAAATAATTGGTTAAGTATTCCTGTGTTTGCACCACCACCTAAGGCACTAATCAAACCACCAATTTGGTTAACAGGAGATAAGTTAGTTGAGTTAGAGACTGTCTGACCTGGGGTTACTGAGGACAAGACATTACCTAGGTTTGTTGCGTTAACGTAAGGTGATGCCTGCTGGTACTGACCGGTTGTCAATAGATTGTTAATATTTTGTTGACCAACGTTACCAGCTGCAGCACCAGCATTTACACCGGTTGCTTGGTTCTGTAACGCGGCTTGGTTCTGTGCTGTATTCAGTGTTGCCAAGGCGTTTGCCTTAGAGGTATCAACCGCTGTCTGACCACGTAAGCCACCAAAGTTGCCAGAGCCAATGTTACCGGCCTCAACCGGTGCCGTTGTGGTTGGCATTAGTTGGTTCAGTTGTTGGTTCTGTGCCTGAAATAATCCACCTAGTGCAGTGTTTGTATTTGGTGTTACATTACCGGAGGCATCTGTGTTCCATGGATTAGCCGCACCACTGGCAATGCTCTGCAGTGTGCCACCGGCCTGTGTGAAGGCGTTGGTTGGTCCAGATAGTGCATTAACAGCGTTCTGCCCAACGGTCTGCTGTGGCGTCGGTGCACCAGCGTTAGCTGCTTGTGCTTGACTAACAACGTTCTGTTGTGCTGTGTCATACCAAGACGGCATTGCCGTTGTCTGTACACCTGTGTTGGAGATTAATCCACTGAGTCCTGTGCTTGCCATTATGCTTTCCTTTTTGCTTCTAAGAGATAGCCCAATGGGCCTTTTGAGTCTGGTGGTAAATCTTCGGGTTTATTGCTTTGCTTATGTGCGCGAATTGCTTTTAAGAATTGGTCTAAAATTTGAGCACCACTATCGTTACTACCGTTGCCTAAACCGGATACCACATCGGCAGGGATCACAAACTCACCATTTGCCAACATCGCTGGTACTGAATCAGATGTGCCGGTACCGCCACCTTGAACAAAGTGCTGTAGTCCGCCCTCTGAATAAAATTCTGGGTTGTGGCCTTCAATCTCGCCACCCTCGGAGTGACCTGGGGGCATGCCCACTAATCGACCACTTAAATCTCCGTATGCGTGGCCTGGTAGACCCATTAAACCAACGGGGCCCTTTGCCTTAACAATGGATGGGTTCATGTGCGGAAACCCTGTCTGGTTGTAGTTATATGTTGGTGATGGCAACCCACCGCCCTCAGCCATTTTGGCAGGGTTTACCGTCTCAGAAAGGGACTGTATAGGGGACTGGCTGTACTGAGTGGCAAACAACGGTGACGCAGTCTCGGTAATTGTGGGCATCCCTAAAAGCTGTGCCTTATGTGCCGCAGCAATGGCAGGTGTTAGATGATCTATCCCAGTGCTGGTTTGACCAATGGGGTTGTATGTCCCGCCAGTTAAATCTGAGGCTGAGGTACTTCCCCCCGATGCGAATTGTTGTGGCATAATTGCTGGCATTGATCCTGCTCCTGTGTTTGGTGTGTATACCATATTTGTCTCTGGTGCTACTGTCTCTTGTGTTGTTGGAAGGCCAACCAATGTGGCTTGTTTACCACCACCCAGTGTTCCTACTAGGTTGGTTAATGAGCCCGTTCCGGATTGTAACTGTGGTGCAGTAAAACCATATGACGAGGCACTGTATCCTGTGCCGGTCCCAGTACCTGTTCCAGTGCCTGAACCACTACCAGATCCCGTGCCAGTTCCAGTGCCTGTTCCTGTGGTACCAGTTCCAGTGCCTGTCGCTCCTGCGCCTGTTCCTGTTGTTCCGCTACCGGTTCCAGTTGCTGTGCTGCTAATCTTAGAGCCCGTTCCAGCTGCTGTCGAGTTTATTAAAGATCCTGTACTGCTAACTGTTTTGGAAGACCCATCACTAAATGACGTGGTGATATTTCCTTTACTATCTGTTGTTTGACCAACAGGAACCGCCGAGGTAACCGAACTGGTCCCCGTAGATGTTCCAGATAAAACCGGAGCTGTTGTTCCGGATCCACCATTACCTGTATAAAAACTATTTAATAAGTTTTGATACACCGTCATAATATCTGATGGGCTGGATGGGGTGGCTGAAGGTGTTGTAGCTCCGCCAGTGGTTGTAGAACCACCAGTACTAGGTGCTCCAGGTGATCCCGACTCTCCTGTTGCCCCAGCTCCAGCGTTACCACCACCTCCGGCAGGACCAATAACTGGTTTAGTTGTCACTGGAGCCGCTGCTACTTTAGCTGCAATTTGGTTAACAATAGCTTTATCAGATGCAGATAATTCAGGGTAGTTAACTTGGAGTGCCTTTAAAGCAGCTAATTGCTGATCTGCAGTACCACCGGCCCATAAAGCTGGGGCACTAACATTTCCAGTTGAACCGGTTCCCCAAATGTTACCCAACATTGCATTTGGGTCTGCATCACCAAAACCATACACCCCAGCAAATTGCTTTAGTGTATTTAGTAGCCCAGGACTTGCCTTACTAATATCTGGAGCTTGTGTTGGGGTATAATTAGTTCCTGTAACAAGAATATTTAACTTACCAGTGTTATCAACGTAGCTTGTTTTTCCAGCGGCTATTGCATTGGCTTCTTGTTGTGAGTTAAACTCATTGATTACAGACTGCGTTTCCGCCATGGCTGTTTGAGGAGTAAACCCTTTTGTTGCAGCTAAAGATTCGTAATTTTGCTTACTAACAGGATCTAAGGCATTATACGCCTGTACATTTGCAGCTGTTGCAGCGACAGAAACTGGGTCCGCACCAGGTTTAACCATCTGCGAGTTATAGTACGCAATAGCCGCAGGGTCTGTCAAAGTACTTGGGGTATTAATATTTGTTGGAGCAGTACTTGTACCAAATATTTGACCTAAAGTAGTTGACAGTACATCTGCTGTAGTAGTCGGAACATTAGATCTAACCTGCTCAATGTATCCGTTTTGAGCATTTAGATTTAACATACTAGCATTGTTTGCAACGGTTAGTGCTTGTGTGGTATCCAGCCCTTTACTAATCGCGTTCTCGTATGACGCCTGTTGTGACTGGGTAAGATTATTAATCTGTGAGGCACTTGTAAATGCTGCGTCTAGTCCAACACCATTTTTTGCATCACTGTAGAATGTTTGTTGTGCTGTAGTACTCAATGCTGAAATCTTTGGTGCGTACGCTAAAGCACTAGCAGTATCTAATCCAAGATTTGTACCCGATTGGTAATAATCTTGATTTAATGTACTTAGACTGTTTACTCCAGAGGCTGTATTTAATGCAGCCACGCTATTTTTACCCTCAGTCAAAGAGTTAAAAAATGAATTTTGTGCAATATCAGAAGCAGAAGTTAAAACTGGAGCACTTGTCAGGGCTTCTCTAGTTGTAAGACCTGTATCAAGTACCTTACTAAACATTTCTTGTTGTGAGGTAGTCATTGAGTTTACAGATGAAGCAGAAGCCACTGCTGCGTTTAAATCTGGATTTTCTTGATATGCCTTACTAAATGCAGCCTGTGCTGTAGTACTAAATTTATTAATTGTCTCATCTGTATGAAGAGCTGCTACAGCAGCATTACTATCTGTTCCAGATTTCAACGAGTCAAAGTATGCAGATTTTGCTATATCAGAAGAGCTATTAATGGTTGGTGCCGCAACCAATGCGTCAGATGTAGATACACCAGTATTTGATATCTTGCTAAACATACTCTGCTGGCTGTCACTCATCGCATTTACTGATGATGATGTGTTTAACGCCGATGAGTTATTTTGCCCTTCGGACAACGAGTTAAAGTACGCCTTCTGCGCAATATCAGACTGACTTGATAGCGTAGGCGTTGTTGTCAGTGCATCTCTTATATCTACACCAGAGCTAACAACCTGACTAAATAGGGTCTGGTCCTTAGCTGCCATTTCATTTACTGAGGCTGATGTACTCAATGCTTCAGTGTTACTAACACCTTGGGCTAAAGACTTAAAGTAAGTTTCTTGGGAGATACTTGACTCTCCAGCGATAGTAGGTGCTGCAGATAATGCGTCGGTGGTATTTACACCAGCCGTCAATGCTTTACTAAATACCTCTTGCTGAGTGGAGTTTAATCCTGTAAAATCAGAAGTATTAGTAAAGGACTGATTTACAGTTAGTCCCTCTTTAGTTGCCGCATCAAATACTGACTGCTCGTTTGGCGACATCTTATTGTAGTTCTGCACATCAGTAAAGGCATTAGCAACGGTACCACCCTGCACCATGGATGACGTAACAATGTCTTGCTGTGTTTTATCTAATGCTGCAAAATTTTGAGCATTTTCCAAAGAGCCACTTACGGCGGTTCCTTGATTCAATGCAGCATTAAATATATGCTGCTGCTGAGAATCTAATGTGGCGTATTCCTGTACGTTGCTAATTGCTGTACTGACGCTGTTATTTTGCCCGTATGCGGTACTGTATAGTGCTTGCTGCGCTGGTGTTAACGCCGCCACTGTCTGGGCATCTGATAGTGCTTGTGTGCTACTAATACCATCTTGTAGTGCGTTATTAAATGCGTCTTGGGCCACTGTCGGCATTTTATTAACTTGGTCGGCAATTGCCACCGCAGCAGATGGTGTATCACCTGACTGAACAAGTGAATTAAATGCCTGCTGTACTGACTCTGGCATATCGCCAACGCGCACAGTAATATCTGTATTTTGTGCGTTAGCAAAGGCATCAACACGGCTCACACCATTGGCGGTATCTTCATTGTATTGTGCAATAGCCTCTGGGGACACCAGTTTATTAACATTGGTCTGGTCAATAATTTGGTTTACTGCTAAGTCTGCCGCGTTTTTAACTAACTCGTTAACAGCCGTTGCTTCATTTGCATTAAGTTCTGCTGTTTGTTGGCCAAGCTGGGTTGTTAAATTATTCACATCGGTAGATAGGGATTTTGCCGTATCTGCCGCAGTGGTTACTTGATCCACATAGCCTTGGTAAGTTGTTTTTACATCTGACAACTGCGTCATTGTTTTGCCAAATACATCAACCCCGCTATTATACTGGGCAGCACTTTTATTTAAAGCATCAACCGTTGGCAGTAATAAATTGTACTGTGTGGTTAAGTTATTTCCTGCAGCAATCCAGGGGGCTATCCAACGGTTGTATGTATACCCGGATGTTGAATTATTAAAATACCATGACGCGGATGAATAGTTATATCCAGGCTGACTTGCCAACCAGTTTAATCCTGAGGTCCAGTTTGCTTTTGCGCTATCATAGGCGTTTAACGCTGGTGTGTACCCGGTAGCAAACTGACTATCGTACTGTGCCTTCTCCGTGGTAAACTGTCCAGCGATAGTGTTTAGGCTATCAAACTCTTGCTGGGCTGTTGCCTCAAGTGGACTAAGTGTCTGGTTGTAATAGTTTGTTGCTGTTGTCTGTAAAGTATTAGCTTGGGAGACGGCATCTGTTAAGGCAGTTGACTTTGTGGTTAACTGGTTAAAGGTGTCCTTGATTGCCGCGGAGGCCTGGTTGATGCCCCAGCTTGTTGCTGATAATACACTAGACTGGGCAATAGCATCACCAATGCTTTTTCCACCTAATATTGCCTTTGCCGCCGCGTTGGAGGCGGTAGCAACTAATGTTGAGCTAAGGCTTCCCTTATCAAACATGGCGCTACCATCGGAGTTCTTAAGTGTTGCTAATTGAGACTGGACCGCGCCAGACACAGCACCTGCGGCGCCGCTTATTAATATTTGGTCTAGTGACTTCCCACTAAGCGCTGCAGCTGCGGCGGGTGCTGAGGCACTCGTAACAATTGTTTTTAGTACCGAGGCTGTGGTTCCACTAAATCCATAATCCATTGCGGTGCTGGCGGCTAAATTACCTGCCATATTACCGGCGTTTGCTGCTGCGTATGCTGATGCAGCAGACAACGCAATTTGTTGTATGTTGCCACCATTTGCCGCGCTTACCGCTGCGGACGCAATAATTGCCGCTCCGGCTGTATCAGCAAGTGCCAAACCCGAAGGCCCCAACATATACGTTAATGCTATGGCCTCAATAAGTGGAAGAGGCTTATTGGTAATCTGCTTAAATGATGAGCCTACCGACGCAGAAAATGACCCAACATCAGACACAATTCCTTGTGCAGATTGAGTAATTGAAGTACCAAAGTTTGATAATTCTTTCCCTGGATCAGACACTTATAGACACCTTGTAGGTCTGATGGTGAACTGGATGCAGTCCGGTATCTTCAATAACCGCATTATACCCTAAATGCTGAATAGCTCTTACTGTTGGTAAATCATCTGTAAATCCATACACAGAAGTAAATCCTGCGGCGTGCATCGCCTTAGCAAACTCTTGTAGATTACGTAAGAAATTCTTTGGTACATCCGCGTTAACAAAAAATATGCGTGCCTTTTTTGGCTCTTCAATCAAATAGAAAAACAAAGAGTTTCCGTGGCGAATACCACGTACTTGGTTTGTATCTAACAGCTTGTGAACCTGGGCGTACATCTTTTTCCAGTCTTCACCGGATTTCTTTATCTCTGGGGAGTGCCTAAAGATTTCCTGTTCCGACATGCGGCCAGAAGCATCTGTTAAAGGATGAGACATTTACTCAGTGATATTTTTTACGCGGGCGGCAATTGCTTCCTCTGCAGCTTTTGCAAACACTGGATCAATTTGATCTTTTTGATGCTTAGCTAACATAGCGTCAGATACCGCTTTGTCGTTCAGGTATTTCATTGTTTGTTGTCCGTGCATGATATTTCCTTTGTGTTGATATCTATATCTATATCTATATTAATGCAAAAAAGAGCTACTTTACGCCCTAAATTGATGGGCCATTGACGATTAAAGTAAACTCTCTGGCCCAGTCCTGCCACGTGGCAAACTCTTTTGGGCTAGGCACTGGGTACGCCGCAAATACGTGCATCTGTGACATATTCTGTGCTACTGACTGCCAATTTTCTTCGGGGGCAAACATCATTGGTTCTTGGCCGTAGTGAATTGCTAGGTTACCATTAAAGTCATCCCAGCTCATATAATCTGGCACACACGGGAAGTACTGCTGTATGGTGTTTTTAAGAAGTGGGGTGGTCAAGGACGTTCATCTCCAAACTCAGCCGTGATGAGGTTACGCCCCATCTCGTAGTTGCCATCAATCTCATTAGACTCAAACTTTAACCTTACTAGGCGATGCTCAACGCGAAGGTCAATCTTACCTGTCTCTTGGTTAAAGTAATATGGCCCAGAGTTTTCCTCAGACTGACCAGAGGCAAACTTACGACCAAGGATGGTCATTGCCATCGTTCCAGTCTGTAAGAAGTTTGGCTCTACTCGTCGTAGGTGCATACGTCTATTAACACCTTGGAGTGCGTCTTGGCTTGGGTTACCAGTTAACCAACTAATATCGCTGGTAGTAATGCTGGAGTATATCGCAACCTCGCCATTTAGCGCAATCTCATTAACACCAAACTCATGCTGCCAAATATTAAACCCACCAGTAACATAAAATACTTGCTGCCCGGGAAGGACAGTAATTGAGAACGGTGTGCTGCATGTTACTAATGTAACGCCCGGGGTTCCAATGGTAGTATTATAAATGTTCTGACTGGAAACTATTTGATAGGTTGCGTTAAAGCTATTGCCTGTCGTAAAGGTTACATTATCTCCAGGGCTGAACTGGGGTGTCTGGTCCCCATATAAATAAAACTGACTTGCAGTTGGTGCGGCTAGACTAGCTGGGTGTGCAATAACGGTCTGGGCTGCACCATAGATTGTGTTATAGTTCCAGTCGGCCCAGATGGGTGTAGGAAACAACTCAGTGGTATACCCACATGAGCGTTGAGCACCAGTTGCTTGCCCAGCGTCGTACCATAGCTTATCTTTTACGTTGTAAATGATTGCGTCTGTGCACTCCGTCGCCGTACCTCTAGGATAAAAGAACCAGATCTCATTGTAGCGTGGGACCTTAGTCGCCCACACCTTTTGACGCTGCTCGTAGTTTAGGTTATTAAATAGGTAGTTTATATTTTTATCATTTGGTACTACCGTTACCTGACCATTGTAGGCATAAAACCGGTCAATACCTAACCAGTAGAAGACGCCGTCCATCTCCACAACGGAGTTAGAGGACATGATTGAGATCTGGCTGGAAACAATATCATAGTTCCAATAAATTGGAGCTGTTGCTGCTGTAAAGGTAACACGAATAAGTGAGTCTGTTGCCCAGAATAAACCCGCGGGTGCGTTAGTACCTCCCCGCATAGGCATACCCTTAACAATCTTGGATGACGACACATTGACCTGGTTGGCTAATGGGCCGTTCCAGTCATAGAATGTCTGGTCGCCATAGGTTGTACTGACGTTGTTATTGGCAATGTAACCCGCTGAGCCATAGACAAAGATAAATGGATAAAGCACGCATACACCACCATCAACGCTGATGGGCTTGTATGTTGGCGCGGACCCTGCGCTGTCAGACAGACCAGAGAAGGTCCAGGTGTTTCCAGATGTGGGTGTTATGCCACCAACTAATACCTGAGTTGGCACACCATTATCAATATTGGTTAAATTTAAACCTGGGTGAGCAAACACGGATAGCTGGTTGCCTGATGGGCTGAACTGAGAGTCAAACTGCCAAGTAACCCGATAGTTACCAACGGAAGGATCTGATTGATAATCTAAGTCCCCAGTAAACACAGGCACATTATCTATGTATACCGTTGTCGGGGTACCTATGATGGTACCAGTGGATATATTTACTGTAGTGTTTGGTGTGGAGAATACAGAGGTACTTACTGTGTATACGGTCGGTGTACCTGTCTGGGAAAAGATGATCTTAGTACCCGTTGGAAATACTGTTGTCTGATTTCCAGCGACTACAAATGATGTAGAGGTATTAGACAATAACTTAACGTAGCTTGTACCTGGGAGAATTGTGGCCGTAAATGGGCCACTGCCATCTGGCAATGAGAGGCCAGTGGTAAATATATCGAGCTCTTGGTAGTTACCAGTGAAGATGTAGTTAACGCCGTTATATGGCTGCACGACCATACCGCGGTAGATGCCAACTAGACTATTAAATATCGTGCGGTAGCCACCAATTTTCTTAGGGTCCCCACGTTGAAATCTGCACCATACACCATCGGTGTACTGGTCGTTTTGAAACACAGTACCATCTCTTTTAATACCCGCTGGAACAGCTAAGGAATAAATCTGAGTATACTGTGTGGTATCCTGTTGCTGATTATCAGCGGCCATTAGAACGCACCGCCGCTAATGAGTTGTGCTGTCAGCCTCGCGTTTACTGTTACTAGGGGCTGTGATGGGTTGGTATTATCAATACTAACTAACTGTGTTGAATTTGCTGATAGTCCAAGTATACTGGTACCTACTAGATACATGCCCGTGTGAGTGTCGTTATTAAACGAAAATGAAGGTAGTCCTGCGGTTCCATTTGTTGCATAAAACAAACCAGTAGAGCCCGTTGTCAGTGGGTATAAGTTTACACCATCACTTAACATTGTAACAATACTACCCGCCGTTAATACGAACGGTGGCTGACTTGTGCCTTGATTCTGGAACGTAATGTTATACCCGAGCTGGTTAGTATTATTAACCAAAATATAAATCTGGGTAATTGCTGGTAGTGTAACGGCTAGTGTCTGTGTCCGTGTGCCAGACTGCGCAATGTATGTCTGAATAACTGGTGCAAAGGATACCAGGCTCAGTGTATTACCTACAATGGTATCCACATCGTAGGATGCCGCTGTGAAGGTTACGTTTGGTGCAGTAAGGAAGCCGACAGTAATAAATCCATTGCTTGCGGAGTCATACATAATAAACCCAGAGTCGCCAGGGTTTGCAATGATGGATGACTGACCATTGATTAATGATGGGGATACTGGGCTAATTGTGAGTGAGCCAGAGCCATTATTTCTAAATCCAATGAACCAGCCGGCAGATAGACTGGAAAATATTGGTAAATTAAATGTTCCAGCGCCGCCATTCCATACAAACGTAGCAGCGCGGCTAAGATCATTAATGACTGGAGAAGATGTAACATCTACTAGGTTTTGAGTGGTGGCTAGTTGCCCACCGACTGTTGTCAGCCCTGCACCAGCCAATGAGGCCGCGTCGGCGACAGAGGTGCCCGCCGCGAAGGTAACGTTGTTCCAGACACCGGCGGCTGTTGTGTTATCTACGAGGTACACATACTTAGAGATACCGACGGGAACAGTAAATGACGCACCACTGGTGTAGTCTGTAACTAAGAAAGAAAAAGCGCCTAAGTTGCGGAATAGGATGTCTGAGCCCAGTGTTCCCTGATTGCCTTGTGGCAACGCAATGGATAGGCCAGATGTTGATGCTGTACAGTCAATAATACGAGCAGCAACAACCTCGGCACCATTGACAGTTGATGGCCAGTTTAGTGTCTGGTTTGTGCTAAAAGGCAGCGCGAGGTATGAGACATCAGTTGGTGTTACAGCTGTCCCTGTGAACGGCGAGACGTATACTGGAGTGGTCATATATTAAGGCTCTTGAATGGTTGTGTTGCGGTCTATGCGACGTGAATTGTCTTCTTTTTTCAGTGCGCCAACGGCGTCTGTGTAGAATTGTTTCCACACGGGCAGCTTGTCAATAGCCTTTAAGTAACCCTGTGCTTGCAACAAGGCCCCGTATAACATCGCCTGTGGTGCGATAGCTGTCCATAGGTTTTGTTGATTAGAAGAATCTAATGGTTGAACCTCTGCATAGTAAATAATTTCTACAGGATAGCTTGTATCTGGCTGTGGGGCAAAGTTCCAGTTGCTGTAGTCATAGTCCGCGTAGTATACTGGCTTGCCTGCCGATGACTCAGATAAGTACTGGGCCACATAGTCCTGGCTGCGTAGTAAGACTGGCTGCCCGTTGACCTTCATAGAGACAGTTTTTCTCCAGCGTGCTGGCTTGTTCAGAACAGTTTGGTTCTGTGCAAGATTGGTCTCTACCACAATCAATTGTAGGTAGGTCTTAAGCTCTGCAGCAATTGATGACTCTGCCAGCGCAATCAGATTGGGTATCTGCGCAATGAAGTCAGGGTCATTTCGTTCCATGTACTGCTGGATATTCAGCACAAGGCTGTCGTACGACATTATTACTGACATTTAATTACCTCGTAACCCCAACGTTTTGGATTCTGCATAACTCTGTTATATGTTGTCATATAGTTTTTGTTTAAAAATTGTGATAAATCTTTTATTGTATCAAAAACTTTATTTTCAAATTTTATGGTAACTGCCCCCGGGTTGTTTTTTCCAAGCATGTGTTTTGCGTGTTCTGGACGTTTTTTCCCTAGCAATTTAGCTGCATGATTTGGTCTTTTTTTACCTAAATTACTTGGAGGATTTCCACCACCAACACATATATTCCAACCTGTTTTTTCTTTATGGCGTAACATATTTTCAATAGTAAAACAGTAGTCCGAATCTGCAATTAATACAATTTCTTTAACTAACATATTCCAGCCATATTTTAAAATTGCGTTTTTTAAATGAGTGTTTGTCTCACCGGAAGCATGTGACTTCCATCTTTCTTCGCAATTTTTAGATACACCAACATAGCCTTGACTAAATATATCTGTATGGTCTTTGTGGTGTATCCAATATACTGATGTATTCATCTTGTATAATAGCTGATGTTGGGTTGGAAATAGATAGGTGATTTGTCCCTGTCTTCCTCGCTGGCTTGTAGGAATGCTTTTTGTGCTTGAGCTTCTAGATATTGAACACGTTGCAAATCTACACCGGGTAGTTGTAAAGACATAGAATGTGATAATTGTTTTTGAACACAATTAATCCATCGGTCAGGTACGTAAATCTGATTTGTCAAAGATCCTACATCTTGCATTTGAACCTCAACAATTAACTGAAACATTTGAAACGAGTTATTGGGCACTGGCCAGATGTACATCGAGGGCTCAATGGTCCTATCAAACCAATACTGCAATGAGCGCTGGCTAGGGAACTGTTTATTTGGGAGATTCCAGTAGTCATCGCGATTTAAACGGGCGAGTGGAATGACTTGCTGGCTCGTAGAGAATACGATTTGACGTATAGAGAACGTAGGTGCAACCGTTTCACGCAGCCTGTAGTAAAGGTGCGTTGGTGTTGTGGTGATGTTAAAGTAGGCCCACTCTTTATCTGAGAGTGTTGTAGTCGGTAGTTGCTTTACTGTTGTCCAAGTGATTCCATCTTCGCTGGTCTCATAGGCAAAGTTATATGTTGTTGTGCCAGTACCTACTGCGTAGCCATTAAACCCAACGTAGTAGACAGGCTGTGCTGATTGGTACTGAAGACCAAAATAGTTAGCACCAACTGTGGAGGTAGAAACCAAGGACAGGTTTTGATCAAATACTGCAGGTGAATCTGGATTACTAATAGGCAAGTACTCAGAGGCTGCCTGGTTGATAATGTAGACCCAGTTTGATTCTCGTACATCAATCACTGTCTTAGGTAGGACTAACTGTTGCTGGGCCGTTACGGCGCCAACGAGCATGTTCTCCAACAACCAAAGATTAACACCGAGGTTAGATAGGTTTTGAAGATTGTAAAACAATGCCTGCTTGGCGGCACCAATAAGCTCCGGGGTCATCTCCTCAGCGGTCTTACCGGCGTCACGAAACGCAAAGGAGATCAGTTGATCAACGTTGACTGTTGTATTTCCAGTGGTTCCACTGTACGCCATATTAACGCCCTCTTCCGGCTGCTCGCTTGGTTACTTTGTTTGGTAATTTGCTTGACGCAGGCCCTGCCTTAATAAACTCCTTGGCAACCTTCTTAGGGATGCCAAGGGTTGATTTGCCAGCGGCCGCGGCGTACATAGCGCCCTGTTGGGCTTTTGAATTAATTGGCATATTAGCACTTGCCTTTTACTTTGCCGCCCTTTTTCTGGGTAGGTACAGGGCCAGCTGGGCTTACACCGCCCGGAGCTTGCATTGCTGGTGCTGGTGCTGGTGCTGGTGCTGGTGCTGGTGCTGCACCACCTAAACCACCAGCTAGAGCACCTTGTTGTAGTGCACTAGCACCACCTTGGCCTTGCATTAAAGCTGCAGCTTGAGCGGCTTTACGTGCCTTTACTTTGTCCATTTGGGCCTGAGCGATACGATTCTGCTCTGGTGTTCCCATAACGTTGTTCTTAAGCTGTGTACCAACACCACCAATAGCGTCCATGATGCCACCATCAGCTTTTTTAACAATCTTACCACCACACTTGAATTTGCTCACGGTGCCAGTAGCTTTTGCCTTACGGCCCTTTACAGCGGCGCTTGGAAAGTCTGCGGTTTTACCTGACTCTTTAGACTTGATGTACGGGTCTTTATGACCTGCGGGCTTGCTTTTTTCTTTAGCTACGTCGCTGCCCTTAAAGGCTGGCTTTGCTACGGCCTTAGATGGTGCTGCAGCCTTTTTGTCGCCGGTTACTGGTGTCTTGACTAGTCCACCAGCTTTGTATCTTGGTAATGTTTTAAAGCCGTCCATGGTAATTCCTTGAGTGATTGGTTGAGTAGTCCTACTTATATTAATGCAAAAAACAGGCTATTTACGCCCCTAAGAATAGCGCTCTTTCGCGCTTTCTACGATTTATAAGCACATCTGGTTTGTTCCACATCAGTATGGCGTCAGCTGCACCCTGTAGGTCATTTTCGTTGATCTTCTTGACCACTGTGGATTTCTTAAAATTTGTCTCACCGATATTAAAGCATAGGCTGTACAGGGCGTCGAATTGACCCTGGGTAAGGCTGACCCTCACCGATCTCTCTACGGCCTCGCTACACCACCTTAAATCGCTTCTCAGAAGCTCTTGTACCTGTTCATCTGTTAGGGTCGCGGTGATGAGGTGCTGCTCGTCGGACTTGATGAGATGCCCAACTCCGATGGTCCATAGGCCCTTAGAGTCCTTATAGGCCTTGTTACGGGCACCTTCCTCCTTGGTGATAAAGTCTAGTGTGGATTTAGCGATGGCCATGATGTTCTCTTCAATCTGGGTGTACCTGTCTGTGAAGTGGATCGCTGCAAATATGCCAACTACCCACATCAGTACTACTAATAGCTTTTTCATTCATGCTCCTTACTCTGCATATATTAATGCAAATTGGGGTTTATTATTTATTTAGCGCGTCGTACTGGTCGTAGCAGGCTGCAAGGCCGGTACGGATAATGTCTGCTCTGGCAGCTTCCCTGACAAGAAACTCTGCATCGTCGGCATAAAGGGTTGCCCCAGTTCCACACGATCCAGTGCCGGTGGCTTGGGCGCGACTGGGACGGCTACGCAGCTCGCTAATAGCATCAACGAGCTTAGTATTAATATCACGGATTTGAGCATTCTTTTCACTTTCTATTCTGTCGGCGGACGCTTGGTGCGCTTCTTGGAGCTTTTGTGTCTCAATAGCCTGTTTGGCTTTGTACGACTGGAAGTCCACATCCCGTAGATGCCAGCCAAACCAAATGCTGCCAAGTAAAATAAGAGCTCCTGCTGCCAACTTAACATAAGTGAGTGCCGATAGTGGGAACATTATTGGTCTACGCCTTCTGTAGTTACAAAGCGCAGCGCTGCTACAATGATGCCGATGGCAACAAGAATGATACCATAGTATTTCTCATCAATGACGTTTTGTAGGCTGGAGAAGTTATCCATCAGCGCGCCAAAGACAACCAAAGCGAAAGAGAACCACATAGTCTTAGACTTGTGGATCTGCTTTCTCATTTGTCAGCCTTACCGTCTAGCTTGTCCTCAATCCGGTGTAACGATTTGAGAACTTCATACCATCTGTCATTAAAGTCATCTTTGCTGACATAATGGGTTGGAAGCTCTTCGCGCAGCTTGGCCACGTCATTCTTGAGTTCTTGAACCGCGGTCCAAAGCTCCCTACAAAACCAGCCCAGCACAGTGCAGGCGGTAGGTAGGATAAAGTTCATCATTGACTGGAAGTCCATTATCATTCTTATGTAAGTTGGCGGCGGGTTAGGCCGCCAAGGTTTTTATTGAAGTACTTCCACTTCGGCTTTTTCAACCGGGGCCGCTAGTGAATCTTCTAGCAACTTGATGAAGGCATTCTTGCCTACATTGAGCTGGTCAAGGTTAAATGCTGCGCTGCCAATTTTGCGGTCAAGGTCTACGCAATGATTAAACAGCGTTTGTTGCTCTACTGTTAAATCTTCAAAGTTGTAACTTACATCATTGATGGTGATTTGAGTTTTTTTCGTGTTTTCGCTCATTTCATTCTCCTAGTTGTACTGCGGTTATAAAACTTATGCTGGCAATGTTGTATCTGAAACCCAAGGTAATCCAGCTTCTTGTACAGAATTCTTTTGTGCTTCAATCTGTGCAGTCAGACTCGCCTCTACTGTATCTTTACCAAGTGACTCTTGTACCCAGCCAACGACTTCAGCTTCAGTCAAGTCAGCGTAAGGGATATACGCTTTATCTTCTTGTGTGTAGCCTACTGTGCCGTAAGTTGAAGCAGTAAATTCACCATCTACTGCGTTTACTGTGTAATGAACAGTAACTACAAAGCCGTCAGAAGTAAGTCTGTCCATCTGTACTATATTCCATGTAAACATTATTTAGCTCCTAATTGTGCTTCAAGTGCAGTTACTTTAGCGTTTAGTTCTTGAATAGCTTTAACCAAAAATGGAATCACACCGCTATTATCCATTTGTTGGTAATGAGGTGTTCCATCTTCGTTTACAGCATCTTTTTCGCCAGTTACGCAATTAGGTAATACGGCTTGTAGTTCGTGAGCAATAAAACCATCATCAGGTCTGCCATCTACCCAAGTAAAACTAACTGGATTAAGTGCTTCTACAATATTTAAAGCATTTTGAATTGGTGTTACATCATTTTTTAAACGATAATCTGAAGTTACATTATAAAGAACACCAGTTGTGCCAGCTTGAGTAATAGAACCAATTTGACTTGAATTATAGGCAAATGTTACATAGTTATATCCGCTAGGAGTAGCATTTGGGTGACCAATATTTATTGCGGAAGCACCACCAGGTACACCAAAACAAAAACCATTTGGAATTGAAGAACCAGTTGATGTAGTTCCAATCAATAATTGACCATTAGAGTCAATACGCATCCGCTCTACAGAAGAAGCACTTTGCCACATAAAATCTGCTAAAGCTGGAGATGTTTGTTTAGCAGTAATAAGACATCCCCAATTTGAATCGGAATAAATACTTCCTGCTCCTGTAGTTCCATTTGAGCCAAAAACTAAAGATTGACTTGCTCTTATTGTGCCAGTAACATCTAATTTAACTCCTGGACTAGTAGTACCAATTCCAAAATTACCACTACCATCAAAAATACCTCTAGGATTACCCTGACCATCAGATAACACAATGTAGTTATTTGCTGTACGGATGTCTAGACCGCCTTGATTGCCGTTATAAGCACCAATAATAGTATGGTAATAACCAGTAGTAACATCTCTACCAGCTAAATAACCAAAAAATTGATTAGAACCACTTGTAATTGATGAATAACCAGCTTGATAACCAATAAATGTATTATTTGAACATCCAGCAGAAGCAGAATACCCAGCTTGATAACCTACTGCAGTGCTGTTAGAAGCGGTGGTGTTTGAGTAAAGCGATTGATAACCAAAAGCTGAATTGTTGCTTCCTGTGGTGTTTTGCAATAAAGAAGTAAAACCAAATGCCGCATTTTGTGAGCCTGTGGTGTTAGAAGCTAATGCACTATAACTAAACGCATCGTTTTGACCGCCAGTAGTATTTGCAGTTAAGGCTTTGTAACCAAAAGCATTTATGTTTGCGCCTGTGGTATTTGCGTATGCGGCTTGATAACCTACTGCTGTGTTGTTAGATGCGGTGGTGTTTGAAACTAAAGAACCATAACCAACAGCGGTGTTGTTTGAGCCAGTAGTAAATTGTAATGCTGTAACACCTATAGCAGTATTACTGTTACCTGCTCCTGAGTTTCCTAATGCTTGACTACCCATTCCCACATTATTAGACCCGGTAGAGAAATATCCTGCCACATGACCAAAAAATGAATTTGCATTTCCTACTGTATTACTAAAACCAGCTTGATAACCAAAGAAGTTATTATTAATCCCAGTAGTATTGTTATAACCAGACTGAAAACCCACTGCGGAGCATGAAGATGCGGTGGTGTTTGCGTTTAAAGCAGCGTCACCAAATGCAGTATTGTAATTACCTGTTGTATTTGTTGCTAATGAAGCACGACCCATTGAGGTATTACTTACACCAGTTGTATTACTTTGTAATGCAAAAATACCAAATGCCGCATTTCTTGTGCCAGTTGTATTTGCGCCTAATGCAGAAGAACCAAAAGCATCAATAGTTCCTGTTGTATTAGCGTAACCAGCTTGATAACCTACTGCGGTGTTATTAGATGCGGTAGAATTAAATATTAAAGCATTATGTCCAATAGCTGTGTTGTTTCCACCAGTATTAGATTGGTTTGCACCAACACCAACGCTTACATTTGAACCAGTATTAGCAGTTGAGCCAGAGTTTGTACCTATAGAAATATTATTGTTGGCTGTAGTACTTGCGTATCCAGCACCAGAACCAACGGCTACATTGTTTGCACCAGTTGTATTCAATGCTAAAGCACCGCCACCGCCAACAGCAGTATTACTATTAACACTACCACCACCCTTACCAACAGTAAGACCTGATATAGAGGCATCGTTAGCTGTAGTAAGTGTTGTGCCGTTAAATGTAAGGTTAGCAGAACCAGCCAATAAGCCAGAGCTATTGTATTGAACTTGGGTGTTTGAACCGCCAGCACCACCGATTACAGAAGAGGCTAATACCCATGTCGGAGCAGAACCATTGGACTGCAAAATATAGCCATTAGTACCAATTGCTAATTTAGATAATGCAGTGCCTGTACTGTAATACGGTAAATCACCAGCAGTAAATGAAGTTAATCCAGTACCGCCATAAGAAGTAGTAAGCGCATTAGTTAAATTTAATGTATTTGCAGTTAATGTAGTGCCATTAAACGTAAGATTAGCAGAATCTTGCAATAGCCCTGCTGTACCAGCGTAGGTAACACGACCAGAAGTCAGACCTGAATCTGTTATGGATGTAGAAGTAACTACACCACTAATTGGACCAGCAAAGCCTGTTGAGGTTAAAGTTGTTCCATTAAATGTAAGGTTAGCAGAGCCAGCTAAAGCGCCAGAACTGTTGTACTGCACTTGAGTATTAGAGCCACCAGCACCTCCAATAATACTCGAGGCATTTACCCACTGTGGAGCTGTGGCCCCGCTGTTAACCGTTAGTACTTGTCCCGCCGTGCCAATTGCTAAGGCAGCATGTGCACTTGTTCCTTGACCATACCCTATTGACCCCGTAGCTAAAGTTGTTTGCCCAGTACCACCGTTTGATACCACCAAGGTGCCCGCAACAGTTACCGCACCCGTAGTTGTTGTACTTGGTGTTAATCCTGTTGTACCAAAACTAATTGAGGACACGTTGATATTACCAGCTTTAGAGGCTAGAACTTGAACTGTGCCGGCGTTGTCTTTGTAGTACAACTTACCGTCAGCAATGTTAATGCCAAGCTCACCACTGGTAAGGTTTGCTGCTAACGGGACATTAGTAGCTGTTGCGCTATAATAAATTGAAATTGGTGTGTAGCCGCTTTGTGCCATTTAAAATGTTCCTCCGGATATACCGACGTATTTTGTTGCAGTGATAGTAGTACCTGTTATGGTATTTGCTGTTGTACCACCGATTGCTGGTGGGCTAGATAAATCTAATGTGCCGCCAAGTGTTAAGCTACCACTTGATGTTACGGTGCCTGTTAAAGTAATGCCGCTAACTGTACCAGTACCAGATACGCTTGTCACCGTGCCCTGTGGGTTTGATGCTGTTGTAATCGTAGTTACACGGCCATAAGTATCCACCGTTACAACTGGGATTAGTGTGCTTGAGCCCGTTGTGCCTGCGGTAACGATACCGCTAGTTAAGTTAACTGTTGGTATAGCAGATGTACCTGCCACCGTTAAGGTAGACGATGTGATTGACGTTACAGTACCCTGTGGGTTCGATGCCGTAGTAACGCTGGTAACCTGACCCTGCGCATTTGTAGTAATAACAGGAATTAATGTAGCAGATCCGTATGTCCCCGCCGTCCCCGTGTTGGTAATACTAAACTGTGTGCCTGTTAGGCTTAGTCCTGTACCAGCTGTATATGTGCCCGCGCCAGAGAACTGGACCCAAGTAACTGCTGTAACGCCTAATGTGCCGCCCGGGTCGCTAGTACAGACCCAGCCTGTATCGCCATTAATTGTTCCTTCTTCGACAAACACATAGGCGGAGACTAACTGATTCCAGGTATTGGCGTCTGTGGTGCGAGCCCAAGCAGCTGGATTAGATAAATAGATGCCGTTGTTTGCAGGTAGTGTTTGGTTCTTAACCAGCACACGACTAAGTGACGTTGTAAACCCATCAATCGTCTGCTCACCAGAAAGTGTAATGTTTGCCGTTGTGGCAACTAGTGCCGGTGCCTTGGTGCTTAACCCCTGCGCTATATTATCAACGTACTGCTTGGTTGCTAGTTGTAGTGCGCTTGTTGGGTCTTGTGTTACGGCGACGCTTGTTAGTCCACCAAGTGTAAGGCTTGTTGCACCCAACGCGATGCTTGTTGTTCCAACGGTTAATGTGCTGTTTGTTAACGAGCTGTTACCAATGTTGCTTAGTGTGTTGCTCGCGCCGCTAATTGTCTTGTTGGTTAATGCCTGTGAGCCTGTTAGGGTAGCCACGGTGCTATCAATAGCAATAGTAACCGCCGCCGAACCATTGAAGCTGGTACCAGATAAACCCGTACCAATTGTCAACGCATTTGTTGTGTTGGCTGTTACTGTGGTGCTTCCTCCTAAACTAACCAAGTTACCATTTACTGTGATACTTGAGTTAGTTAACTGGGTGTTTCCAATGCCACTAAGTGTACCACCGAGTGTCAGGCTACCAGTGCTTGTCACTGTGCCCGTGAGTGTGATGCCATTTACTGTGCCTGTACCTGCGACAGATGTCACAGTGCCCTGAGGATTTGCGGCTGTTGTTACCGCTGTTACTCTGCCATACGTATCCACAGTGACGACAGGTATTAATGTTGCGGAGCCCGTGGTTCCTGCTGTAACAATACCAGACGAAAGGTTAATTGTTGGTATAGTGCCTGTTCCAGCGATTGTTAAAGTGCTGGAGGTAATACTGGTTACATAGGTACCCGCTGGCTGTTTGTTGTTAAACGTATTCCAGTCGGTGGATGTTAAATATCCGCTCACCGACGTTGTCGCCGCGGCCATACTAATCGCTGGTGTATTGCCCCCACTACTAACTACGGGGGCCGTGCCTGTGACGCTGGTCACCGTTCCGCCACTTGATGGCGCTGTATTAGTTACTGTAAAGTTAGGGTAAGTACCCGTAACACTAATGCCTGTGCCGTTGGTAAATGCTACTGTCTGGTCCGGGGCCGTATTGGTAATGGTCAACGTACCGCTAGAAGTGATTGGACTTCCCGATACGCTAATTCCTGTCCCCGCAGTGGCGGCCACAGAGGTCACTGTCCCTACACTAATCGAGCCTCCAAGGCTCGTAGCCGTACCGTTGATAGTGATCGCTGAGTTAGCTAACTGTGCGTTTGTGACGGTGCCACTTAAATCCGTTGTTGGTACCGTTGAACTGGCCGTCATGGCCGACGTGCCATTGCCTTTTACGTAGCCCGTCAGAGTTACCACACCAGTACCACCATTAGAAGCATTTAACGTACCACCGAGCACCACAGCGCCAGAGGTTGGTGTGTTTGGTGTAAAGCCCGTCGTGCCGCCACTAAATGTTCCGGTTGCACCAGGGGCACCCGCTGGTATTCCAAAGTTAAACGTTGCTGCAGAACTACTACCTGAATTTGTTACCGTTGGGGTTGCGCCGTAAGGTAATGTTGTTGCTGTGCCCGCCGCAATAGTCGCTGCAGTGCCTGTGGCGCCTGTGGGTCCAACTGGGCCCTGAGGTCCGACTACATTACCACAGTCAACAGTGCCACCAGTGGTGAGTGTCAGTATTAAATGACCTGAGCCATTGATTGTTGCTGAGATATATCCTGGTATTGGGCCAGTCTTTGATGTAGTACCATCACTGTAATAAAACACCAAATAGTTCTGTGCGTCTAGTACGACGTTGGTGATCAACTTGCCGGGGGATACCGCGTTGGCAATCAGGCTAACCTGTACCTGCTTGGTGACGCCCCTCTGAACCACGACCGTCTGCTCATCCCCTGTTAGGGAGATAGCGACGGGTAGTTGTGTGATACTTTGGTCCGCCATTACGCTATTGATCTTTCAAAAGTATAGCCTTTGTGTGTTTTTCTTTTTCCAGAAACGCATCTGTAAACGTGACTGTTATCAAAACCAAAAGCCTCTAGTTCTTTATTTCCGACAAACAATTTTTGTTCCCCGGTTTTTATATTTTTTGCAATAATATTGCCTTTAAAATGTGGATTATTGCTCCCCCATTTTGTTGCTCTAATTTTGTCCTTGGCAGCTTTAGACATTTTATATCCAACTAACCCTTCTCCGCCGGAGGTAATATTGGTAAGATTATTGAACTTTTTAAAATGGGCTATTAACAAAATTTCTTCTGCAAGCGCTTTTTCATTGGTTAAATTATCTGCCAGTATTACAATATTGTAACCGTGCTTATTTACAACATTTTTCCAATATTTGTTTCTTAATCTAGTTTCTTTAGATCTTCTTTTTAACCCTTTTCCAATATAAAATATTGTTCCATCGGGCTTTGTATGGGCATAAACACAAAATTTATTTATCATGTCGTGTAGGTAAACGCCCCGTACGCTGTGCTGTTACCGAACGGAGAAAATACCTCGACGTTGACGATACCAGTGACGGCATAGGCTGGCGTTACTGCGGTGATAGTGGTGGAGTCAACCAGACTAAATGTTGCTACTGTGCCACCAAAGCGGACAGTCGCGACATCGGTAAAGTTACTACCATAGATTGTTACATGTGTGCCGCCGGACTTAGTCCCGGTCGCTGGTGATACTGATCCAACCTTTGGTGCCAGGGTCATTGGTGACGGCACCACGTTGCTCATGGTGTTTAAATCACCCTGAGTATTTGCAGATGGTACGCCCTCAATAAATAAAGCGTTTTGGTTAGTGAACCCGTTCTCGGTCATAATCTGATTACCACCGATTGGGCCTGTAGCAACGGATACATCAGGACGTGGAAAGCGTAGTGCAATGTTTTCAGTCTGACGGGCTGGTAGGCGCCATGGATCAAAGTTATCTAAATCTTCCTTGCATACCCGCATCCCAGGGAAGTTGGGATCGGGCATCAGGTCTACATAGGCGAACTTTCTGCTGCACCGATCACACAGTGCAACAGAAAGTACCGAGTTTCCTCTTGTATCCAAATATACAGGAGGCATTATAGTTCTCCGTTTTTATAGCGTTTTTTAAACGTTCTAATATGTATGCCAAAATGCTCAGCTGCTAATTTTTGTGAAATAAATTCTATTCCGTTTACAAAAACTTTTTTGCCAGGTTTTAGTTTACCAAATTTACTTAAAGCTATTTTATTTTTAGTGTCTTCAGAATGTTGCCAACCATACCCCCTTGTTGCAATTCCTTTTTTAGTTGCTGCTGTTTTGGCTGCAACAATTGGGTTTCGCATTGGGTTTTCATTGCCAAATTTAACATTTGGCATACCACCACCGGGGGCAATGTTCCAACCAATTTCTTTTGTGTTTCTTAGTTTTGATTCTATTTCTAAACAATATTCTTTATTGCCTATTAAAATAATATCTTTCACTAAATTATTCCAACCGTATTTTTTAACAGCATTTGTTAAAATTGGGTTTATGTGTGTGTTTTGATTAGTTTGTGATTTGTGTTTAGAAAATCTTTTTTCAGTATTATTGGATACACCGATATAACCTTGAGTAAACAAGTTATTATGATCTTTATGGTGTATCCAGTATACTTGATACATCTAGTGCCTTAAGCCGACTGGCTATCGTTCTTGATTAACTTACCAGCTACAATAATACCTACTGCAACAGAACCTGTGCTAGTTGATAGCTGCCATTGAATGTCAGTTTTTTCAGCGTAAGCAAATGGATCCGTTGGTCTAGTAATTGTATAAATAGCAACAAATGGTTGTTGTAGTGCTACAATTTTAACACCGTTAGTGTTGTTAATTGTTTGTACTTTGTAAGTTAAAATTGTTGCGCTAGTGTAGCTGTTTGATGAATTAACTTCAACTTGATCTAAGTAAAAAGTATAACCCGCTGGAACAGTGTACACGGTGCTTTGTGATTTACCAATACCGATATTAATCTGTGCAACAGTATTGCTAGATTGTTTAGCGGTGATAGTGCCGACGTTAGTATTTTGGCTTGTGCCTGCGGATGTTAGTACCATGCTATTAATACGTAAATAGCTATTAACAGTTGTTACACCAGTGGTACCATTTAGGGCAATAACTTCAGATATAGGTGCAAAGTTTGCATCTAAACCAGAGATTAAAACCTTTGCAAGCGTGTCATCAGAGGCTGAGGTACTCACTACAGTCATTTGACCTGCAACTGTCGGGTATACATAAGCAGCAGCATTTTCCCAAACAGCAATAGGTGTAGTTGTTACAGCAGCTTGATAACCAAAAATACTTAGGATTTGGTGGCCCATGATTTGATTGCGTGAAACTTGCAAGTCAAACGGCTCGTAAGCGCCTTGGACGGTTACGGAATGGGGTGGGGATGTATACGGATTGTAGGCGTTAGCCATAGGTTTCTCCTAAAAGTTAAAGGAGGCGGGTTGCCCCGCCGTCAATATTAGCTGTTAGAAAGACCAGAACCATAGGCAGCAATAGAACCATCATAGTTACGTGCTGTGTAGTCAACAGAGATTGTACCGCCCAAAGAGCCGCTTGACAATGTTGTTACAGAAGCCGCAGAGAAAGTCAATGTAGCGTCCAGTGTACCAATGTTTTCGATGATAGCCGCAGTTGCTGCAGTAGCTGTGAACGCACCAGCGATACGGCCACCAGCTGCTGTTGGGGTTACTGTACCAATAGCGGTAGTGGTAACAGCGCCAGTTGTTGGGTTAGTTTGGCTGATAGATACAGTGATAACGCCGCCTACGAGGCCACCAGCTGCTACGTCTTGATACAGTGTAAAACCTTCAATAATAGCGCCAGCTGGCAATACGAATGGGGTTACAGTTGTAGAACCGAGGTCGGCTGTTGTTAAGGTAGTAGCTGTACCGGTTGTAGTGGTGATTGGGTTTGTGATGTAAGACTGTTGGCTAATACGGGCTGCGCCAGTGTTGTCTGGAAAAATAGTACCATCGTTTGTAGGGTTGTTACGCTTAAAAACGCGTAGGGGGGATGTAAATGTGCTTGACATTTGGGTGTTTCCTTATCTTAGTGGGTATCCCAAGCTGTCTCTAAGTCGTCTCACCGGGAAGTGTCGGCGGTCAGAATGGGATTAATCTTCCTATACATATTAATGCAAAATAAAGGGATATTCCGCCCTAAACTACGAACTTATTCGATTTTTTGGAGTTGTCTGAGCCAGGGATGACTCTGAGATTGGAAAAGACATGAAGACCTGATACTTTTTTACCCTGCAGTGGGATAATGTGGTCTACGTGGTATGGCTCGCCAGATGCTTGAGATAGCATATTGGCTAGTTGATACTTGGCTATAATAAGATGTGCGTGGGGGCCCCAAGTTGGAACTCTTTGCAATAACGCTGCCTGGCGTTTACGTGTACGAGCTAAATGCATTTCTGGGTGCTTTTTGTTGTGAGCATTTGCTCTAGCAATTGATGCTGATTTTATATGAGGTTGAGAACCCCATTTTATTTTATCTAATCGTTTGCATTCAACACAGGTTCTATTACTTAATAATTTTTCAGTAATATGGCCATGTTTACATGGCTTACCAGTAAAATACCGGGTTAGCTTTTGTTCAATGGCTTGTTGTCTGGAAACTATTTTCATACATATATTAATGCAAAAAACCCAGCTTTTTGGGCCGGGTTTTTTGCTTTTTTACAACTTTATTTTAAAGCTGATTACAGACCTGCTGTACCGAAGATGTTACGTGCATCGTGCCATCCAGTCGCGTAACGCTCGGTTGCTTTGTAACGCATGGAGTCAGTTTCAAAGTCTCCTTCCATAGATTTCTCTAGGTTACGGCGATTAACAAGCATGAGACCATTTTCAGCGTCGGTCTGAACCCACCAGGCTTTGCTAGAGGACAGACGTGTAACCACGTGTGTACCTTTAGGCAACATGCCTGTTGATTTGATAGGGTTCAAATCGTTGTCAGCTGTACCAGAACGGAGTACAGATTTGAGGATAACCTCAGCCTGGAACTCGAGTGCTGGTGGAACAACTAATTGTTCAGCCTTGAGACGAATACGCTTACCATTGTTGTCAATAGCGCCGCGGATTTGAATCAACATCTGTTCAACAGAAGTTTGTGACAATGAAGCTGCTGTGGATAACTGGTTTGAGTATGTCAAACCGTTAGCTACAGGGTGAGCTGTATTGATCAATGTAACGCCATCGCCACCAACGTAGCCAGTTGTGAACGCGAAGTTCAACAAGTTAGCACAAAGGGTTTCTTTGGTTTCAATCATAGACTGAGCCAAGTGTTTAGCGAAGGTGCTACCGATACGGATGTGATCGCCGTCTTCCATCAATACTTTGGTCAAGGCATAAGCCAAGCCATAGATTTGGTAGATGAAACGGGTGATGTACAATGTACCACCTTGGTCATAGCTGACAGGAGTACCGTCAGGCATGGCAGGTGCAGCATTCATACCGAAGAGCATTACTTCTTCGTGATAGTTACGTGGAATACCTTGGATCTGTTCTACAAATCCTTTCCACTCGTCGGCGCGTTGTTCATACACACCATCAAAGACTTCGTTGATAATCGGTTCGACTACCGCACGAAAGTCGGTACTACGCATTGGGGTTGCCATTTGCTATTTCCTTTCGTTAATTAGATCGAGACCGAAGCGGCTGCAAACATGTTGTTTGCGATCTGTACTTGAACAATCGTGTATGTATCACCCCAAGCATTGTTGCTGCCTGCTGGGTATGCTACTTCACGGCCTAATCCAACAACACGTACTTGACCTTGTGCACCAGCTGCAACAGGAGTTGCCAAGAGAGCTGTAGTAGAGAAGCCTGCGCCACCTACACCAATAGCTGTACCATCAGTTACGAGGGAGCCGGCGGTTGTGTCAAAGTTGTATTGTGTACCAATAGCTGCAGTTGTTACTGAACCATTAGCTTGGATCTCATAAACCAACTGAGGATCAGCAAAGATCCAGAAGATGATCTGTGTAGACGCATCCAAAGTTGTCTTCAGAGCATACTTAGCTACTGAACGACGACCATCGGAGTTTGTGTACTCTACGCCATCAAACACGCCATAAACACGGCTGATTGAAGTTGTAGATGCTGCTTGTGCTGCTACGGTTAATTGACCTGAAGCTGTCAATGCTACTGGTGTGTACTGGTAGAACGCAACTTGCGCGCCAGACAACGAGTAGGGAGCTGTGTAAGTCGTACCGGGATTGTATGTGTTAGTGCCAACGAATGGCACTGCACGATCAAGACCGCTAGGATGATACACTGGCTTCAGACCAAAGGGTTTAAATGTTGTGGACATTTATATTATTTCCTTTGTTATTTTTGAAGAATGTTATTGGAAACGAATGTTTTTGTTATTCGCTTTTGCAGTATCTTTTTCCATCTCCAAAAGACCGCCCTCAAGAACTGAACGTCCACCTTTATTACCTTGCGCTGTGTCGCGAACCTGCGCTGTAATATTGCGTTGATGTTCAAGCGGATCTTCCAAATGGAGCATCCGCATTACTTCTTGATAGATATCCTCTGGTAACTTAAAAAGTACCATTTCGTTACAACTAACACAGCCTTCAAACTTGCCGGAGCTCATTTTGCCTAGTCCTTCAAAGCCTTTTCCGAGATCGGAGGCTTTAACTGGCTCATAACCCAACGCCATACGTTTGTCGATACTGTCGTAAGTGTTGGTTGTTGACAACCAACATAAGTGCATTCCAGGAATAATGCCACCTGGAAGATCTGGCAACGCACTATTTGCCCACTTGTCTCTAAACGCATCAAGGCGTTCACGACGTGCAATGTCATCAGGAGCGGCCGTTGTAGCGCGCTCGGTTACTTCTTGTGCTCTGTCGGCCATGCGGTCGTCTAAGTCACGTTTAATTCTTGTATTTGCCATGATAATTATTCCTTATTAGCGCGGTCATACGTGGCGTATGCGCGGATCATTTTATTTCGTTTAGTTACATCGTCCCACGAACCAGCGTCTTTAATGGCCTGTACACGCTCACGGCTTAGTGTGATTGTTCCTGGCTTAACGCTTGATTCATTTGCTACTCGGCTGGAGGCTGTTGGGCCCGCTGAGCGCTTTGCTTGCTTTCCACCTTGCGATGTATAGCGGTGTGGTAAACGTGCGGATAAACGACTATCTAACTCATCCCAGTACTCAGGGTCACTTGGATCCCATCCGTCTGTGGCGAGTTCTTGATCTATTACCTTGGCAATTCTACTATCTGTATCTCGAGCTTGCGGATCGTACCAGTTGTTCTTTTTAAGCCACTTTGTTGCATTGGCTTGAACCTCTGTACTGATCTCGTTAGGCACATTTTGTTTAGGTGTCTTTGCCTGCTCGAGTTGTTGTTTTTTGTAGTACTGTACTTGTTGCAGACGCTGTTTGGCATCTGTCAATTGCTCCAAGTACTCTACCTGACCTGCCGCGTCGCCGTTTTGAGCCGCCTGCAACATCTTCATTTTTGCATATTCAACGCGGGTGGCTTCATCTTCCACCTGTTTGTCGATTTGTGCGAACTGATATGATGCCGCGGTGCTCTCTACAGCAGCCAAACGTCGAGCAAGCTCTTCATTTCGGCGTTCAAGCGTTGTAATCTTGTTTTTAGAGGTAAGATCGCGCTGTCTCTTTAAATCTTTCTTAAGTCTGCGCTCTTCACGACGTGCCTCACGGATTTTTTCGCGTTCTTCATCAGATTCGGCACCTTCGTCGTCATCTGCATCTTCTTCTGCGTTATCCTGAGCATCTTCGTCATGCTCTTCTTCTTCTTTTTTGTCTTTTTTTGGTTTTTTGGTTTCTTCGTCCTCAATTTCTTCAGGAAAATCTACCTTTGCAAGGAATGAACCATCCTCGCGTTCCTTAATAGGAACATCTTTTTCATTTTCTGCCATACATACTTTCTTTTTTACAAAAGTTAATCAACAAACGCCTTCATTTTCTGTGCGTATTCAAAAGATCGAATACGAGAAATGATTTCACGGGCCTGTAAGGTAATGAACACCACGGGTGCTCCCTCATCTCCTGCGTCAACCACAAATCGGTCACCGCCGTACTTAATTGTACGTACCAAGTCGCCTTCTTTACACCAAGGACCTTCAATCCAGGGGGTTAAGTCGTCTAGGTTTCGGTATGCCAAAGGTCCAACCTGGACAACCTTAGCTACAGTCTCATTAAATTTAATCGTTTGTGTGGTCTCATCTACAAAAATGATCCCGCCTTTACTTGCTGTTTTAGGGCGTCTTAGTTGAACTAAAACTCTATCTCCAGCTACTTCAGTTCCATGCTCTACAACCGGGAAACATTCTTCTTCGGATCTAGTATCTGGTTCTTCTTTTGCTCTAACATCAAATGCTGCCATTCGGCTGCCTCCTATAACCTTTACAGGTCGTCTTCGTCTTCCGTCAAAATCTCGTTAATAATGTTCAGTATCTCTGAAAAACCTTCATGTCTTCCAACTAGGCGTTGGTAATCCTCAAAGGAGTTTACATTATTTCCAGCGGTGACGGCTTCCGCTATTTTCTTTTGTTCGTCTCTCGTACGAGAGATAATTTCACTAATAAAGTCTTTCATACTTATATTAATGCAAATAGGGCAGTATTCCGCCCCAATTTATATTAATAAAAGTTACCTGTCTTAACTTCTTTTAAATTTTTGTCTGGTCCAACTTTGCTGGAACGAACTTTGTTTTGATTAAGTACTGCGTTGTTAGCACGTTTAGAACCTGAGGTTCCTGTGTCTACTTTAGCTGCTGGACCGCCGCCAGAACTTTGAGTTCCAGTCATTTTGTATGTTTTACGGAAGCCTAATTCGCCGCCGTCTTGTGGGTTTTTTGCCATTATTGTGCTCCTGGTGTGGTAGTTGGTTGTGGTGCTGATGCTTGTTGTTCTAATGCCTGTTGATGCTGTTGATCATTTTGTTGCAGTTGTTGACCGTGTTGTTGCGCAGCCAATGCAGCTTTTTGCTGTGCATCAGCCTGTTGTTTAACTTGATTTGCCTGTACCTCAAATGCCTGCTGCTGTACTGTTAGTCCATGCTGGCGTATGTCCTGATCCGATGCAGCAATGGCCTGCATTGCGGATTGGTTTTGCTCATGGTCTAGTTGGGCCTGTTGTTGATCCATCTGAGCACCGGCTGATATCATAGCAATACGCTCTTTTGCGGCGTTATTGATGTTTGCCATTGCAATATCTGTGGCGTTGCGTTGGTTATCAATGTTCGTCTGTGTGGAGTACTTAGCCTGTAACTCTTGAACCTGTTGTTGAAGTCTTGCAACCTCAAGCTGGTAGTTCTGTTGGTCCTGTTGCATCTCCAGCTGCATCTTAGCCTGTGACTCTTGTGTCTTGCGCTGGGTCTCAGCCATTTGAGTCTTAAGAATAACCTGTGCTGTTGGGTCTGAATTAGCGGCTTGTTGTTGCTGAGCCTGTTGGGCCTGTTGAACTTTTTGGGCCAAGGTTGAAATTCTTTGTGAAAATTCAGACATATTTTCTTTAGCATCCTGATCTACCATGTGCGACGCCAATGCTAAGGCCTGTTGTGACTCTATGTCTAGGGCGTTTTCTTGATGTAGATTAAGTGTATCTTTACCGCCTGATGCTTGTGCTACGTATGATCGCATTGACTGGAGGTAGTGCAGTGTTAAATGCTGCTTGATATGGTCGAGTGCATGTGGAGCAAATACTGGCCCAATGACTGGGCTTCCACCATACGCTGGATTTTCTGCATACTCTAGGTGGACCTTAATGTGTGAGATGTGGTCTTGGTCTGGGTAGGCCGCGGCTGGTCGTCCCATTGTCATGGAGACATTCTCAAGCGCTGGGTTAGACTCAGAGGCACCTAACGGATTTGGCAGTACTTCCTCTACTGATGGAATCTTTAGCTGGTGTAGTACGCGGCGGTACACGGCACGGATATCAAACATCCCCGGAGGCGCGGAAGAGGCCATCTGTAAGAGTGCCTGGTTCTGCGCAACACGTTGTGATTCGGAGAATATGTTAGGGTCAGATACTGGACGTACATCAGAGTTGTACGCAAAGTCACGTACCTTAATCTCTGTTCCGGACTGGTTGTCCATCTCATCTAGGTACCAGTGGTTGATACGTGAGATGATGGCAAGAGATTTAGCCTGTGAGCGATGCAGACGGGCATGAATAGAGGAGAATACCTTGGCACCCTGCTCAATAAGCGCCTGGGTTGTGCCAACGGGCATGTTGTTGTTTGCTTCGCCAATTTTTTCTTCGGCGGTAGTTACTACACCTTTAGCTGCGTCTGTTAAAAAACCTAATAAGTTAAACAGTACAGAAGACGGTTGGTTAAACGGCATCGGCATCGCGATCTTACGTACATCATCAACACCAGGTGCGCCTTCAATCTCTACAACTTGCGTTGGCTCGATTCTATCAGACTGTCCACCAATTCTTCCACCTTTGAGCTTAAGTAGCGTCTGGCTGTTGTTGATGTGCGCAGCGTCAAGTAAAGCACGCAGAGCGCCGGTAAGAGCAGCAGATAGCCCACCAATAAGCTGAGGCAGTCCAATGGCGTAAGCTCCACGCCAAGGAATAAATTTAAACTCGACAAACCAGTCCAGTTTTTCCAGTTTTTCATCGTTACATTCCCAGTTGCGGTAGAGTGCTAATACTTTGGATGTTGTCTCATCAATAGTTAGGATGTACGGGGCGCGTCGGCCTTCTGTTTCTGTATCGTCATCTAAACGCATGAAACAGGTTACTTCATAAATACGGCGTAGACCATCAATGTTTTTAGATGGCTCTTCTTTGCCCTCGATCTTATTGTTAGCCTCTTGTGAGCGAGTCTGTTCTGTTAACGGGGCATCTGATGTATAGTCTGAGTCAATATCAATGTAGATACCTGCCTCGATACGTTGTAAGAATGTATCCTCTGTAATGTCTTGTACTTCAGTTACACGTTGCGCTGTGTAAAAGTTTGTAGATGAATACGGAAGGAGTATATTGTCAATTGGGACCCACTCACATGTTGGTCTTGCTTGCTCGGCGTCATAGCGCCATTTAAGGAACTGAGAACCGCCTAGTGGGAGTTGGGTCAGCAACTGCTCCATTTCGTCGCGGAACTCAGGTATTTGTTCTGTGAGCTGCCAGTTCATAAATTCTACTTTACGATTAGCAACTTCTTCTTTTGTTCTGTCGGCTGTGCCCTTGATGTTTGATTTAACAATTCCATCGGGTGGCAATAATTCTTTTGACGATGATGCACCAAAATCTACGCAGCTTTCTGCCATGACTGGGTGCACAACCTTAGAGGCACCATCAAATGTGGCACCACCGGGTGCGTCTTTACCGAGACCAGTGCGGCGAAGACCCTCTTCGTATTGTTTGTCTCGTTGCTTACGTGACTCCCGGTCAACGTCAATGTAGTCTAAATATTCATTAGCAAGTTCGTTTAAATCGTCTTGGTCAAATACACCGGCTAAGTTTGCATAAAATTCTGGGGAGTCTTTTGGACTAGATTTTGGCATGAAGTTTACAATAACCGAGCCATCATCATTTTCAATGACCTCTTGCTCAACTTCGTCTTCGTCTAATCCAAGGGCGTCCTCAAATTCTTCCATCTCGATGTCTTGGTCTTTGGCGTCATGGATTTCATCTTCCCGGTCCTGCATAGGTAGATTGTTGCCTGCTTGAATCGGAAGTTTTGGATTTGCCATGTTTATTGGTTTTGTTCTATTGATTTCATCCAGTCTGCTACAGCCTGGATTTCATTGAAGGAAGCATTGCTTTTAATTGTATTTGCTTTAAAGGATATCCAAGCCACATTACCTTTAATATACCCCAATTTGGGATTAAATTTATCTAAAGACGGAGAGTTATCTGTGGCCTTACCATTTCTTTCAGTCCAAGATAATGTTATCCCTAAAACGGGGCAAATATCTTGAGCAAGACTAAATGCGTATTCGGAGTCTATTTCAAACACAACATTTTGTTTTTTAGATTCTGCGCGTCTTTGGTTTATTATTCTGTTTACATGCCCGCGTTTATCTTTCATTTTAGCATCTTTTTTAAAATTTGTTTGTTTATTTTTACAAATTCTACACCAAGAAGCTAATCCATCTTTTGTATGCTTATGTTTTCCAAAGTTGTCGGATAATAAATCACATTTTGTACATTGTTTCATTTTAACTCCCGTAAGTTGAATAGTTGGAAGCTAGTTTAGGTACGGGCCTAAACGGGCGCTGCAGGCGCTTTTTACTTCCTATTCATATTAATGCAAAAAATGAGGTAAATACGCCCCATTTATTAAAATTATTGTGAATAAGGGTTAGAAAACTTTCTAGCAGATATGTCATCTGAATAATCATAGTCGCGAGCAGGAAGGAAATCTAATTGAATCCAACCAGAATCCCTTAATATTCTCAAGGCTTGGGAAAGACTATCAACATAGTCGTCATGGCCTCCGGCTTCTGGAAATGAGCACACTTGGCGAAGAAATCGCTTAGCCCACTCGGCAAAGTCACCTTTGATTTTAGAATCTTCTGGTATGTAAACCTTTCCCTTGGCAACGAGGGGCGCGACAATGTTAAGTCTTTGAACCTTATCAGCACGTTGTGGATTGTAGCCCCTTACAGGCACCCCGGAGCCCTGCAGTTCCTGGATGAGGGATATACCTGCGCTCTTGTCCTCCATGAGTATCAGGTCGGCTTTACGGCCCTTAGCGAAGGTGTTATCAGATCCGTACACAACTTCTTTGAAGTCATCAATTACTTTACGTCGTAGTTGTGGGTACGCAAGGTGTTGGTCCCATGCGTCCAGTAAAATAATGGATGTCCCCTTGTCTTCTTGTTCAAAAATTCCCCATACGGTACATGCGGTGGGGTCATTCATTGTTTTTTCGGATGTTGCTGGGTCATAGGAGGCAATGACGTACTCTAGCTCGGGGGTTGGTTTGTCTGCGGGCCACATCTTAAACATTTTACGTTTGATGATACCCGTTGCTTCGGGGTCAAGGATCTGTCCATAGATCTCCTGCCTTCCAATATCTGTTCCCTCATACGTCTCTAGCTGCTTGAAGAATGTCTCTGATAGGTTGTCCCGGTTGTCGTATGATGAGGCATTGACGACGTAGACATCCCCTCCGACCTTACCCTCGTTGAGGTCAACGATGAGCTCTTTAGGTTTTGGGGTGGTGGTAATAATTTGCTGCACCCTGGGGATTCTGGGGTCTTTGAGTCGGAGGGTAAACTGGACGCCGTCGTAGGCTTGGTCAAGGTAGTCAAAGGCGCAGAGCTCGTCAAACCAGGCGCCATGGAACTGCTTGCCGCGGTAGCGCTCCGGCTCGGAGGCGGGGATGCCTTGAATGATGGATCCGTTGGTGAGGGTGATCTCAAACAGGGATTTGTTGTAGTCTTTGATGAGGCTGGCGGGGATGATGTTGAGGAGTCCTGAGTCTCCCTCGAAGCAGGTAGCCCGAATATCATTTGAAGTGGGTGCCGTGACAAGCCAGCGGGTTCCGCTGTACTTCCAAGCACGAATACCAATCCAATGACTAGCAGTGTGTGTCTTGCCAGAGCCGCGGCCGGCAAGCATAAGGAATGTATCATACTCTCCATCTTCTGGTTCTTTTTGGTGTGGTAGTGCCTGCAGGGACCATTTGACTTGCCACAGTGTGGAGTCTAGCTGTTGCTTGGGCCAGTGTTTATGGGCATCTGCGAATTTACTTAACGTAACTTCTTGTTTTTGTGTTAAAGACATGATATAAAACCTTCCCCGACTAAGAAGCTCTTATCAGCCCCCTCGGTTTCTATATGAACACACAGCTGTGGCTCAATTTGTTTAATGTGTTCAATGTACCGCCGGGCCTGATGGACTTTTATTTTTGGTGAGACCTGGTGGTCCATAAGCTGCAAACGGCTACGAAATGAGAACACATACTCGTTGTTATCTTCCCTGTAGTACATTGATGTTTTAATTCCAAGGGATTCTACAAGCCCCTGTATCTGCCGTATAAGTTGATAACTTTTTAGGGTAATGGTAAACCTATCGTTTTTTAAGTTGTACCATCCTCTTTTGGCGTACAGTATACCAGAGAGCAGATCAATTCTTTGATCCATAGATCCTAGTAGGTAGTTATCTGGGATGTTGGTTGGTATTTTACCAATCAGCTGCATTTCAACTCTAGGCTCGGTACTATAGACCATGCGATGGGTTTTATGACAACGCTGCTGGGTTATCAGGTACCCCCGGTCTTTTAATTTTTGAGGTATTATGTCTTTATATGCCTTAGGGGATCTGATATGGTTTGTGGCATTTTTGTTTATAAACCAGTACCCAAATACGAATGGGGGTACTGGTAGGTCCTGGTGTGGTAAAGCTAAGGGTTTAGTAGACGGGATGGAGTATGCTAGTTCCTTGTCTTTTATTTTTAAAGATGTGCTTTGTAAAGCCTCGATACTCATAGGTCTTAATGGTCTTCGAAATTTAAAGAAGCCCTTATAGGTTTGTAACCTATTTCGGTATTTTAAGTTTTCTGTGGGAAATGCCAGGTTTTTGTCGCCTGAGATAGTCAGCCCGTCAGATAGGGTGACCCTGTAGCAATCCTGGGTGTGGTACTGCTGGACCAGTGTAACCTTAGTAGGTTTTCCGTTGTGGTCAAACAGGTAGTCACCAACCTCAATCTTGTAGGCTGGCTTCCAGTAGTTATAAGTTAAGACTTTTTCTGTTGCTAAAATCGCCATGGAAGTTTTCTCGGACCCAGTGGTCCAGCCAGGGCCCTAACGGCCCCCGAATATTATCTTGGATTTTAAATGGCAGCTTGGCTATGTTCATTATTTCCTTGGTGCAGTTTAGCCTAAACTGGATGTACTTTGCCGTCTCGTTGTCCAGTATATCCACTGGCACATCCACTGAGTCAAAGTTGTACAGGTCACATACCAGTATCCGCAAGCCTTTAAACTCACCGGCGGCGTTCTCTAACGCGCCTTGGATTTGGTATACATACTTATCTGTCATACTTATATTAATGCAAATAAATAGGTAAAGCGCCTCACCACGGGAAAAAATAGCTTGACTCTGTCCCCTTTTGTATGGGTAGTACTAGAAGCGCGCTGTTTTCCAGGTTACCCCCACCACTACGTTTATTATTTTAAAAAATTTTAAAAATGATAAAGTAAGGGGTACTACCCATACTACCCTGACAAATGACTACTTTTAGTTATATAGAAATAAGTCTATATATCATTATTCGTATATAGAATGTATTTTTCAAAAAAAAAATTTAGAAAAACGGGTTTTTGCATGGAATTATACAAAACTCATGGTCTATGGGGCCCCCGCCGGCCGGTCAGTCCACGGGACCCAAATTGGGGTATGTGGTATATAAACAACACCCCACCAAGGAAAGCATGCTTGAACGTGACACATTGGCACATAGCCCCGCGCCCTGCCGAGCAGAGTAGCCCACACAGTCTATGCACCACATTGGTGCACTAAGTAAGTGAGTACTCACTGGGGCGCACCACATTGGTGCATGATGTAAGTAAGCACTCACTCCACATAGCCTCGCGCCCAAACGTTTCACATTGTGGTATGCTATCTCACAATGTGAAACGCAGACCAGCGCACCAATGTGGTGCATGATGTTAGTGGCTACTAACTTAAGTGGCACTAAGGGTATGTACCTATTGACGGATAGGAGGCACGAGAAGGGCTCTGTGGGTCGAGTGGCTATGAGGTGAGGGGGTAGCCTAGGGTGTGCACTGATCGCTTGCCTACCATATACTATAAAGGCTCACAGGGCACGCGTACGCGAGGAGGCAGACTGGTGGGTGGACGAGTGTTGGCTATTAGTCACTGTGTAACCCATCCCACTATCTACCACATAACCCCACAGTTTAGTCAAGTATTAGTATCACCATCTAAGCCAATAGATATAAGGCATACAAACTATTTGCATTTAGTTGTTGCCATTCCATTGCAAGGTCGTTATATTAGATACATAGGAAGTGCAGTGGCTAATCCACTTAAGAGCCGACTAAGTACCAAGCTCTCTAATCATGTGGCAGATCAGGTGCATAGGTGCCTGTGCTCTCAGCCTAGACAGTGGCAAGGGGAGCTAAAGAAGTACCGACGGCGCTAAGTAATCGCAACAGTCGGACGATAGTAGTGCTCAGAGCTCATTACAATGTAGTGAGCTCGAGGCAGTACTAACCATATACAATAAGGACTATATGTACACAATCAACATCGGACTTAATAACCCGTTTATCGGCAATACTAACAGTGTGGACAAGACCTTAGAAGTCGCGCTGGTATTTGTGCAGGACATCGTTGCACTGCGTGTTTCTTATGATCGCGACGAGCCTACAGTCATCATCCAGTACATCAGCCACAAGGGCTCGCTGGCCGTGCTGGCAACGGCACTGGATCAGGACTGCGTGGCAGTGTTTGACCATGAGCTCGGTAAGGGCTCGCTGATCGGCGACAAGGCAGAGCAGTGGGGCGAGTTTAACCCCGAGTATTTCCAGTTTATCTGACAGGTCGAAACCACGTTGACGTGGTCTATACTTTTATAGTATACTGATGAGACCATCACATAAAGGACTACCATGACAGATTTTTTAATTGCGTTGTTAGTAATTATTCCAGTATTACTTGCATTCACCACTTCAAAATAAGGAGTAGCTATGAGCCAAGAAAGAGGTTTGTTGTACTTAACTACGAAATCATTTACAAGGACTAACATTATGAATACAGATAAAGCAATCGCCAAGTACGGCAGTATGAATTATGAATCCTTGTATCACGACTTTATTGCATACCGGCACCCTGAGTGCTACGGCAACGAAGACAGAATGTTTAATAACTGGGAGCGAGGCTTTGCCTTTGATGAGTTTGCCGAGTTCTTAGACTTAACTTTAGATCAATTATTGGAGGCAGTATGAAAACTTTTTTAGATGTCCCAGTTTTTACTTTTTTCTATACGACTGATGGTCAAAGGTGGTTTAAAAGATCGACCAAAACGGCTCAATCTGCTCCTTTAAACAGTGACGAAAAAACACCTAGTTTATATTTCAAAACAAACACGGAGGTAGTATGAAACGCAACCACAGACTGGCATTTAACGCACTCAAAAAGATCGGCGCTCCAGTGTACGAGCGCAGTGACATCGAGAATTTTCAGATCAGCGCCGAGGGTATTTACGACTACTACGACCGCGACACAGTGTGGGCTGACTACTACGACGGCTATCGGATACTGGACTGGGAGTTTGGCATCAACCCACTGATCACCAACACCCTGCGCCGGTATGGACTGCACGCAGAGTGGATCAATGCCGGCGAGATCGGCGTATATGATTGACAATGACCGGTAAAGGTCGTTATAATGGATGGACTAACACAAGAGGAGCAACACCATGGCAAGATCACTTAATTCAATATGCAGGGCACGCGACGAGGCGCGCTATGTATCACGCACTTGGGGACGTACACCAACAACGCCCGATGTATCATACCCAATCCAGTACACTAAGCCGGTGGAGTCACCTGATGACATCATCGGGGTGTGCAAACCAAACCCAAACACACTGAGCGGTATGGGCATCGTGTACATGACACGTCGCCAGTACGAAGAGGAGAAGGCATAATGACTAAGAGATACGAGGTACAACACTACACGCTATGCGACGGCTGGATCAATACGTGGTCAGACTATGACGAGGACGGCAACGAGACACCTAGCACGTACGATAGCTTTGAGGATGCGTTAAACGAGCTCGATAGCTTTTTGGACGACGAGCAAGAGGCATTCGAGGAGGGCAACATTGAGAGCCCATACGACAGAGACGAGTTTAGAATAGTGGAGGTAGAGCATGAGCACAATTAACCACCTGTGGCGTGCCGTACAGATACTACGTGACGCCTACGAGGATGAGATCCAAGATACGCTAGAAAGAGAAGGGCAGTGGACTTGGAACCTAAAGAACTGGACTATCCAATTTTATGAAGAGGATAATTATAAAAGCATCACTGCCTACAGGGCTAAGGACGAGCTCACAGACTGGAGCGACTACATAGCACTGGAGCAATTTACAAGAAAATGGGAGAAGATAGCATGACAACATACACAATCAAACTCGAGGTACGGCTGGACGACGACGGCTACTTGCTTAAGTCACCATGGATATACGAGGCTATCCAAGAGCAGTTACAGGACGGCGAGGCGATTCTTGAGTATGATGTACACCAAGTAGAGGAGACAGAATAATGGGTGCACTGTACGACTTACTACTAGCAGACCAGTACCGCACGACCATCTACGCGCATGATGAGAATGATGCGTGGGAGATCGCCAATAGGTGGTACAACAACCCCGAGCAGGCCAAGATTAAACTACATGAGGAGCAGGTATGAACAAGTATATCGAAGAGCTATTGACCGAGATGCTATTTGATTTTAATGACTTAGCGCTGGGCAATACATACAAGGACGTAGGCTACGACACCAAGAAAGAGTTTTTTGAAGAGATGAGCAATAAAGTAAATGAGCTATATTCTAGGCTATCAACCGAGGAGGCAGTATGAAGACATTTAACATGATTGAAATTGCCGTAGAGGTAGCACATCAATTACCTGATAATGAAAGCCATAGCGATGTACCGCGTGCAGAGTATCGCCATGAGGTAACAGAGATTGCCTTGGATATTATTAACTCAGGTATCATTGATAAAGACAGCGAAGACATTGATGAGATTATTGCAAACTATTTAGAAGAAAGAGGTTTAATATGACATTCACAATCAAAGACATCAACAACATCGAGACAGACGACAGTGTGGACGAGGGGGAGTACTACACATCCATCCAGCGCGCCATTAACTCGGGCATGTGGGGATTACAGGGATCATATGGTCGCACCATGATGCAGGCTATCAGTGACGGCAAGTGCCTCTTAGGACTCAAAGACGCTAAGGACTACTGGGGCAACACCATCCCATCGCGCCTGCACGTCAAGGAGGGCACCAAGGGCTCTTGGGAGTATGTCAAGGAGCGAAGTGGTAAGGACTGGGCAACCAACATGGCGGGAGTGAAATAATGACTACGTATTATTTTGGTGACATCGAGTTTGGTCGGTTTAGCATAGAGGGCAGTAAGGACTCTAGCCCACTAGCCATAATTCACAACATCAACGAGGCGAAGGACTTTGATACCCCACAAGAGGCGTGGGACTATTGGACAGGCAGTGGCAGTGAGTCTTACGTATCGCTTGACGCGGTGGACGAAGATAATGTACAATACACACTTACATTCAAACAACATAGGGGGTAGCATGAACAACATCATTGATCAATACGGCATCATTAGCCAACGCATTGCAGAGTTAGAGGAGACCAAGAGCAAACTCAAGGCAGAGATTCTAGCCCGAGGTGTGGGTGTCTATGACGGACAAGCATTCTTTGCCGAGGTAGCAGAGTACGACCGAGAGAACATCAGCGCGCCATTGGTGCGTAAGTTTGGTGGCTTGGACTTTGTCAAACAGGTGACAACCACACAACATATTAAGGCAGTAACAGTTAAACCATTGGAGGCATGATGAATACTACAGACAAACGGACATTTGAGTTTAACAAACGGGTATTTGAGTTTATGGTATCACTCTCAACCAACCCAGCCATATTTGCAGACTGGCAAGATTATGATTTGGAATTAGGTAGCTATGGCGATCACATCAAGGCATTAGCAGAAGAATTAACAGACAAATACTTGGAGAATACATAATGCACGGACTTAAACAGATTGTACAAATGAACAAAGAGCAGGAAGAATTCATCGAGCATATTCTTAATCAGCCACGGCCTGAGATCAATTTGCTCAAGGTGTGGCAGGAGTGGCAAGAGGAGAGCAACCAAAAGCAGAGAGAGTACAACAATGAGCCAGTATCGTTACCTATTATTGGATGAGTTTGGAGGGGCTTGCAGGAAGTTTGTTTCTAGACTTGAGGCTACCCCCTACCTAACCAGTGGCATGGTCTTAAAGGCACTGCCACGCCAGCCCAAAGCCAATCCATACGAGATGGCTACACTACTACTTAAAGAGGCACTAATTTGAAGATATTTGGATTCTTAATGATTATATTCGCGTGGGCGGAGCTCGATAAGAGCTTTCAATTCTCAGAGCTTATTTGGCTTATCTTGGGTATTGCCATTGTGATGTACGAGGAGATACTAGCGCGTGTTGAGATTTTGTTTAGGAGAAACCACAATGAGTGACAACAACGACATCAAGTCAGACTACCTGCAAGAGCTCTTACGCATGGATATCTCTAAGCTACCAATGGAGTACGAGCACGAGCTCGGGCGTCGTATTGCCAAGGGTGACGAGGAGGCGTTCAATGAGCTGGTGACGCACAACCTCAGACTGGTGCCGTACATGGTATCCTCCAAGATGACGGCGTGGCACCACGGCAAGACACCGCTCGAGGACTTGATTGGCATGGGCAACGAGGCGTTACTATTAGCGGCACGTAGCTGGAAACCAACCAAGAGCGTACGATTCTCTAGCTACGCCTGCGCATTTATCAGGCGGTTTGTACTGCGTGAGCTCAACAACACCTCAAACATTATCCGACTGCCGGTCAACATCATGCTGAACATCAAGAAGATGAAGTACGAGGAGCGTGTACTGTCTCAGTTACTGGGACGTGAGCCAACAGTGACCGAGCTATCTGCCATACTTGACATCAGTGTATCAAGGGTGCACCAGCTTAGGGGGTACATCAGCCGTGAGCCAGTATCATTGGACTCACTTGAAAATGAGAAGTTCTTAGAAGAAAATGAGGAGTAATATGACACACCTATCAACCGAGCAGACCAAGGTGTACAACCGCTTTATAAGGGCGCGCAACAAGCTACGTGGCACGCCATGGGTACGGCAGGCAGACGTGGTATGTACAGTCGACATAGAGGGCATGAACCATCCCCTGTTTGAGCCTAATGATGACTTCCTAGAGTACAAGGAGGCCTCACTGGCGTGGTGGACAGTAGAGCCACGATACCGAGACGAGGAGCGTATGCGCTCCAGCCGTGGGGACTATGGGTCGCCCGATAACTGGGAAGAGAAACAATTAACCAAGGAGCAACTATGAAACAAGAAGTAATACCAACCGATATCTACCAAGATGGTGACCTTATTGGCATCGAGTTTAACAATCTAGAGGGGGAGTTTGTCTTAGTGGCAGAGTGGGATCCGACAGATGAGCAGACCAATGAAAACCGAGTGGCCTTCCGGAAGTGGGCGTATAACTTCCTAAATGACAACTTAAACTATCAGGTGAAACTATGAACATGTTTATCAAAATCTTATTGCTTGTTACCGCCGTTTACTTCCTAGGGCACATTGCCTATGCACTGGCAGACACAGTGGTATTCACCCCTGACGGCAGGGTAGTGACCTGCATGCCAGCCCCAAACGGGACTGTGTTCTGCCTCTAACTTTATTTTAATCCATTGGGGCGGAATTTTTGATTGTATGGGTAGTATGGGTAGTACGGGTATAAACGCACTTTACCCACTACTACGTTTTTATTTTTTTAAAAATATTAAAAATGATAAAGTAAGGGGTACTACCCATACTACCCATACAAATCTAGTGGTTGACCACTGGAAAAACACTACATCTAGTAGTTAGGGTTTACCCTAATAGGGTTTACCCTAATACAATTTACACCATATTTCACATTATGAAACCACAAATACCCTAGTTTTTGCATTTATATAGGTAAGAAGAAAGGAACTATGAAGCCAACAACATTACCCGTCCTGACACACAATATCCCCACCACACTCAAAAAGGTGCCGAGGTGGGTGATGTGGTCGTTCGTGGAGGTAGGCGAGGGAGACAACAAGAGATGGTCAAAAATGCCACTACAGACCAATGGCAGACCGGCCTCATCGACCAACCCCGAGACATGGACAGACTTCCTTGCGGTTGAGGAGGCATACACGACAGATAAGTTCTCAGGTATTGGGTTTGTCTTCTCAAAGGACGACGACCTAGTGGGCATCGACCTAGATGACTGCTACGACCACACCATTGAGGGATTCACCAATCAGGCAATGCAGGATCTAGCCAACACAGTCGATGGTTACATGGAGATCAGCCCATCGGGGACAGGGGTAAAGATTTTCACACGCTCCTCCCTGTTTGCATCACACGCAGATCACGCCATTGGGTTTGAGGCATACAGTACCGGACGATTCTTCACAGTCACAGGGCACCACCTATCAGGCACCATACCAACAACACCACAAGACCTGACCTCTGTCATCCCCGAGCGCACACTAAGACACACCGGCGACGCGTTTGGTGACTACACACCACCCGTGGAGGACTGGGATATTAGCCGCGTCGAGACGGAATTACTCACCCAGTTAGACCCGAACTGTGGTTACCATGAGTGGCTTAAGGTCGGCGCCATACTGCACCACCAGTTTGGCGGTGATGTGGAGGCCTGTGAGGCGTGGGATCGCTGGTCAGCAACGGGCTCATCCTACACCTCAACGGGTGACTACTCATGCGAGAACAAGTGGAGGACATTTAAGGGATCGGGTGCCACACTGCGCTCATTGATTTTCCAAGTGAACCAGCGGGTACGCACGCAGGCACTCGCCAAGGGAGACATCATCCTAGACGCTGGCACCATGAACCACGCCCGTACATTCTTAGATAACTATTACTCCTCTGAGGAGGGCTATAAGCTGGTGCACTACGCCGACGACTTTTATATCCACGTAGGCACACACTACGAGGTCATCGAGGAGGCCACCATACGGGCAAGGGTGTACACCTTCCTAGATAAGTGCAAGAAGGCCGGCAAACAGGGCGCTCTCGCACCATTTAACCCATCACCGGCCTCAGTATCGGGCGCGTTAGACGCGGTCAAGTCGATTGTCCACCTACCTAACCACCCAAACACCAAGCCACCCATTTGGTTGGAGGACTACGCACGCACCAAGCCTGAGGCCTCAAAGCTGGTCAGCCTGATGAATGGGTTGTTTCACTTAGAGGACTCGATACTGATACCGCACTCACTGGGTTTCTTTACACAGAACTCGTTGCCCTTTGAGTACAACCCACTAGCCACAAGCCCAACGTGGGAGGCGTTCTTGCAGTCTATATGGCCTGATGACCAAGAGTCTATCGACCTACTGCAGGAGATGTTTGGTTATATCCTGTCGGGTGATACAAGACAGCAGAAGTTTTTTAACGTGATTGGTCCTCGCAGATCCGGCAAGGGGACGATCAACAAGGTGCTAGTGGCACTGCTTGGACAGCACAACACAGTCGCGCCAGAACTAGGAGAACTTTGTGATACTTTTGGCCTGCAACCTTGGCTGGGTAAGCTACTCGCTTCTTTCACAGACGCCCGTGCCCCTGAGCGTAACCGCAGTGCTGTTGTCTCTCAACTCCTTAGAATTGTTGGCGGCGACACTATTACAGTCAATAGAAAGAACAAGGAGAGCTGGAACGGATACCTACCAACGCGATTAGTAATCTACTCCAATGAGGTACTACAGCTAACTGAGAACTCTAACGCGCTTACCGGACGTATGCTGGTGCTTAAGATGACCAAGTCATTCTTTAACAAGGAGGACACAGACCTATCACACAAGCTAGAGCAAGAACTTTCCGGCGTCTTTAACTGGGCAATGGCTGGACTTAAGCGACGCATTGCAAGGGGCGGTCACTTTGTACAGCCTGAGTCAGGTAGGGAGTACTTAGACCTTATGGCTGAGCTGGGCAATCCTATTGGCTCTTTTGTTGAGGACGCATTGATCTTTGAGGCGTCAGCAGTGGTAAGTAAGGATGATGTATTCTCGGCGTACAAGCACTGGGCCCTTAAGAAGTCAATGGCCCCAGGAACCGAGCAGGCATTTAAGAGACGTTTCTTAGCCGCGACACAGGAGAACTGTGTCAAGTCAGACCTGATACGCACCAATGGTGAGAGATCACACGTATACATGGGTGTTAAGTTTAATGACAAGGCACAGAAATATATTGACTCAATAGAAACATTTGATGAAGGAATTTTTTAATGACACAAGACGAACAACTATTTGCCTTTGCAGTGGCCGCCACCATGGGGCTCATTGCACGGGGCGCAACCCCCGCAGAGGTACGCGATACAGCGTGGCAGTACGCACAGTTTGCCCTAGCTGGTAATCCACAGAATGAAACACTTTAACCGACGCAAGTTTATTAAGCGCAACGACTTCACCTCCGTGTTTGGGGGGTTTGGTCGGCGTAGGACACTTGTTACTAGACAAAAATCAATTAGTCTAGTACTGCGCTTTAAGATGCAGCAAATCCGTAGGGCGCATCAAGGCCACCGCAACAAGACATTCGGCATGATACAAGCGCTACGCATTCGCCGTGTATACGGCAGACGTAAATCAACAGCACTGTTTAGGAGATAGCATGACAAAGCACGACGGAGGTAAGGGTGACAAACAAATCGCCCCACAAAATCAAGAACAATTTGAGGCCAACTGGGACACGATCTTTAATAAAGAGCCCCGCCTGTTAGCCAACCGCATCATCACCCCCGATGGCACAATGATGCAGAGCTACAACAGACATGACTACAAGACCTATGTAGACGCCAATGGTAAGGAGTACATGATCGACGGCGGCCTTGACTATCAGCGTTGCAACATCCATGATGACGCGCCCTACCAAGACGCCTGTGTGTACGACACAGACCCACACGAAAAGATCCGTACTGATTTTCACTGGGGTTGTCGTGGCAAGGATGGCAGATCACCACTGGAATACCGCCCAGTGTGCTCGCTGTCTAACATGCACATCCACAACATCCGCATGACGCAGACCCACATCCCTGAGCACATAGCCAAGGTGTTTACCGACGAGGAAATTTACCGCCGAGATAATGGTATTATGGTGGAGGATGGTGAATGAACATACGATTTTATAAGGCTCCGTGGTTTAAAGGCGAGCCATTACAGTGGAACTCAGTGCGCTTTAATGGTGGCGATTTATACTATGTTTATAGATTCGGGCCAATACTTTTACAGGTGAGAAAATGAACGCAAATGAACTAGCTGATTTAAAGGAGTTTGAAAAGATGCTTTCTGTTGGGTATTTACCAGCAGTTAAACAAGCTATTGAAATGCTACGCCAGCAACAAGCTAAAATAGAAGCATTGAAACAGGTACTACAGTCTATTGCCAACGAGCACGTTGAGCTTAGCCATGACAAGATTAAGTGGCAGTGCGATGACCATATTAGGTGGGCTAAGGAGGCGCTGAAATGAACGCAAATGAACTAGCTGAAGATTTAGAAGGCGCTAAGTTAGTAATTTTAAGACTTAACGATATGCTACGCCAGCAACAAGCTGAAATAGAGGCGTTGAATAGAGAGTTATTGCGCTATAAATCAAATGGAGAAATGGGTTATGCAAATGAACTTTATAAACTGGGTATTTGATGGAAGTTTTAAATGGTGGTTACTTGGTGCGGTTATTGTTTATATCATTGCTAGATTTATTTAAGAAAGCCACAAAAAAATGAATATAAAACCAGTAGGACATTTTTACCCCGAAGGTGAAGGTGCAACAGTCTACGACATTAAGTTTGCGTGGAAAGTTACAGGAACAACAGAGCCTATTCCACTTTACACCCATCCAGCAAACCTAACAGATGAGGAAATAATTGAATGTTGGAACGAAACGCATCCAGCGGTTGTTATGCTAAATGCTGAGTTACCTTTATTTGCTAGAGCAATACTAAAGAAAGCGAGTGAGAAATGATTACTTTAGCGGTTTGGTTTATTTTATCTTTTTGTTTTGGGTACTTACTAAGAAAGGCGCAAGGGAAATGAAATTAACTACTGAAGAAATACACAATATTTATTTACATCAAGGCGGTATAGCGGAAGGTTTATTAAGAGCAGGTTCTGATGCAGACTTTCCTGTGATGTTTGCAGAGGCAATCATAGAATTTTATGAGCTAAGAAAGGCACAAGAGAAATGAATAAACTAGTTGATTGGTGGTTTAGTGGTCGTTGTTTACGGCATCCAATGGTGGTAGCCATTATGTTTTATACGATTGGTTATTTTGTTGGTAAAAGCTAAGAAAGGCACAAGAGAAATGAAACTTATACATGCATCGGACAAAGAATGTTACGGAAGATCCGTACTTGTTTACTCTGGCATAAGCGAGTGCGATTACTGCCATGAGGAAAAACAAATACTCTCTGTGGATACCAGCGATCAGGAGTACTGTAGTTTTGATTGTTGCTTGGCTTGCTTTACAAAGCTGTTGGAGGCACAAGAGAAATGAATAAAATTGAATCCCACCCTATAGAAAACCCTACTGGAACAATAGAAATTGCTCCAGCAAACACTATAACTTTTAATATTTTGGGCGAAGCGGTACTGAATTTAGATAAAGAAGGATTCACTTATTTGGGTGAACGAATTACTGATGCTGGTAAAGCCTACGATATATGGATGGAAGTGATGTTAAGGATGAAGGAACACTTGAAATGAGCCTACTTGAAATGCGTAAAGATTTATGCACTCAAAAGCGTGTAAGTAGGTCAAGAGTTACCTACGATATTAACTATGACCAAGAAGTTATTTATACCCAAGAAGGTTGGAATGATGGTCAAAATACAGTTTGGGACAACGAAATTGGGGTTGTGCTGGCAGATGCTTTAACTAAACATGGAAAGGTACAAGAGAAATGAAGTCAGATAAAAAGAACATAAGCCAAGACTCACTAGAGAACTTAATAATTGTATTGATGAATTGCAAAGATGAAGATGGCTTGCTATTGAACATAAACCCAGCCAATGCGTTTCAAGACTGGTTAATTGATATGTATCCTGAGTCTATGCGTCAGCATTGGTTTAATTTACATACCTATGTAAAGGCACAAGAGAAATGAGTGATTTTGGAAAAGCAATACCTAAAGGTGAAGGGCAATCTGTTAAGTTTGATATAGCAGATATGAATGTTACATTTCCAGTTAAGCCTGAATTTCAAAACCCTGACACCACCTATGTAGAACGCAGAGTGCCAGTTGGATTAGAGGACGAAGCACATGAATTGCTTGATAACTGGTTGAAATCTAAGGGGTTTGACCCCGATGAAATTTAAGAAAGGCACAAGTGAAATGATACACATTAGAGATGAAGGAGAGTTGCTAAAAACAGGGTTTAATTTTTATCCATTTAGTTCTAATCAAGTTGGATTTAAATTTTACATAGACGGCAAAAAAAGC
>Ga0208746_1000030_pt1 | contig 73496 bp, 57 predicted proteins | sample CryBogCBH15Jun09_FD_184623 | JGI IMG/M metagenome (GOLD analysis project Ga0208746, IMG submission 184623) | Freshwater microbial communities from Crystal Bog, Wisconsin, USA - CBH15Jun09 (SPAdes) | ecosystem: Environmental > Aquatic > Freshwater > Lake | place: Crystal Bog, Wisconsin, USA... | reverse complement strand
AGCCACCACCACCTCGACGTCCAACCGTCGGCGACCACCGAGGACCTCATCGAGGTGGTGGGCATCGGCGTCGTGGCGCTGGCTGCCAGCGTTGGCGCCATCCGTCGTCGTCGGCGCGGTGCCCGGGTCACCCTCGGTGCCGAAGCGGCGGCATTCCTCGGGAGCGAAGCCTCCGCAGCAGGAGCGCACGAGGCACTGCTCACCACGCTCGGCGAAACCCCGGGCTCGGTGCCGATGGTCGCCCACGAAGGCGCTCCAACCTCTCCCGAGTCACCCCTGTGGGTCCTCCCACCGGGCACCGTCGTCCACCTCAACGGCCCCGATGTCGGAGCGCTCATCGACCTCCAACTCCTGATCGTCGACGCGATCAACAGCCGCCGACCCACCGTCGCCTGCTCGAGCGTCGACGAGGTGGTCCGGGCCCTCGACGAGGGTGCTGCCGTGCTCTTCCTCGGCGACCCCTCGGTCCTCCCGAGCTCCATCCACCACCGAGTGGTCACCTGCGTCGTCGACGAGGGCGTCGTCGAGCCCCACGACCCGAGCATCGCTCCAGCCACCGCGCTCCTCTCCGAGCTCCTCGATGGGGAACCGAGCACTTCAACGGGTCCGGCTGAAGACGGACCTGTCGTCGAACCCTGGATTCGACTCCTCACGCCTGAACCCCGCATCGTCGGACTCGCCACGCCCCTCGAGGCGAGACGGGAACGACGAGCCGTCGAGATCGCCGCCTACCTCGCCCTCCACCGGGGCGAGGCCATCACCGGGGATCGACTCCGCAACGCCGTCTTGGCGACCGCCAGCGGTGATGGATCAGCCAAGAACCTCGCCAACACCCTCTCCGCGCTCCGCCAGAGCCTGGGCACCTCCGCCGATGGCGTCCCACGGCTCCCCCTCGCCACTCGAGCTGGTCGCTACACGCTGAGCGGAGCGGTGCGGTGCGACCTGCTCGAGGCGCAGGCGCACCTCGAGGTGGCGGCGGCAACGAACGATCCCGCCCTCCTCCTCGCCAGTGCGCGAGCAGCGTGCGAGCTCATCGACGGCCCACCCGCCAGCGCCGTCCGCCTCGGCTGGGAGTGGCTGGCCGCCGAAGGGACGCTGCACACCTTCAGCGAGGACCTGACCGTGGCGGTGGAGCGCGCCGTTACCGTCGGCGTCGACCTCGGACACCTCGGCCTCTGCACGCTCCTCATCGAGCGAGCGTCCATGGTCGCTGGGTGTTCAGAGCGGCTCCTCCGAGCCGATCTCTCGGTCATCGCCGCCCGTGGCGACGTCACGGCACTCGCGCTCCGTTGGCAGCACCACTTGGCTGCGCTCGATGCCCTCGAGGTGGGTCTCCACCCCGCCCAGGGCACCGAGGACCACTACTGGGCCCTACAGCGCAACCTCTTGGCCTCGACTTAGGCCAGTTTGGCGGCGATCGAGGCCGCGCCCCGCAGCACGAGGCCATCAGCTCCTGCGGCGCTGTAGCGATGCGTTGGCCGCTCAACGGCTTCAGCCAGGAGGTCGTTCAGCAGCGCATCGAAGGTGACGAGCGGGTTGATGAAGAGGTATCGAGCGAGGGAACCAGGAATGGTGTTGACCTCATTGACGAAGCACCCCGCTTCGCCCTCGAGGAAGTCGATGCGCGCCACGCCTCGGATCGAGGCCAGCTCGGCGACGCGGTGGGCAGCAGCGATGATGGCCTGCTCCCGCTCGGGGCTGAGGACTGCGGGGAGCTCTCGGGGCGCCGACGCCATGCCTTCGCCGCCGACGTACTTGTCGCGGTAGTCGAGGATCTCCGAGGACGACGACGTCCGCAGTGGGCGCTCGATCGCCGAGAGCTGCACGGTTGGGTAGGTGCGCACGGCGATCTGGAGGTCCGAGAGGTCCGGCCGGTAGGGCTCGATGACCGCGCCCTGGGCCAAGTGGACGTTCGTCGAAAGGCGCGCCTTGGCGGTCGCGAGGTCAGCGACCACGTCGATGCCGATGGAGGATCCTCCGAAACGGGGCTTGACGATGTAGGGGCCGTCGAAGGGCAGCGACTCGAGGTCAGCGGTGAGCGCTCGTCGGGGCAAGGTGGAGAGACCGTGATCGGCGAGGACGCTGGCGAAGGCCAACTTGTCCATGCCAATGGCTGCGCCGGCCACGGTGGGTCCGGCGTAGGGGACGCCGGCGAGGTCGAGCGCGCCCTGCAAGGTCCCATCCTCACCAGGTCCACCGTGGGTGCAGAGGATTGCAGCGTCGATCTCGAGGGGGCGTTCCTTGGCCAGACGACGCCCTTCGACGACCAACCCCTCGCCAGCACGGAGGTGCAGCGCCTGCGCTCCGCTCGGCACGCCGTTGGCGAAGGCCTGAGCTTCGAGGCCGGCATCGACCAGCACGAAGGCTCCGGCCTTGGTCCAGTAGATCGCGTGGCAAGTTCGACGACCGGCGAGCGCCCGAACGGCTTGGAGTCCGGTCAGGATGCTCACGTCGTGTTCAGGGGACGGTCCTCCGAAGATCACCGCGACGTCGCCCACAAGTCCTCCTCGAGAAGTTCACCCGGCCACCCGCGTGGCCAACCCGCTCAAGGGTAGTGGTCGGGGAGGTCGTTCTCGTAGAGGACGGCATCACGGCCGGTTCCGTTGGCGCGGACCCAGGCAACGGCATCGTCTCGGTGCTCCACGGTCATCACCGTCGCTGGAGTTCCAGCGAGCCCCTTCTTGAGCGCACGGCGATTGGTTCGGCCCACGATGATGACCACCTCAGCGACCGCACCAGCCTGGGCCCCGAAGGTGGCGTTCGCCTCCCGGGCCGAGGAGCCGAGCTCGATCATCCCGGGCGTCACCACGATGCGCCGCTCGACCGGCTGCGCGGCCAAGGCGGCGAGCGCTGCAGCAGCCCCTGACGGATTGGCGTTGAAGGTGTCGTCGAGGACGTGCACCCCGCTCGAGGCCACCGCGCTCGTGAGGCGGTTCTGGGTTGGGACAAGGCCGACTAGTTGCGCGGCGACGACCTTGGGGTCGAGCCCGAGGGCGAGCGCTGCGGCAACGGCACAGGCCACGTTCGTCGGCTGCACGCCTGCAGGCAGGGTGAAGGGCTCACCCGTGCGCACGCCGGCGATGCTGAGCACCACGTGCTCGCCTTCAGTGGTGAGCGCAACCTCAGCAGTGGGGTCGATCGCAGAACAGCGCACCACCCGCCGACCAGCGTGAGAGAGCGTGGTGGCGAGTCCGGCGAGGCGGGCATCGTCGGCGTTGACGATGGTCGTCGCCGCCTGCGTCGTGATCTCGGCCTTCGAGGCCAAGGTCACCTCGAGGGAACCGAACCGCTCGAGGTGCACCGGGCCAATGGCGGTCAGGATCGAGATCTCCGGTGGGATCCACGCGCAGAGCTCGGCGATCTCGCCGGGTCCGTAGGTGCCCATCTCGGCGATGAAGACCTCGGTGCCGGGATGGAGGTGCTCGTTGATCGATCGGGCCAGCCCACCTCGGTTGTTGAAGCTCGCTGGCGTCGCCACCGTCACGCGCTGGCCGTGGAGGATCTGCGCGAGGTGGTTCTTGGTCGAGGTCTTCCCGAACGATCCGGTGATCGCCACCACCCTCGGGTGCACCTCGGCGAGCGTCGCTGCCGCTTGATCGACGAAGACCTGCATCCTCGCTGCTTCGCCTGCGGCGAGGAGCCAGAGTGCGGCGTCGACGAGGAGCGGGCATAACAGGACGCAGAGCGCGAGGCCAGCAGTCGCGGAACCGAGCGCTGCGGTCAGGCCGACGAGGATGGCGCCGAGCACGACGGTCACGACCCCGACGCGTCGGAGGCGTTCCGTCCACGCCAACGACGACGTCCGCCCCTTGATGGAGAGCCCAATGGGGAAGGCGACGGCGTAGGCCGCGAGGAGCACGACGCAGACGTCGCCCTTCAAACTCACAGGGAAGAGGAGCGCGCCGAGGAGCGCCACCACCGCACCGGCGACGCCAACCACGTTCCACCACCGAGCGCGGATCCATCGACCGAGGAACGGCGTCACCGTTCCGGGCAGGTAGTGCTCTCGTTGCGCCACGCGCAGCCACCGCAGGAGCGCGGTGGCACTCGAAGCGACGACGAGGAGGTCGGCGAGCACGAGGAGCAGGCCTTTCACTGGATCGCCCCCACCACTCGGGCCAGCACCTCTGGCGCCTCTCGAACGGTGTCGTGGCCAACACCGGGGAGGACCTCGAAGGATGTCTGAGGCACGAGGCCCTGGACCGACCGAGCGATCGAGACGCCGACTGCGTCATCGCGTTCACCCCAGACGAGGTGGAGCGGCACCGTGAGGCGGCGGAGTTCATCGTCGTAGGACTCGTTGACCATGGTCACGAGCACCTCTCGCATGACCCCGGTCGCCGCTCGGTAGTCGGCAGAACCGCTCTGCTGACGACGACGCTCGAGGATCGACGGGGGAACGAGGTGGGCCCTGGTCGCAGCACGGAGCAGTCGGTACGACAGTGCCGGTTTGGCTGCCGTTGCCGGACGCAGGAGCGGCGCCCCGGTGCACACCACGGCGCGGACGAGTTCAGGGTGCGTGCTGGCGAGGCACACGGCGATGGCGCCACCACGGGAGTGCCCGCAGAGGATGGCCGGCTCGCCGAGGGAGGTCACGAGCGGAACCAGCATCTCGGCGTAGGCGCGAGCACCCACCGCGGAAGCTGGGGCAGGAGTGGCGCCGAATCCCGGGAGATCGACCGCCACGAGGTGTCGACCAGCCAGTGGGGCGAGGAGGCGCAGCCGATCGAAGTCTCGATGCGTGCGACCCCATCCGTGCAGCAGAACGATCGGAGGGCCCTCGCCAGCCGTGACCTCACCGAACATGCCGCCCGGGAGCGCACTCAACATCCCAGACGCCAATGGCCGTTTCTCTCCACGGCTCCATCCTAGGAGCCACGACCCACCGGGGCGGGGTTCCGAGGACATCCACCGGGTACATTCGACCCATGGCCGAACCGGGGATGCGCGATCGCTTCACCTTCGCGCTCGAGCGCTCGACGTCCAGCCAGCTCGACGCCATCACCGCCACCGATCGTCAGCTCCAGATCATCGCCGCTGCCGGCTCAGGCAAGACCAGGGTCCTGACCCTCCGCCTCGCCTACCGGTGCAGGGAGGAGCAGCTCGACCCCGCTCGAGCACTGGTCGCCACCTTCTCTCGACGAGCAGCCGAGGAACTACGGAGCCGGCTCTTCACCTACGGCGTCCGAGATCTGACGACGGGCACCATCCACGGTCTCGCCCTCCGCCTCATCAGCGAGTTCCGCCACGACCGAGGCGGCAAGCCCGTCGAGGTGCTGACGTCTCGCCATGCGCTCCTGCGCCAAGTCATCGGGCAACTCGATCGGAACGCCCCGGGCCTCAACCCCCAGAGCCTCGACGCCGAGATTGGCTGGGCGAAGAGCCGATCCATAGGGCCAGATGGCTACAGCGAGGCCGCAGCAGGAGCGCAGCGACGCAGCCCCGCCGCTCGATCACTGGTGGCCGATGCCTATGCCGCCTTCGAGCGCCTTCGACTCTCCGCTGGCGTCTTGGACTTCGATGACCTCTTGAGCACCGCGACCACGCTCCTCAACGACGACGCTCGCTTCGCTGCGGCCATTCGGTGGCGCTACGAGCACCTGAGCCTCGACGAAGCGCAAGACCTGAACCCGGCGCAACGCGACCTCCTCCTCGCCATCATCGGCGACGACCCCGATTTCACCTTCGTTGGTGACCCCAACCAGTCCATCTACGGCTGGAACGGGGCGGATCCCGACCTCATGGGAGACCTCGCTCGTCGGTTCCCGGCAACCCGGACCATCCACCTCCGTGCCAACCACCGCTCGAGTGCGGGAATCGTCCAAGTCGCCGGCGCTGCCCTCGGCGCCCCAGGGGCAGGTCGCTCGGCAAAGGTCGGAGGGATCGTCCCCACGGTCCACTACTACCCCACCGATGCCGACGAGGCGTCCGACATCGCTGCCTTCTGCCTCCACGAAGGCCGGCGACGTGGCTCCTACGCTGCGGTTGCCGTCTTGGCCCGCACCAACGCCCAACTCCAGATCGTGGCCGATGCCCTCGACCGCGTCGGCGCCCCCTACCGCCTCGCCGGGGGCGAGCTCGCCCCAGCGAGCGACCTCGACCAACGCAGCGCGAAGCCTCGCCTCGATCTCCCCCAGGTAGATGACGTGGTGCTCTCTACCTTCCACAAAGCCAAGGGACTCGAATGGTCCTCAGTGGTGGTCATGGGTGTTGCCGAAGGACTCGTGCCCCTGCACTTCGCCACCACCCAAGCTGAACTCGCCGAAGAACGACGGCTCCTCTACGTTGCCCTCACTCGAGCCACCGACCACCTGCGCATCACCTTCGCTGAGCGCCGGGTGCACAACGGCCAGGTCGACTCCCGTCGCCGAGCCCCATCACGCTGGCTGGCGGAGATGGAGTTCGACCTCCAGCGCCAGCAGGACGAAGCGGCTCCCGTCCTCGGCGCAGCCCGCCTCAAGATCCTCGAGGAGATTCGTCGGCAACTCCCCGAGGCGTGAGCGACTCGAGCGTCAGTCGCTGAACGTGGCCACCACCGGAGCGTGGTCCGAGGGCTTCTCACCCTTGCGGGCCTCTCGGTCGACGCTGGCAGCGACGAGGCGACCCATGAGCGGCGCTGACGCCAACAGGAGGTCGATCCTCATGCCGTGGTTCTGCCGGAAGCTCCCGCCTCGGTAGTCCCACCACGAGAACTGCCCAGCCTGTGGGTGCAGGTGCTCCACCACATCCTCGTAGCCGAGCCCGCACAGTGCAGCGAGCGCGGCACGCTCCGCGGCGCTCACGTGGGTCATGCCGACGAGTGCCGCCGGATCCCAGACATCGGCGTCGCTCGGCGCGATGTTGAAGTCTCCACCAATCACATGTGGAGCGTTGGCCGCACTGGCGTCGTCGAGCCAGGTCCGCAGATGCTCCAGCCAGCGCAACTTGACGGCGTAGTGGGGATCATCGAGGGCTCGACCATTGGGCACGTAGACGCTCGAGACGCGAACACCACCACAGGTGGCGTGGAGGATCCGGCAGCCCGCCTCAACTTGGGGGTCACCGAATCCCGATTCCACGCCCTCGATGCCGCAGCGCGAGAGGATCGCGACGCCGTTCCACTGGCCGTCGCCGTGGTGCGCTGCCTCGTAGCCGAGCTCGGTGAACGGTGCAGGATCGAAGGCAGTGTTGGCCATCTTCGTCTCTTGGAGCAGCACCACGTCGACCTCGGTCGCTTCCAACCACTCGAGCACTCGAGGCAGTCGGGCTCGAAGGGAGTTCACGTTCCAGGTGGCGATCTTCATGGCGCTAGGACAGGGCGAGTTCAGCCACGCGCCGGGCGGGATCGAGGCCGCGCACGGTGAAGGTGTAGCGCTCACCGAGCGTGACGACTGCCTTCGCGCTCTTGGCGTCTGGATCACCGAGGTTCTTCGTTGGGGCGTAACAGGTCACGGTCGCGCCGTCGCCGAGTTCCACGGCCACCATTGCCCCATGCGAGGTGAACGACACCACTTCTCCCTCTACGGGTGCGTCGATGGGGTAGGTCGTCACGAAGGTGAGGAACGGCACGGCATCGTTGACCGCCTTCGGGGCTGGGGCCACCCGTTCAGCGACATCGGCACGCTTCTTCGGGGCTCGCTTCTTCGGAGTCTCCGGCTCGGGCTGGGGCTCGGGGGCGACCTCCACCACTGGTGCGGCCTTCTTTGAGGCCCGCTTCTTCGGTGCTGGCGCTGCCACCACCTCCTCTGGAGCTGCGACGGCCGGGGCGACGGCCTTCTTTGAGGCCCGCTTCTTCGGTGCCGGGGCCTCCGCAGGAACCTGGGAAGGCGTCTCGGTGACCGAGGCGGCGTCAGTAATTGGCGTCGACGCCTTCTTCGATGCCCGCTTCTTCGGCGCAGGAGCGACAACCACGTCCTCAGGTGCGGTCGTGGCAACAGTCTCTTCGTTCCCACGACGTGCCGGCTGGCGGCGTGCGGAGCGCTTGGCCGGAGCATCTGGAGGGGTGATGACGTCACCAATGGTGGGGGTGACTCCTTCGGGCAGGGTCACCACGAGCTTCTTCGCCGGGACGGCTCGACCTTGCTTGGCTGTCGCCGCTCGGCTCTTCGGTCCGCGAACCGGGGACCGGGGCGTGAACACCCAGCCGATCGGCGGCACGGGCTTCCCGCCGACCAGTCGTCCGGCGTCGAAGAGCCACGGGTACTCGCCGTGGAACTCCTGGAACGAGTCGTTGGACAAGATCACCGCGTTGGCCTTGTCGGCGATCTTCAAGATGAACCCATCGCCTCGACCCACAGCGCCCGCCGGTGGCGTCAGGAGCTCACCGTGGTCGATGGCGTCGTCGTAGGTGGGTTTCTCGCCGGGATCAATCCGGTGCCCGAAGGTCGCATCGACGACCACGATGATGGTGGCGGCGGGATCTTCGTCTCGGTAGGCCTGAACAGCCGCATCGAGCTGCGCGAGGCTCGGCACCATCCGACCTTCCGTTGCGAGGTTGGAGCCGTCGACGATGACGTAGTGAGGTGTGGTCATGACCCTCACAGTCAAGCAGGTTGACCCCGGCCATTGGCCGATGACACCGACCCGACCGGTAGCCTCGTCGAGGTGACTCCACCCCTCGCAACCGAAGAAGCGTGGCGAGATGCCATCCACGCCGCAGTGCCTTCGGGCCTGAAGACCTTCCTGAACTGGCCGGATCGCGAGCCACGTGGACCAGTCGTGATCTTGGTCCACGGTTCACTCGACCGGGGGCCGAGCTTCACCCGTGCCATTCACCGCCTCGAGGGTTCCGCCGTCGTTACCTACGACCGACGTGGCTACCAAGGGTCTCGAGCCATGGGTCCGAGCAGCACCTTCACCGATCACGTCGACGATCTGCTCGCCATTGCTGATGCCGCTGACCTCGGCGCCGGCGTCGTGGCGATTGGCCACAGCTTCGGAGGCGACATCGTCCAAGCAGCAGCACTCGATCGCCCCGAACGCTTCCTCTCCATCGGCGCCTACGAGCCGCCCATGCCGTGGCTCGGCTTCCACCGCCTCGGCAGCGGCGAGTGGCCAGCGCTCGATCCCGATCCAGGGGTCGAAGCCGAGAACTTCTTCCGCAGGATGATGGGGACCGCAGCCTGGGAGCGCCTGCAGGAGGGCGCACAGGAGGATCGTCGGGCTGATGGGCCCGCGCTCGTCCAAGACCTCATTGCCATCCGATCGCTCTCGTTCGACCCAACCACCCTCAGCGTCCCCGTGCTCTTCGGCGTTGGTGGCGAGAAGTCGATCGCCCACCACCGAGAGGCAGTTGCCCACCTCGGTGCAACCGTGCCGACGGCCACCACCATGACGATTGACGATGCTGGCCACGGCGCGCACGTCTCCCACCCCGACCACTTCGCCACCTTGATCAACGCCGTCCTCGACCGATCGAGGACTGGAGGGCAGCCAGTATGACCACCTACCTCATCTCCGGAAGCTCAGGCCTCCTCGGCAGCGCGCTCAGCGACGCTGCCCAAGCCAACGGCGTACACGTCGCCCGGCTGATCCGCTCCTCGACTCCGTGCACCAACGGCGACGTCGCCGTCGATCTCGGACACCGGTGGATCGATCGAGACGCCCTCGACACCCTCGGCCACGTCGATGCCGTCATCCACCTCGCCGGTGCAGGCATCGCCGATCGACGCTGGAGCCCAGCACGCAAGCAGGAGATCCTCGAGAGCCGAACGGTGTTCACCGAGCTGCTGGCGACGACGATCGCTCAGCTAGCAACTCCTCCAGGAGTGTTCCTCTCCGGGTCGGCAATCGGCTTCTACGGCGACACCGGTGCAACCGACGTCGATGAACGAGGAGCCGTTGGCCACGACTTCCTCGCCGACGTCTGCGCTGCCTGGGAGGCAGCAGCGCGTGATGCTGGTGTCCGGACCGTGCTGCTGAGGACCGGAATTGTGCTCACCCCTCGAGGGGGTGCGCTGAAGAGGCAACTCCCCCTCTTCAATGCTGGCCTGGGCGGTCGACTGGGCCGCGGCACCCAATCGATGAGTTGGATTGGCTTGACCGATTGGATCCGTGCGGTGGAGTGGATCATCGCCGACGAGACCCTCTCTGGTCCCGTCAACCTCACCGCACCAACGCCGGTGACCAACGCCGAGTTCACGACGACGCTCGCCCGCTCGCTGCATCGGCCAGCGCTCGCGGCGGTTCCTCCGTTCGCCCTGAAGATCGCTCTGGGGAGTGAACTGGCGTCGACCGCGCTGCTCGCCAGCCAACGCGTGCTCCCGAACGCCCTCCTCGACGCTGGATTCACGTTCGCTGAGCCCGATCTCGCTGGAGCGCTCCGCCACGAACTCGGCGCTGGCACAGAGCAGCATCGCTAGGAGACCGCGAGCCTCCATGGCCATCCAGGGATCGATTGCGAGGCAGGTGCGTCCTGCGAACGGCGTTGCTCGCGAGGACCACTGCTCGTTGAAGCGAAGCTGGCCATCTGCTCAGCGCTCTTGGAGTCGGACCTCGAACGCGTCACGGAGCGCGTCGCCGATGTAGTTCGTCGAGAGCACGAACAAGATGAAGATGATGCCGACCGGCCACAGCGTCCACCAGTAGCCCTGCTCGAAGTAGGTCGTGGCGTTCTGAATCATCGAACCCCAGTCGAATTCTGGTGGCTTCAACCCCAGTCCGAGGTAGCTGATCGATGAGAGCGCCAGCACGGCATCTCCGAGGGCGAAGGTTCCTGCGGTCACCATGACGGACATGGTGTTCGGAAGGATGTGCCGCCACATGATCCGACGCTTCGTCGAACCCATCGTGGTCGCCGCTTGGACGTACTCCCGCTCACGGAGCACCTGAGCCTCTGACCGCATGAGTCGAGAGATCCCGAACCATGCGGTGAACCCAATGACGCAGGTGAGGGCGGTCAAAGTTTGTCCGAAGAGGACGACGACCAAGATCAGGAGGTAGAGGCCAGGAATCGACAGTGCGACGTCGATGATCCGCATCATGATGGTGTCGATCTTCCCGCCACGGAATCCGGCGAAAATGCCGTAGGCGACGCCCACGGTCATCGTGATGAACGCTGAGAGGAATCCGATCGCCAACGAGTACCGAGCTGCGTAGAACAGGAGCGAGAAGTTGTCCAACCCGCCAGTACAACCGAGGATGTTGTGCGCAGAGGGCTGGGCGTTGCCAAGGGAGCCGTAGGGCTGACCCTGCCAGCACGATCCCGTGGTGTTGATCACGTAGTCGCTCCAGTAGCTACTCGGCGTGAAGAGCGGAACGATGACCGCCATCACGATGAGCACCACAATGAAGATCAGTGAGGCAACGGCCAGTTTATTCTGCAAGAACACTCTGGCCATCTGGCGAATCATCGATTGGTGACCAGAGACCTCACCACCTGCAGGGGCAGCGTCATGGGCGAGGTGAATTGCCTCGGCCCGAATTGCACCACCATCAGGAACTCCGACTTCATTGGACACGTCGTTCGGCTCAACCATCGAACTACCTCCCTCCGCCCAGTCGGACCCTCGGGTCTGCGACTGCCACCATGACGTCAGCGAGGAGGTTTCCGAGCACCGTCAGCACCGCGGTGAACACGGTGATCGCCATGACCACCCGGATGTCGTTAATCGTCACCGATTGGACGGCGAGGACGCCCATGCCGGGGTAGTTGAAGACGTTCTCAACGATCAATGCCCCGCCGATGATCCCTGGCACCGAGAGGCCGAGGATCGTGATCAGCGGAATGATCGACGGGCGGAGAACGTGGCGGAACAAGACCCTCCGTGAGCTCGCACCCTTGGCACGAGCGGTACGGACGTGATCTTGCACCAACGTGTCGAGCGCCGAACTCCGCATGAAACGGCTGAGCCCTCCAATCGAGAGGGCGATGATGGCGAGGAACGGGAGGAGGAACTGATCCGCGTGGGCGATCATCCAGCCTGGGAACGCCGACGGCGAGACTTGCTGGGCGAGCGAGTCAATGGTTGGGGTTCCAATGTGGAGCTCCACCGCTAAGTAGAACTGCAAGATGATGCACACGAGCACCGCTGGCGTTGAGTAGAGGACGTAGACGATGGTCGTCATGATGTGGTCGTAGGGCCGATTGCGCCTCGTCGCTTGGGTCAACCCGATCGGAATCGCGACGATGAGCGAGATGATCGTCGGGATCAACGTGAGCCAAATCGACCGCCACGTGGCGCCGCTCAGCACGGTGGAGACGGTGACCAGATGCCCGAGGTGCGAGCTCCCGTACGCGTAGCCGAAGTCCCCGTGGAGTGCGGCGATTAACCAGTGCCAGTACTGCACCATGACCGGCTGATCGAGCCCGACCTTATGAATCCACTCGAGATTCTCGACGCGGGTTGATCGTGGACCGTTGACCTGCACTGCCAAGGAGTACGCACCTTGACCGAAGGTGCTCGGCAGAATGAACGTGATCAGGGTCACACCGAAGAGGGTGACGATGCCTTGGAAGAATCTCGAGAGGAAGTACTTCACGTTGCCGGCCCTTCGTGGTGTTCGTGCATCATCGTTCCTGCCGTGCCCGCGCCCGTCGCCATCATGATGCTGCCACCGTCGACCGGAGCTGGACCGTTGCCCGAAGCGGGTGATGACAGGCGACGAGGTGCTCCGCTCCGAGACCCGCCACGGCTTCCATGGTGGGTTCTTCGTTGGCGCAACGATCATCTGCAGCTGGGCATCGCGTCCGGAACCTGCAGCCAGAAGGCGGGTTGACCGGGCTCGGAATTTCACCCGTGATGCGGTGCTCTCCGCGGAGAGGGGCATCGACGTCAGGGATCGGAACCGAGCTGAGCAACCCACGAGTGTAGTGATGCGCCGGCTGAGCGAAGACTTCGGCAGAGGGACCCACCTCGACCAATTTGCCGAGGTACATCACGCCAATGCGGTCGGCGATGTAGCGGACGACGGCTAGGTCGTGGCTGATGAAGAGATAGGAGAGGTTGTGATTCGTCCGCAAGTCCTGCATCATGTTCAAGATTTGCGCCTGAATCGACACATCGAGTGCAGATACCGGCTCGTCGGCGATCACCAGTCGGGGCTCCACTGCGAGCGCTCGAGCGAAACCAAGACGCTGCCGCTGACCGCCTGAGAACTCATGCGGATAGCGAGACAGCACGTCGGCCGAGAGGCCCACCTCACCGAGCAGCTCACGGAGACGAGCATCGATCTGCGGCTTCGCGAAGCCCTGGATGCTCAACGGTTCAGCGAGAATCTCCCGCACCTGCTTGCGCGGATTCAGTGAGGCGTACGGATCCTGGAAGATCATCTGACGAACCTTGGCGCGCTCCAAGCGCAACTTCTGCTCATCGTTCACCACAGCGTCCCCATCGAAGGTGATCGCCCCCGAAGTCGGCGTCTCAAGACCCACGAGCAATCGACCGATCGTCGTTTTCCCACATCCCGATTCACCAACGAGGCCAAACGCCTCACCCGCTCGAATGTGGAACGACACTCCTGCAACTGCACTGACGATTCGCTTCTCTCGGTCGAACAACTTGTTCGACTTCAGGGGGAATTCCTTCGTCAACTCCACGACGTCGAGGAGCGGTTCCGCCATCGCAACCGGGGCAGGAGCAGCGGTCTGCTCAGCCACGGATGACCGCACGGTGACGGCCACTGGTCCGCGACCGGGGTTGAAGCACGCGTAGTAATGCCCATCGTCGGCATCGGAGCTCAACGATGGCTCAGCTGTTCGGCAATGGTCGGTGACCGAGGTGCAGCGTGGGGCGAAGCGACAGCCGGAGATCGGCTTCGACAGATCAGGTGGAAGCCCGGGGATTGAGAGCAAGCGCTCAGACGTCGCTCCGTCAACCTTCGGCACTGCCGCCAGCAGCGCCCTCGTGTACGGATGCCGCATCTCTTCGAAGACCGCTCGAGTTGCACCCTCCTCGATTTTGCGGCCTGCGTACATCACGACGACGCGATCGGTTCGACCAGCGATGACGCCCATGTCGTGGGTGATCAGCATGGTGGCCATTCCGAACTCCGAACGCAGACCATCCAAGACATCGAGAATTTGCGCCTGGATGGTGACGTCGAGGGCGGTCGTCGGCTCATCAGCGATGAGCAACTTCGGCTCACACACGAGCGCCATCGCAATCATCACCCGCTGGCGGAGGCCACCGGAGAGCTGGAATGGGTACTGATCCATCCGCTGCTCAGGATTCGGCATCTGCACCATCTTGAGGACTTCAATTGCCCTCGCGTACGCCTCAGCCTTCGACGCCTTGCGGTGGATCATGACCCCTTCGGCGATCTGGCGACCAATGCGCATCACGGGGTTCAGTGAGGTCATCGGGTCCTGAGGAATCAGGGCGATGTCGTTCCCTCGCACTCCCTGCATTTGACGCTCAGAAAGCGTGACGAGATCGCGCCCATCGAGGAGAATCGATCCCTTGCTCACCGATCCGTTCGCGGCGAGGAGTCGCATGATCGACATGCCAATCGTGCTCTTGCCGCAGCCGGATTCCCCGACGACACCCAAGCACTCGCCAGCGTCAATTGAGAAGGATACGCCGTCGACAGCGGCGACCACCGTGTCGCGCATCGAGTAGGAGGTCTGCAATTCATTGACTTCGAGCAATGCCACCCTTCAACTATAACGGGTGCCCATTGCTACCACGCACGAGAGGTGACCGCTCAGGACATCGTCTTCGCTCGCCGAACAAGTGCTGACGCTCGCTCGTTAGGGAACGTTGCTCTTCCGATGCCCGAGGTACAGCACGGCATCACCGGTGCGCAGGGTTGCCGCCGCCCATGCGACTGCGTCGTCGAATCGGTCGAACCGACGGGCGTCATGGCCAATGCCGTTGCAGAGACTCTGGAGGCCCTCCCGGCCGACCACGATGAGCTCTGCACCGAGTTGTCCGACTCGGGCACCGAGTTCGTAGTTCGTGGCTCGGGTGACGCCATCGGTGCCACTGAGGCCCGAGGTCACGACGAACTTCGATCCATCCACCTTGAGGGCGTCGAAGGTCGTCAACGCCGAGACGAGCGCTCGTCGATCGACATCGTCACTGGCCACCATCACCGTGACGCCGGATGACGAGGTTCGCACGCTCCATCGCCCGACGAGGAGTTCTGGCCGAACCACGCGACCTCGTGCCTCGAAACCTCCACCCCACTCGATCACGGTGGCTGCGACGATTCCTACCTCTTCTGGGGTCCAACCATCAATGGGCTCGAGGGTCTCCTGCAGCCGGCCTCTCCCTTGGATCTCCCAGTGACCCCCCTCAACAGCCACCGCGACCTCGTGAGCAACGCCGGGACCGACGCTGACCCAGCGAACACCGAGCGCCTCGATCTCGGCCCGAAGTCCGGCGTCGATTCCGGGGGCATTGAGCGCGACGACGGGCCCTCGGAGTGCTCGAGAGTCGACGAGCCTCCGGAGCGCCGTGTGAAGGTGCTCCCACTCCCCCTGGTCGACGTGGCCAACGATGACCGCCGCAACGGTGCCGGCAGGCACGACCACCGCGAGCTCCTGACCCTGGTCTGGGCTGACGCCCACCACGATCGCAGCACTCGCAGAGTCCATGGCGACGGCGGCCGCCGTCCACACACCCGACACACTCCCACTGGAAACCTCACGCGCGATCTCGAGATGCCGTGCGATCGACTCGACGAGCACTGCACGCCCCGACGAGGCGAGAACGATGACACCCCGGACGGCGCTCTCGCCCATGCGCTTCGCTAATGCCCGAGCGAGGAATTTCCGTCGCAGGGGGAGCAGCATCCTGGTCGCGATCGAGACATCGACGGGAATGAGCACAATTGCACACGTGAGCACGACGAGCCCGTGCCCTAAGGCGATCCACGCGATCGCTGCTGTGCCTGCTCCTACGACGGCCGACAAGGCAGTGAGGGGGGCGATCCATGCGTTCGTCGACGGGAGGATCTGACGGCGATCGATCTTCATCCCATAGGGGAAGACCACTGCGTAGGCGACGCCGATCACGAAGAGCACCGGCACCGCACGACTCACGATCGCGAGGATGCCGAAGATCCCAGCGACCACCGAGAGCGAGATCGGCGCATGGAGTTCAACGACGTTCCCCGAGGCCAACCCTCGTTGACCGCCGATGCGTCGCTCACCGATTTGGCTGGCTTGCTTGAAAGGGAGCATCATCAGGCGCCCGGCCATCCCATGACGATGCGCAACGGCGTTCGCTGCGGGAGCGGGGGGGAATGCCCACTTGGCGTAGATGCGGCGCAGCGCTCCCGGCGCGCAGTCCTCGAGGGCACTGGCCAAAATCCAGCGCCGACCAGAGACGACGCAAGCGACCGTTGCCGCTGCCATGCTCAGGGAAGTTGCGAGCGTCACTTCCCGCTCCCAATGGAGGACGCCTTCACTGCAATCCCAACCGCCTGACGATGTGGAACCCTGAACTCTTTGGCCCCATCTGCACAATCGTCACGGTGCGACCCTATCGGATGAGCCCCTCGGGCGGTTTCCCATATCCGGGCGATGAACGAAGGAGAGCCCCCCGCCCGAAGGCGAGGGGCTCTCCGTTCTTGAACCGTTCAGTTCGGTCCAGCGTCGACCTAGATCGACGTGATGTACTCAGGGTTGAAGTCACCGAGCGGGTTCGGAGCCTGCGCACCCGTGATGGTCTTCAGCACCTCACCGAAGCCAGTTGGCGTCGGAGTCCAGAGGAACGGCAGGTCGTCAGCGGTGAACTGAGCGAACGACGTGCCGTAGGTCGGGTTGTTCTCACCAAGGCCGATGTTGCCCTCGTTCGTGGTCGCCTGCACGAGACCGTTCATCTCGGAGCTGTCGTAGCCACCGGAGTTCGAGCCCGAGCCAGCAGCGAAGAGGACCTCACCGGAGGGGTAGTAGTCCGGGGCGTAGATCCAGCCACCGTAGGCGCAGATCTGCCATGCAGCGGCACCGCCGAAGCACGCAGCCTGAACTGAGGTTGCCTTCTCGAACTTCGCCGTGAGGCCGATGCCCGACGCCTTCGCCGAAGCGACCACGTTGTTCACGAAGTTGGTCTCCGCGGTGTCACCACTCGGTGCGAGGACCTGCAAGGTGAGCTTGGCGCCCTTGGCGATCGGGTAAGACGATGTACCACAGTTGGTGATGTTGCACACCGCTGGGGAAACGCTGGTCTTCCAACCGTGCGAAGCGAGGAGCGCCTTGGCTGCCGTGTTGGAGAACGTGTAGTGGTTCACCACAGTGCCGAAGCTTGCAGCGTCAGCCGCAGGCAGCGAAGGAATCGCCGAATCGGTTGCCACGCCGTAGCCGTTGTCCACCGTCTTGATGATCTGCGCTTGGTTCTCAGACTCCTGGAGGGCGGCACGGATGTACTGCTGGTTGACCAAGTTCACCCACGGAGCCGTTGAGGGGGAGGTCGAGTAGTGGTTCCCGAAGTTGAACATCCAGTAGAACACACCCCACGTCACCGATCCCACCGTCTTGAAGTTGGTGAGGTGCGGCAGCAAGTTGGTGCCCGCCTGACCTGGGGCCGGAGCCTTGGTCACATTCGTCGGCTCCACGTAGCCCGAGTCGAGCTTGCCGGCCTGGAGGTCGGCGATCTCCGCTTGGCTCGTCGCGTAGGGCTTGTAGACGATGGTGAGCACGCCAGAAGGCTTCACCGGGCCATTGTAGTTCGTGTTCGCAACCTGCTCGTCGTTGCCGTCTGGCTGACCCTGCGAGAGGTCGGCGTAGGCCTGGCGGTAGGGGCCATCGCTCCATTGCCACTTCGAGTCGTTGATGTTCAAGTTGCTCAAGTAATTGAACACGTTCGAGCACTGGTCGGACCCGTCAGTCGCAACGGCACTCCACGCCTCAGCGGAGCACCCACCGTTGTTGGAGCCATCGGTCGTGTCCCAGACCTTGGGCATGGGCTGGATCTGCGACAGCTCGTTGTCCGTCAGCCAGGAGTGGCTCTCAAGGCCATTGAAGGTGATGACGACGGTGCTGCCCGTCAAGCCATCAGGAGCGCTCACGCTCTTGACCTGGTCGGGAATACCCATTCCCGGCACGTAACCACAGGCAGCGTTCGCACCCTGCTTGCTCTGTGCCTTGTCCATGTTGAGCCAGAAGATGACGTCCTGGGCGTCCAGGGTCTCCGAGTTTCTGGCGTTGAGGCTCGTCGTATTGGACGACGTCCACTTCCAGTTCTTCGTCGAGATGGTCACCACCGTGTCACCGTTCGACGTCGAGTACACCGGCTCGTTCAGCGACGAAATCGCTGACTGCTCGGAGATGCTGCTACCGAGACCGAACCAGTACCCAGGCCGGTACATGAGGTTCCAGTAGTCAATGTTGGTCGTGGTGCACTGTGCACCCGTGTAGAACGGCAGCACACTGGTCGGAACCGAGCCAGGGCTCCACGGGACGGTAAGCGTCGTAGTGGCCGCGTGGGCCCTCACGGTGCTTGCGCCCGATCCGAGCGTCCCCGTGACAGCCGAGGCAACCAGCGCAGAAGCGCCGACCCCCGCCATCATGAGGCGCTTGAAGCGGTTGATCCGCATATTGTTGCCTCCCCGTGCCGATGCCACGCATCGACACCTCATGGATTGAGCCCAGGTTGAACTCTTGGTGAAGGGTATCTGACCACTGTGTGAATGTCCAGCCGCAAGATCTCAGCATTCACAGGTGTTCCACCACGAGGTGACGATGAGCGCGGCCGGTTACCGCCACCTCGGTGAGCCCACTTCACCGAGGGCCGCCAATCACCCATTCCTCGCGAAATCGCCAACTCCGGCGATGCTCACTCGTGAGGCCGTACCCGAGCAGTGCGCACCGGTGTTCGGGCGACGGGTACCCCTTGTTCGAGGCGAATCCATAGGCGGGAAATGATGGGTCAATAGCCACCATGTGGTCATCTCGAGTCGCCTTGGCCACGATGGACGCCGCCGCAACTAGTGCACTCGTCCGGTCAGCTTTCGCCTTCGTGACCACTGCTGGCTTCCCAAACGCGTCGAGTTCATCTCGATGGGCGAAGGGATTCACGACGCCATCGACGATCACGACGGAGAGTTGAGTTGTCAGACCGAGTCCGCCGAGTGCCCGAAAGGCAGCGATCGCCGTTGCTTCGGTCATCCCGAGGTCGTCGCACTCTTCGGCAGACACCCAACCGGTCGACGTCGCAGTTGCCCACTCGCGAATTGGGACCAGCATCGAGCGACGACGAGGAGGGGAGAGCAGTTTTGAATCGGCCACGCCGTGAGGAGCGCTCCGCAGAGGCCACGTCACGGCGACGGCTCCAACGACCATCGGTCCTGCCCACGCTCCCCGACCGACCTCGTCGATCCCAACGATGACCGAACCGGGTGGTAACTGGAGTGCGGATTCGAGCGCGAGGTCCGCAGGTGGACGTCGCTCAGCCACGGAGGAGTTTCCCCATCTCATTCCGCGGCAGTTCGTCGACGAGCTCGATCCGCCGCGGGCAGACGTACCGAGGGAGACGATCGGCCAAGTACGCAGCAACCTTCGATGTCGTGAGGTCAGCGTCGCCAACCACGAGTGCCACGACCGCCTCGCCGAGATCAGCATCGGGCTCACCTCGCACCAACACTCCGACCACTCCGGCACATTCGAGCGCCACGGCTTCCACGGCTTCGGGCTGGACGTTGTAGCCGCCGGAGATGATCAGGTTCGACCGTCGACCCACGATGCGGAACGCGCCGTCCTCGAGCACTGCCAAATCACCAGTAGCGAACCAGCCATCTGGAGTGGAAGGGAGACCACCACTCGATCCGAAGATCCCGGCCGCGAGGGCAGGAGTTTTGACGTGGAGTTCACCATCGACGATGCGAGTCTCGACCCCCGGGAACGGCCCACCCACCGTTCCGGGGATTCGGACACCATCGACCGGCTGCGTGAGGGTCAGACAGGTCTCGGTCATCCCGTATCGCTCGAGGATGGGCACACCATCGTCAGCCAACGATGCTGCCAGGCTCCGGTCGAGCGGAGCCGACCCACAGATTGCGAGTCGCAACGATGCGAGTTCCCCCACCTGGCCAGCACGCGCGAGGCGCGAGTACATCGTTGGCACCCCGAACAGGAGCGAGCACTCACGAGCCTGCGTCGCCACCGTGCTCGGATCGACGGAAGTGGCGAAGGAAACCGATCCGCCGACCGCGAGGATGCCGAGCAGAGCGACGACCAGCCCGTGGACATGGTGCAGCGGCAAGACGTGCAGCAACCGATCCTCGTCGGTGATTCCCCACGCCTCCGCGACCATCGTGGCCGAAGCGTGGAGAGAGTGATGCGTATGGACGATGCCCTTCGGGTCCCCGGTCGTGCCGGACGTGTAGACGAGGAGCGTCGCATCCGAGGGGACCTCAACAGAGGCTCTGTGCTGGTGCACCGTGAGCTTCGACCCATCGAGGGTGGCTATGGCCCGGGCGTCACGCTTCACTCGTTCGAGGTATTTGGCAGGTGCATCGGGGGCATGGGGGACGGCGATCGCCCCCTCGGCCATGACGGCGAGGAGTCCAGCGACCCCAGCAACGGTTCGGCGGGCAGGGACGAGCACGCGATCACCCGGGTGCACGCCGACGCGACGGAGCGAGGTGCGCAGTCGTTCGATCGCGACGAGCAACGCGTCCCCATTGACCACTTCGCCCTCGACGGTGGTCAGTGCGTGCCTTCGGTGCGAGAGATGCCCGAAGATTGCATCCACCATCACGAGTTGCTCCACCCGAGTGATGCTAGTGACCGCCGGCTTCGCCGCCCGAGTTCCGCAGTGGCCGAGGGCGAGTTCTAGAGTGACGATCATGAGCCGCCGCTACGTCGCCGTCGTTCCGCACACCCACTGGGATCGAGAGTGGTATGAGCCGTACCAGACCTTCCGAATGAAGTTGGTCGATTTATTGGACCAGCTCCTCCCCCTCATGGAGCAGGACCCGAGCTACCGCCGGTTCCTCCTCGACGGTCAGATGGCCGTGGTCGATGACTACCTCGAGGTTCGCCCCGAAGCAGAAGAGCGCATCCGAGCACTCGCCGCCTCTGGACGCCTCACCATGGGACCGTGGTACATCCTCATGGACGAGTTCTTGGTGTCGGCCGAGACCATGGTCAGGAACCTGCAGATGGGCATCGTGCGGGGTGCTGCGTTCGGTGGGGTCATGGAGGTCGGCTACCTCCCCGACATGTTCGGCCACATCGCGCAGATGCCGCAGATCTTGGCCCAAGCCGGGCTGACCGACACGGTGCTGTGGCGCGGCGTGCCGAGTGCGATCACGGCAACTGGGTTCACCTGGGTCGCACCCGATGGTTCATCGGTCCGCGCGGAGTACATGCCAGTTGGCTACGGCAACGGCGCAGGTCTTCCCAGTGACGCCAAGTTGCTCATTCAGCGAGCGACGAACCACATCGACGAGATCGGCGAATTCCTCGGCGATTCCCTCCTGTGGATGAACGGCTCAGACCACCTCATGCCGCAGGCGCACCTCGGGCGCGTCCTCGCCGAAGCGAATGATCTCCAAGAGGACTTCCAGTTTGAGATCACCTCGCTCCCCGAGTACCTCGCCACCGTCCCCCGAGAGGGTCTCGAGACCTGGCACGGCGAACTCCGTTCTGGCTTCCGCTCCAACGTGCTCATGGGCGTGACGTCCAATCGGGTCGACGTGAAGCTCGCAGCTGGACGGGTCGAGCGGTTGCTCGAGCGCCGAGCGGAGCCACTCGCAGCCCTGCTCACCGACTCCTCCACCTACCCAACACGACTGCTCGAGTTGGCGTGGCGTGAGGTGATTCGCAACAGTGCGCACGACTCCATCTGCGCGTGCAGCGTCGACGACGTCGTCGACGCGGTCCTGCACCGCTTCGCTGAGGCGCGGGCGATCGGTGCTGGCGTTGAAGAACGAGCGCTCGACACCTTCGCTCGCTCCTTCGCCACCACGGGCACTTACGTCTTCAACGCAACCCAACGCGAACGTGCCGGGATCGTCGAGTACGTCGTCACCGGTGACGACCTCGACGAGGACATCACCCAAGTCATGTCGGAACAGAGCCGCTTCCCTGCCCAGATGGACGTCGACGGTGACACCCTGCGGGCCATTCTCGGACTCCTCAACGGTCCGCGAATCACCGATGACACCTGGATCCACGCGGCGAGCTGCGAGGACCTCGCCCCGGATCACATCGCCCTCACCGTGAAGATTGGCGCGACGCCGAATCCCCACGTCGAACTGGAAGAACTCCGACGCGACCTCTACACCCGGGTCGGAGAGATCCCGACGCTGCGAGCCACGGTGACCTTGGACCAGCCTCGTATCCGGAGGGTCGCCGTCCTCACCGAACCCGTTGCTGGCTACGGGTGGAACGCGCTCCGTCCTGCTGCGCCGACCCATCGGGCGGTTGCCGAGGAGTGCGACGTCGACGGCGTTGCGAGCGTGGCCCTCTCCAACGGACTGCGCTCGATCATCGTCGACCCGACGAATGGAACCTTCGCGATCGACGGCGTGACCGGATTCGGTCAGCTCGTCGACGAGGGCGACCTCGGCGACTCCTACAACTACTCCCCTCCCGCCACCGACACCGTCGTCGACACGCCGACCAGCGTTGAGGTCACGACCACGCTCGGTGGGCCGCTGCGAGCCAGCGCCACGATCACCTCGACCTACACCTGGCCTGAGCACATCGACCCAATGCTCAACCGCCGCGTCGGCGCCGTCACGGCGACCGTGACCACGACGGTGGAACTGTGCGCGGACGACCCAACGGTCCACGTGACGACCACCTTCATCAACCCCGCGAGCGACCACCGACTCCGAATCCTCCTCCCGCTCCCCGAGGCAACCGACCACTCCGTCGCCGAGTGCGCGTTCGGGACCGTCGAACGGGGACTCGTGGCCGAAGGTCGACCCGACGAACTGGGCCTCGCCACCTACCCCTCTCGGCGATTCGTACAGGCTGGTGGCCTCACGGTGGTCCACGAGGGCCTGAACGAGTACGAGCTCGTCGACCGAGCAGACGATGACTCCACTGCTTCCACCATGGCGCTCACCCTGGTGCGGTCAACGGGCATGCTCTCCCGACTCGGGATGAAGTACCGCCCCTTCCCCGCCGGGCCGCTCACACCGGTAGAGGGCCTCCAGATGGTCGGCAAGCGCATCACCGCGACCTACCACCTGGGCTTCGGCGACCTCGACCCCTACGGTCTCGCCGATGCCGTCCTCCATCCCCTCGACGTCGTGCACGCCGAAGGTAGCGGCACTCGAGCCGAGGCGGGTCGAGCCTTCACGATCACCGGCGCCGAGGTCAGCGCGATTCGCCGCGAAGCCGGAGCGCTCGAAGTTCGCGTCTTCAACCCGCAGGCAGAGGAGACCACGGTCGACCTCGGCCTCGCTCGCGGATGGCTCTGCGATCTCCGAGGTCGAGCGATCGAGCCCTTCGATGGATCGCTGCTCCTCGCCCCCCACCGCTTCGCCACCCTCCGGTTCACCCACGAGGGATAGCGCAGCTCGTGCCTCATCATCAGAACCATGGGCAGGGCATGCCCATCGTGCTGATCCCCCTCAAGACCTTCACGATGGCCAAGGGCAGGCTCGGTGATCGCCTCAGTGCAGACCGCCGCGCAGAACTGGCACGGTTCCTCGCTGGAGGCGTCATCACCGCAGCGGCGCCGTGGCCGGTCGTAGTGGTGTGCGATGACGACGAGGTGGCCACCTTCGCTACCGAACGTGATGCCAGCGTGGTGCGCGTCGCAGCTCATGGACTCAACGCAGCGATCGGCGATGGCCTCGCCGCGCTGGATGGAAGCGACGCCACGCACGTCATCATCACCCACGGCGACCTCGCCGATCCATCGACCCTCCACGAGCTCCCGCTCACCGAAGGCGTGACGATCGTTCCCGATCGAACGAACGATGGCACCAACGTCCTCGCACTCCCCCTGCGAGTAATCGGAACGTTCACGCCGCGCTACGGGATCGGTTCCTTCCAAGCGCACGTCGACGAAGCGCAACGTTGTGGACTCTCCGTAACGGTCCACACGAGCGCCGGATTGGCCTTCGACGTCGACCATCCAGAAGACGTCGACGAGGCGGAACGCCGCCGCCTCTGGCCACAGATCCCGTAGCTCGAGATGCAGAACGAGGGTGGGCTGACGCCCACCCTCGTTCACACTGCACGGTCGATCGTGCGTTAGCGCTTGGCTGCAGCCTTCTTGGCCGGAGCCTTCTTGGCAGGAGCCTTGGCGGCGACGGCCTTCTTGGCAGGAGCCTTCTTGGCGACGGCCTTCTTGGCAGGAGCCTTGGCGGCGACGGCCTTCTTGGCCGGAGCCTTCTTGGCAGGAGCCTTGGCGGCGACGGCCTTCTTGGCCGGAGCCTTCTTGGCAGGAGCCTTGGCGGCGACGGCCTTCTTGGCAGGAGCCTTCTTGGCGACAGCCTTCTTCGCCGGGGCCTTGGCAGCCACAGCCTTCTTCGCTGGAGCCTTCTTGGCCGGAGCCTTCTTTGCTGGAGCCTTCTTAGCGGCAGTAGCCACTGGCACACCTCCTTGGGGTGACGTTGCATCGAGCTGACGCCACCAGTGACTGAGCGGGGACTGCCCCATTCGAATCAACTCGTGCCGACAGATAGTTGGTTGCAGACATCCGCCCACGGTCACCACGCGATCGTGCGTGTTGAGGAGAGAACGGAGCCGCGACCCAGGTTGACGTTGCCGATGGTGACGGCGAACTCGCGAGCACGGTGGCCGATGCCCGGTGGCACCTCCATGCACTCCTCGCGTTCAGGTCATTCACCAACGGTCTTCCTCCGCCTTGGGCTTCCACCATTCCACTGTCTCGGAGTCCCTGAGTCAAGCATCCCCAAGCACGTGTGCGAAGTCGCGCGCGGCGTGCCATCGCATCGTGGTGCGATGCACGCTCCTCGCGACCTCCTCGACGCGGTGCTCTCGAGTGCGCTGCGCGGTGGTGGCTGCTACCTCGGCGAAGCGCGCGGGCAGCAGATCTACTCCGGCCACGGTCGGTCCACCTTGGTCCTCGGTCCAACGCGATCGGGGAAGACCACCTCGCTCATCGTGCCGAACATCCTCGGCCACCCTGGACCGGTGGTGGCGACGTCCACGAAGGATGAGCTCCTCCACGTGACCGGACCGTCGCGACGCCAACGAGGGACGGTCGCCCTCTTCGACCCGAGCGGTACCGTCGATCGCCCGAATGGCGTCGCCCTCCTCGGGTGGAGCCCACTCGATGGTTGCGCGGACTGGGACACGGCGATGACCACCGCTTCGTCCATGGTTGCAGCGGCACATGGTCACCACGAGAGCCTGTCGAGCCATTGGCACGAACGAGCGGCGACGCTCCTCTCGAGCGTGCTGCACGCAGGAGCAATCGACGGCCGACCAATGGCATCGGTGCTGTCGTGGATCGATCGGCACGACGGCACCGACGCCCACACCATCTTGGCGCGCGACCCCGTAGCTGCCCCAGTGGCCCTCGATGTCCTCGAGGGAATCCTCGCCACCGCCGATCGAGAGCAGTCGTCGATCTGGTCGACGGCGTCGGGGACGCTGAGCGCGTATCGCTCCCACGCGGCGCTGGAGACTACCGAGCGCGAGCGCATCAACCCCGACGAGTTCACCGCGAGCGCCGACACGATCATCCTCTGCGCGGCGAGTCGACTGCAGCGTCACTACGCGCCGCTCCTCGTCGGTGCACTCGGTGCAGTGCGCGACGCCACGTACCAGGCGAGTGCAACCGGGACCTTGGCGCAGCCGGTGCTCTTCGCGCTCGACGAAGTCGCCAACATCGCACCCCTCCCCGACCTCCCGTCGCTCGTCAGCGAAGGTGGCGGTCAAGGGCTCCTGGTCCTCGCCTGCCTGCAGGACCTCTCTCAGGCGCGCCAGCGCTGGGGAGGACAGGCCGATGGATTCGTGTCGCTCTTCCCGACGACGGTCGTGCTCCCAGGTATCGCCGATCAGCGCACCCTCGAGCTCCTCTCCTCCCTCGGTGGCGACCACCTCGTCCCCGTTCGGTCGATCTCAGCGACACGAGGACGACGCGGTGCGACCCAGTCGGTCGGTCAGGTCTTCCGGCCGCAGTGGACCCCTGCTGCTCTCGCCCATGGGGCGCCAGACACCGCCATCGTCGTTGGACCGACGAAGCAGATCACCGCGATCTCCTTGACGCCGTCTCACCGCTCGATGCCATGGCTCATGCTCCGTGGTGATACCGAACGGCTGCGATCTCCAGTGTCGCGAGATCGCATCCGCTGATCGCGCTCCAACCACCAGCGCAACGCCCGAGGTTCGAGGGGTCGAGCGCCGAGCTCCTCGAACGCTGCGGCACGGGGGAGGACCGAACGCGGGGCGAGCGGCACCTCGAAGATCCCATCGCTCCCGGCTCCGACGAGCTCCTCCACGCAGCCGAGGGTGCTGCTGCTCGGCGCACCTCCGCTGGCTCGAGCCCACGCCGCGACCACCTCACGCCTCGTCACCGACCGATCCCCACCACCGAGGGAAACGGCGAACGCTCGCTCATCGAGGCGCGTGGCTAGGGTCGGCGCCACCCGCTCGTAGGCGAGGATGGAGGACGTGGTGCAGCCGACTGCAGCGAGCCGGCGATCCCAGAGGTCGAGGAACTCTCGGCGAGTCGCTGTGACCGGTTGGACGTGGCGGGCAACGGGTCCGTCCTCACGGAGGGCCGAGGCACGAGTGCTCAGCGCCGCGGTGGCGAGCGGAGGGGCCATCGACGCTGTGAACCCGAGCGCTCGCACGAGCGCGCCCGAGAGCTCGGCGTCGTAGAGGGCGGCAGCGGCATGGCGGTGCGCGAAGAGCCCCCTCGTGTCGATGGGGCGGAACCTCCCCTCGGCGCTGTGGACGAGGTTCATGATGAGGACGTGGCTGTGGAGGTGCGGGTCGCCCGCACGACTCACCCCGTGAGTGGCGGTGAACCCGAGCCACGCACGGCTTCGCTCGGTTGGATCGCTCCGCCCCTGCGGTGCGACCGCTCGATCTTCAAGGTAGGAGAGCGCTGAGGCGACCGCGCGCTCGTGCGCGTCGAGCACCGTGCCCGCCACCGCAGGGGCTCCAAACAGCGCCAGGATGCTCACCGCCTTCTCGGGGGCGAAGATCAGCTCAATGGCACCCACGCGTCGACGCGGACTGGCGAGGTCGCGTGGTCCCCCGACGTTCCCGCGCAGGAGCGCATCGATGGCTGCGTCATCGAGCGTGGCGGGGATGCCGAGGGTCGTCCGCATCTCTCCGACGGAACGCAACGCACCATCGAGGCCGAGGTGCTCGAACTCTGCTCGCCGCCCGCGGTAGTAGCCGGGGTCGACGTGGCGACGCGTGGCAATCCGGAGCACCCCGTGAGCATGCCCACCGGGCGCTGCTCCTCCGTTCGCTCAGTAGTTCTCCAAGATGGCCGTTGCCAGATCTGCACCGAGTCGACGCATGGACGGCGGCGTCTGCACCGTGGCCTCCACCCCGGCTTGAATCAGCAAGATCGCGAGCCATCGCTCACTGGCGACGCGCACCTCGACGTCGAAGACGTCGGGAGCCACTTCGGTCACCCCCATCGACAAGATGGAGTCCGCCACCCAGCGAGCAGCTCCTGAGACCCGGAGCGTCGCCACTGGTGCGTCCTCCAAGAACGCGGTGATGTCCTCGGGGCGGAGTGTGGGGGCGGGGAGACCCGCCGCCTGCGCCCCGAGCTGGTGAACGTCATCGATGCGATCAGCACGGAACACCCGGACGGCACCCGCCTGCTCGCAGTACGCCTCGACGTACCCATTGCCTTCCCACAGCACCACCGAGAGGGGATTGATGATCCGCTCAGTCAGCTCGTCGCGATGGGGGACGAAGTAGGTGATGCGGAGTCGGTCACGCTGGACGGCACTGCGGAGCTTGGCCAAGGTGGCCGCAGCCTCGACCTCAACGGCGAGGACTGCATCGGTGCCGAGCGCAGCGTCGAGTTTGGCCACCGCAGACGCCAGGCTCGAATCCTCGAACATGAATGCGTCGAGGATGAGGTGCGCCGACGCCGAGAGCGCGAAACCCTCTCGGCGACTGAGGCGGCGCGGCTTGGCCATCTCTTCGGGGAGGTTCGCCGAGACCCATTCGTCGTCCACGAGGATCTCGAGAAGCTGATCGGGCGAGTAGGGCGGCGTCCCGCAACATGCCGCCAGTTCGAGTTCCTTCACGACCTGCGCTTCGGACAACGAGAACCGCTCGGCGAGATCGCTGATGCGCGCTTCACCCACCTGAGCGAGGTAGGTCATGATGCCGAGCAGGCGACGGAACCGCTGGGGGCCGGTCATGCGGGTGACCTTCACGTCGGGATCAGCCTCGGTGAACGGGCTCGGAGCATCGGCGATCGCCATGGCGTACACCTGCACCTCGTCGCCGATCGCCGCGTCGCTGTCGCCGTGCTCGGCGACGATGGCCGAGAGCCAGTCGACGATGGACTCCCGGAACTGGGGCGGGCCGAGGACTTCAGCCCGCTCCCCCATCGAGAGGGCGAAGGACCGGGCGAAGATTCCGTTGGTGCACGACAACGCGACCTCGAAGCGCCCGTCCTCGCGGCTCGTGACCGCGATGGCGTCGCCGAGCTCCATGCGAACACGAGCGGTGGCCACGGCGTCGAGGGCCAACACGACGTCGGGGTCAGCGGCGGCATCGGCCCCGTCGACGATGAGGTTGTGGAATCCCCGAGGCCGCTCCACGCCCTCTGGCCAGGTGCCGCTCAGCGGCGCACCGATGGTGACCTCGCCGACGATACGGTCGATGCGGTAGACCCGGACATCAGCACGGGCATCGGCGTACCCCGCGAGGTACCAACGGCCCTTACTCGTGAAGACCGAGGCCGGACGGACGCTGCGCTCCTCACCGCTGTAGGTGAAGGTCACGAGCACCTTGGCTCGCACTGCGTCGTAGAGCTCGGCAACCCCATCGGGCGGCTGGAGCTGGGCGATGACGGGCACCGAGGCCTCGCGGACCTCGCCGAGCTTGTAGAGCGCTCCAGCACCGTACCCAGTCCCGTCCGCCACACCAGCCACCGCAATCGCCAGCGCCCGCTGCTCCGCCGCGGTCAGGTTGAGCTCTGGGAGGTAGTACCGGTCGGGGTTGATGCGGTAGCCCTGTTGGGCCTCACCGCCGATCTCGACCATGTCGATCTCGATGCCCTCTTCACGCAGCGTGCGCTTGTCGCGCTCGAACGCGCCACGGTAGGCCTCTTTCCCCGGCGGGTAGCCGGGAACCTCTTGGACGATCTCGACCAGCGACAGCGGCTTGTTGGCGTTGAGCAGCAGCTGGACGAGGTTCATCAAACGCTCGAGTTGGTCAACCTTGCTCACGGTTTCGCCTCTCCATCTCCGTTCAGTGCCGACCACGTCGGCAGCGGTTCATGCATCGTCGTCGAGGAGGTCGAGGTCGCGCCGCCAGGTTCCCGAGCGCCCTCCGGACTTCTCGACGAGCTGGACGTGCTCGATGCGCATCGTGCGGTCCACGTTCTTGCACATGTCGTAGATCGTGAGGGCGGCGACCGTCGCTGCGGTCATCGCCTCCATCTCCACACCCGTGCGGTCGACGGTGTGGACCTCAGCGGTCACGAGCACCGACGTGTCGCCAATGGCGAAGCTGATCACCACCGAACCGACGACGACCATCTGGCACATCGGCAGGAGCTCCGCGGTGCGCTTGGCCGCGCCGATCCCTGCCACCCGGGCGGTTGCGAGCACGTCACCTTTGGCGGTGGCGTTCTGCACGATGCGATCGGTCGTCGTCGCATCCATCACCACGCGGCACTGCGCCACGGCGCGTCGTTGGGTCACCTCGCGTTGGGCCGGTTCTCGACCGATACCTCCGCTCGACGGCTCGAACTCCAAGTGATGCTGGCTTGCCATCACCTCATCCTAGGGTGCAGCACCTCTGCCCTGAAGGGTCCGCCACGCGGCGCGCTAGAATTAGCACTCAATCGGCGAGAGTGCCAACCTCCTCGAACCTCTGGAGAGTCAGATGCCTACCTACGAGTACCGCTGCAGCGCTTGCCAGCACCAATTCGAGATCGTCCAATCCATCAAGGACGACGCCTTGACCACCTGCCCCGAGTGCGGTGGCGAACTCCGGAAGGTCTTCGGCTTGCCCGGCATCGTGCTCAAGGGCGGCGGCTTCTACAAGACCGACAGCCGGTCGTCCTCCGACTCGGGTTCGAGCTCGTCGAGCGACTGACTCAGACCCCCGAGAGCGCCATGTTGGCAATCGCCACGCTCTGACCCGCAGCGCTGCCCGGGAGCCACTCCACGTCACGGCCAACGGCCACCACATCGGAGAGCATCTTCTGGAGCGTTGAGGCGATGGTGGCCTCACGAATGGGCGCCCCGAGCGTTCCGCCGCTGATGAGGAAGCCTTCTGCGCCAACCGAGAAGTCACCGCTCACCGGGCTCACCCCAGAGTGCACACCGGAGATCGCCTGCACGTAGATCCCATCGCCCACCGCGGCGATGATCTCGTCCTTGGACATCGTCCCGGGCTGGAGCGCGAGAGCTCGGCAACCGGGGCCGGGGGTGCCAGCGAAACCGCCACGCAGCGCCGATCCCGTCGAACTGGTGCCCGCTCGTCGTGCGGCAACGGTGTCGTAGTAGAAGCGCTGGAGCTGACCGTTCACGATGAGCTCGTTGCGGCGACAGGCCAAGCCTTCACCGTCGACTCGGGCAGCGCCGTAGGCGAGGGGGTTCGTCGGGTCGTCGACCAAGGTGAACCCTGGCGCGGCGACCATCTCCCCAATGCGACCGGCGAAGAACGATCTCCCCTTCACCACCGCTTCACCCGACAAGGCAGCGGCGGCGATGGACAGCAGCTGCGCCACGACTCGGGGGTCGAGCACCACGGTGCAGTGGCGAGAGGTCGGCTTCGTCGCGCCGAGCAGCGATACCGCTCGCCGAACGGCGTCCGCGGCCGTCGCCTCGAGTTCGAGTTGGGCGAAGGAGCGACCGGCGGTGTAGCTGTACCCAGTCTGGATTTCATCGCCCTCTGCCGCGATGACGTCGACGGCCGCCGAGGCGACGCTGCGACGCGAGGACACCGCGATGCCGTTCGTCGAGGCCAGGGCCATCTCCACTTCGCCGTCGCTGTAGTCGCTCGAGCTGATGCCCTTGACCTTCGGCTGCTGCCGTACCAGTCGCTCGAGCTCCATCGCGAAGGCGATCTTCTCCTCGGTCGACACGCTCGAGATCGACGGGTCGTAGGTCACCACGTCCGTGACGGCCACACCGTCGGGTGTGGCCAGTGCCACGTGGGGGTCCGGCGTCGCGAACCGTGCGTTGTCCCGGGCAGCGGCCAAGGTGTCGGCGATCACTCCGGCTTCGAGCGATCCCGCCCAGGCGAAGCCTTCGCGCATGCCATCAGCGCTCTCGGTGAGGACCCGAATCCCGACCCCAGCAGACGTCGAGGCGGTGAGCGACTCAACCGCACCCTCGTACACCCGCACTTCAGCGTCACGTCCACGGGCCACGTAGACCTCGAGGTGCTCCCCCGAACTGCTGCGTTCGAGGATTGATGCTGCCAGATCGCTCAGTTCCATCGTCATGCCGTTCCTCCAACGGTGCACGACGTGACCCGCATCGTCGGCTGTCCACATCCAACGGGCACCTGCTGCCCGTCCTTCCCGCACGTCCCGACGGTCATCGAGAAGTCGCTCGCCACCGCATCGATCCGAGACAAGATCTCAGGTCCGTTGCCGATGAGGTTGGCGTCGCGCAGCGGCGCAGTGATCTCACCGTTCTCAATGAGGTACGCCTCAGAAGTCCCGAAGACGAAGTCACCGGTGGCGGTGTCGACCTGTCCTCCACCGAGTTGACGGACGTAGATCCCGTGGGGGGTGGACGCCACGATGTCGTCAGCGTCGTCAGGGCCGCCGAGGAGGTAGGTGTTGGTCATCCGCACCATGGGGAGGTGCTGGTAGCTCTGCCGGCGACCGTTGGTCGAGGATGGACGACCGGTCTGGCGAGCGCGGAGGAAGTCCCACATGTAGTCGGTCAACACGCCGTCTTCGATGAGCGTGTTGGGCACGGCAGCGTGACCTTCGTCGTCGATGCGGGCCGTTCCCCACTCGCCATCCATCGTGGCGTCGTCGACGAGCGTCACGCCCTTGGAGGCAACCTGCTGGCCGACGCGGTGGGCGTAGACCGAGGCGTCCTTCACGATGTGGTCGGCCTCGAGGCCGTGGCCGCAGGCTTCGTGGAACAAGATGCCGCCGCTGCCACCGGCCAGCACGATCGGCAGCTCACCCGAGGGCGCTGGGCGGGCGGACAGCTTGGTGATGGCCTGGCGGCCTGCCTTCTCAGCGAGGGCTCGAATCGCCGCTTCGTCGAAGGTCTCGAAGCCCTTGGTGCGGGCCAAGACCTGGTAGCCCGTCTGGAGCCCGGTGTCGCCGAGTGCGGTGCACATCACCATGAACCGAACGCGCACCTGGTCGTCCTCTTCGAAGAGGCCGTCGGAGTTGGCGACGACGATGCGACGCCGTGAGTCGGCGTAGCCAACTTGGACCTGGGCGATCTCGCCACCGAGAGTCCGGGCAGCGTCATCAGCTGCGAAGAGCAGGGCGACCTTGTCGTCCTTGGCAATCGTCTCGGGGAGCACCGATGCGAGCGGCGCCCGCTTCGGTCCAACGCTCAGTGCACCCATCGGTCCGGCGCTCGTCCGTCCCGCGGCGACCGATGCTGCGGCAGCCACCGCGTCCAGCAGGCTCGCTTCGGAGAGATCTGCGGTGTGGGCGAATCCCACGGTGTCACCGACGACGACCCGAATACCCGCGCCTCGGTCTCGACCAGTCGTGAGGGATTCCACTCGCTGATCGTCGAGGGAGCTCGAAATGGAGGAGCGATCCTCACAGAAGATCTCCGCCCACTCGCCGCCGCGATCGAGTGCTGCTTGGAGGACCCGCTGGGCGATGTCCTCGGTCAAGAGTGCCGTCGTCATGGCCGGTATCGTAGCCTCCATGACTTCGGCGACCATCGGGGACGGGCCCATGGTTCGCCGGAAGGTGCCGTGGCTGGTCACGGCAGCCTTCGTGCTCCTCGGATGCTTCTGGGGCTCGTGGAACGCATCCCTCGCCTCCGTGCAGGGGCACTTCCGCCTCTCCAATGCTGCACTCGGCATGCTGCTCGCCGTCGGCGTCGTCGCCGGTGCCGTGGCGGGTTCTGCGGCGACGCACCTCGGACGCCGCCTCCCTCCCGTGCACCTCCTCGCGGTCATCATCACCACGTGGGCGATACTCGGGCTCCCCCTCATCGCCATGGATGCACTCTGGCCGTTCATCGTGGTGTTCACCGCGGTGCAGATCATCATGGGATCCGTCGACGCCGTGATGAACGTCGGCGCCACCGCAGCCCTCGCCGGGCAACCCGGTCGTCTCGTTCGGTTCCACGCCACCTTCAACCTCGGTGCGATGCTCGGCGCACTGGCCACAGGGGTGAGCGGGTTGGCCAGCAACGGAGGGAGTTGGCTCTGGCCGATCATCTCCACGCTGCTCCTCATGGTCGTCGCGATCTGGTTCCTCTGGAGCCGCAACGACTTCGACCCCACCGTCGACGAGGATCTCGCTCTCCCCCTCCCGAGCCCGTTCGCCGACGCTGATCCCCTCCCGGCCTCTCCACCCACGATTTCGCTGTGGGCGATGCTGCGCCACGACCGCCTCATCGCCCTCTTGGTGGTCTTCGCCGCCGCTGCGCTCGTCGAAGGCGGGGTGTTCACCTGGGGCGTGCTGTACCTCCGCCGGGACCTCCACATCGGGCTCTTGGCCGGAGCGTCGGCCTACGCCCTCGGCAACGGCGTCGCCGGACTCGGTCGGGTGCTCGCTGGCCCTGCCATTGGCGAACGGTCACCGCTGCGGACGTTGGCCATTGGCTCACTGGTGACCGGGTGCGGGCTGCTCGTGGAGTCTCACACCCACGACGCAGTGCTCGCCGCATCGATGCTCGTCGTCACCGCAGCGGGGGTCAGCCTCAACTGGCCACTGCTCATGGCCGACGTCGGCCGTCGCTCGAGTACCCCGAGTTCGGCGGTCGGAGCGTTCACCGCATCGGGTTACATCGGCTGGGTTGCCGGCGCACCGCTGATCGGCAGCATCGCCGACGAGTGGGACCTCTCAACCGGTATCACCACCGTTGCGATCATCGGCCTCTGCGTGAGCGCCACCGCTGCGTTCCTCGCCCATCGCAGCACCGCAGCGGCGGGAGAACGGTAGCCTAGAGATGACCTTGGAGCGACCCGTGCTACTGCCACAGATTGAGACTCCGGCCGATCTGCGGCCCCTCACCTACGACGAGCTCACGACCCTCGCCGAAGAGATTCGCACCTTCATCGTCCAGACGGTCACCACGACTGGCGGTCACCTCGGATCCAATCTCGGCATGGTGGAGCTCACCTTGGCGCTGCACCGGGTCTTCGACAGTCCGAAGGACCCCATCCTGTTCGACACCGGCCACCAGGCCTACGTCCACAAGCTGGTCACCGGTCGCCGCTACGGCTTCAAAGAGCTCCGCCAGCCCGGGGGACTCTCTGGCTACCCGAGCCGAAGAGAGTCCGAACACGACTGGATTGAGAACAGCCACGCCTCTCCCGTCCTCTCCTACGCCCACGGACTGGCCACCGCATTCGACCTCGACGGCTCGAGCGACCGCAACGGCCTCGACCGGCGAGTGGTGGCCGTCATCGGCGACGGGGCGCTCACCGGCGGCATGGCCTACGAAGCCCTCAACAACCTTGGGCACTCGGGCCGGCGCGTCCTCATTATCTTGAACGACAACGGCCGCAGCTACGCACCGACGGTGTCCCACCTCTCCCAGCACCTGACGCAAATCCGGCTGAATTCGACCTACCTGCAGACTCGCGACAAATTGCGCACGATGCTGAAGGAGATCCCGAAGGTCGGCGAGCTCGCCTACTCCTCGGTCTCGGGTCTCACCACCGCCATTCGTGAAGCCATTACGCCGCGGACCTTCTTCGAAGCGCTCGGTGTCCGCTACGCCGGACCGGTCGATGGCCACGACATTCGGGCCCTCGAACACGCCATGCGCGGTGCTGCGGAGTGGGACGGCCCGATGGTCCTCCACGTCCTCACCCAGAAAGGTCGCGGCTACGCCCCCGCTGAAGAAGACGACCTGCAGCGCCTCCACGACTTCAAGGTCGGTCGGACGACTATCGCCACCGTGGTCGCCGCCGAAGACGACGAGGGCGTCGCACCGAAGCCCATCCCCCAGACCTACACCGATGCGTTCTCCGAAGCCTTGATCGCCGCCGGCGTCGCCGACGAGCGGGTGGTCGCCATCACCGCCGCCATGGCGGGCCCGACAGGCCTGCTCCCCTTCGGGCAGCAGTTCCCTGACCGCATGTTCGACGTGGGCATCGCCGAAGCGCACGCGGCCACCGCAGCTGCAGGCATGGCCATGGGTGGCCTCAAGCCGGTCGTCGCCGTCTACTCCACGTTCTTCACCCGGGCCTTCGATCAGGCGAACCTCGACGTCGCCCTCCACGACCAACCGGTGGTCTTCGCCCTCGATCGAGCGGGGATCACCGGAGACGACGGCGCGAGCCACCACGGCGTGCTCGACCTCGCACTGGCCTGCGCCATTCCCAACATGACGGTCTTCGCGCCCTCGTCAGCGGAAGAGCTGAGCCCCATGCTGCAGAGCGCGCTGGCGTTGACCGGCCCATCGGTCATCCGATTCCCGAAGACGCCTCCGGTGCACGCCGCACCCGAGCACGTCGGCAGCGGGCTGCTGGCTCGCAAGGTGCGAACTGGCGCAGGAGCCATCGCCATCGTCGGCGTCGGCAAGATGCTGCAAGCGGCGTCGGACGCGGCCACACTCCTCAGCGCCGATGGCATCGACGTCACCGTCTACGACCCCCGGGTCATCGTTCCTGCCGACCCTGAAATGCTGGCCGATCTCGCTCGCCACGATCTGGTCGTGACCGTTGAAGATGGAATTCGCCTCGGCGGAGCAGGGACCCACCTCACCGACGGCGTGGCCACTGCTGCCCGGGCGCAAGGGATCACCCCTCCAGAGGTCCTCACCTTGGGCGTGCCCCGCACGTTCCTCGGCCACGGGAAGCCCGATGCGATTCTGGCATCCCTCGGCCTCGATGGCGCCGGAGTCGCCGCAGCCATTCGAGCTGCGAAGGCTGGCCGCAGCGTCGACGCGCCGAGCGCTGGGCGCCTCGACGCCTGAGCGCACCTGCGGTGGGGATGCTGACGCACCCCCACCACCGAGCGGACTAGAAGGTGAGGACGCCTCGAGCGACGGTGCCAGTGTGCATGGCGTCGACGATGTCCCGGAACTGCTCCAGTGGCTTGGTCAAGCTCACGAGTTCGTCGAGCTTCAGCTGTCCGGACTGGTAGAGGTCCACCATGAGCTTCACGTCGTGGTGCGGACGGGCGGCGCCGTAGCGGCAGCCCATGAGGCCACGGTCGATATAGGCGAGGTTGTTGATGTCCACCGACACCTCTGATCCACGGGCTGGGATCCCAATCGCCACGGCGTTACCACCCCAGTCGAGGCAGTCGAGGGCGTTGCGCAGCACCGCTGGGTGACCCACGCAGTCGAAGGACCACGTCACGCCACCGAGGGGGAAGAGCGCACCCCAGGCGTGCTCGTTCGACATCGGCACGGCGGCACGAACGGCGGCCACGGTGTCGACGCCTTCTCCAGCCAAGACGAAGTCCGTCGCTCCGAACTCCCGAGCGAGGCCCTCTTTGCCGGCAACGGTGTCAACGGCCACGATCTTGGTCGCGCCGGCAATCTTCAGTCCCTGGATGACGTTGAGGCCCACGCCGCCAACACCGAAGACCGCAGCGGTCTCGCCGGGACGAACCTTGGCGCGGTTGAGGACGGCGCCGACACCGGTCAACACGCCGCAGCCGATGAGGCATGCCGAGGTGAAGGGGATGGAGTCGGGAATCTTCACGACCTGGACTTCGGACACGATGGTCGACTCGGCGAACACCGACACCGCAGCGAAGTTCGACGCCGGTTCACCCTTGTAGGTGAAGGGCTGGGAGATGTTGCCGAGCGTCGACATGCACCAGGTGGGGTGACCCGTCGAACAGGCGCGGCACACACCGCAGCTCGCCAGGGTGGCGATCACGACGTGGTCCCCCACCTTCACGGACTTGACCGAGGAGCCGACGGCCTCCACGATGCCGGCTCCTTCGTGACCGAGCACTGCGGGGGGCTTCCACGGAATGGTCCCGTTGATCACCGAGAGGTCGGAGTGGCACACGCCAGCGGCTTGGACCGAGACCTTGACCTGCGTCGGTCCCGGCTCGCCGATCCCGAGTTCATCGGTGACCTCGACGCCATCACCCGTGTAGACAATTCCTCGCATCGTTCCCCCTCAACTCCCCACAACCGGGTCTCTCCCGGCGTGGAACCACGACCGCAGCTCTCGCTTCAGCACCTTGCCGCTCGCGTTGAGCGGCAGTGCGTCGGTCCACACAAGGTAGCGGGGCACCTTGTAGTTCGCCATTTGCGACTTCGCCCATGCCAGCAGTTCCCGTGCCGCCTCGTCGCTCGGTGCACCAGATGGCACGACGTAGGCACAGCCAACTTCACCCATGCGCTCATCGGGAACCCCGACGACGGCGACCTGGGCCACCATGGGGTGACGACGGAGCGTCGCTTCGATCTCGGCCGGGTAGGCGTTGAACCCACCGACGAGGTACATGTCCTTCAACCGGTCGGTGATGATCACGTTGCCGGCCTCGTCCATGATGGCCACGTCACCGGTGTGCAAGAAGCCGTTCTCGTCGATCGTCTCGGCCGTTGCTTCCTCGTTGGCGAAGTAGCCCTGCATGACGTTGTAGCCACGGACGATGATCTCCCCAGCTTCGCCGGGTGCGACGTCGTTGCCATCACCGTCGACGCAGCGCACCTCCACGTCTGGGATGGCTCGGCCCGACGTCGTGGCGATGGTCTCTGGATCGTCGCCCCGGCGGCACATGGTCACGACGCCGCACGATTCGGTGAGGCCGTAGGCCGTGAGGACAGTCTCGGCACCGATGCGATCGCGCAGTTCGACGACGAGCTCAACCGGGACCACAGCAGCACCGGTCACGACGAGTCGCAGTGAACCCATGACCGCGACGGGATCGGGACCAGCGAGCAGCGATTGGAAGAGCGTCGGCGGCCCAGGGAGCACCGTGATGGCCTCGGACTGGAGGTGGCGGCCCACGACCTCGAGGTCGAAGACCGGTTCAGGGTAGATCGTGGCTCCCGCCATGAGGCTGGCCAGGAGACCGGACTTGTAGCCGAAGGTGTGGAAGAAGGGGTTGACGATCAGGTACCGGTCGCCATGGTGGAGCCCCACGATGGTCGCCCAGGTGCCGAAGGTCCGGAGCGTCTGCGCGTGGCTGGTGGCCACACCCTTCGGATTCCCGGTGGTTCCCGACGTGAAGATGAGGTCCGCCGTCGAATCCGGGTGCACCGCAGCACGCCGTGCCTCGAACTCGGCTGCGGTCACGGCGTCTCCGGAAGCGATGAGCGCGTCGAACGGCGTATTCGTCGTTCCCTCAGGCAACGTGGTCGGCGATCCCTTCAGCGCCACGATGGTCGAGAGTGCACCGAGGTCCTCTCCGACGAGCATCGCCGGGTAGTCGAATCCGAGGAACCCTTCCACCGTGCACAGGGTGCGGACCTTGGCCGTGCGGAGGATGTACGCCGCCTCAGCACCCTTGAACCGGGTGTTGAGCGTGACGACGACCCCACCAATGGAGGTGATCGCGAGGGCAGCCAGCGCCCACTCCATGCAGTTCGGCGCCCAGATCGCCACCGACTCCCCCGGCTGTACGCCGAGGGCGATGAGGCCGCGACCCACTCGGGCGACCTCGGCACCCAACTGTGCGAAGGTCAGCTGCTTCGGACCGCCTGGGTCGTCGAGGCCACAGACGATGGCCAGGTCATCGCCGTAGGCGCGTGCTGCGTAGTCGATGAGGCCAGGAATCGTCTGGAATTCGAGGTCGGCTCGGGGATCTTCGTCAGCGCCGAAGGGGAACCGACGGTCCTGTGCGTGGTCGAGCGGGCTCATGGGTGCTGGCTCGACGTGGAGATGACCTCACCGGAGAGGTACGACGAGTAGCCACTGGCGAGGAAGACGATCACGTTGGCGACCTCCCAGGTCTCCGCCCCTCGACCGAAGAGCTCCCGGCTCCGCAGGACGTCGAGGTCGGCTTGGTCGATGACCTTGTTCAAGAACGGGTGCTCGGCCAGTGAGGGCGACACCGCGTTCACCCGGACGTTGTGCTCGGCTGCTTCAGCAGCTGAGCACCTGGTCAGAGCCATGACCCCGGCCTTGGCAGCGGCGTAGTGGGCCTGGCCCGGCTGCGCACGCCACCCGAGCACAGAGGCGTTGTTCACGATGACGCCCGACTTCGCCGCGTACATGTGCTTGAGGACTGCTCGAGTGCATCGGAACGTGCCCGTCAAGGTGACGTCCAAGACCTTCGACCACTGCTCATCGGTCATGTCGACGATGTTGGTCGTCCCACCGAGGCCGGCGTTGTTCACCGCCACGTCGATCCGACCGTAGCGAGCGATCACCGCGTCGTAGAGGGCGGTGACCTGCTCCTCGACCGTGACGTCGCACGGCACGGCGAGGACCTCAGCGTCGAACTGCGTCCGCAGCTCAGCAGCAGTCTCCTCGAGTCGCCGGGGGTGCGCATCGGAGATGACGACCGTGGCTCCCTCTTCGAGGCATCGACGCGCCGTCGTCTGCCCGATGCCGGTTCCCGCTGCAGCGGTGATCACGACCACCTTGCCGGTGAGCAGACCATGCCCACCAGTCTCTTCAGGCACCGGGGTCGGTGCCGATCGTTGGTTGAGGCTCATGCGTGCTCCGTTCGTCGCTGGGTCGCGCCCATCACTTCGGCTTGGGCTCGGGGGCGAGGCCGAGGACTCGCTCGCCGATGATGTTGCGCTGGATCTGGTTGGAGCCACCGTAGATGGTCTCCGAGCGCGAGAAGAGGAAGGTCCGGTGGAAATCTCCGAGGTCGTAGTCCTCACCAACGATGGTGGCCGCAGGCCCCTCGATGTCCATCATCAGCTCGCCGAGGCTCCGGTGCCAACTGGCCCAGAACAACTTGGCAATCGACGCCTCCGGAGGCGCAGCGGGACCTTCGACTCCGGTGAGGGAGCGAATGGTGTTCATGCGGATGATCTCGAGTTCGGCGTAGCTACGGGCGAGGCGCTGGCGCCACTGCGGCTGCTCGGTGAGCCCACGGGCACGGGCCTGTTCCACCACCGCGTCGAATTCCCGGCGGAAGCTGAGCAGGTGGCCGAGTAGGCCAACGCCACGCTCGAAGGCCAAGGTCGCGAGCGCAACCTGCCAACCCTGCCCCGGCTCGCCGACCACGAGATCGGCACGGGTGCGCGCTTCGGTGAAGAACACCTCGTTGAACTCTGCAGTCTTCGTCAGCTGCGTGATGGGGCGAATTTCCACGCCGGGCTGGTCCATCGGGACGAGGAGGTAGGACAGCCCCTTGTGGCGGACGCTGCCAGGGTCGGTTCTGGCCACGACGAAGCACCAATCGGCCTGGTGAGCGAGCGAGGTCCACACCTTCTGACCCGAGATCACCCACTCATCACCGTCGAGCTCTGCCTTGGTCTGCACCGACGCGAGGTCCGAACCAGCATTGGGTTCGGAGTAGCCCTGGCACCACAGCTCTGTTCCCGCCACGATGGGTGGCAAGAACCGAGCCTTCTGCTCCTCGGTGCCGTAGTGGATGACCGTCGGTCCGAGGAGTCCCTCTCCGAGGATGGAGACCCGCCCGGGAGCCTTGGCTCGGACGTACTCCTCGGCGAAGACCACCTGCTCGAGCATGGAGGCGCCCCGGCCGCCGTACTCCGTCGGCCAGCCAATGCAGGTCCAGCCACCGGCGGCGAGCTCGTGCTCCCACGCTTGGCGGACCTCGAACCCGAAGGTCTCATCACCCGATCCACCACGGCCGCCGAGGGCGGCGAACTCGCCGACGTTGTGTTCGGCCATCCACGTGGCGACCTCTTCGCGGAACGCGGCGATTTGTGGTGTCTCATGTGCGACCATGAGCAGGTAGCGTACCGACAATCGTGCGCAACGAGCCAAGTGGAGGATCGTGATGGAGCCAACCCCGACGGTGCAATTGACCGAAGACGAGTGGCGGGCCCGCCTCAGCCCGGAGCGCTACGCCATTCTCCGCCAGGCAGCCACGGAACCCGCCGGCTCAGGTTCGCTCCTCTACGTCGACGCTGAGGGCACCTACACCTGCGCCGGGTGCGGCACCCCGCTGTTCACGAGCGACATGAAGTTCGACTCGGGTTGCGGTTGGCCGAGCTTCGATCGGGCCATCGGCGACGAACCGGTCGGTACCCGTGAGGACCGCAGCCACGGGATGATCCGAACCGAGATCTTCTGCACGGCGTGCGGCGGGCACTTGGGGCACGTCTTCAACGATGGCCCGACCGAGACTGGGCTGCGCTACTGCGTGAACTCACTCTCCATCGAGTTCACACCCGAGGCTGACGCCAGCTGATCTAGAAGGGCGACTCGTCGTCGCCCCGCACGATCCGACTCACCGATGCCGTTGCGTAGCGCAACGACGGTGCGACGTCGTCTGCCACGACCTCGACCTTGGTCCGTCGGCGTCCCTCTTCGTCGCTCCATGAGCGCATCGAGAGTCGACCCGGGATGACGACTCGCATGCCCTTCGTGATCGATAGGGCGACGTTCTCGGCCAGTTCGTTGAAGCAGACCACGTCGAAGAACGAGGTCTCCTCCTCCACCTCGTCGCTGCCGTGGTGCTTCCAGCGACGATTGACCGCCACGCCGAGCGTGGTCGTCGCCACGCCTGCAGTCGTGTAGCGGATCTCGGGCTCCCTCGTGAGGTTGCCGACAATGGTGACCTGTGCTGTCATTCGTGCTCCTTGATTGGGGAGCATCACCGTGCCGACGAGGAGCGCTCGGTACCTCGCTGCAGACGTTGCCAGCCTCAGACGTCGAGGAATCGGCGGATGGCGATCGCAGAGCCCAGCGCTCCGATCACCATGCCGACGAGGACAACCACGAGTTCAGTGAAGAACAGCTGCCAATTCGAGAGCAGCATGAGGTGGACGAGCGATCCGGGATCAACCCGGCCCCCCCACAGGCGCCAGAGCCCCTCTCCACCCCAGACGAGCGCCGCTGCCAACGCCGAGCCGATGAAGCCCTGGGCGAGACCCTCGAAGATGAAGGGGATGCGGATGAACCAGTTCGTCGCTCCGACGAGTTTCATCACCGCCACCTCCCGACGGCGAGCGAAGATCGCCATCCGGATGGTGTTCAAGATGAGGACCGCAGACGAGGCGAGCAGCACGAGCGCCACGATCAGCACCGACCACTGTGCGGTCGTGATGATGCGCTGGAGGGTCTTCAGCGTCTTGACCGGTGCGTTGACCTTGAAGACGCCGGGCTGCCCACTGAAGTGGTCGATGACGAGTTGGGCATCTTGAGGCTGATTGGGCACGCACCGATACGACGAGGGGATGTCGGCTTCGGTCAGCACCGAGAGCTCCGTCGCCGTCAGCTGCTTCTGCGCCTCGAGCCAGTCGTCATGCTGGGTTTGGTAGTAGCACCCGTGCACGAAGGGGTAGGTGTCGAGTTCGGCCTTGACCGCTGCGAGCTCTTGGGCGGTGGCGTTGGGCTGCATGAACACCGAGACCAAGGTGCCCTTCTCCCACGCGGTCGTGGCATTGGATGCGCCGAGGCCGAGGACGAGGGACGCTCCGACGAGGAAGAGGGAGATCATGACGGTGAAGACAGCAGCCGCAGTCGTGACGCGGTTGCGCCAGAGGTTGCTGGTGGTCTCCTTGGCGACGTACTGCGCGAAGTTCGCCACTAGTTTCCCGTTCCCGCATCGTCGATGCCGTAGACCCCGCGCATCTGGTCGCGCACGAGGGATCCGTGGTCGAGCTCGATCACCCGAAGCCGCATGCGGTCCACGAGCGCCTTGTCGTGGGTCGCCATGACGACGGTCGTCCCGGTCTTATTGATGCGGTCGAGGAGGCCCATGATGCCCTCGGAGATCTTCGGGTCGAGGTTTCCCGTGGGCTCATCAGCGAGCAGGATGAGCGGTCGATTGACGAAGGCCCGGGCGATCGCCACTCGCTGCTGCTCACCACCAGAGAGTTCGGTTGGGAGGTTGCCGCTCTTGTCGGCGAGGCCGACGAGTTCGAGGACCTGGGGCACCTGGGTCTGGATGACCGACTTCGGCCGACCGATGACCTCGAGGGCGAACGCCACGTTCTCGAAGACCGTCTTGTTCTGCAGGAGGCGGAAGTCTTGGAACACGCATCCCAAGTTCCGGCGGAGGTAGGGCACCCGCCACTTGGGCAGGTTCACGATGTCTCGTCCGGCTTCCCAAATCGCACCCGAATCAGGGAGTTCCTCTCGCAGGAGCAGGCGGAGGAAGGTGGTCTTGCCAGAACCCGAAGAACCCACGAGGAAGACGAACTCCCCCTTCTCGATCTCCAGCGAGACGTTGCTCAGCGCAACGGTGCCGTTCTTGTAAGTCTTGGTGACGTTCTCGAGCTTGATCATGAGGTGTGGTCCAGCGACCGATGCACTGGGAGTGCCCAGCCTACCGGTCGGACTCCTCGCGAGGGGGCCAATGGCGCCTCGGTCACTGCTCGTGGCGGACGCGTCGGAGTTCTGCCTCCATGAAGGCGTCGAGATCCCCGTCGAGGACCGACTCGACGTTCCCGGTCTCCACTGAGGTCCGCAGGTCCTTCACGAGTTGGTAGGGGGCCATCACGTAGCTGCGGATCTGGTTCCCCCACGCGTTCTCGGTTCGCTTTCCCGTGAGGGCGGCCAGCTCGGCCTCTCGCTCGGCACGCTGGAGCTCCGCCAACTTGTTGGCGAGGATCTGCATCGCCCTGGCCTTGTTCTGGTGCTGGCTCCGCTCGTTCTGACACGACACGACCACGCCGGTTGGAAGGTGGGTCAGGCGAACTGCGGAGTCGGTCTTATTGATGTGCTGCCCCCCGGCTCCAGAGGCTCGGTAGGTGTCGATCCGGAGGTCCTTCTCGTCGATCTCGATCTCCGACACGTCCTCCAAGAACGGCGTGACGTCGATGGACGCGAAGCTCGTCTGGCGACGGTGCTGGGAGTCGAACGGCGACATCCGCACCAGTCGGTGCACGCCACGCTCGGTGGCCATCAGACCGTAGGCGAAGCGTCCCTTGATGATGAAGGTCGCCGACAAGAGTCCGGCCTCGCCACCCTCGGTCGCCTCGTCGAGCTCCACCGTGAAGCCCCGTCGCTCGGCCCAGCGCTGGTACATCCGCAGCAGCATCTCAGCCCAATCCTGAGCATCGGTGCCGCCGGCGCCAGCGTGGACTTCGCAGATGGCGTCGTACTCGTCGTAGTTCCCAGCGAACAGGCTGCGCAGTTCGAGGGCCGACAAGGCGGTCGCGATCTCGGTGACCGTTGCCTGCAGCTCCGTCTCGAGGCTCGGATCAGCCTCTCCCGATGCCTTGGCATCGGCGATGAGCTCGACGAGCACGGTGGCGTCGTCAACGGATCCTTCGAGCTTGGCGAAGGCGTCCACGTCGCTATTGACTCGACCGAGTTCGGTGGTGATCACCCGTGCCGCATCGACGTCGTCCCAGAGGTCGGGACGCGCCGCTTCGGCGTCGAGCTCGGCTTTACGAGCCAGCAACGCATCGATCTTCAGGTACTGGCGGGCCTCAGTCAGACGCTCGGCGAGTTCGGTCAGCTGGGCTTCCGAGTCGCGAGCGCCGACCCCGCTATCGTCCGGCTGCGCCATGGCAGTACTTGAACTTCTTCCCTGACCCGCAGTAGCAGGGGTCGTTCCGACCGATCTTCTCGTGGTCGGCCTTCACGATGGGCTGGAGGACTTCGCCCATGTCCGCGGGCATCGCTGCGCGCGGAGCGTCCATGGCGTCGGTGACCTGGCCAGCATCGGGCAGGAGCCCCGCCAGCATCGACGTGTCGCTCACCGGGTCATCAGCGGCGACGTAGACCGCTCGGTCGAGCGAAGGGGCAGCGGCTTCTGCCGGAACGGCCTCAACGTGCATGACGTAACGGAGGTAGTCGTCCTGAACCGAGTCGACGAGTTCGCCGAACATGGTGAAGCCCTCACGCTGCCAGGCGACGAGGGGGTCCTGCTGCGCGACGGCTCGGAGGTTGATGCCCTCACGCAGGTAGTCCATCTCGGCGAGGTGCTCCCGCCAGCGCTGATCGATGATCTGCAGCATGATGTCGCGCTCGATGGTTCGGGCAGATTCCTCACCTCCGGGCAACGACGCCGAGTGGTGCTCGTAGTAGTCGTGCGCTTCTTCGACCACGGAGTCGATGACCTGCGCTTGGTTCTGCGCCGCAGCCAAGTTCTCGACCGTGAAGCGGGTTGGGTAGTACTGCGTCAGTTCGACGAGGAGCTGCTCCAGGTCCCAGGCTTCGGGGTAGTCACCCGGGCAGCACTGCTCGACGAGACTTTCGAGGATCTCTTCGAGCAGCTCGATCGTGCGCTCTTCGAGGTTCTCCCCGTCCATGATCTTGAGACGCCAGTCGTAGATGACCTTGCGCTGCTCGTTCATGACCTCGTCGTACTTGAGGACGTCCTTTCGGACCTCAGCGTTGCGACCTTCGACGGTGTTCTGGGCCCGCTCAATGGCCTTGGTGACCATCTTGGCCTCGATGGGCTGGTCGTCGGGAAGGGCCCGACCCATCACCCAGTTGAGCGCCCCAGTGGCGAAGAGGCGGAGGAGGTCATCTTCTAAGGACAGGAAGAATCGACTCTCACCGGGGTCCCCTTGACGCCCGGCACGACCACGGAGCTGGTTGTCGATCCGTCGAGACTCGTGCCGCTCCGAGCCGAGGACGTAGAGCCCCCCAGCGGCGCGGACTTGGTCCGCCTCAGCAGCACACTGCTCGCTCCACCGCTCGAGCGCAACTGCTAAGGCAGCTTGGCCCTCATCGGTGGCCAAGTCGAGACCATTGGAGAGGACCTCTCGCTGCGCGAGCAGCTCGGCGTTGCCACCCAGCAGGATGTCCACGCCTCGACCAGCCATGTTGGTCGCCACCGTCACCGCACCGAGGCGGCCAGCCTGAGCGACGACCTCTGCCTCTCGGAAGTGCTGCTTGGCGTTGAGCACCTCGTGAGGGATGCCCTGTCGGGTCATCATCGACGAGAGGAGTTCAGACTTGGCGACCGATGCGGTACCAATGAGGACCGGCTGGCCCTTGGCCCCGCGCTCGATGACATCGGCGATGATGGCGTTGAACTTCGCTTGTTCGGTCTTGAAGATGAGATCGGGCTCATCGATGCGCTGCGGCACCCGGTTCGTCGGAATCGGCACGACCGAGAGGCCGTAGGTGGAAGCGAACTCCCCGGCCTCAGTCTCAGCCGTTCCCGTCATGCCGCCGAGCTTGTCGTAGAGCTTGAAGTAGTTCTGGAGGGTGACGGTCGCCCACGTGTGGTTCTCGTCGTTGACCTTGACGCGCTCCTTGGCTTCCACCGCTTGGTGGAGACCATCGGACCAGCGTCGACCTTCGAGGGTGCGACCCGTGAACTCGTCGATGATGTGCACTTCCCCACCGCGCACGAGGTAGTCCTTGTCGCGCTTGTAGAGCTCCTTGGCCCGCAGCGCTTGGGTCAGCTGGTGCACGTAGTTGACGGCAACGGCGTCGTAGAGGTTCTCCACGCCGAGCGCCCGCTCAACCTTGGCGATGCCCTCTTCGGTCGGGATGACCGTGCGCTTCTCCTCATCGACCTCGTAGTCGACCTCATTGGTCAAGGTCCGGGCGATCGAGGCGAACTGGCCGTAGAGGCGCGCCGTCTCTGACGACGGGCCGGAGATGATGAGCGGGGTTCGAGCCTCGTCGATGAGGATCGAGTCGACTTCGTCGATGATGGCGAAGTGGTGACCGCGCTGCACCATGTCCGCTCGACTGCGCGCCATGTTGTCGCGCAGGTAGTCGAATCCGAGTTCGGTGTTGGTCCCGTAGGTGATGTCGGACTGGTAGGCCGAGCGCTTCGCTGCGGCATCGGTGATGTCAGGGCCCACGCGGCCCACGGTGAGACCGAGGAAACTGTGGAGGCGACCCATCCACTGGCTGTCGCGAGTGGCCAGGTAGTCGTTCACGGTGACCACGTGCACACCCTTGCCGGCGAGCGCGTTCAGGTAGACCGGCAACGTCGAGACGAGGGTCTTTCCTTCACCGGTCTTCATCTCGGCGATCCACCCGAAGTGCAACGCCATGCCACCCATGAGCTGCACGTCGAAGTGCCGCTGACCGAGGACTCTCCACGCACCCTCACGGACGACGGCGAACGCTTCAACGAGGAGGTCGTCGAGGGTCTCCCCTTCTGCCAAACGATTCCGGAACTCCACGGTCTTCGCAGCGAGTTGCTCGTCGCTCAAGGCCTCGATTTCTTGCTCGAGCGCGTTGATGAGGGGAACGATTTCCTCGAGGCGCCGAACCTTCTTTCCCTCGCCGGCGCGCAGGACTTTGGAGAGGAGGCTCATAGTCGTTCCAGCCTACCCGCTGCGGTTCTGCGCCGAAGAGCAGCGCCAGGCCAAGGCGCACCTGCGGCGCACGGCCCTGCACTTCGAGGTGGAGCTCCACCGAGCTCCACCTCGAAGGACGGCGACACCTACTGGACGACCGTGTAGGTCACCACGGTACGGCGGTTGGTGAAGTACGACGGTCCGAACTTCGACGTTGGTCCACCATCGTGCTTGGTGAACGTGAACGGCGAGAGGCCGAGCTCCTTCGCCACGATGTTGAGGTAGCGCTCAACCGCACCCGCACGGTTCTGGCCGAGGACCAGGTTGTGGCTGAGGGTGGAGCGGAGGTCGGCGTAACCGGTGAGGGTCAGGTGGTGGATGCCAGCTGCACTCAGGGCTTGGAGGTCACGCTCGAGCTGCACGACGTAGGTATGGGTCAGGTGGATATCCCACTTGTTGACTGCGAAGAAGAACACCGGGAGGGTGACGTTGACCACGAAGTGGATGGTCACGTTCTTCGAGGCGCTCAGGAGGACCGAACACTGGTTTCCGCTCGTCCCTGCGCACGCCCCACCCCACACGGCGACGAAGCCGAACTGGGGCGTCGCGTGCAAGATGACGGTCGATCCTTGGTCGTGCGAGGTCGAGGAGTAGCCCGAGCCGGTCGTCACGAACACCGTGCCGCCAACGGAAGCTCCTCCGTTGCCAGAGGTCACCACGGTCAACGTGACGGGGATCGGTGCCCACTGCGCCGTGCAGGTGGTGTCGGCGGTGATGGTGAAGGTGCCACCAGCCGGGTACGGGTCGCCACCACAGCTCCAACCGTTGAACTGCTGGTTGGCCGGAGCGGTGAGGCCGTCTTGGTCGGCGGGGAGGGTCACGGTATTGCCAGCGCTGTAGGGCTGGTCCTCAATGGACCCCGAGCCCGTGCCAGGGTTGAAGCTCAGCGTGACGGGGATCGGTGCCCACTGCGCCGTGCAGGTGGTGTCGACGTCCATGGTGATGACCGCAGCAGCCTCGTACGGAGTGCCGCCGCAGTTCCAACCGTTGAACTGCTGGTTGGCCGGAGCGGTGAGGCCGTCTTGGTCAGCGGGGAGCGTGATCGGGGATCCTGGAGCGATGGCCGTCTGGGCCGAAATGGTGCCCGAACCAGTGCCAGCATCGAAGGACAGGGTGACGCCGTACACCGCGAACAGCAGCGTGTCGGCGTGGATGACGAACGTCTGCCCTGCGGTGATGTCTGGCGTGGTCTGACCATCGATGTAGGACCACCCAATGAACTCTTGGCCGGTTGGCGGCACGAGCCCCGTCCCACCCAGCACCGTCACGGTGGTCCCGTCGACGTAGGGAGACTGCGGGTCGACGACCGAGCCGGAGCCGGCACCATTGTCGTAGGTCACATCCCATCCACATTCGCCGTAGACGGCGTAGAGCGTGACGTCAGCGGAGATCGTGAACGTGCTGCTCTCGGTGGACGGGTAGGTCGGTGTGGTCGCCGTGGAGCTCGGGTCCCAACCAATGAAGTGGCAGCCACCCGTGTAGGTCAGGTCAGATCCACCGCGAACCGTCACCGTGTCGCCTGATGCGTAGTCCGTGGGGTCGGTCGGGACCGTTCCCGAACCACCGTTGGCGTCGTAGGTGACCGTGTAGGTCGTGCAGGTGTAGACCGCGTAGAGGGCGATGTTCGCCGACACGGTGACCTGCGACTCCGGGGCGTAGGCCGGATCCGCCGAGGTGGCCGTCGGGTCCTCGGACCAACCGGCGAAGGTGCAGCCCGTTGGCGGCGTGAGCGACTCACCATCAGCGATCGTGGCCGGGTTGGCGTCCGGGTAGGTGTTGCCGTCGGTCGGCGCCGTACCACTTCCACCGTTGGCGTAGTACGTCACCGAGAAGCTCGTGCAGTTCCACACGGCGTACAGGGTCGTGTTGCCGGTGATCGTGAAGGTTCCAGGAACGGTGTAGAGCGCGCCCACCGTCGGGTAGTTGGCGTTGTTCGACCATCCAGCGATGGACGAGCACCCTGCTGGCGGCGTCAGACCCGCCGGGTCTGGGAGGGTGACCGAGGATCCTGATCCGTAGATCGTGCTGTCGGTTGGGTCGGTGCCAGCTCCACCGTTCAGGTTGTAGCCAATGCTGTACCCAGCGGCGAAGGTGATCTTGACCGCGGTGAAGAACTCACCGTCGTCGAGCGGCGACGAGTCGGCGGTGCCGTTGTAGGAAGCGCCGTAGACGCATCCGTCGCGGGACTGGTCAGTGCAGGCCGTGATATCTGAGACGGTGTAGGTCACCGTCTCGTGGACGGCGTCGGTCATGGTGAAGGTGGCCTTGCCGTCAGCACCGGTGGTTCCGGTCACCGTGTTCACGACCGCTGAAGATGACGAGGCCGGGTTGAGTTCGACCGCTTGACCAGACATGGGGTTGCCGCTCGAGTCCTTCACCGTCACGGTGATGGTCGCTGTGGTCGGACCGTAGACCGTGTCGGTCACGTAGGAGGTCAGCGGTGAGCACCCGCCGGGAAGTCCCGAGGTCGACGAGCCATTCGTCCCCGGGCTCACCGAGACCGTCGACTTCCCCGCATCGAAGCTGCTCGAGCCCGTGTGCGTCGAACAGGAGGAACTCGCTCCTGCGGGGGTCGATTGACCGGCAACCGCAGAGATCGCGGTGAACGCACCGCTCATCGACGCAACGGCTACAGCTCCAGCGATGAACCGACGAATCCCGGTTGAAAACTTCTGCACGTCTCACTCCTCCGCCTCGGAATCACAGGTGGATTCCGCAGTCAGAGCGATTCTAGGAAGAACGCTCAGGCCCATTCCCCCAGAAGCCAAAGTTATTTTGCCCATCTTCTGAGGCGAGACCCTGGGCTGCAGACGGGTCAATTGGCTGCGTGCGGCTGACCTGGTCTTTGACCCCACACTCGCCTGCTGCAGGTCTTCCCTCACGGAGTTGCCGTAGGCCGCTCCGTGAGAGTCCTCCCATCTCGGGACGGGTCCGGTCGGATCCTCGCCCCGGCAGGGCTTACTTCTAAGCCGCACCATGCTCAGCGACCATGAGTCGCCTTACGTGGGTCGTTTCGCCTGCGACTGGCATCGACTTGCAACCACAGACCCGCACGCAACCGCTGCCAAGTCTACGCGGGTGCGATCTCCTCGTCGTGGGGAGGGGTCACCATGGGCCACATCGTGAGCAGCAGCGTGGCGAGTGCCGCGATCGCTGCCCCGATGATCACGGTTCGAGGCTTGAAGGCCGACCCGAGGATGCCACCGAGACCGAGTCCCAGGATCGATGCCACGCCGAGGACTCCCTGCACAGCAGCGAGCACCCGCCCTTGCACTGCCGGATCCGCCTTGCGGAGCAAGAGCACGACCCCATGCACGTTCACCATGCCATTTCCGGCTCCAGCGAGCACCGCTCCTGCGGATGCCACGAGGAGCGTGGGGGCCACACCAATGCCGAGGAGCCCGAGTGCGATCGCCACACAGCCAATGATGAGGAGTACCTCGAGCCGAGCGAGACGTGTCGTCTGGAGATTGGCGGTGACCGAGGTGGCGAATGCCCCCACACCGAAGCAGGCGCCGAGGAGCCCGTAGCCCGCTGCAGAGGCGTGGAGCACCTCGGTCACGAAGAAGATCTCCACCACGTTGATGGCCCCGATGGCGATGATGAACGTCCCGAAGAGGACGACGACCGCACGGATGAGGGGGTGGTTCCAGATGAGCCGGACCCCTGCGAACGCATCGCCCCGAGCGCGAGGGGTCTCCGCTCCCTGCGGCGAACGGTCGAGGCGAAGTGCGATGACCACGAGGAAGAGCACCACGAAGCTCACGGCGTCGAAGAGGAAGGGCCACCTGAGACCGAGTCCCGCGACCGCCAGTCCACCGAGCACGGGTCCGAGGATGCCCGCGACCGTCTGGAGACTCTGGATGCGCCCCATCGCGCTCGGAAGCTCCTCATCAGGGACGATGGCTGGGACGAGCGCTGACCATGCCGGGCCGGTGACCACCGCTCCCGTGGAGAGCGCGGCGATGAGGAGCAGGTCCACCCACCCGTTCACCACTGCGAGGCCCGAACAGATCACGACCTGGGCTGCGAGCGCACGCAGCAAGATCGGACGTGTCCGGACCCGATCGACGAGGAGTCCTGCCCAGGGGGCACCGAGGATCATGGGAACCGTTCCGGCCAACAAGACGGCGGCGACACCGAGGTGGCCCAGTTGCGCCTTCGCCCGGAAGGCCAACGCCAACATGGCGAACTCATCGCCGAGGAACGAAATTCCCCGACCGGTGGCGATGATCCACACGGTGCGCTTCGACCGTGCATCCATCACCGTGCTCACCGTCGCGCCAAGCGCTCTCTGACTAGGGCGACGCCGAGACGGAGGGCGAGGACGACTGCCGCGACCGGGAGCAGGAGCCGCGCTGCACCCGTTGCCGACCGGGCCTGGAAGCGCAACGCTGATCGATGGTGCGCAACGAGCATCCGATACGGCGTGTGCTCGCGACTCACCCCTTCGACGTGGGTCACCACCGCAGCGTCGACGTAGCCAATTCCGTGCCCGTTTCGGTGCGCTCGGAAGCACAGGTCGAGGTCCTCAGCGAACATGAAGTAGCCCTCATCGAACCCACCGAGTTGCTCGAACCCCTCTCGACGGATGAGGAAGCACGCACCTGAGACCCAGTCGACTCCGTAGTTCGGGTCACGGACCGTCGCTGATCGATAGCGCTCGCTGAAGGGGTTCTGCTCCCAGATCGTCGAGAGCAGCGCATGCGCTGCAGCGAGCGCGGGACTCGGGAACCGACGAACCGACGGGTAGCGAGATCCGTCGGGACGCAGCACCGTCGGCGCCGCGATGCACCACTGGGGATTCGCCTCCAGGGCATCGACGAGGAGCGCGACTGCGCCCTCGTGGAGCACGATGTCGGGATTGGCCACCAACACGTAGGGGGCGCTCCCGCGCGCCGCTCCTCGGTTGATGCCGGCCCCGAATCCGATGTTGACCCCCGGCTCGATGACCGCCACCGCCGGCCACTTCGAACCGAGTGTCGCGTTCGTGGTTCCCGCTCCCGCGTTGTCCACCACGGTGATGGTCTTCGGAGGTGGCTGCAAACTCTCGAGGCAGGCCACGAGATCCCTACCGGCGCGGTAGTCGACGATGACGGCGTCGACCAACGCCACGCCACGTGCCTCCGGCACTAGAAGTCCTTGGTGAACCGGAACTTGATGAGCGCACGCAGCGCTCCGAATCCGTCTTTCCAGGTGATCTTCTTGCCCTCGTCGAACTCTCGACCGGCGTAGCTGATCGGCACCTCGTAGATCCGAAACCCTCGACGGAGCACCTTGGCGGTGATCTCCGGCTCGAAGTCGAAGCGGTTGGAGACGATGGTGATGCCCTCGATCACCCGTCGGTCGAAGACCTTGTAGCAGGTCTCCATATCCGAGAGGGTTGACGAGTAGAGCACGTTCGTCACCAGCGAGAGCAGTCGGTTGCCAGCCCAGTGGAGGGGGAGCATGTTCTTGCGCTGCCCAGTGAAGCGACTGCCGTAGACCACCGACGCCTTCCCCTTGAAAATCGGAGCGAGGAGCGCTGGCCAATCCTCAGGGTCGTACTCCAAGTCAGCGTCTTGGATGATGACGAGATCCCCGCGAGCATGGCTGAGACCAGTGCGCAGCGCTGCTCCCTTGCCTTGGTTCTTCCCGTGGAGCACGACCCGAACGGTCGAGTCCTCGAGGGCGCGGAGGATCTTCGACGTTCCATCGGAAGAGCCATCGTCGACCACGATGATCTCGAGGTCGAGGCCAACGTCGACCTGGCGGACTCGACGCAGGATTTCGGCGATCGTCCCCTGCTCGTTGAAGACTGGGATGAGCACCGTCAGCGTCCGGTACTCCATAGGCTCAAGCTTGGTCTCTGGCACCGCTACTCCCCAACTCCTCGGACTCCTCGAAGGTACTCCACGAGACGCGTCAGTCCTTCACGCAGGGAGATCGTTGGCTCCCAGCCGAGCAGCGTCTTCGCCAACGTGATGTCGGGACACCGACGCGTCGGATCGTCGGTCGGCAGTGGCTCGAACACCACCGTGGAGGGCGATCCCGTGACCTCGAGGACGGCGTCGACGAGTTCTAGCATCGTGAACTCTTCGGGGTTTCCAATGTTGATGGGTCCGCGCTCGGTGGAATCGAGGAGTGCGAGGAGTCCCCGGACTTCGTCGTCGACGTAGCAGAACGATCGCGTCTGCAGTCCGTCGCCGTAGACCGTGAGCGGGCTCCCCTCGAGCGCTTGGCGAACGAAGTTCGAGACGACTCGCCCATCGCCAGGGTCGAGTCTCGGACCGTAGGTGTTGAAGATTCTGACGATGCACGCGTCCGTACCCTTGGTCGTTGCATGGGCGATCGTCAACGCTTCGGCGAACCGCTTCGCCTCGTCGTAGACGCTGCGTGGACCGACCGGGTTCACGTTGCCCCAGTAGCTCTCCCGCTGCGGGTGCTCCTTCGGGTCGCCGTAGACCTCAGAGGTCGACGCCAACAAGAAGCGAGCACCGGAGTCGTTCGCGAGCTCGAGCAAGCGTCGCGTCCCCTCGCTCCCGACGGCCAACGTCTCGAGTGGGTGCTGGAGGTAGAAGGGAGGCGATGCGGGTGAGGCCAAGTTGCACACCGCATCGACGGGACCGAGTTCGGGGAGTGCTTCGGCAACGTTGCACACGTGGAACTCGTGACCAGCGGCGACGAGGTGCGCCACGTTCGACGCGTTCCCGGAGGACAGGTCATCGAGGATGACCACCTGGTCACCACGTGCTGCGAGCGCATCGGCGAGGTGTGAGCCGAGGAAGCCCGCCCCTCCAGCGACGACGACCCTCACGGACGGCCGATACCTACGTAGGTAATCCCGAGTCGACGGATGGCAGCAGGGTCGAGGAGGTTCCGGGCATCGACGATCGACGGCGCCGCCATCACGTCGCGCACCTGGGCGAAGTCGAGCCAACGGAACTCTCGCCACTCGGTGAGCAGGGCGACCACGCTGGCGCCACGTGCCGCGAGGTAGGGATCGTCGACGGTCGAGATGCCGACGAGGTCAGCCGAGGTGTCGCCAGCAGCGATGGTCGGGTCGAAGGCCTGGACGGCTGCACCTCGCTGCACCAAGCGACTGGCGATATCGAGCGCCGGAGAGCACCGGCGATCATCGGTGTTGGCCTTGAAGGTGAGTCCCCAAATGCCGATCGTGGCTCCCTCAAGGCCGCCAGCTGCAGTGGCGATCTTGGCCACCACGCGCTCGATCTGCTCCTCATTGGTCGCGACTGCTCCCTTGAGGAGCGAGAAGTCGTAGTCGTGGTCCGCAGCGATGGAAATCAGGGCAGCCGTGTCCTTCGGCAGGCACGAACCGCCCCAACCCGGTCCGGGGTTCATGAACTCAAATCCAATGCGCTTGTCGTAGCCGAGGCCGAGCGTGAGGTCACGGACATCCGCACCCACAGCCTCACAGAGGCCGGCGATGGCGTTGATGAACGACAGCTTCGTGGCCAAGAACGCGTTCGAGGCGTACTTGATGGTCTCCGCCGTTGCGGTGTCGGTGATCACGACGGGTGCACGCGTCGCAGCGAACAGGTCCCCTACCACCGTGGCAGCAGCAGGGTTCGTCGACCCGATGACGATGCGGTCGGGATGGAGGCTGTCGTCAACCGCCGTTCCCTCGCGGAGGAACTCTGGGTTCGACACCACGGAGACATCGGTTCGCCCCAGCGCTTCTTCGACCATGCGGGCGGTTCCGACTGGCACCGTCGACTTGTCGACCACGATGGCGCCAGCCTTGAGCGACGAACTGATCTCCTTGGCTGCAGCGATCACGTAGGAGAGGTCTGCCGAACCATCGTCACCCTGGGGTGTCGGCACGCAGAGGAAGATGACGTCTGCATCAGCAACGGCCACCGCAGCGTCGGCGACGAAACTCAATCGGCGAGTAGCGACGCCACCCTGCAGCATCTCCTCGAGACCCTCTTCCACGATGGGCGAACGACCAGCCTGCAAGGTGGCGAGACGGTGGGGCTCCCGCTCGGCGAGCACCACTCGGTGTCCGAAGTGTGCGAGTACCGCTGCAGTGGGGAGTCCGACGTACCCAGCGCCGATGACGGCGACGGTGCGCATCGTTGCTGCAGATTGCTGGCTGGTCTTCGACACCTGCGCTCCATTCAGTCCACGAGGAGCCTAACAAGACGCCTGAGGGATCCCTCCCACGCCGGGAGCGGTCCGACGCCCAGCGAGACGAGGGATCCGCCGTCGAGGACTGAGTACATCGGTCGCACCGCTGCTGGCGCGGGAACGCGGTCCTCGGTGGCGATGGGTTGGACCATTTCAGGGTCGTACCCGGCTTCGTCGAGCACCGTTCGGGCCAGGGTGAACCAGGTCGTCGCTCCCGCATTGGTGGCGTGCACGATCCCGCCCGGCTGGATCGCCGCCAGCCGCACGAGGGCGACGGCGAGGTCGGCAGCCAGCGTCGGGCAGCCGTGCTGGTCGTCGACGAAGGTCATCGGCGTGCCCTTGGCCGCGAGGGCGAGGATGGTCTTGACGATGTTGTGGCCGTGGTACCCCGCCACCCAGCTCGTGCGGACGATCGTGGTCTCGGGACCGCAGACGAGTTCACCGGCCAGCTTCGTCGCTCCGTAGATCGACGTCGGGTTGGGGTGGTCGTCAGGCAGGTAGGGCACCGACGCCCTGCCGTCGAAGACGTAGTCCGTCGAGAGTGCCAGCACTCGGGCGTTGACCGCCCGGGCAGCGGCCACGACGTTGGCCGTGCCGTCACGGTTGACCGCCATCGCGAGGTCGGGCTCGGATTCGGCTCGGTCCACTGCGGTGTAGGCGGCGGCGTGGACGATGAGCTCCGGTGCAACCTGGGTAACGAAGTCCATGGTCGCCGCTGCATCGGCGAGGGAGAACTGCTCGAGGTCGCAGCCGATGACCTCGTGGGTTTCGCTCAGGTGGCCCTCGGCGTAGGCGGGATCTCCGGCCATCGGCAGACGCCCGTTGAAGGCATCGAGGAGGTCGGTTCCGAGCTGGCCAGATGCTCCGGTGATGAGGACGCGCATGCCTCGATGCTAGTGACGGTGCTCGACGGGTCGAGGATCAGCGTGGACGGAGGTGCACCACGTCGCCGACGTGGAAGGCATCGGCGATGCCATCGTGCTCCACGAGGAGCGCGCCACGTCCATCGACGTCGACGGCACGGCCTTCGACGACCCCACCTGCGGTCTCCACCCGAACTGCTCGGCCGAGCGTGTCGAGCAGTCCCCGGTACCGCTCGAGGAGGGTGCTCCGCCCTCCTTCGGTGTCGAGGAGCGGGACGACGGGTGCGAGCGCTTCGAGGAGGGCAGATCGCAGCGTGGCTGGTGCGACGTCGACGCCGGTCGCGGCGAGGAGCGAGGTTCCCGTTGCCTCCGGCGGTCCCGCGAAGGTGCAGTTGATTCCGATACCGACGACCACGGCCAGGGCGGAAGGATCCGTCGACGGCTGTGCTTCAGCGAGGATGCCCCCGCACTTGCGCCCATCGAACAGGAGATCGTTCGGCCACTTGAGCACTGGAGCTGCTCCGGTCGTGGCGGTGATGGCATCGAGGGCAGCAACGGCCATGGCGATCGTGGAGAGGTGGAGGTCCTCGACGCCACAGGAGGGTCGCAGGAGGACCGAGCAGAGCAACGACGACGCTGGTGGGGCCACCCAGGTCCGGTCCATCCGCCCACGTCCAGCGCGCTGGACATCTGCGGTGACGGTCGTCCCGGCTGGCGCACCCGATGCAGCCATTGCTGCGCACGTGGTGTTGGTCGAATCGAGCGCGTCGAAGTGGTGGAGGACGGGGGTGAACGCAGCAGGCATGCTCGTGACGGTACTCGGAGACCACCGCTGAGGGGCGAGCGGACCTGCTCTAAGTTATGGGGCGGCTCAACTGGAGGGAATCCCGTGCTGAAGAAGGTCCTTGTCGCTAACCGAGGAGAGATCGCGGTCCGAGTCATTCGGACGTGTCGCGAGATGGGGATCAAGACGGTCGCCGTCTACTCCGAACTCGACCGGGATGCCATGCACGTCCGTCTCGCTGATGAGGCCTACGCCCTCGGCGGCCAGACCGCTGCAGAGAGCTACCTCAACACCGAGGCCATCTTGGACGTCATCGAGCGTTCCGGTGCCGATGCCGTCCACCCTGGCTACGGGTTCTTCTCCGAGAACACCGACTTCGCTCGCGCCATCACCGAACGTGGCGTCACGTTCATCGGCCCACCTCCCGAGGCGATCGAGGTCATGGGCGACAAGATCAGCTCGCGCCTCGCCGCTGAAGCCGCTGGCGTCTCTGGCGTGCCGGGACGTTCTGAGACCCTCACGAGCTTCACCGAGGTCGTCGCCTTCGGCGAGGAGTTCGGATGGCCGGTCGCCATCAAGGCCGCCTTCGGTGGCGGCGGTCGTGGCATGAAGGTCGTGCGATCCGCCGATGAGGCCGAGGCCGCACTCGAATCGGCGATGCGTGAAGCCAAGTCCTACTTCGGTCGAGACGAGTGCTACGTGGAGCGCTACCTCACCTGGCCCCGCCACATTGAGATGCAGATCCTGGCCGACAGCCACGGCAACACCCTGTGGCTCGGCGAGCGCGACTGCTCGTGCCAGCGTCGCCACCAGAAGCTGATCGAGGAGTCTCCAGCCCCGAACTTCCCCGACGAGGTCCGCCAAGCCATGGGTGCGGCTGCCGTCAAGGTGTCCAAGGCGTGCGGCTACGTGAACGCAGGCACCGTGGAGTTCCTCTACCAAGACGGCGAGTTCTACTTCTTGGAGATGAACACCCGCCTCCAAGTGGAGCACCCTGTGACCGAACTGGTCACCGGTCTCGACCTCGTGGCGTGGCAGCTGCGAATCGCTGCTGGCGAGGAGCTCACCTTCGGCCAGTCCGACGTCCGTCGCCTCGGCCACGCCATTGAAGTGCGGATCAACGCCGAAGACCCAACAGCCGGGAAGTTCACCCCGAGCCCGGGAACCCTGACGAAGTTCACCGAGCCCAGCGGTCCCGGCGTTCGGTTGGACGCTGGCTACGCCGCTGGCGACACGGTGAGCCAGTACTACGACAACCTCATTGGCAAGCTCGTCGTCTGGGCCGAAGACCGCGAAGGCGCACGCCGCCGCATGCTGCGCGCGCTCGAAGAGACCGTCATTGAAGGCGTGGCGACCACGATCCCAGCCGATGTGGCCATCTTGGAGCACGAGGACTTCGCTGCGGGTATCCACTCGACGAAGTGGGTGGAGGAGCGCCTCGACCTCTCGAGCATCGTGGCCACCATTGGCGGCACCGAGACCGACGCCGAGGGACGAGTCGCCAAGTCCGTGACCGCCGAGGTCAACGGTCAGCGCTACGACATGACCATCTACCTACCCGAGACCGCAGTTGTGGCGGTCGGGTCGGCACCGAGCGGCCAGAAGAAGACCCGTCGATCTGGCGGAGGCGCGGCTGCGGTTGGACAAGCTGGCGCAGTGACCGCCCCCATGCAGGGCTCGATCGTCAAGGTCATGGTCGCCGCCGGCGACGCCGTCGAAGCGGGACAGACCATCTGCATCCTCGAAGCCATGAAGATGGAGAACCCCATCACCGCTGGCGCTGCAGGCACCGTGACCGACCTCAAGGTTGCTGCTGGCGACGCGGTCGCTGGTGGTGACGTGATCTGCGTCATCGAGTGACCGCCGACCTCTACGCCACGGCGCGCTCGACGGTCCTCGCGGCCAAGGACGAGCTGATCGCCCTCAGCCGGGACGTCTTCGCCCACCCTGAGCTGAACTTCGCAGAGTTCTACTCCTCGGCACGCGTGGCCGATGAACTCGAGCGCCACGGCTTCACCGTCGAACGCGGTGCCTACGACCTCGAGACCGCGTTCGACGCCCGGTTCGGCTCGGGCGAACTGGTCGTCGCCATCTGCGCAGAGTACGACGCGCTCCCGAGCGTGGGTCACGCCTGTGGCCACAACGTCATCGCCGCCTCGGCAGTTGGGGCCGCACTGGCCCTCGCTGCGGTTGCCGACGAGGCAGGGCTCACCGTCGTCGTCCTCGGAACCCCGGCCGAAGAAGGTGGTGGCGGCAAGATCGTCATGGCCGAACGTGGCGCATTCGACGGCGTCCACTGCTCGATGATGGTGCACCCGTGGGCCACCGAACGCCTCGAAGCCACCTGCCTCGCCGTCGACCACTTCGACGTCACCTTCACCGGATTCGAAGCCCACGCATCCGCTGCCCCGTGGAAGGGCCGCAACGCTGCAGATGCCATGGTGATCGCCCAGGTCGCCTTGGGCCTGCTGCGTCAGCAGCTCCAACCTGGCGACCAGCTGCACGGCATCGTCACCAACGGTGGCGCAGCCGCCAACGTCATCCCGGCCAAGGTCACCGGGCGGTTCATGTGCCGGAGCCTGCGGCTCGAGGACTTGACCGAGCTCCAGCGACGGGTGCGGAACTGCTTCACCGCCGCTGCGCTCGCCACCGACTGCGAGGTGGCCTTCACGGACCTCGCGCCGATCTACTCCCACATGGAGTCCGACCAGCGCCTCCTCGCCTCCTACCGTCGCCACGCCGAAGCGCTCGGACGGTCCTTCGACCTCGACGACGAGGGCGTGGCCAAGCCCACGCTGTCAACGGACATGGCCAACGTCAGCCTGCTCGTGCCGAGCATTCACCCGATGATCAAGATCGAGGCCAGCGGGGCGGTCAACCACCAGCACGAGTTCGCCGCTGCCTGCATCACCGAGTCGGCGGATCTCGCCATCACCGACGGGGCGATCGCCATGGCCTGCACGGCGCTCGACGCCGCGCTGGACGATGCCTGGCGGAGCGAACTGCTGCGCAAGCGCTCCTGATCGCACCGTCTGGCATCATGGCTCCATGATCTTGGAGCACGCACGACTGTCGGTTCGCCCAGGCCAGGAAGAGGACTTCCTCGCCGCCCTCCACGACGCCAAGGAACTCATCGCTCGCACCGATGGCTTCATTGGCTTGGAGGTGTCTCGGTGCATGGAGAACCCATCGGCCTTCTTGCTGCTCGTGGAGTGGGAGACCCTGGAGGCGCACACCGTGAACTTCCGCCAAGGCCCCGACTACGAGCCGTGGCGAGAAGCGCTCCACCACTTCTACGACCCGATGCCCACCGTCGAGCACTTCGAGGTCGTCGAAGTCGCCTAGGGCTGGTAGGTCCCGAACTCCTCACGCAGGACATCGGCGACCTCGCCGAGGGTCGCGAGCTGGCGGAGGGCTTCCTTCATCGGCACGAGCAGGTTCTGGGTCCCTTGCGCCGCGGTGCGCACATCGGCCAGCGCTGCGGTCACCGCAGCGTCGTCTCGCTTGGCTCGGACGTCCTTGACCGCTTGGATCTGGGTCCGCTGCAATTCGATGTCGACGGGGAAGACGTCGGCGGGCTCGCTGGTCGCGTCGGTGAATTTGTTCACCCCAACCACGATCTGCTGTCCAGCGTCGATGTCCTTGGCGACCGCGTAGGCAGCGGCCTCAATCTCATCTTGCATGTAGTGGGCCTCGATCGCCGAGACGGCACCGCCGAGCTCGTCGATGCGCGAGAGGTACGCCCACGCAGCGGCTTCGACCTCGTTGGTGAGGGACTCGACGAAGTAGGAGCCAGCGAGCGGGTCGACGGTGTCGGCCACTCCGGATTCGTAGCCGATGATCTGCTGGGTGCGCAGCGCCAACTTCGCCGCCTTCTCCGTCGGGAGGCCGAGCGCTTCGTCGAAGCCGTTGGTGTGGAGGCTCTGGGTGCCACCGAGGACTGCGGAGAGGGCCTGGAGCGTCACTCGAACGAGGTTGTTCTCTGGTTGCTGCGCCGTCAACGTCGAGCCACCGGTTTGGGTGTGGAACCGGAGCATCTTCGAGCGCTCGTCCTTGGCGCCGAAGCGTTCGGTCATGATCTTCGCCCACATGCGGCGAGCGGCGCGGAACTTCGCCACCTCTTCGAACAAGTTGTTGTGGGCGTTCCAGAAGAAGCTGAGGCGCGGCGCGAACGCGTCGACGTCGAGGCCTGCAGCTTGTGCTGCCTCGACGTAGGCAATGCCGTTGGCCAGCGTGAAGGCGATCTCTTGGACCGCCGTCGATCCGGCTTCACGGATGTGGTAGCCGGAAATTGAAATGGTGTTCCAACTCGGGAGGTGCTCGGCGCAGTAGGCGAAGGTGTCGACGATGAGGCGCATCGACTGGCGGGGTGGGTAGACGTAGGTGCCTCGAGCCACGTACTCCTTCAAGATGTCGTTCTGGATCGTGCCGCGGATCTTCGGGCCAGGAACGCCCTGTTCTTCGGCCACGAGTTGGTACATGAGCAGCAACGACGACGCGGTGGAGTTGATGGTCATCGACGTCGTCACCGTGTCGAGGGGCAGTCCACCGAGCAGGATGCGCATGTCCTCGAGCGAGTCGATGGCCACGCCGACCTTGCCGACTTCACCCTCAGATCGAGCGTGGTCGGAGTCGTACCCCATCTGGGTCGGAAGGTCGAAGGCGCACGACAGTCCGGTTTGGCCGGCGTCGAGGAGGAACTTGAACCGCTGGTTGGTCGCCGCTGCAGTGCCGAAACCGGCGTACTGGCGCATCGTCCAGAGGCGCTGGCGGTACATCTGCTCGTGCACGCCACGGGTGTAGGGGAAGTGGCCAGGTCGGCCAAGCGCGTGATCAGGCTCGAAGGCCTCAAGGTCAGCGTCGGTGTAGAGCTCGTTGACGGGGAGGTCAGAACTAGTTCGGCGGTTCGAGGTTGTGTCAGTCACCGCCCCAGCCTACGCGTGGTGTGCCCATGGCTCCCGCATCGGGTCCCCGGTAGTATTGGCGCGTGCCGGCATACCGAGGAGATCGACCGTGGCGCTAGATCCCATTCGGCGAACAATCGTCAACGAAGAAATCGATCGAGCCGAATCCACCGCCGCTCTCGGTGGCACGACCCTCCCCGACACGAAGTACCGCCACCTCCGACGACTGGCCTCGAAGATCTTGGCCCCGATCATCGGTCGCCAATTCGACGTCAACATGGCGCTCGTACGCGTCGTTCGTGAACTCCAGACCGAGACCGCGCTGCTGCATGAAGCCACCGACGGGATCGACCTGCTCATTTGGCGCTCGACGCACCAAGGCTCGGCGGAGACTGCCGATGCGTCGGGCTGGGAGACGAGCAACGCCGTCCTCCAACGACTCGACCTCCTCGACCTCCGCCGCCGCGTCGATGCACTCGACCCATCGAGCGCGCCGTCGCATCCACACCTCCCCTACCGCGTTCCCGCACTTGCTGCGCGGAGCGGCGAGGGATTGCGCGTCACCGTGCACGGGACCTTCTCGGGCTTCAACGGCCTGAGTGCGGCGAGTCGACGAGTCGTGGCCGACTTGATGGCCGCTGGGGTGACGGTGACGCTCGATGACTTTGGCGGTCAGACGCCGCTCGCTCCCGAGCTCCTCGACGAAGACTTCCACGATCTCGAACGCTCCTCAGATTCCTACCTCCACATCTGGACGCAGAACACCGTCGAGTTCCACCTCATTGACGACGAGGACTTCCATCCGCGAGATGCCGACCGCTACAACATTGGTACCTGGTGGTGGGAGACACCGTCGATGCCAGATCATCTCGCCGCTCAAGCACGGCGAGTCGATGAGCTCTGGGTCGCGAGTCCCACCATTCGCTCCGCACTGTTCGGGGCGACGGACGCACCGGTTCAGGTCTTCCAACAATCGCTTCGACCCTTCAGCCCGAATCGTTCTCGTGCTGAGGTCCTCGGCGAACTCGGCCTGAGCGACGATCGCCCGACTTTCCTGTGCACCTTCGACGCCAGGTCTGTCCCCGCCCGAAAGAACCCCGATGGCGTGGTCGAAGCCTTCCGTCGGGCATTCGGAGGGCGAACGGACGACGCCCAGCTCATCATCAAGACGCACAGCCTCGACGTCATCGGCGAGTACCGGGATTGGTTCGAGCCGATCGTGGAGAGCGTCGGTGGTGTCCTCGTCGACGCCGCCTACTCCGACCAAGAGTTCACCAACCTGATGGCAGCAGCCGACGTCTACGTGTCGCTCCACCGAGCCGAGGGGCTCGGTCTCGGAATGGCCGAGGCCATGAGCCTCGGCATCCCCGTCATCGCCACGGCGTTCTCCGGAAATCGAGTCTTCCTCGACCACGCGTCGGCCTGCCTCGTTGGGTTCACCGTCCGAGAGATCACCCGAGCAGACGTCTTCTACAACCCGGAACTCTTGACGATCTACGCGCTCGGCCTCCTCTGGGCCGACCCAGACCTCAACCAGGCTGCGGAGTGGATGCGCCTCCTCGCCAGCGACCATGCACTGCGAGCAGCAATGGGGGCGGCAGGGAAGCGGGCAGTGGACTACCGCTTCGATCAGCAGCGCACAGGCGGCGAGATGGTGAAGCGCCTCTGGGAGATCATGGACGCCAAGGACCGAAGCCGAGTGGCGCAAGACTCAGACGCCGAAGAAGGGCCAGTTGAGTCGACGGATGGGCACGAGGGCTGACCACTGCGTGGTGGTGGCGTTGTAGATGCACCCTTGCCCCTTGAGGTGTCGGGCCGCTGCCCACGTCGCGATGGCGTGGCGATACGACGGCGACGTCGTGACGAAGAGGTTCCACCCCTTTGGGAACGACCCGGAGTAGCCGTTCACCGTCGGGAGCCCGAGTCTGAGCGAGAGCATCATGGCTTCGGTCTGGACGTCGACTAAGCGCTTCGTTTGGCCGAACGACTCCAGGGCGAAGTAGCGACACGATGGCGGCGCCTTCGGAACTGCGGCCAGCGCTGCCAGCTCACTCGGTCGGGAGAGGTGCACCGGCTCGCTGGTGTGGATCTGTTCCATGACTAACAGCGTGCAGATCGCCACGGCGCAGGCGATGAGCGGTCGGCGGCGGGGCATGGTCAACCACGACCACCGGTTCGGTGCACACGCAGCGCAGCACGCCAGGAGGAGGACCGCGTTGGCCACCAGGCCCGTGCGCCCAACCGCTCGAATCGCCCTCGCTCCCGGCAGCCACCGAACGAGGTCCCAGGCGAAGAAGGTTCCGAACCGCACGGCGACGACCGCGCCACCGAGGGAGACCACGAGGAGGCAGAGCGGGGTTGCCACGTCCCGTACCGACTTCCTCGCCAGCCACATGAGGACGATCAGCCCCACGGTGACGGCGAGCAGGATGGGGCTCAATCCGTAGGAGACCTCGCCACCGTGGGTCGCCGCAGCACCCGCCAACCACGTCGACATCCTGCCCCAGAGGAGGTCGGTCGAGCCGAGGTTCACGAGGTCGACGGGCGTCGGCGCGTAGGACAGCACCATGGCTCGGGAGTACCCACCGACTGCGCCGTAGGTCGGGAGGTAGATGGAGGCGAAGAGCACTCCACCGAGCACGGCACCGACGACCGTGCCGAGGGCCGCCATGGGCGCACCCATCACGCGCGTTCGTACCGTGGCCCAGGCACCTCGTGGGTCGAACGCCATGCGGAGCACGGCGAACGCCGTGGCCGCGAGGATGGCGAAGTACCAGACGTAGAAGGTGCTGGCACCTTCCACCATGGCCAGCAGCCCCGCTACGCCTCCGATGGCGAACTGGCCGCCCTTGGTCGACGCAGCCCACGAGGCACACAGCGCGACCACGATCCAGGGGAGGACCTCGATGCCGAAGAGCTGGGGGTGCTCACCGTGGAGTGCGAGTCCACCGCTGAAGGCGAACAGCGTCGACGACAGCAGCCGAACCGAGAGCGGGACGTTGAACAACCGCTGCACCATGATCGACCACCCAGCGAATCCGATTGCAGTCAGGGCAACGGCGGTCAACTGGTAGGCGAGGTAGGGATCAGCCCCGAGGAGTCGGAGCGGCGCGTAGGCCACCTGATCGATGAGATAGGTATCGGTGAGTCCGAGCGTGTTCGGCACCGGGGTGAAGAACGGCGGCGTGCGCCACGGTCCACGCCCGTGCAGCACGGAGAACCACCACTCGTCGAGGTAGACCGCCAGTCGGGCGTCACCTTGGTCCCCGACGAGGTGGGTGAATCCAGAACCCAGGACCTGCGAGAAGAACACCGACGCCCCGATGAGCCACACGGCCACGTGGGCAGCTGCACTGCGGAGTCGCTCGGGACTGCGGACCTCATCAGCCGTCGGCGTCAGGCGTTGCTCGGACACGGCGGTCACCGTACTGCGACCTCCACGACCCCCGCACAGCGATCGTGGCGACGCTCCAGCGAGCGTCGCCACGTTGGCACTGCGGTCAAGGAACGACGCTCAGCCAGCGTGCGGCATGCAGAGGTCGTCGTACTCGGCGATCACGATCGGACCAGCGTTCGGCCCACAGGCCGGGCAGTCCGGGTCGCGTCGGACCTTGAAGGAGCGGAACGACTCCTCCAAGGCATCGAACGCCAAGAGGCGACCGACGAGGGGTTCGCCGAGACCGAGGATCATCTTGATGGCCTCGAGGGCTTGGATGGAGCCCACGATGCCCGGGAGCACGCCGAGTACTCCGGCTTCGGCGCAACTCGGCGCCAGCTCGGCCGGAGGTGGCTCAGGGATGAGGCAGCGGTAGCAGGGACCGTTGTAGGGATCGAAGACCGTCACCTGACCCTCGAATCGGAAGATCGAACCGTGGACCACGGGGATCCTCTTGAGCAGGGTGGCGTCGTTCACGAGGTAGCGGGTCGGGAAGTTGTCGGTCCCGTCGACGATGACGTCGTAGCCATCGATGATGTCCAAGATGTTGTCCGCACCGAGACGGGTGTCGTAGGTGGTGACGGTCAAGTCGGGGTTGATGGAGGTGAGCGCCACCTTGGCGGACTCCACCTTGCGCATACCCACTCGGTCGAGGTTGTGCAGGATTTGGCGCTGCAGGTTGGACTCGTCGACGACGTCCATGTCGATGATGCCGATGTTGCCCACGCCGGCAGCTGCCAAGTACAGGGCAGACGGTGACCCGAGGCCACCGGCGCCGAGCATGAGCACCTTGGCGTCGAGCAGCTTCTGCTGGCCCTTCTCCCCCACTTCAGGGAGCAAGAGGTGGCGTTGGTAGCGGTTGCGCTGCGCAGGGGTCAAGGTTCGCGGCGTCGTCCACGGGAGCCCATCGTCCTTCCACTTGTTGAAGCCACCGATCACCGAGGTGACATCGGTGTAGCCGAGGTCTTGGAGTGTCTTTGCCGCGAAGGCTGAGCGAACGCCACCGGCGCAGTAGACCACGATCGGGGCGGTCTTGTTCGGGATCTTGCCTTCAACCTGGAATTCAAGGTGACCTCGGGGAAGGTGCACGGCGCCAGGTACCGCGCCCTGCTCGTACTCGTCGGGCTCACGGACATCGAGGAACGTGACCGTCCCGACGAGGGATGCGACGGCGGCACCTTCGGCTTCGACGATCTCTGCTTTCGCTGCGTTCAGTAGTTCACGGGGAGTAGACATCTGAGCTCCTCACTCGGTCGTGGTGAAAACCCTACCAGTTAGGTCAACATTCCAAATCGCGCCAAACTGCACCCGTGGATCTCCACCAACTCCTCGCTCGACGGTCGATGACCCGGAGCTTCGCCGATCGCCCCATCGACGACGCGCTGCTCACAGAACTGTGCGACGACGCGCTTCGAGCGCCAACGGCCGGCAACACCCGAGGCACCGCCCTCGTCGTCTTGACCAATGCCCCTGACCGAGCGGCCTACTGGGAGGCGTCGACCGATGCCGCGTGGCGAGCGCGCAGTGCTCGGTTCCCAGGCCTGCACCGAGCTCCGGTCGTCGTGCTCGTCCTGTGCGAGCCCGCTGCCTACGTCGAGCGCTACGCCGCCTCGGACAAGGCGAATTCGGGATTGGGCGACGGCGTCGAGGCGTGGCCAGTTCCCTACTGGTTCGGCGACGCAGCCTTCGTCGCCATGGGACTCCTCCTCGGTGCCGCAGCGCACGACCTCGGTGCAGCGTTCCTCGGCGCGTTCCGTGGTGTGGATGCCATCAAGGACGCGTTCGCCATCCCACCAACCTGGGAGATCTTCGCCACCGTGCTCCTCGGACATCCTGACGGCCACGACCACCGCTCAGCGTCGCTCGATCGAAGCGCTCCCCGATCGTCTCGACTCCACTTCGGCGCCTTCGGCGCTCGGTCGGCCTAGCGGAGCGAGCGCAGGTAGGTGAGGAGGGTGCGCAGGCTGAAAGCCGTCGCTCCGCGGGTTTTGTAGCCCGACTCCGCCTCGGAGCGGCCAGGACCAGCGATGTCCAAGTGTGCCCAGGTGGTCTCGCCGACGAACTCCTGCAGGAACAACGCTGCGGACACCGAGCCCGCTTCGCCGGTCTTGCCGATGTTCTTCATGTCGGCCACTTCGGAGTCGATGTGGCTGCGGTAGTAGGTGGGCAACGGCATGGGCCAGTTGTGCTCACCTTCGGCTTCGCCGGCATCGAAGAGGGCGTTCGACAGCGCCTGGTCGGTGGCGTAGCTCGCAGCGATCTCCGAGCCCAGCGCCACGACCTGCGCACCGGTCAAGGTAGCCACGTCGATCATGACCGTGGGCTCCATCTCGGCGCCGAGGCAGAGGGCATCGGCCAAGATGAGGCGACCCTCGGCGTCGGTGTTCAAGATCTCCATGGTCTTGCCGTTGCGGGCGGTCAGCACGTCACCAGGACGCACCGCGTTGCCAGACGGCATGTTCTCGGTCATCGGCGCAATGGCGGTCACCTTGACCTTCACTCCGAGGTCATCGCAGGCGCTGAGCGCTGCCAGCACGATGGCGGCTCCGGACATGTCGGTCTTCATGGTCATCATCCCGGCGCCGGTCTTGAGCGACAGACCACCGGAGTCGAAGGTCACCCCCTTGCCCACGAGGACGATGTGCGGAGTCTTGGCCGTGGCCTTCTCCGGCACGTAGCGACCGATCACCAGGCGAGGTGGCTCGAGGGAGCCTTGGGCCACGCCGAGGAGCCCACCGAGCTTCTCCTTCTCGATGCGCGCCTTCTCCCAGACCTCAACCGTCGTGTGCTTGGCGGCCTTCAATCGAGCTGCGGCACGCTTGGCCATCTCGCTCGGCGAGAGGTGCCCAGCCGGTTCGTTGATCAGGTCCTTGGCGAAGGCCACGGCATCAGCGGTGGTCGCTGCACTCGCCACCGCCTTGTCGAGGCCGACGATGGACGGTGACGCCACGGTGATCGAGCCGATGCCCTCTCGCTTGGTGGAACGGTGGCGATCGAAGCGGTAGGTGGCGAGGAGGGCGCCGAGCGTGGCCGCTTCTTGAGCGACAGCATCCTTCGGTGGCACCACGAGCGCGACGTGCTGTCCCGGTCGACCAGCTCGAGTCGCTGCCGCACCGAAGCGACGCCACCCTTCGAGGTCGCCGCTCCCGATGCCGACGAGCAGCAGGCTGGGCCCACCGAATCCACGGATCGCCGTCGTCTCGCCAGCACCAGTTCCCGTGCTCCGAGCGAAGTCCTCATCGAAGGCCTCGGGCACCGAGAAACCTGCCACGTTCTCTGGAACGGCAACGGCGAGGACCGCTCCCTCGTCCTCTCGGACTGGGAGCACGAGGAGGTCGACGTCGACGAGATCGGCGAGCTTGGACGGTGCAACGGGAATCGTGGCCATGGTGCTCCTTTACGCTGGGCATCCAGCTAGTTCGTTGCGGGTCCGATCGATCGCGTCCGCAGTTGGTGGTCCCCATCTTGCCACCGAGCCAAGGTCCACACGAGGTCCGAGAGCCGGTTGAGGTAGGGGGCGACGAGGCTGTCGCTCTCGGGCAGCGCCACGGTGGCCCGCTCTGCACGCCGCACCACGGTCCGCGCCACGTCGAGGGCCGCGGAGAGGGCGTTGCCACCAGGGACGACGAACTCCTTCAGCGGCTCGAACTTCGCCGTGTAGGTATCGATCAACCCTTCGAGGCGATCCACCATCGCCGGGCTGACCTTGGTCGATCCGTCGCTCAGCTTGTCTCGGTTCGCCTCGTCGGTTGCCACTTCGGCCATGAGGACCCAGAGGTCACGCTCGAGCGAGATGAGCAGGACGTCGAGCTCAGAGCCCTCACCGGTCGCCGCTCGAGCGAGGCCGAGGAAGGCTTGGGCCTCATCGACTGCTCCGAGGAGCTCAATCGCCGGATCGTTCTTCGCCACCCGGCCGCCGTAGAAGAGTCCGGTCGTTCCGTCGTCGCCTTTTCGGGTGTAGATCGTCATCATCGAATGCTAGCGGTCGAGCGGCGCCGGTAGCCTAGGAGTCCCATGGCTTCCTCCCCCTTCCTCGCCGGTCGACTCTCGCTCGATGACTCTGCCTACCTGACCGCACTCAGCGAGCGCGTCCTCGTCTTCGACGGGGCAACCGGCACGAACCTCCAGCTCATGGACTTGCGCCCCGAGGACTTCGGTGGCGAGCACCTCGCTGGGTGCAACGAAGTCCTCGTCGCCACGAAACCCGATGCCATCGACCGCCTGCACCGCTCGTTCTTGGAGGTCGGCTGCGACGTCATCGAGACCGACACCTTCGGGTCCTTCTCGATCGTGCTCGCCGAGTACGGCCTCGAGCACCGCGCGACCGAGCTCAGCCGCACGGCCACGGACATCGCTCGCCGAGCGGCTGACGCCTACTCCACGCCGGATCGACCTCGGTTCGTGGCCGGATCGATTGGACCAGGAACGAAGTTCCCGACCCTCGGCCAGATCCCCTACGCGGATCTCCGAGCCAGCTACGTCGACCAAGCCCGGGCGATCTTGGAGGGTGGGGCGGACCTCTTCATCATCGAGACGATGTTCGACCTCCTCGGTGCCAAGGCGGCCATCAACGCCTGCCGTCTGGCCATGGCCGAGGTTGGTCGCCGGATTCCCCTCCAGGTCCAGGTCACCATTGAGCTCACCGGTCGCATGCTGCCGGGCACCGAGATCGGTGCGGCGCTGACCGCCCTCGAGGCCATGCAGATCGACGTCATCGGCCTCAACTGCGCAACGGGTCCCCAAGAGATGGGCGAGCCGCTGCGCTACCTCGCCGAGCACGCCCACATCCCGATCTCGTGCCTGCCCAACGCCGGACTCCCCTCCGTCGTCAACGGGGCGATGCACTACGACCTCACCCCCGAGCAACTCGCTGACTACCACCACCGATTCGTGACCGAGCTCGGGGTCAACGCCGTCGGCGGCTGCTGCGGTACCACGCCGGCGCACTTGGCTGCGGTCATCGAGCGCCTCGGCGACGCCACCCCCGCTCGACGCAACCCGGTGCCAGAGCCAGGCTTGGCATCGATCTACACCGCCGTCCCCTACGCCCAGGACTCCTCGTTCCTCGTGGTCGGCGAGCGCACGAACGCCAACGGTTCGAAGAAGTTCCGTGAGGCGATGCTCGACGGCGACTGGGACACCACCGTGGCCATGGCCAAGGAGCAGGTCCGCGAAGGCAGCCACGTCATCGACGTGTGCGTGGACTACACCGGTGCCGATGGGGTTGCCGACATGGGCGAGGTCATCGCTCGTCTGGCCACCCAGTCCTCAGTGCCGATCATGGTGGACACCACCGAAGGTCCGGTTGCTGCGACGGCGCTGGCATGGCTCGGCGGCAAGGCCATCCTCAACTCGGTGAACTTAGAAGAGGGCGCCGCTCCGGGCACGCGCCTCGATACGTTCTTGACGTTGGCTCGGGAGTTCGGGGCTGCCGTCGTCGCCACCTGCATCGACGAAGAGGGCCAAGCGAGAACCGCAGAGTGGAAGCTCCGATCGGCCAAGGCCATCTACGACCTCGCCACGCAGACCTACGGCCTCCCGGCATCGGACATCATGGTGGACGCCCTGGCCCTGCCGCTGTCGACCGGCATGGAGGAATCTCGCCGAGATGGCATCGAGACCATCGAGGGCATCCGCCGCATCAAGGCCGAGCTCCCTGGAGCGACGACGGTGCTCGGCCTCTCCAACGTGAGCTTCGGCCTCAACCCCGCAGCCCGCCAAGTGCTCAACTCGGTGTTCCTCCACGAGTGCGTGGAAGCCGGACTCGACGCGGCCATCGTCCACGCCAGCAAGATCATGCCGCTGGCCAAGATCGATCCTGAGGCTCGAGAGACCTGCCTCGACCTCATCTACGACCGTCGCACCGCAGACTACGACCCGCTGCAGAAGCTCCTCCAGCTCTTCGAAGGCAAGACGACCGCCAAGGCCGACACGGCAATGGACGCTGACCTGCCGATCGAGGAGCGACTGAAGCGTCGCATCATCGACGGGAACCGCGTCGGGCTCGACGACGACTTGGAAGCAGCCATCACCGCCGGCTACGCCCCGCTCTCCATCGTCAACGACCTCCTCCTCGAGGGGATGAAGGTGGTTGGCGATCTCTTCGCTAGTGGCGAGATGCAGCTCCCCTTCGTGCTCTCCTCGGCCGAGACGATGAAGCAGGCGGTTGCCTACTTGGAACCGAAGATGGAGAAGGCCGACCAGGGCGGCAAGGGAACCATCGTCTTGGCCACCGTGAAGGGCGACGTCCACGACATCGGCAAGAACTTGGTGGACATCATCTTCACCAACAACGGCTACGAGGTCATCAACCTCGGCATCAAGATCGGCATCGCCGAAATGATCCAAGCCGTCGAAGAGCACGACGCCGACGCCCTCGGCATGTCGGGTCTCCTCGTGAAGTCGACGCTCATCATGCGCGAGAATTTAGAAGAGCTCAACGCTCGAGGCCTCAGCCACATCCCGGTCCTCCTCGGTGGCGCAGCCCTCACGCGCACCTACGTCGAGCGAGACCTGCGCGAGACCTACCAGGGTCGGGTCTTCTACGGCCGTGACGCCTTCGAGGGCTTGCGCACCATGGACCGCCTCCAAGAGCTGAAGCGCACGGGCGAGGACGACCCGCTCTTCGGGCGTGAGCTGTCGACGAAGAACGTGAACCGCCGGTTCCGAGGCGAAGCCGAGGCCCCAGAGGGTCTCCCCGAACGGGCGCCATCGGTCGCCCTCGACAACCCCCTCTTCACCCCGCCCTTCCTCGGCAGTCGAGTGGCTAAGGGCATCGCCATCGACGAGATCGCCACCTACCTCAACGAGACCGCCCTCTTCCGCAACCAGTGGGGGTTCCGTCCCGATGACGGAGAAGATGACCCGGCGTTCAAGACCAGGGTGCGCGCCACGCTTCGCGAGCAGCTCGCCATTGCGAAGAAAGATGACCTCCTCATCCCCCAGGTGGCCTACGGCCACTTCCCCGCCAACGCCGACGGCCAAGACCTCATTATCTGGTCCGACGACGACCGGACGACGGAACGGGCGCGATTCCACTTCCCCCGCCAGAGCGTCGATCCCTACCTGTGCATCTCGGACTTCTTCCGACCCCTCGGGTCATCGGAGAAGGACTACGCCTCCTTCATGGTCGTCACCATGGGTTCACGGGTCTCTGAGCGCACGGCGGAACTCTTCGCCGAGAACCGCTACCAGGAGTACCTGTTCTTGCACGGCCTCGGGGTCGAGATGGCCGAGGCCCTCGCTGAGTACTGGCACCACCGCATTCGCCAGGAGCTCGGATTCGCCGACGAAGATGGGCCGACCTTGACCGGGCTCTTCCGCCAGCAGTACCGGGGCGGCCGCTACTCGTGGGGCTACCCGGCGTGCCCGAACCTGAACGACAACGCCACCGTGGTCGAACTCTTAGAGGCGGGTCGCATCGGCGTCGAGGTCTCTGAAGGGTTCCAGCTGCACCCTGAGCAGACGACCGACGCCATCATCTGCCACCATCCGCAAGCGAAGTACTTCGTCGCCTAATCCCTGATTGCTCGACCTTGGACGAGACACCCACCCTGCATCGTGCCCGACGTGTGCCCGCTACCGTGCAGTGGCCCGAAAGGAGCGTGGTCATGTCCGCCAGAAGCATTCTCGTGAGCGCAGCACTCATCGCAGCGGTCGGCACACCGGTTGGTGCCGCGACGGACTCGACAACGACAACGACAACGACGTCGTCAACCACGTCGACCACGATCGCCGCAGGAGCCATCGCTCCATCAGCACCAACGCTCACCAAGGTAGTTTCCGAGCACAGCGGCTTCATCATGTTCTTCACGCCGACGAAGCACCGAGGCAGCAGTCCGATCACGACGTATCAGTACTCGCTCACCGGTGGCGTCACGTGGGTCAACCGACCGACGGGAACCACG